>WNGG01000614.1_pt1 | contig 38663 bp, 29 predicted proteins | sample 5400661 | NCBI WGS metagenome assembly WNGG01 (sample SAMN13153372, study PRJNA577476) | soil metagenome | isolation source: 100 cm soil or saprolite under Garry oak tree replicate 1 | place: USA:California | collected 2016-06-15
GTCCAGTGACGGAGGGCAGACGTTCCTGGTCACCGCCGATCTGGTGAAGGCCGACGCTCACGCGTCGAAGGCAGGCGGCGTGCTTTCGTTCAGCGACTCGGGCTCGACCTTCGTGAACCTCGTGGTGAACGGGACCCCCATCGCCGACAACGTGGCGGCGAATACGCAGATCACGGTTGACGGCCTCACGATCTGGCTGCACCGGGTGATCCAGAAGCCCAACCAGATCACCGTCCGAATGATCGAGATCATCGTGAACGGGGCCAACCCGTTCGGTCTCAACCTGAACACCGACATCCAGGTGGCTGTCGCCGAGGCATCAGCGCACTGACGGAATGGCGGGGGACATCATCGAGGGGCCGGCCTCCGGGCCGGCCCCTCAAAGTCGCTCTAGTCGGGCTTTCCGGCGGGGGCTCGGTCAGTCGCGGAACTGGATCATCCGCCGGTAGGCCAGGGCTAGCAGCACGTCCTGGCACACCAGGCCGATGTTCTCGAATAGGAGCCGGTCGCCTTCCGAGAACGCTCCGGGGTCAGGGCTCGAAAAGGTGAGGAGCCCGGTGGTCCGGTTCCCGTGGCGCAGGGGGACGGTCGCCCACGACCGGACCCCTTCCTCCCACAGGATCTGGTCCAGCAGGGGGAGGGGGAACTCCTGGTCCTGGTCGGTTGAGAGGAGCGTTCGCCGCTCCCGGACGGCCCGGGGGAACGAGGTGGCGCGGTATGGGACCCGGGTCCCAACCGGGATGGCGGTGGGGTGCTCGACGTACTGGCCCACGAAGACCGCCTCGCCGTCGTCCGGATCGACCACGCGCAGGGTGGCCCGGTCGATGGCGAAGTGCGGCCGGAGGCCCTCCACCATGCTGGCCAGCCACTCGTCCACGGACCGAGCCACAGCGTCGACGCGTTGCAGCTCGGTCCGCATGGCTTCGAGGTGTCGGAGCGCCACGGACATGGCTCCTCCTTCCGGGGGCGCCCGTCGGATGATCGGCTTCAGTGTGGACGGCCGTTGCGGCGGCGGCATCGGCGATTCGGCGGCTTTCTCGCGAGCCACGGGCGAGGCCACGGGACGGCCTTTGGGTCACCCCGTCGCCGATCGCCTGGCTGGTCGCGCTCCAGGTGAGGGGCGACCTCGGACCCATCCCCAGCTCCGGTGCGATAATCAGCCATCCGGCGTCCCAGGGAGGTCCCTGCTTGAGCGAGGTCGACGTCCGCCTCCAGCGTGTCACGAAGCGCTTCGGCGACGTCACCGCCGTCGACGACCTGTCGCTGGACATCGACCGAGGCGAGTTCTTCAGCCTGCTGGGGCCCTCGGGGTGCGGGAAGACCACCACGCTTCGGATCCTGGGCGGGTTCGAGGACGCCACCGCGGGCACCGTGGAGCTGGCGGGGCGCGACGTCACCGACCTGCCCCCGAACCGCCGCGACGTCAACACCGTGTTCCAGTCCTACGCGCTATTCCCGCACCTGAACGTGGTCGACAACGTGGCGTTCGGGCTCCGGCGCAAGAAGGTGGCCGGCCGCGACGTCGAGGTCAGGGTCCGGGAGGTCCTCCGGCTGGTGGACCTGCCGGGGTTCGAGCAGCGCAAGCCGACCCAGCTCTCGGGCGGCCAGCAGCAGCGGGTCGCCCTGGCCCGGGCCCTGGTCAACGAGCCCCGGCTGCTGCTGCTGGACGAGCCGTTGGGCGCCCTCGACCTCAAGCTCCGCAAGCAGATGCAGCTGGAGCTGAAGCGGATCCAGGAGGAGGTGCAGATCACGTTCCTGTACGTCACGCACGACCAGGAGGAGGCCATGACCATGTCGGACCGGCTGGCCGTGATGCGCCACGGGCGCATCGAGCAGATCGGCCGGCCGGAGGACGTGTACGAGGTCCCCTCCACCGAGTTCGTGGCCGGGTTCCTGGGGGCGTCGAACCTCCTGGAGGGGCGCCAGGGCGCGCGGACCGACGGGCTGGGCACGGTGGAGGTCGACGGTGGGTTCGTCCTGCGGGTCCCGGCGGAGCGGCTGGAAGGCGTGGGCGCGGCCCTGAAGGTGGGGGTGCGCCCCGAGAAGATCCACATCGAGGCTGTCCCCGAAGGGGCCGACGAGGCCCTTCCCGGCTGGAACCACGTGACCGGCCTGCTGCGGGTGGCCTCCTTCCTGGGGGTCAGCCACCAGTTCACCGTGGAGGGCCCCGGCGGGAGCGTCCTCACCGTGTACGCCCAGAACGCCGGCGCGGAGTCGCTCCCCCGGGCCGGCGACCGGGTCCGTCTGGCCTGGCGGCCCGAGCAGACCTTCGTGGTGCCCGCGACCGGGTCCGACCATTCGATGCCCGCAGATGAGGAGGAGGAGGAAGGATGAGCGAGGAACCGCTCTGGCCCATCGTCGATCCGTCCCTGCTCCGAGGCGCGATGCAGTACCGGCTGTCGCGCCGCGGCTTCCTTCGGCTGGCCGGGGCCGGCGCCGGCGCCGCCGGGCTTTCGGCCGTGCTGGCCGCATGCGGTGTCTCCGGCTCCAGCGGCACCACCACGGGCACGACCGAGGGAACGCCGGCGTGGTGGGCCAAGCAGAAGCAGGCAGGCGTCCTGAACTTCGCCAACTGGCCCTACTACATCGACCCGCCGTGGAAGCCCCATCCCACCTTGGAGACGTTCACCGAGCAGACCGGCATCAAGGTCAACTACCGGCCCGTGATCAACGAGAACAGCACCTTCCTGGCCACCATCCGGCCGCAGCTGCAAGCGGGGCAGGACACGGGGTGGGACCTCATGGTCATCACCAACGGGATCTTCTTCGACCAGGTGAAGCGCAACGGCTGGATCATCCCGCTCGACCAGTCCCGGCTGACCAACTTCGACAAGTACGCCAGCCCCATCGTGAAGAACCCGACCTACGACCCGGGCAACAAGTACAGCGTGGCGTGGCAGTCCGGCTACACGGGCATCGGCTACGACCCTGACAAGACCGGCAAGGACATCACGACCTTCATGGACATGTTCGACCCCGCGTTCGCGGGGAAGGTGGGGTACTTCGGCGACACCCTGGACATGCCCAACTTCACCATGGTGGGCCTGGGGATCAAGCCGGAGACGTCCACCGAGCCGGACTGGAAGAAGGCCGCGGACTTCCTGACCAAGCAGAAGGACGACGGTCTGATCCGGAAGTTCTACACGCAGGACTACATCGACGCGCTGGGCAACGGCGACATCTGGATCACCACGGCCTGGAACGGGGACATCGTGCAGAAGAACGCCGAGGAGGGCACGAACCTCAAGTTCGTGATCCCCAGTGAGGGCGGCGTGGTGTGGACGGACAACCAGATGATCCCGGCCCACGCCCAGCACCCCGTCGACGCCATGGTCTACATGGACTCCGTGTACGACCCGGAGGTCCAGGCGAAGATCACCGACTGGAACCAGTACCTTTCGCCCGTCCCGGCGTGCAAGGACATCATCGCCAACGAACTGGGCGATCCGACCGCCGCCAACGACATCCTGATCTTCCCGACCTCCGCGTTCCTGGCGAAGCTCACGCGATACCGGGAGCTCACCCCGACCGAGCTGACCACGTGGGATCAGATCTTCCAGCCGGTCTACCAGGGGTAGCCGGCGGGCGACGGCGACGCCGCCGGATCGGGCGGACCCTCGCCCCCTACGGGCTGATCGCTCCCGGCGGGCTGTGGCTGCTGCTGTTCTTCCTGGTCCCCACGGTGGTCCTGCTGTCGCTGTCGCTCCAGACGGGGAGCGTCGACACCGGCTACCGGCTGACGTGGCACGTCGGCGAGTACGCCACGGCCTGGTCGCTGTTCCACGGACAGTTCTTCCGCTCCATCCAGTACGCTGCCACGGCCACCGCCATCACGGTGGTGGTCTCCTACCCGCTGGCCTACTGGATCGCGTTCCGGGGAGGCCGGTACAAGACGACCTTTCTGTTCCTGCTGCTGCTGCCGTTCTTCGTCTCCTTTGTGATCCGGACCCTAGCCTGGCAGTTCATCCTGTCCGACGACGGCATCGTCCTGGGCACGCTCAAGAACCTGCACCTGCTGCCGGCGGACTTCCACGTGCTGGCGTCCACTACCGCGGTAGTGGCAGGCATCGCGTACAACTACCTCCCGTTCATGGCGCTGCCGCTGTACGTCTCGCTGGAACGCATCGACCGGCGCGTGGTGGAGGCAGCGCAGGACCTCTACGCGAACCGGCGCGACGTCTTCCTGCGGGTCATCCTGCCCATGTCGATCCCCGGCATCTTCGGCGGGGTGCTACTGACCTTCGTGCCGGCGGTCGGCGACTACGTGAACGCGTCCATCCTGGGCGGGGTGAACAACACCATGATCGGCAACATCATCCAGGCCCAATTCCTGGAGAACTTCGACTACCCGTTGGCCGCGGCGCTGTCCTCCATCCTGATGGCGGCCATGGTCCTCGGCATCTTCGCGTACGCCCGCGCGCTGGGGACCCGCGAGATCCAGGAGTACGTGTGAGCATCGCCGTAGAGGCCCCGGACGCGGTCGCCGTGCCCGCGCCGCCGTCGCGGCCAGGCCGGCGCCGCCGGTGGACCCGGTTCCTGCTGCCCTCCTACGTGGCCCTGGTGATCCTGTACCTGATGACGCCGATCTTCATGATCATCCTGTACGGCTTCAACCAGACCGGCACGGCCGGACGGATCACCGTCAGCTACGTGTGGCACGGCTTCACGCTGGACTGGTACCGGCGGCTGTTCCAGATCCCCGATCTCACCGAGGCGCTGCGGACCTCGCTGGTGCTGGCCTCGTCGAGCACGGCGATCGCCACGGTCCTGGGCACCTTCATCGCGCTGGCGCTTCGCCGGTACCGGTTCCGGGGCAGCGGGGCGACCGACGTGGTGCTCTTCGCGAACATCGCCGCGCCGGAGATCGTCCTGGGGGCGTCGCTGCTGTCCCTGTTCGTCCTGGTGGGGTTCACGCGGGGCTTCTCCACGCTGCTGATCGCCCACGTCATGTTCAGCATCGCCTACGTCACGGTGACGGTGCGGACCCGCCTGGCCGGATTCGACCGATCGCTGGAGGAGGCCGCCCAGGACCTCGGCGCCGGTCCGTTCCAGACGTTCCGGCTGGTCACGCTTCCCCTGATCTTCCCGGGGATCCTGGCCGGCGCGCTGCTGGCGTTCGCGCTGTCCATCGACGATTTCGTGATCACGCAGTTCAATGCGGGCCAGGAGGTCACGTTCCCGCTGTGGGTGTTCGGCGCCTCCCGCGTTGGGATCCCGCCGCAGGTGTTCGTGATGGGAACGCTCATCTTCACGTTCGGTGCGCTGCTGGCCGCGGCCAACGTGCTGCTCCAGCGGCGCAAGGCTTGATGGGAGGCAGATCGTGAACGACGTGGAACGGGTCCTGGCCAGGGCCAGGGAGATCCAGAAGCACGAGACGGAGCGCTGGCTCGAACGGACGCCGGGATCGGCGGCCCTGCACCGGCGGGCCCTGCGGAGCCTCCCGGACGGGGTGGCCTCCAACTTCCAGGCCGGCGATCCGTACCCCGTGTACCTGGCCCGGGGCGAGGGCGCCCACGTCTGGGACGTGGACGGTACCGAGTACGCCGACTTCCACGGCGGGTTCGGCGTCAACGTGGTCGGGCACGCCCATCCGGCCATCGTCGAGGCCATCTCGCGCGCGGCGCGGTCGGGCACCCACTTCGCCGTCACCACCGAGGCCACGGTGGCCCTGGCCGAGCAGATCTGCGAGCGGTTCGGGCTGGAGCAGGTCCGGCTGGTGAACTCCGGCACCGAGGCCACCATGGACGCGCTCCGGATCGCCCGGGCGGCGACGGGTCGGGATCGGATGGTGAAGATCGAAGGGTCGTACCACGGCCACCACGACGCGGTGCTGTTCTCGGTGGTGCCCGAGGCGGCGACGCTCGGCGTGCGGGAGCGGGTGGGCGGCCAGGCGGCCGATGCGTCGGGCGCCGCCTACACGACCTCGCCGACCTCGCGAGGGATCCCGCGGTCGATGTGGAACGACACCATCATCGTGCCGTTCAACGACGCGAGCGCATTCGAGCGGCTGCTGGCGGAACGAGGCGAGGAGATCGCCTGCCTCATCCTCGAGCCGGTGATGATGAATATCGGCATCGTGCTTCCGGCCGACGGGTACCTGCAGGCGCTGCGGGATGCGTGCTCTCGGCACGGCGTGGTGCTGATCTTCGACGAGGTGAAGTCGGGCGCCACCATCGCCTACGGCGGCGCCATCGAGCGGTTCGGCGTCCAGCCCGACCTGGCCTGCTTCGCCAAGGCCATCGGCGGCGGCACCACCATCGGGGCGTTCGGCGGTCGGGCCGACGTCATGGACGTCGTGTCGCACGGCGCCGCGCAGCAGGGCACCTTCAACGGGAACCCGCTGTCCTGCGCAGCGGGGCTGGCCGCCCTCACGCAGGTGCTGACGCGCGACGCCTACGAGCGGTTCGCCACGCTGGGGACGCAGCTGGCCTCCGGGTGTTGGGACGCCATCGTGTCCTCCGGCGTCCCCGCGCACGCCGTGGACCTGGGCGCGAAGGGGTGCGTTTCGTACCGGCCCCAGCCGCTGCGGAACTACCGCGACTTCCTGGAGGCCCACGCGGAGCTGTTCGAGGCGTCGTTCCCGTGGATGCTGAACCGCGGCATCTTCATGACCCCGGGCGACGAGGAGCAGTGGACCCTGTCGGTCCAGCACTCCGAGGAGGACGTCACCCGCTACGTGGACGCGTTCGGGGAGTTCTGCGCCGAGCTTGCGGGGTCGTGACCCCGAACGCGGCGCTGCTGGCGCCCTCGTATCGCGAGTCCTGCTACTGGTGGGAGGGCGTCCGGTTGCCCGGTCCGTTCCAGGAGCGGCCGCTCTCTTCTTCCGCCGACGTGGTGGTGGTCGGCGGCGGGTACACGGGCGTCGCCGCGGGGCTCGAGCTGGCCCGGCGGGGCCGGCACGTCGTGGTGCTGGAACGGCACCGCCTGGGGTGGGGAGCCAGCACCCGCAACGGGGGGATGGTGCTGGCGGACGTGAAGCACCATGGCGTGGCCGAACTGCGCCGCCGGTTCGGGGAGGCGGGGCCCGCGCTGTACCGGGCCACGGTGGACGCGGTGCTGGACGTCGAGAAGTTCGCCGCCGAGTCGGGCGAGGACATCGGCTACTCGCGGACGGGCCACCTGTACCTGGCGCACTGCGCGTCCCGCCTGGGAGAGCTCCGGGCCAAGGAGCGGGTGTACCGGGAGGACCTGGGCCTGGAGGCGCAGCTCCTGGACCGCGACGAGCTTCGTGACGAGATCGGGTCGACGGTGCACGCAGGCGGGCTGCTGGTCGAGCTGTCCGGCGGCCTCCACCCGGCGAGGTACTTCGCGGCGCTGGCCCGGCGGGCCGTGGATGCCGGCGTCGAGGTGCACGAGGGCACACCGGCCGGGCGCGTGGAGCCCCGGCCCGGCGCCGGCGTGCGCGTGGTCACCCCTCGCGGGGCGGTGGAGGCCCCCGAGGTGCTGGTGGCCACCGACGGCTACACGGACGGCGTCGCGCCGCGACTGCGCCGCCGGCTGATCCCCGTGGGCAGCTTCATCATCGCCACCGAGCCACTCGACCCGGCGCTGGCCCGGGAGCTCTCCCCTCGCGGGCGGATGTTCTTCGACACCAAGAACTTCCTGTTCTACTGGCGGCTGTCGCCGGACGGCTCGCGCATGCTGTTCGGGGGACGGGCCAGCTTCGCGCCGACCACCGTGGCCCGGGCCCGCGACTTCCTGTACCGGGGGATGCTGCGCGTGCACCCGCAGCTGCGCGGGATGGGCGTGGAGTTCGCGTGGGGCGGCCTGGTCGGGCTGACCCGAGACCGGACGCCGCGGCTGGGACGACTCGACGGTGTGACGTACGCGCTCGGCTACAGTGGGACGGGCGTGGCTGCGTCCACCTACCTGGGCCGGCGCGCGGGGGCATGGCTGGGCGGCGAGGACCCGCCGCTGTTCGCGAACCTCCCGTTCCCATCGGTCCCGCTGGCCGGACTGCGACCGGCGTGGCTGCCGGTGGCGGGGCTGTGGTTCAAGTGGCAGGATCGCTGCCCGGACCGGAGTGGCCCGAGCCCGAGTGGCCCGGGCCGGAGTGATCCGGGCTGACCAGGAGGCCGTGGATGGAGATCCCGCAGGAACGCACCCTCGTCACCGAGATCCCGGGTCCGCGCTCCCGCGAGCTGCTGGCGCGGCGGGACGCGGCCGTCCCGGCAGCGGTGTTCAACACCGTTCCAATCTTCGCCCGGGCTGCCTCCGGCGCCATCGTGGAAGACGTGGACGGGAACCGCCTGATCGACCTCGGCGCGGGGCTTGCGGTGCTCAACGCCGGCAACGCGCCGGCATCCGTGGTCGCCGCCGTCCGCGAGCAGGCCGAGCTGTTCACGCACACGTGCTTCCACGTGGTCATGCACGAGCCCTACGTCGAGCTGGCCGAGCGGCTGAACGCTCTGACTCCCGGCTCGCATCCGAAGAAGACCATGCTGGCGAACTCCGGCGCCGAGGCCGTCGAGAACGCGGTGAAGATCGCCCGGTACGTCACCAAGCGCTCGGCGGTGGTGGTGTTCGACCACGCGTTCCACGGGCGGACGCTGATGGCGATGACCCTCACCGGCAAGGTCATGCCGTACAAGCAGGGCTTCGGGCCGTTCGCGCCGGAGGTCTACCGGCTCCCCTATTCTTATCCGTACCGGTGTCCGGCCGGCGCACCGGCGGAGTCCTGCGGCGAGGCCTGCGCCGCACACGCCATCGACGAGATGGACAAGGCCATCGGCGCGTCCAACATCGCGTGCATCGTGGTCGAGCCCGTGCTCGGCGAGGGGGGCTTCGTGGTCCCCGGCGAGGGATTCCTCCCCGCGTTGCGCGAGTTCTGCTTGCGCGAGGGTGTGCTGTTCGTGGCCGACGAGGTCCAGACGGGCATCGGCCGCACCGGGAAGTGGTTCGCCATCGAGCACGAGGACGTGGTGCCGGACATGGTGGTGACCGCGAAGGCCCTGGGCGGGGGGCTGCCCCTGTCCGGTGTCACGGCACCCGCCGAGGTGATGGACGCCGTGCACGTCGGCGGCCTCGGCGGGACGTTCGGCGGCAACCCCATCGCGTGCGCGGCCGCGCTGGCCGTCCTGGACGAGATCGAGCGAGAAGGATTGGTCGATCGCGCCTCGCGGTTGGGCGAGGTGACGTTGGACTGGTTGCGCAAGCTGGCCGACCGCCACGAGCTGATCGGCGACGTGCGGGGGCGAGGCCTGATGGTGGCCATCGAGCTGGTCGAGGACCGGGCCACCAGGCAACCGGCGAAGGCCGCCGCCACCCGAGTGATCCAGGAGTGCTACCGCGAAGGCGTGATCGTCCTCAAAGCCGGCACGTACGACAACGTGATCCGCCTCCTGCCGCCCCTGTCCATCGACGAGGGCCTCCTGATGCAGGGCCTCGATGTCCTGGACAAGGCCCTGGCTGCGGCCGCGGACTGAGACCGAGCACGCCGGTCAGTCGTCGTTCACGATGGTGCTGTCCCCATGGGCATCGCCGATCACCACGTTGCTCGAGGGGCTCGACAGGGTGAGGAGGAAGTTCTCGTTGGTCTCGACCGTGGCGTCCCCGAGCACCGTCACGTTCACAGTCTTCACCGGGGAATCCGAGGACGTCCACGTTAGCGCCGTGCTGGGGACTGTCTGGTAGTCGACCCCGGCCGTGGCCGTTCCCGAGCCGGTGGCGACGTTCACCGTGACGACCTGCCCCGCGGCGAGGCTGTCAGACAGGTTCACCGAGAACGAGGCCATGGTGGTCCCAGCGTTCCCTTCGACCGCCCACGCATCCGAGACGTACACGTGGAGCCCCCCGTCATCGTCGATCACCGTGCCGGTGCCGGAGGGATCGCCCATCACCGCCTTGGAGGGCGACGACAGCTTGAGCGTGAAGGCCTCGTTGCCCTCCTGGTAAGAGTCGCCGAGCACCGGAATCTGCACGTCCTGCTCGGTGGTCCCCACGGGGAACGTCACCTGGGTCGTGGGAAGCGCCTGGTAGTCGAGTCCCCCGGTGGCTGTGCTGTCGGCCGTCGACGCATTGACCGTCACGGTGGCGGAGCTGGGGGCGGACAAGGTTACCCGGAATGCGGCCACGGAAGTCTGCCCGGGGCTCGGTTCAACGGCCGATGTGTCGGAGACGAACAGCGACGGAGGGGGCTGCTTCCCGGGTGTTCCATCGTCGTTCACGATGGTCCCGGCGCCTGAGGCGTCGGCGATCGTGGCGTTGTGCGCGTCGGTCAGCTTCATGGACAAGGTCTCGTTCGGCTCCAACGTGGTGTCACCGTTCACCGTCACGTTCACGGTCTTCTGGAGAGGGTCTGAGGACGTCCAGGTGAGGGTAGTGGTGGTGGGCACGGCGAGGTAGTCCGAACCAGCGGTGGCCGTGCCGCCGGCCGTGCCCACGTGGACCGAGACGCTCTTGCCGGGAAGCGGAGGGTCCGAGAGACTTACGGTGAACGGCATCAGGGTGGTCCCCGAGTTGCCCTCCGGAACGTACCCGTCGGAGACGTTCAGGTACAGGGGCCCCTCGTCATCGATGATCGTAGCGTTGCCTGTGCTGTCCCCGAGCGTGGCTAACGACGTATCCGCCAGCGACAATTTGAGGTTGAAGTTCTCGTTCCCCTCGTGGAGTGCGTCACCGTACACCACGACGGGGACGGTCTTCGACGACTCGCCGGGGGCGAATGTCACGTCGGTGAGTGGAAGGGCCTGATAGTCGGCCCCCGCGGCGGCGGTGCCACCTCCCGTGCTCACCCCCACCGTCACGGGATCGGGGCTGAAGTTGGACAGAGTGAGGACGAAGTTGGCGGTCGTGGTGGTTCCCGGGCCGCCCTCGACGACGGAGGGATCAGAGACGAACACGGTAGGAGTAGGCAGCAGGTTCAGGGTCAGGTTGGTCGGTCCGGTGATGCTCAGGCCAGCATCGGTCGCCGGGAGCAACCCGGTGGGACTGGGTGGCGTCGCCGTGATGGTGATCGATCCGGCTGGAAGAAGGGCCAAGTTCTCGGCCCCAGTGGTGTTGGGCGTCCCCCCCGAGCACTCTGTTCCGGTGGCGTTCGCCGTGGCCATGAGCTTGAACGACATGACCGCCGTGCAGGGCACGTTCACGCTGACGCTCGGTACAGGGTTGCTCGCGGGGCCGAGAACGGTGAGGTTCAGCGTGGACAGCGGCAGCACGAGGTCTTGGGTCACCGACTGGCTAAGGTCGAAGGAAGGGAGCGAGACGTCATACGAAACGGGCAGCGCCACGCCGTCGGCATCGCCTCCGGACACCTCCAATGTGTAGGAGCCAGGGAGCACCACGATGGAGAAGGACCCGTCGGGGCCGGTCGCGGTAACGAACTGCCCCCCGCTCGGCGGGCTCAGGGTGATGTGCTGCCCAGGTATGGAGTTCCCGCCGGCGTCTCTCAGGACGCCCGAGAACGTGGAGCTGCTCCCTGGCAGGATCTGGACGTCCACCTCGGTGGAGTTGTTCGAGGTGACGGGATCGCCCACCCACGAACTGACCTGAGGAACATTCACCGCCGCCCCCGCTTGATCGACGCCGACCGTGATTGTCACCGTGGCGGGGTCCTCGTTCGGAGGGAGTTCGCCAAGGTTGCAGGTCACCAGGGTGGTCCCGGAGCAGGTCCCCTGGCTCGACGTGACGGACTGGAATTGAACCTGGGGAGGCAGCTGGTCGGAGAGCACCGTCGAAGCACCCCACCCTGGACCGGTATTCGTGACCGTCAGGTCGTAGGTGATCTGGGCGCCGACGGTGGAGGAAGAGGGAGCCGACCCGGTCACGGCCAGGTCGGCTTGAGCGCTCGAGTCGAGATACGTGTGGAGGAACGACCAGCTCTCGTCCGCGACGGTGATGCAGCACCCGTACGCCACGGCGTCTCCGAGGCCGCCTCCGTGCAGGTCGGTATCGGCCCCCCGAAAGAACGCCTGCGCGCCGGCCGTGTGGAGCGCATCGACGAGGTCCGCCGACTCCTGCCACGGAATGGTCTGTTCATGGAGCCCCGCGGCCGGGTACGTCGGGGCGGAGTCCGAAGCAGCGTAGGTGATGGCCGAGGCCTCGTGCCAGTGATCCGGGCAGTCGGCGTACGAACAGCCGAGGTACGTGAGCAGCTGGTGCGCGAGGGCGTCGGGGCGCGGGGACAGGTCGTACCGCCACAGCTCCGGCAATCCGGACCAGCCCACGACCGCGCTCGGCCTCTCCTGGGGCGGGGCGATGGTTGCTAGGGTCTCGGCCAGGGTCGCCCCTCCGCTGCCCCCCACGACGCCGATGTGGGTGGTGTCGGCCTGGTAGGTCGCGCCGTTGGCCGCGATCCAGTCCATCGCGGCTTCGAGGTCCTCGATCTGCGCCGGGAAGCCACCTCCGCACGGGGGAGAGCCGGTGCAGACGGGCCGGTACTCCACCAGGAAGGAGACGAACCCCTGCTCCGCCACCGCCTCGGCGCTGTCCAGATACCCGTCGATTGAGTCGCCACTCCAGCCGCCATGCACGACGAGCACAGCAGGCCACGGCCCTCCCGTCGCCGCGGGCTGGATCACGTCCATGACCAGCGTGTACCCGTCCACCGTGCGATACGGGACGTCCGTTGTGATCAAGAGACCGGCGCGCGCCGGCAGCGGATGGTAGACGACCGTTCCAATGAACACGCTCAGGAACGACCCGACGACCAGAGCGGCGCGCCACATCGACCTGCCCGTGTCAACCACTTGCGTCAAGGGAAGCCCGGCCCCGCTTTGAAATCGATCCTGAAACCGAAGCCACGTTTCGAGCTACTCGCCTTTGTGACCCCTCGGAACCTTCTCCCTGAACCTACGCTGCTCGGGACGGGTTGTCCAGAGAGAAACCCCACCGTTTGGGCCTTCCTTCTGGCCTGGGGGGGCCGGCCCCAGGAGACTGGGGGTCGCCACGGTTCCCCGCTGCAGATCCCCTGCAAGTTTTCCGGCGTCATGTCGTCATTTCGGGGGACCAGACTGTTGACATTTTGTCCATGAATTGATCAGGATGTCATTGTTTCAGGCGGACCAGGTATCCCTGATCGGTAGGGATGGCGAGCCGGGGAAGGGGGGCAATTGGCTCGGTCCTCGAGCACCCCCCGCGTCCGCCTGCTCGTGTTACTCAGCTTGTTCGCGGTTGCATCATTGGTCATGTCGAGCACCCGCTCCGGTGCCTCGTTGCCCCGCGACGCCCCTGCCCATGACCCGACGGGGTCATCCCGTCCCGAAGGCTCGTCTCACGTACCACGCCCGCCGGCGATCTCCTTCCCGAGCACTGGGGCGCCCGGCAGTACGATCACGGTGACGGGCTCCCGCTTCGCCGCCAACGAGCAACTCGAGCTCTTCTTCGACACGACCGACGAGATTTCCGCGCTGACGGACGGGTCCGGTGTATTCACGTCGTCATTGCTGGTTCCTATCTCGGCGATTGCGGGCTCGCACTGGGTGACGGCGGTCGATCCATCCACCGCCCTCGCCGCCCAGGCCCGGTACGACGTGTTCACGCCCTGGACGCAGTTCCACGCCGCTGGGGACCACGTCGGGCTCAACGCCCAGGAGAACGTGCTGGCACCCTCGGACGTGCCCTCGCTTTCGCCGTTGTGGACCGCGGAGACGGGCGGCCCGATTGCGGGCGGTCCGGCGGTGAGCGCGCTGGGGTCCGTGTTCGTCGGGTCGGGCGACGGCACGCTCTATGTCTTCCCGAAGGACTGTCTCGACCCCTGCGCCCCAGCATGGTCGCTGACGACTGGAGGGGCCGTCTCGTCGACCCCTGCGCTCGCATCGAACGTGGGCTACGTCGGATCGGCCGATGGAACCCTGTATGCGTTCAAGACCTCGTGTCGGACAGCCAGCTGCGGTCCGATCTGGACAGGACTCACGGGAGGCCCGATCACCACCTCCCCGACTCTTTCCTCCAATGTCTACGTGGGCTCCGATGACGGATCGCTCTACGCTTTCGGTGCGTCGGGCTGCGGAGCTCCCCAGTGCTCGCCGATGTGGGCCTTCCCGACCGGGGGCCCGATCACGGGTTCTCCTGCCGTGGCGGCCGGCAAGGTGGTGGTGGGATCCGGTGACGGCAACGTCTACGCCGTGGACTCGACCGGGACGCTCAAGTGGGTGGTGGACCTCGGTAGCCCTGTCACCGCCTCGCCCGCCATTGGCCCAGGGGTGAAGGCACTCAGGGTCTTCGTGGGCACCCAATCGGGGCAGCTCTTCGGACTCAACCTGTCCACCGGTGCAGTCGAGTTCACCGGACAGGCGGGCGGAGCCATTGAGTCGTCCCCCGCGGTCGCCTACGGGAACGCCTACGTCGGCTCCGACGATGGGAAGCTCAACGCTTTCAGCACGACCTCATGCAGGAAGAACTGCACACCGGCATGGACGGGCATGGCAGGAGGGGCCGTCACCTCGTCGCCGGCCGTCGCGGACGGGGTCGTGTACGTCGGTGCCATGGCCGGTGGAGCGTATGCCTTCAACGCACGCAGCGGGGCCGCGCTATGGAACTGGATGCTGCCCCAGCCGGTCCGGTCGTCCCCGGCCGTTGCGGACGGTCACGTGTACATCGGGGATGACGCCGGGAACGTGTACGCCTTTCAGCTGTCCCCGCCTCCGGAGGTACCGCCGAAACCGGACCCGGCCACCCTTGCGGGGCTGCCCACGCCCATTCGGCACGTCGTCATCGTCTACCAGGAGAACCAGTCGTTCGACGGCGTGTTGGGGGCGCTGTGCGTGCAGGACCAACGGTGCGATGGAGCCGCCTCCGGAACGCTTGCGGATGGGACCACCATCCCGCTGGCCGTTGCGCCCGACATCGTTCCCGAGGCCGGCCACACGCAAGCCGACCAAACCCTCGCTGTGGACGGCGGCAAGATGGACGGGTTCTCCCTGATCAGGGGCTGTGATTCCTCGACGGGATACGCCTGCTACATGGAGTATCAGCCGGACGCGATCCCCAACCTGGCTGCCCTCGCGCGGTCCTTCGTGATCTCGGATCGAACCTTTGAGACCGGTTCCCATCCGAGCTGGGGAGCCCATCTCGATCTCGCCGCCGCGCAGACCGACGGATTCACGGGGGACAACCCCCAATCCGTTCCCGGGGTCGGCCAGGGTCCGGACACATGGGGGTGCGACAGCAACAGCAACGCGACCTGGGTCTCACCCTCGGGCACGATGCTGTCGGTCCCCTCCTGCGTTCCTCGGCCCGACGGCTCGGGGCCATACGTTCCCTCCCCGGTCCCATGGGTTCCGACCATCATGGACCGGCTCGATGCAGCGGGCATGAGCTGGCGTATCTACGGTGGGTTGGACAGGTGGACGGTGTGCCCGTCCTTCTCCGACTGCATCTACGGGCCGGAGCGGGGCGCCCTCGTCCGGGACCAGCAGGTCCTCACCGATGCGGCCCAGGGGCGGCTTCCCAATCTGTCCATCGTGATTCCCTCCTTCGCCAACTCCCAGCACAACCTCTCTTCGATGCTGCTGGGAGACAACTGGATCGGAAGCGTCGTGGGCGCGATCGAGAATGGTCCTCAGTGGGGATCGACCGCGGTCTTCGTCGCCTACGACGATTGCGGGTGCTTCTACGACCACGTGCCGCCGCCCCCAGACCTCGGGATCCGGGTTCCGATGGTCATCGTGAGTCCGTACGCCAGGCCCGCCTACACCGACTCGAACGTGGCCTCCTACTCCTCCATGCTCGCCTACACCGAGCACGTCTTCGGACTCGAGTCGCTATACAGCACGGATGCGGGCGCGTACGACTACGCCCAGAGCTTCGACTACTCGCAGACCCCAGTGCCGCCGGTGCCACTGGGGACGCATCCCCTCCCACGCTGGGAGCGCCGGTGGCTGAAGGAGCACCCGCCCGCAGCGGACGCCACCTGAGCCTGGTAGCTCAGGCCCCTGCTTCGACGGGATCCTGAAAGCCTCTGACCGGGGCCGACACCCGGGAGGCGATGTGCTTGGCCACGTGCTCGGCGTCCCGGCTCACGCCCGGCAGGACGTCTGACGTGGCCGCGTACTGGAAGGGAAGGCCCATGAAGTAGAGGCCCGGCTGGCCCTGCACCACACCACGATCATGGAGGGGCTCCCCGCCGTCCCCGAACACCGGGAGGTCGATCCAGGGGAAGGACGGCCGGAACCCCGTGCACCAGATCACGTTGGCCACGTCCAGGACCCGGTGGTCCTCTAGCTCGGGCAGCCCATCCCGAACCCCCACCACCCTGGGGCCGCGCTCGACCCCCGCGGCGGCGAGGTCCTTCGGCCGGATCCGGATGAGCGGCGTGCCCTTGGCCAGGAACCTTGGGCGGACCTTCCGGCCGATCGGCGTCCCCGTGGTCAGCACCCGGTGGCCGAGGAACCGGACTCCGCAGACCAGGACCCGGAAGGGGATGCTCCCGTGTCGAGCGGGGATGTGCCCGGGCTCCTTGCCCGCCAGGAATGTCCGGTGGGTGCGCGACAGCTCGAAGGCGAGCTCGGCACCCGAGTTGCCCGCGCCGACCAGCAGGGCGTCGCCGTCGCGGAGCTGGGACGGGTTCCGGTACTCGATCGAGTGGAACTGCACGATGGACGGATCCAGCTCGGAGGCGAGCGCCGGGACCCTGGGAGTCTGGCAGGCCCCCGTGGCCACCACCACGTGGTCGGCTTCGTACCGCGTGCTGCCGGCGGTGATCACGTACCGGCCCCCATCCCCGGAGAGCCCGTCCACCTTGACGCCGGTCCGCGTCGGGAGCTCGAACCGCCCGGCGTAGCTCTCCAGGTAGTCGCCCAGCTCGTCCTTGGTCGGGAATGACCAGGGGTGCGCCGGGAACGGCATCCCCGGGAGCCCGTTGTAGCGGGCCGGGGTGAACACGCGGAGCGAGTCCCACCGCTTGCGCCACGAGTCGCCGATCCGCTCGTTCCCTTCCAGGATGACGAACCGCCGGCCCCGCCTGGCCAGGTGGTACCCGACCGACAGGCCGGCCTGGCCCCCGCCGATGATCACGGTCTCGAACCGCTCGATGTCGCCCGTCCCGTCCATCACTCCTCCTTCGATCCGGCTGGGGCAGGACGGTAGGCGCCGGGCCGCGTGGACTCATCGCCGGAACCAACCAATTCGAGGTGGAGGTCGTGGTGAGAAATGGCCACGACCGGCCGGCGAGGCGAGGGGCCCGGTCAGGCCAGACGGTGCTCGAAGGCGAAGGCCGTCGCCGCCGAACGCGACGAGACGTCGAGCATGGCGAAGATGTTCTGGAGGTGCCGAGCCACCGTGTGCTCGCTGATGACCAGCTCGGCGGCGATGTCGCGGTTGGACTTGCCGGCGGCCACCAGGCGGAGCACCTCGACCTCGCGTCCGGTCAGCCCGCGAGGAAGGTGCGGCTGCTCTGCCAGGAACTCGGCGGCCCGTTCCGCGTCGGCGGCAGCGCCCAGGCGCTCGAAGGCCGCCAGCGCCGCGCGCAGCTCCAGCACCGCGTCCTCGCGGTCGCCCGCCTCGCGGAGGGCGGCGCCGTACAGCATCCGGGTCCGGGCCGCCTCGTAGGGCAGCCGGAGCTCCTGCCACACCGCTGCAGCTCGTCGGCGGCCGGACCCGCGGTGTCGAGGTCCACAGTCGCGAGGGCCACATCGACCTGGGCCGCCAGCAGCCGGGCCCGGCGGAGCTGATTGCCGCGCTCGCCGGCCACGGCCACGCGGAGAGCGGTGGCCGCGGCCTCCACCTTCCCCTGGTCCTGGCGGAGGAGGGCCAGCCCCGGCTGCGGCTCGAATCCCAGCCCGTGGGCGCGCCCGAACGCCTCCTCGGCCCCGGCCAGGTCGCCCATGCGGCGGCGGATCTCGCCGACCCCGTAGATCGCCGCGGCGGCGGCAATCGGGTTGAAGCTCATCAACTCCTCCGAGGCCCGGGCCCCCTCGGCCACCGCCTCCGGCCAGGCGCCTCGCAGCATCGCCACCTCGGCCCGGTTGACCCGGCACAGCCCGGGAAACGGGGCACCCGGCGGGAGGGAGTCGCACCACGCCCGCGAGGCCTCAGCCCACTGGCTGGCCCGACCGACGTCCGCCAGCGCCAGGCAGGCCTCAAGGACGTTGCAGTAGACCGCTCCCGTGTAGTACTGGCTGAGCTCGCCGGCCACGACGGAGGTCATGGCCTCGTCCAGCAGGGCCAGGCCCGCGGGGACCATCCCCCCGGCGATGAGGACCAGTCCCTCCATGTGGATGCCCATGGCGATGAGGTCCCGGTGGCCAAAGCGTTGCCCGATCTCCGTTGCCCGCTTGATCCGGGCCATCGCCCCATCGAGGTCCCCCTGGAACCGCGCCATGGTGGATTCGAGCATGGCCAGGAACCCGTGCTCGAGGCCCTCCTCCTGCTCCTGGAGATGGCGCTGCGCGCATGTGCCACCCCGCGGCGACCGCGGGTTCCAACCGCAGGAAGTGCTCGATGCTCAGCCGCACCGCCACCAACCCCGCGGCCCGATCGTGGCCGGCCGCCGCGTGCCCGGAGTAGGCCCGCTGCCGGAACGCGATGGACTCCTCGATCCGGCAGCGCCACCAGGCGGCGTCGGCGAACCCCTCCCAGTCCTCAGGGGCCAGTAGGGCGGGATCGAGGCCCCCGAACTCCTCATGGGCCTCCGCCCACGCCTCCCGCCTCATGGCGTCGCGGGCCCGTTCGATGCCGACCGGCGGTTCAGCCAGCGCGCTCCCCTCCCTCCATCGCGACCCGAGCCTCCCCCGAAGCTCGACGGGCTGCACGCTACAACGGCAGGTTGGACAGGACCATGATCCTGGGCTCGGTCATCTCGTCCATGGCGTAACGGAGGCCCTCGCGGCCGAACCCGGATTCCTTGGCGCCGCCGTAGGGCATTTGGTCGGCTCGGAAGGCGCTGACGTCGTTCACGATCACGCCGCCGACCTCGAGCTCTCTGTGGGCCAGGAAGGCCCGCTCAATGTCCCGGGTGAACACGCCGGCCTGCAAGCCGTACGGGGAGTTGTTCACCTCGGCCAGCGCTTCCTCGAAGGTCTGGTACGAGCCGACCGTGACCACGGGGCCGAACACCTCCTCGCATCTGACCTTCATCTCGGGCGTGGTCTTCGTCAGTACCGTCGGCGGATAGAAGGGGTCCTGGCGCTTGCCGCCGGTCAGGACCTCGGCGCCGGATGCGACCGCCTCGTCGACCCACTCGGCCACGCGGTCCAGCGCGCCGGAGTCGATCAGCGGCCCCACGTCCACCGACGGGTCCATGGGGTCGCCGACCTTGAGGCCCTGGACGTGCTTGACCAACCGCTCCACGAATGCCGATTCAACCTCGGCCTGGACCAGAACGCGCTGCACCGCGATGCAGCTCTGGCCGGCCTGGTAGTAGCCGCCCACGGCCACCCGCTCCGCCGCGTGGTCCAGGTCGGCGTCGGAGTGCACGATCACGCCGGCATTGCCGCCCAGCTCCAGCGTGACGTGCTTGCGGGGATCCAGCCCCTTGAGCTTCCAGCCGACCGGGCTGGAGCCGGTGAAGGTGACCTTGGCGAACCGGCGATCCCTCACCAGGGCCTCGGCCCGGTCGGACGACAGGGGCAGGACCGAGAACATCCCGGGCGGCAGGTCGGTCTCGGACACCAGCTCGCCCAGCGCCAGGGCCGACAGCGGCGTGGCCCGAGCCGGCTTCAGCACGATCGGCGCGCCCACCGCGAGCGCGGGCGCCACCTTGTGGGCCACCAGGTTCAGCGGGAAGTTGAACGGGCTGATCCCCAGCACCGGCCCCAGCGGGAACCGCCGCACGATGCCGGCCCGGCTGCCCAACGACGCCTCGGTGTCCAGCCGCATCAGCTCGCCGCCCATGCGGCGGACCTCCTCCGAGGCCCACCGGAACGTCGACACGGCGCGGGCGGCCTCCACCCGGGACCACTTCAGCGGTTTCCCGCCCTCGCGGGTGATGATCTCGGCCAGCTCGTCCCGCCGCTCTGCCAGGCGCCGCGACACGTGGTCCAGCGCCTCCGCGCGCGTGTGCACGGGCAGCCGCCGACTCTCCTCGAACGTCTGCGCGGCCTCCGCCACGGCCTCCTCGGTATCGGCCTCGGTCGGCACCGCTACCTCGGCCACCACGTTCCCGTCGTAGGGGCTGCGCACGGAGAAGGCTTCGGAGCCGGTTCGCCAGTCGCCGGCCACGTAGTAGGGACGAACGGCCATGGAGAACACCTCGCTGTCGGTCGAAGGGTCAGTCGATCGCGGCCATGACGTGCTTGAGGTTCGTGTACTCCTCCACGGAGTAGATCGACATGTCCTTACCGTACCCGCTCTTCCCGTAGCCGCCGTGGGGCATCTCGGGCGTCAGCGGGATGTGGGTGTTGATCCACACCGTGCCGAACCGGAGCTTCCGCGAGGCGTTCAGGGCCCGCCCCACGTCGCGGGTCCACACCGACGCGGCCAGCCCGTAGTCCACGTCGTTGGCCCACGCGATGGCCTGGTCGTCGTCCTCGAATCGCTGCACCGTGACCACCGGGCCGAACACCTCCCGCTGCACGATCTCCGAGCCCTGGTCCACCCCGGTGATCACGGTGGGCTGGACGAAGAATCCCGGCCGGTCCACCCGGTCGCCACCGGTCAGCACGGACGCGCCGGCCTCCCGGGCCCGCGACAGGAACCCCATGACCCGCTCGAAGTGTTCCTTGGACACCACCGGGCCCATCTCGGTCGACTCGTCCAGCGGGTCGCCCACCGCCATCGACCCCACCGACGACACCAGGTTCTCGACCAGCGAGTCGTACACCCGCGGCCCGGCCAGCACCCGCGTCGCCGCCGTACAGTCCTGGCCCGAGTTGAAGTAGCCGGCGATCTTGATCCACTCCACCGACGACTCCAGATTGGCGTCGTCGAACACCACCACCGGGGCCTTGCCGCCCAGCTCCAGGTGCACCCGCTTCAGCGTGTCGGCAGCCGCCCGGGCCACCTCGCGACCGGTGGAGACCTCGCCGGTCAGCGAGACCATCGCCACGCCGGGATGCTTGACCAGCGCCGCCCCGGTCGGCACGCCGTCGCCGGTGATCACGTTGAACACCCCCGGCGGGAAGATGTCCGCCGCCAGCTCCGCCACCCGCAGCAGCGACAGCGGGGTCCACTCGCTCGGCTTGAGCACCACCGTGTTCCCCGCGGCCAGGGCCGGCCCGAACTTCCAGATGGCCATCCACAATGGGTAGTTCCAGGGGGCGATCAGGCCGACCACGCCGACCGGCTCGCGGCGCAGCATGCTGGTGAACAGCGCTCCGTCCGCCTTGAAGTACTCGCCCACAGCGCGGCCCTCCAGCATCCGGGCCGCCCCCGCGAAGAACCGCAGGTGGTCGGTCATGACCGGCATCTCGTCGCGCATCACCGACGCCAGGGGCTTGCCCACGTTCTCGGATTCCAGGCGACCGATCTCGTCGGCGTGCGCGTCGATGGCGTCGGCCAGGGCCAGCATCATGGCCTGGCGCTCGCCAGGCGTGGTGTCGAACCAGGTCTCGTCGAATGCCTTCCGGGCCGCGCCCACCGCCCGGTCCACGTCCTCCTCGGACGCGCGCGGGGTCTCCGCGATGGTCTCTCCGGTGGCGGGGTTCACCACCGGAAGGGCTTCGCTGGTGGAGCCCTCCACCCACTCCCCACCCACGAACATGCGCTTGGTGGCGACGGCGACCATGTGTCCCCCTTTGGTGTCAGGCGGGCCGAACGTGTCTGGAACCCCGAGTATGCCCCGACCTCGCCACGCCCCGCGACTCGGCCGCCGCTACGCCGCCCGCCTCCGAGAAGCCCGCCACACCAGGAACCCCACCGCCGATCCGCACGACGGCGTGCTCCGCCCGGACCGTTCCCGGCCGGGCCTGGGGCTCGAGCTGAAGACGGCCGACGCCGAGCGCTACCGAGTGCGCTGACCCCGGGGTAGCATCGGGCACCGCCGTTCGGAAAGGGGCCACGGGGATGGAGGTGGGCGCGGGGGGCGCCGCGACGCCGGCGACGACGGACGCCGCGTCCGGGTCCGTGTCCGGCGCCGCCCGGCGGCCGGGCTCCTGGGGTGTGCTGGCCTCCTACGTCGCGCTGGTCGCGGCCAGCCACGTGCTGTGGATCTCGTTCGCCTCGGTCACCGGCAGGGCCGCGCACGCCTTCCACACGACCGACGTGAGCATCGGGCTGCTGGTGTCGGTGGGCCCCCTGTGCTCGGCGGCCCTGTCGATCCCCGCCGGGCTGGTGGCCGACCGCCTGGGATATCGGACGCCGCTGCTGTGGGCCGGCCTGGCCACCTCGGCGTTCGCGTTCCTCCGACCGGCGGCGGGCGGCTTCCCACTGCTGCTGGTCCTGACCGTGGGCCTGTTGCTGCCGCAGCCGTTCCTGATCAACGCGGTGGCCGACGTGGTGAACCGCCACTTCCCCGAGGAGGAGGCCGCCACGGCCACCGGTCTGGGGACCATGGCCATCTTCCTGGGGATCACCCTGGGGCTGATCGTCACGCCGGGCCTGGTGCCGGTCGTGGGGGTCCGCGGGACGCAGCTCGTATACGCGGGCGTCTCGCTGGTGGCGCTGGCGGTGTTCTGGCGGGTGACGCCGTCGCCGGTCCCCGAGCGCCTGGTGGCCCCCGAGGAGCTGTCGATCCGTGCCGCCCTGCGGCGGGTCCTGCGGTCCCGGACCCAGTGGAAGCTCTCCGGGGCGCTGTTCCTGGGGTTCGGCTTCTACCTGGGCATCACCACGTGGCTGGAGGAGATCCTGAAGCCGCGCGGCATCGGCGAGACCGGCGCGGGGCTGGTGGCCGGGATGATCACCATCGCCGGGATGGTCGGCTCGGTGGTGCTGGGGGCGGCCAGCGACCGGATCCGGCGGAGGAAGCCCTTCCTGGTCCTGGCCGGCGTGGTCGCGGCGCCGACGCTGTGGCTGCTGGGGCACCTCGGCTCGCTCGGCGCGCTGCTGCCGGTGGCCTTCGTGATGGGGTTCTTCCTGCTGGCCGCGCTGCCCATCGCCATCGCGGTGGCCTCGGAGGACGTGACGCTCGGGCCGCAGGTCGGCAGCACCGCGGTGGGGGTCATGCTGCTCTCGGGGAACCTGGGGGGCGCGGTGATCGTGGGCATGATGGGCGCTCTGAAGAGCCTGCAGGGGAACTTCCATACCGCGGTCGCCGTGACCGCCGCGCTCGCGGTGGTGGTGGCGGTGGTCGCGCTGACCGTGCCGGAGCCGCTCCGCCCGGCCGGCAAGGGCGCCGGCGCGGGCGTGGGCTCCGACCCCGGCGCGGGCTGAGCCGCCGTGGAGCACGTGCTCGCGCTGGACCTGGGGACCTCCGGGCTGAAGCTTGCCCTGGTGACCGTCCGCGGCCACATCGTGGCGTCGGCGGTCGAGCCGTACCCGCTGCACCTGCTGCCGCACGGCGGGGCCGAACAGGACCCCGCGGACTGGTGGGATGCCGTGGTCCGCGGGACCAAGCGGGTCGTGGCCGACAGCGGCGTGGACCCGGCCGGCGTGATCGGCGTGGGCTGCAGCTCGCAGTGGTCGGGCACGGTCCCCGTGGACACGGAAGGCCGGCCGCTCACGCGGGCCATCATCTGGATGGACTCCCGCGGCGCCGAGCAGGTCCGCCGGATCGTCCGCGGCTTCCCCATGGTCGAGGGGTACGCGCTGGGGAAGCTGGTGGCCTGGATCCGGCGAACCGGTGGCGCACCGGGGCACCAGGGGAAGGACTCCATCGCGCACGTGCTGTTCGTCCGGGACCACCTGCCGGCCATCTACCGGCGAACCCATCTGTTCCTCGAACCGCGGGACTGGATCAACTTCCGCCTCAGCGGCCGCATGGTCACCACCTCCGACGCGGTGACCCTGCACTGGGCGGCGGACGCACGGGACGTGCGCGACGTCCGCTACGACCGGAAGCTCCTGCGCATCACCGGGCTGGAGCGCTCGAAGCTCCCGGACATCCTCCCGGCGGCCAGCGTGCTCGGGCCGCTTCGACCGGAGGCCGCCGACGAGCTGGGGCTGCCCCCCACGGCGCAGGTGGTGACCGGCGCCCCGGACAACATGGCCGCCGCGATCGGCGCCGGCGCCGTTCGGGACTTCGACGCCCACCTCTGCCTGGGCACGTCGTCCTGGCTGAGCTGCCACGTTCCGTACAAGAAGACCGACCTGTTCCACAACATGGCCTCGCTGCCCTCGGCCATCCCCGGCCGCTATTTCCTGGCCAACGAGCAGGAGTCCGCGGGCGTGTGCCTGGCCGAGCTGAAGGAGCACATCCTGTTCCCGTCGGACGGAGGGCAGTCGCCCGAGGACCCGTACGGCGAGATGCTGGCCCTGGCGGCCGGCGTCCCGGCCGGCAGCGACGGGTTGATCTTCGCCCCGTGGGTGAACGGCGAGCGCACCCCGGTGGACGACCGCACGGCCCGCGGCGGCTTCTTCAACCAGTCGCTGGGGACGACCCGCGGGCACCTGGTCCGGGCGGTGCTGGAGGGCGTGGCCTACAACACCCGGTGGCTGCTGGTGTACGTGGAGAAGTTCGTCAAGCGCCGGCTGGAGGCGATCACCGTGGTCGGTGGCGGCGGGCGGTCCGAGCTGTGGTGCCAGGTCGTGGCCGACGTGCTGGACCGAACCATCCTCCTCCCCGAGGACCCGGTGATGGCGAACGCGCGGGGGGCGGCGCTCCAGGCGTCCGTGGCCCTGGGGCGTCTGACCTGGGACGAGGTGGCCGACAACGTTCCCATCGCCCGGACCTTCCAGCCGGACGCCGGGAATCGAGCCGTGTACGACACGCAGTTCCGGGAGTTCCTGAACCTGTACAAGGCGACTCGGAAGATCCACGCGCGGCTGAACGCCAACCGCTAGGAAGGGCGCCGGTTCCACCACCGAGAGGACGTGCACATGGACATCGCCGACATCGCGACGAAGCTGGAGCGGCTGGACCCGAGGGTGGCCCGCGCGGCAGAGCGGGTGATCGCGGCGGTGCCCGCGCTCCGGGGCCGCCTGGACCGTGAGTACGACCGCATGCTGGCCGGGCTCGAGGCGGAGGTGAAGCCGTACCGGGGGAAGGCGGCGGCGTTCCCCCGACTCCAGGCGCACGGCTTGCCCCGAGATGAGGTCCTGCAGGAGGTCGCCTCGCTGGCCGGCATCGAACGGCCGAGGTGGCAGGAGGGCTTCGCGTCGGGCGCCGTGTACCACGGCGACGACGACCATGTCGGGTTCCTGAACGAGGTGTACGCGCTGACCTCGCAGCTCAACCCGCTGCACGCCGACCTGTGGCCGAGCGGGGCCAAGTACGAGGCGGAGATCGTGTCCATGACCGCGGCCATGCTGGGCGGGGACGACCGGGTGGTGGGCACGGTGACCTCGGGGGGGACCGAGAGCATCCTGCTGGCCATGAAGACGTACCGGGACTGGGCCCGAGCGAAGCGGCGGATCACCCGACCCCAGGTGGTCGCCCCCACGTCGGCGCACGTCGCGTTCGACAAGGCCGCGCAGTACTTCGGCATCGACCTGGTCCGGGTGCCCGTGGGGCCGGACTACCGGGCGGACGTCGAGGCGACGCGCAGGGCGTTGACACGGAACACCATCGCGCTGGTGGGCTCGGCCCCGGGGTTCCCGCACGGGGTGATCGACCCGATCGAGGAACTGGCCGCGCTGGCGGCCCAGCGAAAGATCGGCTTCCACACGGACGCCTGCCTAGGCGGGTTCGTGCTCCCGTGGGCCCGCCGGCTCGGGTACGAGGTCCCCGGGTTCGACTTCGCGGTGCCCGGGGTGACCTCGATGTCCGCGGACACCCACAAGTTCGGGTACGCGGCCAAGGGGACCTCGGTGGTGCTGTACCGGGGGACCGAGCTCCGCGCCCACCAGTACTTCGTGGCCACGGAGTGGTCGGGCGGGCTGTACTTCTCGCCCACCCTGGCCGGGTCGAGGCCGGGGGCGCTGTCCGCGGCGTGCTGGGCGGCCATGGTGGCCACGGGCGAGGACGGCTACCTGGAAGCGACCAAGCGCATCCTGGACACCGCCACCACGATCCGCCGCGGGATCTCGGACATCCCGGGGCTGCAGCTCCTGGGCGACCCGCTGTGGGTCATCGCCTTCGCCTCCGACACGCTGGACGTCTACCGGGTGCTCGAGCACATGGGCCGCCGAGGCTGGAGCTTGAACGGACTGCACAGGCCGGCGGCGGTGCACATCTGCGTGACGCTCCGCCACACCCAGCCTGGGGTGGCCGACCGGTTCCTGGCCGACCTCCACGCGTCGGTCGAGGAGGTCCGTTCGCAGCCCGCTGAGAAAGAGGGCATGGCCCCCGTCTACGGCCTGGCCGCCACCATGCCCTTCCGGGGAATGGTCAGAGACCTGCTGAAGAAGTACATCGACCTGCTGTACCGGCCGTAGGAGCGGCGCCCGCGCCCTACGAGTTGAGCGCCGCGGTCCGGACCAGGAGCTCGTCGGCTTCGGCCACCGACGGATGCGCGCCGAGGCGCACGAACAGCGCGCGTGCTTCCCGAAGGGGCGGCGCGGCTTCCGTGGTTCGGCCCAGCCCGACCAGGCAGCGGCCCCGGCCCAGCAGGGCGAATGCACGCTCCGGGACCACGCCGAAGGCTTCCCACTCCGAAGCTGCCTCCGCGTACCCGTCCGCCGCGCCCCCGAGCTCCCCGAGCGCCTCCGCCAGCGCCGCGTCGGTGGCCCGGAGGGCCCGTTCGCCGTACGGGTACGTCACGCCCGATCCCTCGGACAGGCGCCCGGCCATCTCCACCTCGCCCAGATCGATGGCCAGACGAACGAGGTCCGGCAGGTACGCGGGATAGATGGGGCTCTCCCGGATGTTCGGCGTGCGGGCCAGCTCCTCCATGACCTCGTGGGCCCGTTCGGACCACCCGGCGCCCGCGTACGCCAGCGCCGCGGCGGAAAATCCGGCGGTGACGTCCTCCGTGGCTCCCGACGCGCGAGCCGCGTCCACCAGCCAGTCGGCCAGCGACAGCGCGCCCTGCACCTCCCCTCGCCGTGCCAGGATCCGGCACCGGACCCACCGGACCTGGATCAGGTCGGCCGCGTCCCCGATGGCGTCGGCCCGCTCGCCCAGGGTTTCCGCGAGCTCCAGGGCCTGATCCCATTCCCCCAGGTCGGTCAGGACGTCGAGCGATGCGGCCCGCATCGCGTCGGCCATCTCCGTGATCCCCCGGCGCTCCGAGAACTCGACCCCCTCCCGGAGCACGGCCGCCGCGCTGGCCGGCCCCTCGATCGGGGTCACCGCCACGGCCAGGTTGTTGTACAGGACGGCGGCGTCCCGGCCCTCGCCCCGCTCAACGGCGCCGGCCAGGGCGTCGCGCATGTCCCGCAACCCCGCGGCGTCACCGAGCGACGCGCGCCCGTAGCCCCGGAAGCCCAGGGCCCGCGGTGGCACGTCCAGCCCGTGTTCCCCGGCCACCGCGACAGCCCGGTCGGCCCATTCGATGGCAGCGCGGTGCAGCCCCAGCACGACGTTCACCCCGGACATCCGGGCGTACGCGGCCACCAGGTCGGAGCCCGGCGGCTCCCGCTCCAGCAGCGCCACGGCCTCCGCGGCCGGCTCCTCCTGCCCCACACCGCCCAGGCTGACCCGGATGCTCGACAGCACACCCAGCGCCCGGGCGGCGGCCAGGCCGTCTCCGCGCTCCCGGAACGCGGCGATGGCTTCCTCCAGCGCCGCCGCCGCCTCCGGGAACCGGCCGGCCTGGCGGGCGGCTTCGGCCCACCGGACCAGCACAGCGGGTCGCTCCAGGTGCCCGGGCGACGCCAGGTCCAGGGCCCGGTCGTAATCCATCTCGGCGCCGGCCACGTCCAGGCCGAGGGCCCGATCTCCCGCCGCCACCAGGAACCGCAGGGCCGGTCCCTCCAGCTCCGACGCCAGCCCGACCTCGCCGCACGCCTCGGCCAGGCGAAGGGCCCGGGTGTAGTGGTGGGCCAGGATCCCGGCGTGGTCCTCCACCCGGCCCCGGGCGGATTCCTCGATCCACGCCGCGACCGCCCGGTGCTTGACCGCCCTCGCGGCGCGCGGGATCTGCCCGTAGGCGACGTCGCGGACCAGCACGTGCCAGAAGCCGAACTCCGACTCCCCCTCCATCGACGAGACACGCGAGGGGCGAATGAGCTCCCGCCGTACGAGCTCCTCGAGAACGTCGGCCACTTCAGCCGGGGCGCGGTCCCCCATCGCGGCCAGCGGCCCCGACCAGAAGACCTTTCCCACCACGGCGGCGTCCTGGAGGAGGGCCTTGCGGTCCGGCGCGAGGAGATCCAGGCGCGCCGCGATGAGGGCCTGGATCGACTCCGGGAACGGCACCTCGGCGCCCTCGGCCAGCGCCAGGGTCCCGCCCCGCTCGACCAGCAGCTCGCGATCGCCGAGCATGCGGACGAACTCCTCGGCGTACAGGGGATTCCCACCGGCGCGTTCCAGGACCACGGCGTGGACCTCGGCGGGGAGGACGGCGTGGTCGAGCAGCGCCGCCACCAGCTTCGAGGTCTCCTCCACCGACAGCGGGGCCAGGCTCACGGCCGTGTGGTTGGGGATCCCTTCCGCCCAGGATGAATGGTGCCCGTACAGCTCGGGCCGGGCCGTGCACAGCAGGAGTAGCGGGACGGCGCGAGCCTCCCGGGCCACGTGTTCCAGGAAGGCGAGCAGGGCGGGGTCGGCCCAGTGGAGGTCCTCGACGACCAGGACGGTGGGATCGGCCGCCGCGACGCCTTCCAGGAATCGCCGCCACGCCGCGAAGGACTCCTCCCGGTCCGCCGGCGCGGCTTCCAGGCCGACGAGGGGCGCGAGGCGCCGCCGCATCCATTCCCGGTCCGCCTCCGCCTCGGGGATCACCGCGTCCAGCTTCGCCGCGACCGCCTCGGCGGGATCCGACTCGAGGATCCCCGCGTGCGCCTTCACGATCTCGCCGAGGGCCCAGAACGTGATGCCCTCGCCGTACGGCAGGCACCGCCCCTGGCGCCACACCACCATCCCGGGGTGCCGGTCCACGTGACGGCCCAGCTCGGCGACCAGTCGGCTCTTCCCCAAGCCGGGCTCGCCCACCACCGAGACCAGGTGCACCGCCCGGTCCCCCACGGCTCGATCGAGCGCGTCCCGCAGCGTCCGCAGCTCGGCATCCCGCCCCACGTACGGCGTGGCCGGGGAACGGGCCACATCCACGCCGAGCCGGGCCCGGGCCTCGCGGACCACCCACACCGGAAGCGCATCGGCCTTCCCCTTCACCGTGACCGCCGGTAGCGCTTCGAAGAGGAAGCTTCGTTCCGTGGCCCGGAACGTCGGCTCGCCGACCAGCACGCCGTTCACCGGGGCCACCGACTGCAGGCGCGACGCCGTGTTCACCACGTCGCCGGTCACCGCCTCACCGATCTGCGGGCCGGCTCCGTACGCCACCACCGCCTCGCCCGTGTTGATGCCGATGCGCACCGCCAGGTTCAGCTCGGGGTGGGCGTCGTTGAGCTCGGCGATGGCGTCGAGGATGGCCAGCCCGGCTCGGACGGCGCGCTCGGGGTCGTCCTCGTGTGCGACCGGCGAGCCGAACACCCCCAGCCCCGCGTCCCCGATGAACTTGTCCAGTGTCCCGCCGTGCAGCTCGATCTCCCGCTTCAGCCGGGCGTGGAAGGGGCGCAGCACCGCCTTGACGTCCTCGGGGTCGGCGCGGTCGGAGCGAGCGGTGAACCCCACCAGGTCGCAGAACAGCACCGTGACGATCTTGCGTTCCTCGCGGGGCCGGGCGGTCCCCGACAGCGCGGTGCCGCAGTTCAGGCAGAACTTCGCGCGGTCCGGGTTCTCTTCGGCGCAGCTCGGGCAGGTCGACACCGCTGGGAGTCTAGGACGAGACGCCGCCGCGGCGGCGGCGCTCGGAGGCCCAGGCCAGGACGTCCTCGACCGGCTGGAAGTTGAGGATGCACTCCTTGGGAACGCCGGCCAGGATGGCGGCGGCCAGGCCGTAGTCGATGTACCCGAGCTCGGGGACACTGTGAGCGTCGGTGCCGATCGAGATGCGGACGCCCGTATCGCGGGCCACCTTCAGCAGCTCGACGTCGAGGTCCTGGCGGTAGGGGCTCGCGTCGATCTCCACCGCGGTCCCTGCCTCGGCGGCGGCCTCGAACACCCGCGGCCAGTCCGCCCACAGGCCGGCCCGGCGGTCGAACATGCGGCACCGCGGATGGGCCAGGACGTGGACGGTGGGGTTGCGCACCGCCGCCAGGTACCGCTCGGTCTGGTCCTCGGTCAGGCGCAGCTTCGAGTGGAACGCCCCCAGCACCAGGTCCAGGCGCGCCAGCGCGTCGGGTTCCATGTCGCCCTCGCCCTCGGGCGACAGGTTCATCTCGATGGAATGCAGCACGCGAGGGCCGCGCCCCGACGCGGCCAGCGACCGGTTCATCGCTGCGACCTCCTCCCCTTGCCGGGCCAGCCGCTCCTCGTCCATCCCGTTCGCGATGGGAAGCCCCTTGGAGTGGTCGGTGATGCCGACGTACTGATAGCCGAGGGCCTCGGCCGCCTCCGCCATGCCCGCCAGCGGGACCGAGCCGTCGCTGTACGTCGTGTGCATCTGGAGGTCGGCCCGGAGCTCGGCCCGCCAGTCGTCGTGCCCCTCCAACGCGGCGTCCACGTCGGCCCGGGTCAGGAAGCCTCGCCGCAGCGCCGGAGGTTCCGGCACCTCGGGCGGGTCCGTGATCCAGTCGGTGAGCATCCGGGCCACCCACGGCCCCACCCGCCACAGCTCGGTCAGCGAGCCGCCGCGTTCCAAGACGGCCGCGGCCTGCTCGGTCCACCCGAACATGGCCGCCCGGGACGCTCCGTGCAGGGCCCGGCGCCGGTGGTCGGTCTCCTGCTCGGCGGCCCGGGCCAGCAGTTCGGCCAGGTCGGCGTTCGACAGTGTGGGTTCGATGGGACCAGGCTATGCGAAGCGACCCGGGCGGCGGCGGGTTCGCCGAGCCGTTGCGTGGGAAGGCTACCCACGGCATGCCCAGGCTCAGGCGATCGGACCCGGCCGCAGCGGGACTGCTCCGGCGGCGGAACGGGCGGGGGTTCGTGTACCTCGACCCCGACGGCGTCCGCGTGACCGACTCGGAGGTTCTGGGACGGATCCGGGCCCTGGCCATCCCGCCGGCGTGGACCGAGGTGTGGATCTGCCCGCACCCCATGGGCCACCTGCAGGCCGTGGGGACCGACGCGGCGGGGCGGCGCCAGTACCTGTACCACCCGCGGTGGCGGGAGCGCCGGGACCAGGAGAAGTACGACCGGGTGATCCGGTTCGCCCGGGCCCTGCCTCGCTTGCGGAAGGTGGTGGCCCGGGACATCCGCGCCCCGGGGATGCCCCGCCACCGCGTGCTGGCCTGCGCGGTCCGCCTGATCGACCGGGGGTACTTCCGCATCGGGTCGGAGGCCTACGCCGAGGAGCACGGCACGGTTGGGGTGGCCACGCTCCACAAGGACCACGTGCAGGTGAACGGCTGCGCCGTCCTGTTCGACTACCCGGCGAAGGGGGGCAAGCGGGTGGTCCAGCAGGTCGCCGATCCCGATGTCGTGGACGTCGTGCGGACCCTGAAGCGCCGGCGCGGTCCCGGCGACGACGAACTCCTGGCCTACCGGCGTGGACGGACGTGGGTGGACGTCCGTTCCGACGACATCAACCAGTACATCAAGGACGCCGCGGGCGACGACCACTCGGCCAAGGACTTCCGGACCTGGCACGGGACGGTGCTGGCGGCGGTGGCCCTGGCCGTATCGGCGCCGGCCTCGCGATCGCCGACCGCGCGCAAGCGCGCCGTGAGCTGGGCGGTGAAGGAGACCGCCCGTTCGCTGGGGAACACGCCGGCCGTGTGCCGAGCCGCGTACATCGACCCACGCGTGGTCGACCGGTACCGGTCCGGCGTCACCATCGCCGGCGTCATCGACGCGGTGGGGGCGGAGCCCTTCACTGAACCCCAGCTGCAGGCCCGGGTGGAGGCCGCCGTCCTCGACCTCCTGGCAGGCGAGACCGGCTCGGAGGCCCTGGAGCGGGTGGCATAGCGCGGTGGCCTAGAATCCGGGGATGGCTGCTGAACGGGGCGTTGCCGTCGTCACCGGGAGCTCGAGCGGGTTCGGCCTGCTGTCGGCCGTCGAGCTGGCCGGCAAGGGGTTCCGGGTCTACACGACCATGCGGAACCCTTCCTAGCGCGAAAGGCTCGACCAGGCCGCGGCGGCGGCCGGCGTCTCGGCCTCGGTGGAGGTGCTCCCGCTCGACGTCACCAGCGACCAATCGGTGGCGGACGCGATCGAGCGGATCCAGGCCGAGGCGGGGCGGGTGGACGTCCTGGTCAGCAACGCGGGCTATGGGGTCGGCGGCTTCGTGGAGGACACCTCGGTCGAGCAGTTCCGCGAGCAGTTCGAGACGAACTTCTTCGGCGGGGGGCGGGTGGTGAAGGCGGTCCTCCCGGGCATGCGCGAACGCCGCTCCGGCCAGATTCTCATGTCGGGCATCGGCGTGTTCAACTCCGTGCCCGGTCTCTCCGCCTACAACGCCAGCAAGGCCGCGCTGGAAGCCTCGGCGAGGCCCTGCGCTACAAGGCCATCCAGGACGGGATCTTCGTCTCGCTGATCGAGCCGGGGACCTACGCCACGGACATCTTCTTCGACATCGCCAAGTACGCGGAGGGCATGCGGGACCCGAGCTCGCCGCACTACGAGCGGAGCCGGCGGATGGAGCGCTTCGCCATGAAGCAGGTGGAACGGCGGCGCAAGGCGGACCCTCGGGAGGTGGCTCGAGCGGTGGCCCGGGCGGCCACGGTCCGCCGCCCGAAGCTCCGCTACTTGGCGGGGGCAGACGCCCGCCTGATCAAGCCGGTTCGCGCGGTGATGCCGGTCCGGGTCACCGAGGCGGCCGTTCGAAAGATCCTGGAGGGCTAGGGCCTCGAGCCCTGGGCGTCCGTAGACGCGGGAGCGGTATGGCGCGACACGGCGGCGATCGCGTCCATGGTGACCCGGGTGAATTCCTCCGACTGCAGGGCCACCGCGCTGTGGTCCCCGTCGAACTCGAACACCTGGGCCCGGGCGACTCGGGCGAGCGCCCGCTGCTTGTCCGGGGGCACCAGGCTGTCCCGCGTCGTGACCACCACGGCCGTGGGGACGTCGATCGACGCGGCGAACGGACGGGCGTCGAACCGCCCCAGGGCCCTCCCGGCCTCGGCGACCTCCGTGGGGTCGTTGCGGCGGAACTCGCCGTCCGCCCACGCCCGGTACCGGAGCAGCGACGACGGCACCTCCTCCAGCCCGCCGGTCAGCCGGAGCAGCGCGATCCGCCCGGTCGGCCACCGGATCAGGAGGGCCAGCGGTCCCATCAGCCTCCACACCAGGCGTTCCCGGGGCGAGCCGCTGAACTCGAGCGCCGTCGCCTCCAGCACCAGCCCCGCCACCAGCTCCGGGTGGCGGTGCCACACCAGCAAGGCCACGGGTCCGCCCATGGAGTAGCCGACCACCAGGGCCCGCTCCACGCCGAGATGGCGGAGCAGCGCCGCGGCGTCGTCGGCGCAGTCCTCCAGGGAGAAGGGGCAGTGGCTGCGGATACCCCGCCCGTGTCCCCGGAGGTCGGGCGCGATCACCAGGTGGTGCCGGGAGAGCTCCCGGTACAGCAGGAACCAGTTCAGGTCGGCGCTGGCCATCCAGCCGTGGAGCAGCAGGACGGGCACCCCTTCCCCGCCCGAGGTCCGGCGGACGAACATCTCGCCCCGTCCGGGGACCGTGACCACCTCGGCGGGCGGGAGCGGCGGCAGGACCAGCCCCTGGTCCTCCAGCGTGGGGAACGGGTCAAGCCTCCTGCCCAGCCAGGACATGCGGCGGGGACGATCGCCGGGCTGCCCCTCGCCCTGCTCGCGGCGCTCCCGGAGGGCCGTCCGCACGCCGATGGCGGCCACCACCGCGGCGGCTCCGACCGCCCATCGCCCTGCTCGCGATCGTCCCCGTGCGTCCGGCATCAGGCGATCGTACGCCGGGGGCCAAGGGGTCGATCGGGCGGGTGGCAGGGAGGATGTACGCTCCGACATGGGGTCGCTCGACAGGAGAGCCAGCGTCGTGGAGTGGGTCCTGCATCGGTCGAACACGGCCCAGCGCATCCGCGAGGGCGTCGCCGCCGGCTTCGACCGGCTGGAGATGGACGTGTGGTGCAAGCGCGGTGAGCTGCGCCTGTCGCACGACCCCAGCGTGGGGCGGGTGGTCCTGGGCCCGAACGGGGTCGCGCTGGGCTCGTCGGGCAGCCGGCGCCGGTGGCCGAGCGTGGTCCGTCGCGTGGACGCGCACCTCACGCTCCCCGAGGTGGTGGAGGAGCTACCCGGGCTGCCGCCGCTCCTGCTCGACCTGAAGGGAAGGTGGCCGGAGGACGGCCTCCGGCGGCTGGCCCAGGTGCGTGGCGCGCGTCCCGACGCGGTCTGCTCCCCAGACGCCGGCGTGGTGCGGCGGTACTCGAAGCTTCGCCCGGAGGTTCTGCCGATGTACGCGGAGCGGCAGATACGCGGCGCGAACCTCGAGCCGGTTCGCCGGGATGCCATGGCTCGCACGCACCCGGTGGCGGTCTCGGCCCGGGCCGCCTCTTTGCTCGGTCCGGGCGGCGAGGGGCTGGTCGGGCGGTGGCGCGACGCGGGCCTGCGCGTGTACGTGTGGGACGTCCCAGACCCGGGCGTCCTTCGCCGGGTGATCGGGATGGGCGTGTACGGCGCGATCGTCCGCGAGCCCGCCTGGATCCGCGAGGTCGCCGCTTGACGGCCCGATCCCGTCACGAAGCGGGAACGAAGTGCACCGGCACCACCGCCAACGAGACCAGGGTGACATCACTCGGTGGAGGTCCTCCGAAGGGGACCCAAGGCTCCTCCGGGTTCGACCCGTGCACCACCACCACGAAGACGTACCCGTCGAGAGGCCGGTCGAGCTCGCCCGGAGCGCCGGGACTGGGCTCGCCACCAGTGGTGGTGCAGTCCGCCGACAGCGAGGCGCGGCCGGCCGAGAACGCGATCCCGTCCTGCCTCGGCTCGACCGTGCTGAACAGCGTGGTCGTTCCGTCCCCGCACTCGTACGCATAACCCGCCAGCGCTTCCTCCTCGTACGTTTGGCCGGTCGAGTCCGTACCGACCAGCGGAACCAGCGGTACGTCGACCTCCAGGCCGGAGGCCACGTCCTGGCCCGGTTGCAGCGGGACGTCGAGGTGCCCGACGACCTCGTCCGATTCATTTGAGCCGCTCGGCTGGTAGGAAGCGATGAACTGCGTGCCCTCGACACGGGTGACGCTCCAGATTCCGGTCGGGCCAGTGGTGATCAGCTGGCCGAGGTCGATCTCGACGTGCCTCGACAGCAGCCACGGTGGGCAGCCGGGCGCGGGGCACGGCGGCGGCGTGGTCGCGACGTCCACGACGAGCGTGCCGGGGCCGGCGGTGGCCGTGCTCGACACGAAGCCATCCGTCCAGCCCAGCCCCTCCGCGGCGAAGCGACTGGCCGTGGCTTCCGGATCGAGGCGCCACTGCACGGCGGGGTCTCCCTGGTCGGCCTGCTGCTGGATCTGCTGGGCGTTCGCCAGCTGGTCCTCCGGCCACAGCCCGAGGAACGACGCCTGGCCGGTCTCGGCGGGCACCGACATCGGTGCCGGGCCCCGGGCGTGCAGCGCCGCGAACGCCCCCACGCCCCCTCCGGCCGCAATCAGGAAGGCGAGCGCCGCCCTCAGGACCCGGCCCGATCGGCGCGGCCCGGGCATCGGCGCACGAGGGCCCTGCCGGGCTCGGTCCAGAAGATCAGGGGAGGGACCCATCCGGTCCAGGAGCCCCAGGTCCCGGCGCCACCGTTCAGCCATCGTCCACCTCCTCCGTCCCGAGCATGGTTCGCAACCGAGTCCGGCCCCGGTGCAGGTGCACCTTCACCGCGGCCACGGAGGTCCCCATGGCCTGGGCCACCTCCCGAACCGGGAGGTCCGCCTGGTAGTGCAGGTACACCGCGGCCCGCTGCGACGGCGACAGCTGCCGCATGGCTCGCAGGAGGTCGTCCAGGCCTGCAGGCTCGGGCACCTCCTCGCGCTCCGGGATGCGGTCCTGCTCCCGTCGCATCTCCGCGGCGGCGATCCGGAACGCGACCCGGTACAGCCAGGGAAACGGCCGGCGGACCGCGCCATCGCTCTCGATGAGCCGGGCGAAGGCCTCCGCGACAGCGTCATCCGCGATCGCGCGGCGGCCGGCGGCGTACGCGTAGACGGCGCGCCACAGCCGCGGGGCGATGTCGCGGTACAGCTCGGCGACGTCCGGCAACCGGTCCAACGCCATCACATGGTGAACGAGCGGCCGGAGGCGCGGAAGGTTAACGCCGTCCGACCGCCCGCTGTCCGGGCAGGCGGTCCCGGTCAGGCCGCCTCGTCCCTCATCAGGCCTCGAAGCGACTTCGCCATGTACGACTTCAGGATGGCCGGCCCGGCGACCTTCATCACCGTGATGGCGATCCTTCCCCTCGCGTTGCTGGGAGTGCGGTTCCACTCCAGGTCCACATGGCTGCCGCCACCCTGCCCGGGCCCGACCCGGACCTCCACGTAGCTCCCCGGCTTGCAGAAGTTGCTTTCCAGGACCTCCCACCGGACCACGCCGGGAGTGGACCAGTCGTAGCGCTCCCGCGCCCACACCCGCACCGGCTTGGAGCTTCCCTCCTGCACCTCCGCCGACGTCTGGGCCACCGAGTACACCTCGTACAGCTCCCGGGCCAGGCCCGGCCAGATGTCCGGGCGGCGGTCCGAGAAGTCGATCAGCGCATCGACCACCTGCGTGGGCTCCACCTCCGTGTCGATCCCCACCGTGAACCTCGCCATCGTCGTCTCCTTTCGCTTGGAGGCGGGGCCGCCCGAGGACCGCTGTCGCGGACGGCCCCGCCGAGCCTCCCCGTCACGCCTGCGCGGGCGCCATCTCCGGGATCAGCTGTTGATGACCTCGAAGACCTGCCGGACCAGCTCCCTCGGTTCGTACCCCATCGCGCCTCCTTCCTCTTTCTCGAGCCGAGCCGACGCCGACATGGTGGCGGAGCCGAGGGCCGAGGCCATCGGGAGATCTCCCGATCTTTCGAAGCAGGGTTCGGCGGTTCAGCGCCTCAGCCCGCGAAGGGCCCGACCAGGTCGTGTTCCATGGCGAACAGGGTCGCGGCCGCTCGGGTGGACACGCCCACCTTCGTGTAGATGTGCTGGATGTGGGCGTCCGCCGTCTTGGGGGCGATGGTCAGGGTCCGGCCGATCTCCCTGATGGACAGGCCCCGGGCCACCAGCCGGAGCACCTCCACCTCCCGCGCGGTCAGCGAGGCCACGTGCTCTCGGCGCCGCCGCACGGGCTGCCCGGCCGCGGCCAGAACCGCTTCCACGGCGTCTGCGTCCAGGCGTCCCGCGCGGACCTCTCCACGGAGCTCCTCGGCCGCGCGCTCCCGGGTCAGCGCCTCGCGGTGCGGCCGGGGCTCCAGCATGGCGTGGAACGCGTCCGCCGCCGCCAGCAACCTGGCCCCCGGGGGCTGCTGCGCTCCGGGAACACGCCGGAAGTAGCCCGAGGCGTCCATCCGCTCGTGGTGCATCGACGCGACGCCGGCCAGCCGGCGAAGGGCCTCCGGACGGTCCAGCACGCGGTCCGTGTAGTACGGGTGCATGCGCACCTTCTCCCACTGGTCGAACGACAGCGTGCCTTTCCGGTTCCAGATGGTGGCGGACACGCCGACCCTGCCTACGTCGTGGACCAGGGCCGCCCGATGGACCTCCTCGACGTCCGCCGGCGGCAGCCCGGCCCGCTCCGCCGCCGCCCCGGCCAGGTCCCCCACCCCCGTGGAGTGGCCCACCAGGAACGAGGACTTCAGGTCCGCGAACTCGGCCATGGCCCGGAGCGCCGCGTCGAGCCGCTCCGCCCCCAGGTCGACGCGAGGCTCCGGCTCCGCCGACATGACGGCGTCCCACACCGAGGGGACGTCGGTGGCCGACAGGATGGCGTCGGGGTCCCGGAGGAAGGCCTCCGCCGCGTCGGGGGCGTACATGGTCCGGGAGCGCCGGCGGACCACCTCCGGCACGCCGGAGGCGCCGCCCGCGTGGCGAAGGACCATGACGCCTTCGGCCACCTGCACGGCTCGCACCGGGAGCGGGATGGCCTCCCCGCCCAGTCGGGCCGGGCCCTTCCCGTCCCATCGCTCGTTGAACAGCCGGACATCCTGCTGGACCTGCCGGTCGAAGCCCATTCGATCGGCGAGCATCTCGGCCACCTCGCACCGGGCGAGGTCGTGGGTCCGCATCTTCGGGGCCATGGCCAGCAACCGGAGCACCGCCGGAGGGAACCGAGCCCCGGGGAACTCGGCGGCGAGGTGTCGCAGCATCCGGGGCATCACCTGGCGCGGGTCCACGTGGTCCAGGGGCGCGATGGCCATGTTCATGGCGAACTCGTCGCCGCCCATGGCCGCCATCTGGTCGGAGTCGGCGGTGCAGCCGATGTGGCGAAGCAGCGCGAGGATGTAGGCGCGGCCGAGTTCCTGGTCGGGGAGCCCCATGGCCTCGCCCAGCCGCATGGACAGCAGGCACACGGACAGCCCCGCCTCCAGCGGAGCGCCGAGCCCGATGTCGGTGGCGATCGACATCGCCCCCATCAGCTCGGCCAGGCGAAGCTCGGTCATTGGTCCACGCTCCCCCACATGAGCAAGGGACCGTGGTCTCGTTGAAGTCTCGGTGAGGGTGGGGGTGACGGCCGTTGTCGGTCGCCCCTCGAGGGCCAGCGTGACACCGCCGCCCTCCGCCCCACCGGGG
>WNGG01000897.1_pt1 | contig 38613 bp, 35 predicted proteins | sample 5400661 | NCBI WGS metagenome assembly WNGG01 (sample SAMN13153372, study PRJNA577476) | soil metagenome | isolation source: 100 cm soil or saprolite under Garry oak tree replicate 1 | place: USA:California | collected 2016-06-15
ACCGCGGTTCGTCCTACTACGGCCTGATCAACAACTTCTTCCGGCAGGCCGGCGTCATTCCTAATGTGGCGATGGAGCTCGACTCGCTCGAGGCCACTAAACGAATGGTGGAAGAAGGGCTGGGGATCGCCCTGGTGCCGTTGGTCACCATCGAGCGGGAGCTCGAGGCGGGGACCCTCGTGCGCATCGACCTCGAGGACGCCGAGCCGATCAAGCGCCCAATCTCGCTGATCCACCGCCGCCACCGCAAGCGCCCCCGCACCGTGCAGGTATTCATCGATACGATGGCGAAGATCTACCCCAATGGGCGGGGCTAGCTCTTTACTGCCACTGCTGCGCGCAGCGACTTCAGAATCTCGACGTTCTCCTTGTCCGGCCCGTGGTCCTCGATTCCGGGCACCTCGAGCAGAAATGGGATTTCTGCGAACGCCGGGTGTGAGAGGATGTTCACGAACCCGTCTCGCCCAATCTCTCCTTCGCCGATGTTGGCGTGACGGTCAACGCCACCGCCCAGCGCGATCTTGGAGTCGTTGGCGTGGACCGCGACAAGGCGCTCGAGGCCGACATCGCGGTCGAATTCCTCGAACATCTTGTCGAGACCGGCACGGGTCCTCAAATCGTGGCCGGCGGCGAAGGCATGCTGCGTATCCAGGCACACCCTCACCCGATCGCTCCCGGACTCGCGGATGATTGTGCCCAGCTCGGCGAATTTCGAGCCGATCGCTCCGCCCATGCCCGCAGCATTCTCGAGGATCATCCACGCGTCGTCCGGAGTATTGTCGACCACCTTGCCCACGTACTCCACCACCTGGTTCAACTTGGCGTCGTAGCCGGCGCCCATATGGCTCCCGATGTGAAAGATCACGCCTTTCGCGCCAATCAGGCTGGCCGCCTTCATGTCGCCTACAAGCGCATCGAATGAGCGGGCCAGCAGCGCTTCGTCCGACGACGCCAGGTTCACGAGATAAAGGCCGTGGATGAAGGCGGGCTCGATGCCCGTCTCTTCAATCCTCTTCTTGAACGCCTCCACCTCAGCTTCCATGTACTTCTTGCGCTTCCAGGCGTAGGGCGCGCCTGAGAAGATCTGGATCGTCTCCGCGCCCATCTCGACGGCATGGTCGATTGCCTTGTCGACGCCTCCCGCCGTCCGAACATGGGCGCCAATCTTCATGAGTGGTGAAACAGGAGAGTGGGAACTTGGGACCAGCCGGGCATCATATCCGGGCGTAGTATAGCAGGCGCCGTCGCTGAATCATTCGCTTTTCCTCCGACTCGCTGGCTACAGCCGTTCCGCCGCCTGCGTGAGCTCCGCCCGAAAGTCCGGATGCGCGACCGCGATGAGCTCCTGCGCCCGTTGCCGGTGGTTCTTGCCCCACAGCCGCGCGATCCCGTATTCCGTGACTACCGTATCGGCGAAGAAGCGCGGGACCGTAATCATTGACCCCGCCTCGTGCTGAGATACGACCCGCGAGACCGCTCCGTCCAGCGCCGTCGACGGCAGCAGCGTGATCGCGCGACCGCCCCGCGACAGCGCCGCGCCGATCTGGAACTCCGGCTGGCCGCCCGTCCCGTTGATCATGCGCGACCCGAATACGCTCTCCGCGTTTATCTGGCCGGTCAGATCCACCGAAAGCGCGTTGTTCATCGCGTAGAAGTTGTCGTTCTGCGCGATCGTCCGCACGTCGAGTACGTACTCCGGGTCCCGTACTTCGAACTTCGGGTTGTTCGTGACGATCTTCAGGTCCTCGATGTCCGACCCGGACCAAGCCGACGCGATCGCCACATTCGGGTGCAGTGTCTTGCGCGCGCCGTTTATCACGCCGCACTCGACAAGGCGAGGGATTCCCTGCGCCGCCATCTCTGTGTGCAGGCCAAGGTCATGCTTGCCGTCGAACGCGCCCGCCCGCGCGAGGTACATGCTTGGCTCGCCGGCGCCTATCTGGATCGTCGCTCCGTCCGGCACCAGCTCGCCCACGTACCCGGCGATCGTCGTCGCGTCCTCTGGCGGCTGGGCTAGCCCGAGCAGGCGCCGCACCTGCGCGGCGGGCAGCCGCGTCATCACGGGCCCGACGACGATCAGCCGGTCGAGGTCTTCGCCCAGCTCGTCGACGATTCCCATGTACGCCTCGCGCGCCGAGTCGTCCTCAACGCGGCGCAGCCACGCCTCGACCAACCCGCGTGTTATCTGCACCGGCGGGATCTCCACGAACCGGTCGATTTCGGTGACGTGGATTGTGTTATCGCCACAGACGGGCCTGAGGCCGGCGTCGACCTCCGCGATAACCGTCCGCGCCCGCCGGGCGTGGGAGCGCTTGTTCCAGTTGTGCGCGCCGAACGAAACGTATCCCTCGTCGTCCGGAGGCGTCACTGACACGAGAAACACATCGACCGGTCGGCTCTCCGGCCGCTTCTCGTCGATATCCTTGAAGTTCAGCGAGAACAGGTTCGGCAAATATGTCGCCCGTCCTTCGTCCATCGCCGGGCGGGCGAAATCGCCGATGAACAGCTCGAACTCGACGCGAAACGTATCCTCGTGGCCGGCCCGGAACCAACCGGGATCAGTCAGAGGCGCGCCGACGCGGAGGTCGATGGAAACGCCGTTTTTCATGCAGTGACGAAAGAGCGCGGCCGGTAGCACACGCGGCCCGGCGATCGGAATCATTACGAGATTACCTGCCTCCACGAGCTTCATAGCGTCCTCGCCCGAGGCGAGCCGCCGCTTGTATTCTTCCCGCCAGTCCATGAGAGTCGCGGCCCATTATGCTAAGTGCGGCCAGCTCTGCCAAGTGATAAAGCTCGTTAACGCGCTGGACGCGTATCCCCTGCAGGGATAAAATGTTGTGCGCGATACGCCCCGAGAGAGGCCCCGATGCCCGACCGCATTCAGCAAGAGATAGAAGAGCTACTCGCCCGGCTGGAGACGTTCCCGCCCAAGCGCCCCCTCTCGTCGCGGATCAAGTACGGCATCAGCGGGTTCCTCCACAGTGTCGGGAACGCCCTCTCGAGTCTCCCAGTCCGCCACCTGACCGCCGGTCATCTTCTGCTGATCGCCATTGCGATGATCGTGGTCGCTTTCATGATCGGCGGCAGCTCGGACCTGATCCGCTGGGTGATTATCGGCGGCTTCGTTCTCTTCATTGCGGCTTTCGTGCTTTCGCTGCGGCGGCAATCGCGGCCGCAGGAGAAGCTCTGGCGCGGCAAGCCGATGGACCTCAATGGCCCCGGCGTCGGCGAGCGGCTCCGCTCGTGGTGGCGGCGGCGGAGCCGGCGATAAGCCATCCTTTAGCACCCATCTCTCATCGCTCCGCAGCTCTCCCGGCGCTAGTCGTTTTCTCAGCCATCCTCCTCGCCTCCTGCGGCGGTAGCGACAACGCCACGCCCGCGCCGACCGCGACGCAATCCCCCGCGACGAGCACGCCGGCACCGAGCACGGTGACGCCTACCCCGGGACTCGGCAGCCCGCAATTCGAGTCGGCCCGCGCGCTCCAGCATGTCCATGCGCTCTCGGTGGACATCGGCATCCGTGCCGCCGGCACAGACGGCGAAAAGCGCGCGGCGAACTACATTCGTGACGAGCTGGCGAAGTACGGATACGATGCCGCCCTCCAGCAGTTTCCGATCCAGGTCTTCGTCGACGTCAAGACTTCCCTCGATCTTCTGTCTCCCCAGCAGCGCGCCGTGGACGCCGCCGCCCTCGGCGGCAGCACCAGCGGCACGATCGAAGGCGGCCTCGTCGGGGCAGGACGCGGCTTTCCGCAGGAGTTTCCATCGGGCACCACCGGCAGCGTCGTCCTCATTGAAAGGGGCGACATCACCTTCTCGGAGAAAGTCGCCAACGCGACAGCGGCCGGCGCCGCGGGCGTAATTATCTACAACAACGACTCCGGCTCGTTTACGGGGCAGCTGACGGCGGGCAGCCGCATCCCCGCCGCTGCCATCTCTCGGGAAGACGGCCAGGCGCTACTGGATCTCATCAAGGCGGGTACAACCACGGTCCGGCTCACCGTCGAGACGAGGACGGATACGAACCAATCGCAGAATGTACTGGCGAAGCCACCCGGAAAGCAATGCCGCCTCGTTGTCGGAGGGCATTACGACTCCGTGCCGGCAGGCCCCGGCGCCAACGATAACGCCTCCGGTACCGCCACAGCCATTGAGATGGCGCGCGCGATGGCCGCCGACGGCGTGTTCGATCCAGTCTGCTTTGTGTTGTTCGGGTCGGAGGAGCTGGGTCTTCTGGGCAGCGCGGCCTATGTCCGGTCGCTCTCGCCTGACGACACGGCTGCGCTCAAAGCGATGCTGAACTTCGACATGCTGGCCGTCGGCGACGCCTGGCCCTTCGGCGGCTCGCAGTCGATCGTGAGCGTCGCTGCGCAGGAGGCGGACCGGCTCTCCATTCCGCACAGCGTAGACACCAGGTTCGGGACCGGTGGCAGCGATCACGCGAGCTTCATCAGCGACGGTATTCCAGCGATGATCTTCAATTGCTTCTGCGACCCGAATTACCACTCGGCGGGCGATCGCTTCGAGTTCGTCAGCGAGGAGCGTTTGGCGCAAGCCGGCGCGCTCGGAATGGCGACCGCACAGGCGCTGCTGGCGGAGTGAGCAGGTCGCTGCGGGTTTAACACGGGCGGACAAACGCTCGCTTGCCCGACCTAAAGCCGTTACGATACGATGCGCCCGACGATAATGAGATCGCTCAGGCCCTCTCTTCCTATTTGCTTTTCCTTCATCTGCTTTCTGCTCGTACTGTCCGCGGGGTGCGGCGGAGGCGATGACAAAAAAGCCGAGATCGGGAAGCTTTCAGACCCGGCGACGGTGCCGACAGCTCCGCCCTGGGACAAGCCGCCGGAGGTCGCGATCCTCGACCCGAACGCGCTCACGCCCGTCGGCGGTGCGGCGCCCAGCCCCACGCCGGCGCCTGAAGGCGCGCCCGGCGTTTGCGGGCCCAAGTACACCATCGAGTCCGGCGACACCTTCTCCAGTATCGCGGCTAAATGCGGAACAACCACGCAGGCGATGAAAGACGCTAACCAGGGCGTCGACCCGCTTACGATAAAGCCTGGCCAAGTTGTCAACGTACCGGCCGCGACACAGCCGAGCCCTTAGCGATGGCAATCGAAGAGAAGAGGACGGCCGCCGAAGACCGCACCGGCGAGCTTGAGCGTCTCAAAGAACTCAGCCGCCAAGGCGGCGGTCCGGAACGCATCGACGCCCAACACAAGCGCGGCAAGCTCACCGCTCGCGAGCGGGTCGACATCCTGCTGGACGAAGGCACCTTCGAGGAGATGGACGCACTCGCCACCCATCGATCGACTGAGTTCGGACTCGACAAGCAGAAATACTACGGTGACGCGGTTGTCATCGGCTTCGGCAAGATCGACGGGCGTCTCGTGTACGTCTTCTCGCAGGACTTCACGGTCTTCGGCGGATCACTGTCGGAAGTCGCCGGCGAGAAGATCTGCAAAGTGATGGACCTTGCGATGAAGAACGGCGCCCCGCTGATCGGCATCAACGACGGCGGCGGCGCCCGCATCCAGGAGGGCGTCGTTTCGCTCAAAGGCTACGGCGAGATCTTCACGCGCAATGTTATGGCCTCGGGGGTCGTGCCGCAGATCTCCGTCGTGATGGGTCCGAGCGCCGGCGGCGCCGTCTACTCGCCCGCTATCACCGACTTCATTTTCATGAAGCACGGCAGCGGTCAGATGTACATCACCGGACCCGACGTCGTGCGCGCGGTTACCCATGAAGACGTCACTCACGAGGAACTTGGCGGCGCCCGACATCCCCGACCGCCTCTGCGATGAGCTGGCAAGTGTCGTCCCGCCCGATCCCAGCAAGCCCTACGACGTCCACCTCGTGATCGAATCGGTCCTCGACGATGGCGACTTCATGGAGGTGCACTCCGGCTGGGCGCGCAACATTACCGTCGGCTTCGGACGCATGAACGGCCGCGTCGTCGGTGTCGTCGCGAACAACCCGGCGCACCTCGCCGGCGTCCTCGACGTCGACTGCTCCCGCAAGGGCGCGCGCTTCGTGCGCTTCTGCGACGCCTTCAACGTCCCGATCCTGACGCTCGTCGATGTGCCCGGCTATCTTCCCGGCACAGGCCAGGAATACGGCGGGATCATCGTCCACGGCGCAAAGCTCCTTTACGCCTACGCCGAGGCAACCGTCCCGAAGGTGACCGTCATCCTGCGCAAGGACTACGGCGGCGCCTACCTCGTGATGGGCTCGAAGCACCTGCGGGCCGACATCAACTACGCCTGGCCGAGCGCCGAGATCGCCGTCACCGGTCCAGACGCTGCCGCGAACATCATCTTCCGCCGCGAGATCGAAGCCGCGCAGGACCCCGAAGCGAAACGCAAGGAGCTGATCGAGGAGTACCGCCGCAACTTCGCCAACCCCTACATAGCCGCCTCCCGTGGCTTCATCGACGATGTCATCGACCCCCGCGACACCCGCATCAAGGTCATCCGCGCCCTCGAAATGCTCCAGAACAAGACGGACACCAACCCGCCGAAGAAGCACGGCAATATCCCGCTCTAGCCGAGTGCAAGGCGAGCGATCGAAATGAACCCTGAACTGAAAAAGGAATTCCACCAGAACGCAAGGGCCTTGGCGATCTGCGGCGTTCTTCTAATTCTCTTGTCGTTCGTTCCTTGGGTTGAGCGGTCCCAAGAGATCGGGACAGAAGGCCCGCTCGTTTACACTGCCCATTTGCCTTCTAGAGTTCGAGAATTTATGCAATCGGACGATTTCGTGGCCGGCTCGAAAACCACAACTCAGATCCGCGGTTATCAGCTCAAGGGTACTTTCGCGCTCGGAGATGGAGTGATCCTCGCTGGAGCAGGCGCCCTAGTCGCGCTTCTTGGGTTTCTCTGTCGATACCGGGCGCCTGATCGGCGGTCCGCGATTGCCGGAATTGCTCTTGCATCAGTTCTATTGGCAGTCGCCGTTGCAGCGGTGCTTCCTAATTGGCAACAGGAAGGTGCCTGGCACGGTGAGGCGTCGACGTACTTCAAGGTGTTCTGGGATCCTACTTTCGGTGTTTGGCTAGCCAGCCTTGTTTTGTTGTTCGCGGGTTGGAAGCTGGTGAACCTGCTCGTGATTTCCCTAATGCGGGCCAACGCATGACCGTACAAATTACCGACACCACTATGCGCGACGGCCACCAGTCGCTCCTCGCGACCCGTATGCGTACAGAGGACATGCTCCCCATCTCGCCGGAGATGGACGAGGCCGGCTTTCACAGCGTCGAAGTCTGGGGCGGCGCGACCTTCGACACGGCGCTCCGCTTCCTGCGCGAGGACCCCTGGGAGCGCCTCCGCGAGCTCAAGAAGCGCTTCAAGAAGACGCCCCTCCAGATGCTACTCCGCGGCCAGAACGTCGTCGGCTACCGCCACTACGCGGACGATGTTGTCGAGAAGTTCTGCCAGCTCGCCGTCAAGAACGGGATGGACATCTTCCGCATCTTCGACGCCGTCAACGACCTGCGAAACCTCGAAACGGCCATCAAGGCCGTCAAGAAGGCCGGCGGCCACGCTCAGGGCACCGTCTGCTACACAATTAGCCCCGTCCACACGCCCGACATGTACGCCAAGCAGGCGAAGCAGCTCGTGGACATGGGCTCCGACTCCATCTGCCTGAAGGACATGGCCGGCCTCCTTCATCCGTACGACGCTTACCAGATCGTGAAGAACATCAAGAAAGTCGTGAAGGTCCCCGTCCAGCTCCACTGCCATTGCACCAGCGGCATGGCGGAGATGTCGTACATCAAAGCTGTCGAGGCCGGCCTCGACATCATCGACTGCGCGCTTTCGACGCTCTCGCAAGGCACCTCGCAGCCGCCGGCCGAATCGCTCGTCGCGACTTTCGAGGGCACGGAGCACGACTCGAAGCTCGACCTCGAACAGCTCGCGCACCTGGCGGACTACTTCGGCGAGGTGCGCAAGAAGTACGCTGCGTTCGAGGGCAACGTCAAGCTCGATTCCGGCGTCCTCATGCACCAGGTCCCCGGCGGCATGATCTCGAACCTCGTCTCCCAGCTCCGCGAGATGGGCGCCGCCGACCGCCTCAAGGAAGTGCTCGAAGAGATCCCCCGCGTCCGCGCCGACATGGGCTACCCACCGCTCGTCACGCCCACGAGCCAGATCGTCGGCAGTCAGGCCGTGCTCAACGTCGTCCGCGGCGAACGCTACAAGCAGGTTTCAAAGGAGACCCGCGCCGTCGTCCTCGGCCAGTACGGCCAGACGCCCGCACCTATCCCCGAGGACATCCGCAAGAAGATCGCCGCCGACGTCAAGCCGATAACAGAACGACCCGCCGATCAGCTCAAGCCCGAACTCGAGAACGCGAAGGCCGAGATCGGCCCTCTCGCACACTCCGACGAAGACGTTCTCTCATACGTCCTCTTCCCGCCCGTCGCTCGCGAGTTCTTCGAGTGGCGCGAGTCCGGTTCCCACCTTGAGCCCGAGGTCGTCGCCGCCATCGCCGCAGCCCTCTCGCAGGACCACCGTCACGCCGCGCCCGCCCACGACGGCGCAGGCGGCGTTCAGGCCCAGAACGCCTGGAAGATCGCGGGACGCCGCCGCCTGATGCGGAGCTAGTGATGATTGAGGCGCCGTCAGGCCGGGGGTGTGGGGGTGTCCCCCACCTTTCTTTTATGGGGCGGGGTGGGGTAAGCAGCAGCCACGTCCGGAATGACGAGTGCGCGTGAAGCTCCTCATCGCCGACCAGGAGTTCGAAGTCCAGCCCGGCACCGACTCCATCTCCATCGCCGGCACCGACTACGCCGTCCGTATCGTCCGCAGTGGCAACATCGCCACCGTCTACGTCAACGAGAAACCGTTCGCCGTCCAGCTTCCCGCCGAACTTCCCCACGAAGGCGCCGTCAAGCTTCTCGTGGACGCCAAAGAATACGAAGTCGAAGTCAAAGGCCGCGCCGGCGCCCGCCCGCGCCCGAAGGCAGCCTCCAGGAAGCCCTCCCTTGGCGGAGCGGGCGCAGTCACCGCTCAGATGACCGGCCGCGTCATCAAGGTCAACGTTAACCCCGGCGACACCGTGAACGAGGGCGACATCCTCCTCGTCATCGAAGCGATGAAGATGGAGAACGAGATCGCCGCGCCGATGTCCGGCAAGATTAAGGACGTCGCCGTCGCACCCGGCGGCCGCGTCTCCGAAGGCGACCTCCTCGTCCAGTTCGAGCCCGAAGCCGCGTAGAGACGCCCCCGAAGGCGCGTCTTCGAGACCCTTAGCCCCTTGCCTGCGCCTGCATCTGCGCCGTCATTTGCCGCGCCATCCTCAGGAAATCGTGCGGGTACGGATAACGCGGCTCGCTCGCCGCATCGATCCGCTCGACGGTTTCCGCCGGCAGGGTTACGTCGAGTGCCGCCAGGTTGTCCTCGAGCTGCTTGACGCTCTTCGGCCCGATGATCGGCGACACGATGCCCGGCCGCGAAAGGTTCCATGACAGCGCCAACGCGATCGGCGAGATGTCGAGCTTCGAGGCCTCTTCCAGCACAACCTCCATGATCGCGTGGTTGCGGTCGCTCAGGGCGCGCGCCCGCCAGATCTGCTGGAACGGCCCGGCCGCCGCGAAGCGAGTGCCTTCCACCGGCTCCTCGCCCTTCTTGTACTTCCCGGTCAGCATACCGCCCGCTAGAGGGCTCCACGGGATGATGCCCAGGCCGAACCTCTGGCACACCGGCACGATCTCAACCTCGATGTCGCGCGCCAGGATGCTGTACTGCGGCTGCAAGCTGATCAGCGGCTCCCGGCCCTTCATCTGCGTAATCGTCGCAGCTTCAACGATTTGCGAAGCCGGCCAGTTCGACACCCCGATGTAGCGCACCTTCCCCTCGCGCACGAGATCGTTCAGCGTGCTCAGTGTCTCCTCGATTGGCGTGTTTTCGTCGTAGCGGTGCATCTGGTAGAGGTCGATGTAGTCCGTGTCCAGCCGCCGCAGGCTGTCCTCCACCGCCCGCCTGAGGTGCTTGCGGCTCGTCCCGCTCTCGAACACGCCCGGGCCCAGCGGGGACGCTGCCTTTGTCGCGATGACAACGTTGTCTCGCCGCCCCTTTACGGCTTTTCCGACTATCGTCTCCGATTTCGTCCCAGAGTAGACATTCGCCGTATCGATGAAGTTGTGCCCGGCGTCGAGGTAGGCATTGATGATTCCGATGGACGTCTCCTCATCACACCCGAACTGCTCGTTGCCGAAGTTCATCGCCCCCAAACAAAGCGGCGACACCTGTAGGCCCGACCGGCCTAGCTTCCGTAGTCCTCTCGACGACATTAATGACCTCCTTAGATGGGATGAATCAGGCCCGTAGCATACCAGAGCATGGGGCGATTCCCGCGTGCGTTTTAGGACAGCTCGCCATATGCAGGCTTGCCGGCTTGTGAGTTCGCGGGCTTGTCCCTAGTCCGGCAACGTCACCAAACTAGTCGTGCTCTGAATGCCGTCTATCGTCCGGATCTTCTCGCCCAGGATCGTCGGGATGTCCTGCAGCGTCTCCACCTCAATCTCGACGACGATATCGTACGGGCCCATCACCTCGTGCAGCTCCACGATGTGCGGCACCTTCGAAATCTCCTCATGCACGTACTTGGTCTTCGTCGGGTCTGTCACCACGAGAACGTACGCTTTTACGACCATCCGTTGCTCCTTAGACTCACGCGCGTCGGTGCGAGTTTCGCGCATTATACGACACGTGCCAGCCGTTAGGCACGAGGCGTAGAATGAGGACGAAACCACCATGACGAACCCGAACGATCCCCTCGGCGCTCTAGCTACGCTCGAAACATCCTCCGGCCCCGTCTCTTACTACCGCCTCGACCGCCTTACCGAACTTGGCCTCACCGATATCGGCCGTCTGCCCTTCTCCGTCCGCGTGCTCCTCGAGAACCTCCTCCGCCGCCTCGACGGGCATATCGTCACCGAGGAGGATGTTCATGCGCTGGCGTCTTGGGCGCCGGGCTCCCTCTCGCCGCGTGAGCTGCCCTTTCTTCCTGCGCGCGTCCTCCTTCAGGACCTGACTGGCATACCCGTCGTCGCCGATCTCGCCGCCCTGCGATCCGAAGTCGACCGTCTGGGCGCCGACCCCCAGCGCGTCAACCCGCTCTTTCCAGTCGACCTCGTAGTAGACCATTCGGTGCAGGTCGACGCCTTCGGCATGGCTGACGCCTTCCGCATCAACGTCGCCCGCGAATACGAGCGTAACGGTGAGCGCTACGCCTTCCTGCGCTGGGCCCAGGAGTCGTTCAGCGACTTCCGCGTCGTTCCGCCCGGCGCCGGTATCGTGCACCAGGTGAACCTGGAGTTCCTGGCGAAGGTCGTGCAGACCGCCTCCCGGAACGGCGACGCTATCGCCTTTCCCGACACGCTCGTCGGCACCGACTCGCACACGACGATGATCAACGGCCTTGGCGTCCTCGGCTGGGGCGTCGGCGGCATCGAGGCCGAGGCCGCGATGCTCGGCCAGCCACTGCCGCTCGTCGCGCCGCAGGTGATCGGCGTGCGCATGACCGGCGCCTTGCGAGAAGGCGTGACGGCAACAGATCTGGTCCTCACCGTCACCGAGATGCTCCGCCGTCACGGCGCTGTCGGTAAGTTCGTGGAGTTCTACGGGACGGGGATCAGCACGCTGAGCCTTCCCGACCGTGCGACCATCAGCAATATGTCTCCCGAATACGGGGCCACCTGCGGCTTCTTCCCCGTCGACCCCGAAACCCTGCGCTATTTGGCAGCGACCGGCCGCCCGACCGCGCAGGTCGAGCTCGCAGAGCAGTATTGCCGCGCTCAAGGCCTCTTCCACGAAGACGGCATGCGCGACCCTGAGTTCACCGATCTCCTGACTCTCGATCTGCGAACTGTCGAGGCCAGCCTCGCCGGTCCTCGGCGTCCCCAGGACCGCGTCCCTCTGGAGGAGGTCAAGAGCAGCCTCGAGCAGGCGTTCGGCGAGCACTTCCCGTCAGGCCGCAAAGCCAAGGAGCGCATGGACTGGGAAGGCTCGGCCGTAAGCGATGGTGAGGCGCCCGCCGAACCGCCGCCCGTTGATCCGCGGCCAAAGAGCGCCGTCATCGCCCTAAACGGAGACCGCGCGGAGCTGACGCACGGCTCTGTCGTCATCGCGGCCATCACGAGCTGTACCAACACCTCCAACCCCTCGGTCATGCTCGGCGCGGGGCTTCTCGCGCGCAATGCCGTCGCGCGCGGCCTCAGCGTCGCACCTTACGTGAAGACGAGCCTGGCGCCGGGCTCCCGCGCCGTCGTCGACTATCTGCAGCGCGCGGGTCTTATGCGCTATCTCGAAGCCCTGCACTTCGATCTCGTCGGCTTCGGCTGCACGACCTGCATCGGCAACAGCGGCCCGCTCCTGGAGCCGGTTGCCGAGGCAGTCGACCAGAACGGCCTTGTCGTCGCCGCCGTCCTCAGCGGCAATCGCAACTTCGAGGGCCGCATCCACCCACAGGTACGCGCCGCCTACCTCGCATCGCCGCCGCTCGTCGTCGCCTACGCGCTCGCCGGCACCGTGGATATCGACTTGCGCACAGAACCGCTTGGGAGGGGAAAGGACGGCGGGCCGGTCTATCTGCGCGACATCTGGCCCTCGTCCGATGAGGTCAAGCAGACGGTTGCAAGTGCCATCGACGCGGCGATATTTAAGGAGACGTACGAGCACATCTTCGACGGCGAGGAACGTTGGGCCGCCCTCAAGGTGCCAACGGGCGCCCTCTGGGAGTGGGACGAGGCCTCGACCTACCTCCGCGAGCCTCCCTTCGTGCGCGAAATCTCGCCTGACCCGCAGCCAGTCCGCGACATCACGAGCGCCCGTGTTCTCGTAATGGTCGGCGACTCTGTGACCACCGACCACATCTCGCCCGCCGGGTCCATCGCGCCCGGCAGCCCCGCCGCGAAATACCTCACCCAGCACGGCGTCGCTCCGCGTGAATTCAACAGCTACGGCTCGCGCAGAGGCAACCACGAGGTCATGGTGCGCGGCACCTTCGCCAACGTCCGTCTCCACAACGAGCTCGTCCCCGGTATCGAGGGCGGCTGGACCCGCCACTTCCCCGACGAAGAAGGCATGACAGTCTACGACGCCGCCATGCGTTACCAGGAGGAGGGTGTGCCGTTGCTGGTGATCACCGGCAAGGAGTACGGCACCGGCAGCTCCCGCGACTGGGCCGCCAAGGGCGTCTCCCTCCTCGACGTGCGCGCCGTCATCGCCGAGAGCTACGAGCGAATCCACCGCAGCAACCTGGTCGGCATGGGCGTCCTTCCGCTCGAATTCGCGCCCGGCTTCTCGCGCGTTTCCCTCGGCCTCACGGGCGCCGAGGTCTACCACATCGAGGGCCTGAGCGAAGGCCTCGAGCCCAAGAAACAGCTCATCGTCCGCGCTGTCGCAGCGGATAACAGCGAGACCAGCTTCCCCGCCCTCACCCGCATCGACAGCCCGCTCGAGATCGAGCAGTACCGCCACGGCGGCATCCTCCCCTTCATCCTGCGTAAGCTCGTATCCACAACGTAGGGACTTCTCGCGCTTCAAGACGCCAGCCGTGAAGGCGCAGGTCGCTCGCACGGCCAACCATGCGCGGCAACCCGCGCGTAAGGCACCTTTGGACGCTCACGAAACGAACACGCCCTGTCCTGCCACGGGCCGTTGTTTTTGTCCAGCGGGGGGCATACATTGAGGAGGTGCCTAACCTAAGCGTGGAAGTCCTGCCCGGCCATAAGCGCGGCCTTGCCCTCTCGAACCCCGTAATGACTGCCTCGGGGACGTTCGGCAACGGCCTCGAGTATGCGAAGATTTTCGATATCCAGCGCCTCGGGGCGATCGTCAGCAAGGCGATAACCCTGCGACCCAGGCAGGGGAATGCTCAGCCCCGGATCGTCGAGACCGCTGGCGGGATGCTTAACTCGATCGGGCTTCAGAATATCGGCATCGAGGCCATCCTCCGAGATGTCGCGCCGGTTTGGTCCACCTGGCGGGTCCCTGTCATCGCCAATATTGCCGGCGAGAGCATCCCTAATTACGCCGAGCTGGCGCGCCGCCTGGACGGGGCGGCCGGCGTGAGCGGCATCGAGATCAACGTGAGTTGTCCGAACGTCGAGAACGGCCTGGAGTTTGGCAGCGACCCCAGAGCTGCCTCAGACCTCACCTACGCGGTCCGCCGCGAGACAGATCTACCCTTGCTCGTCAAGCTCGGCCCCAACGTGACCGACATCGTCGCCATCGCTGCCGCTGTGGCTGATGCCGGCGCCGACGCGCTCACACTGATCAATACCTTTCCCGCGATGCGCATCAATATCGACGCCCGGCGCCCTGAGCTCGGCTGGGGCTCCGGCGGGCTCTCTGGCCCGGCCCTCAAGCCGATCGCCCTTCGTATGGTCTATCAGGTGGCGCGATCGCTGAGCATACCCATCGTCGGCTGCGGAGGTATCGTCAGCGCTGAGGACGCCATCGAATTCCTCATGGCCGGTGCGACCGCAGTGCAGGTCGGCACCGCTACCTTCCGCAACCCCCGGGCACCGCTAGACCTCATCGAGAGCCTCGAAGACGTCATGCGAAGACAAGAGATTGAGGACGTCAAGGAGATCGTCGGCGCGGCCTTGCCAGCCCGCCGCGAAAGTGCCACAGCGGACGCGGGACGGGTGGCGGTTGACCATCCGCGTCCGCAGCTCTAACCTCTCGGTCACTTACGCAGAGCGCTAAACCGCGGTTAAGCCACCACTACTATCTGTTAACCGGCTGCTAACTCGGCGGTGGCGATATTATGGCGAGTAGCGCTCGCGATACTGATGCCAGGAGGAAGCGTTATGCTATTTCATATCAGGGCGACACTTAGCAGGTGTCAGGCTCAGGCGGGCCAGGGTGTGGCGGAATACCTGCTCATCCTGGCCCCGCTCAGCGCCGTTCTTGCGCTCACGGTGTGCACTCTCATCATTGCCAATTCAAAATAAGTCCCCCGGATCTTCGCTGCACTGGCTCGCCTAAGCGGTCTCCTTGACCCCGCTGCTGCCTGGAATCTAACCTGAGAAGCGCGGGGTGTAGCTCAGCTAGGCTAGAGCGCCTGGTTTGGGGCCAGGAGGCCGGCGGTTCGAATCCGCCCACCCCGACCAGCCGACCCATAGGGTGGACGCAAGTCATGCGACCCACTCTTTCGGCCGCTTCTCGAGATGCAGGAAGACGCCCCCGAAGAAGGCGATGACCAAGCCGCTCCCGCTCAGCGGCAGATGCCGCTCGGCATCGTAGTCGCGCGGATACTCGTCGTGACATCGATGAGCTTCGCGGCTGCGGCTGCGATATTCTTCCTTGTAGGCGGTCTCTGGGAGCTCGCTCTTGTGAGTATCGCCGCGACCGCAATCTTTCTAGGCCTGATGTTCGTAATTGAAAGAGGGGCGGAGAGTAGCGCCGGCCATAGTTAGTTGTGAGAAACGAAAGGCAGTGATATTCTTCGCACTGGGGAGAGGTGATACTAGTGTTCCAGAGCTTGGGCGCTCCAGAGTTGCTCATTATCCTCGCGATTGTTGTCGTCCTCTTCGGCGCCACCCGAATCGGTGACATCGGCAAGGGTTTCGGCCGTGGCATCCGCGAGTTCCGGCGCGAACTGCGCGATGGTCAGGACGAGGACAAACAGGAGACGGACGAGAAAGAGCCGGCCGCAACCGACGAAAAGAAGCGCTGAACCGCTTCTCGCTGATTAGTTAACCACCGCCCAGGCCCGGGCGTGGTCTCTTTGGGCCGACAGGTCCCTTAAACGACCTTCGGTTCGACGACGATCTCTTTGATGATCAGCGCCGAGGAGAGATCCCTGTCGCAGTTAGCGGTGCCCGCGACCGAGCATGGTGTCAGGTTGCTGAGCCCCTCCAGGATGCTCGTGCCGTCTATGACCTTTCCGAATACGGTCTCCTTAACGTTGGGCCGCGGGTCGTCGCGGTAGAGGATTCTGAATTGACTTCCGCTCACGTCCTCGCCACCCTGGACTAACGTAGGCGCTACGACATCCCATTGCTTGCGCCCTGCGTCGGCGTTTTGTAGCGGCAACGAGTACCCCGGCCCGCCTGCACCCGAGCAAACGCCCGGCGCGTCTTTGCGACATGTTGGGTCTCCGGCCTGCGCGGCGTACTGCTTATCGACGTAGAAGAATACCGTGTTGTTGTAGAAGCCGTTACCAGCGAGGAAAGCGAAACTGTTCACCGTATCAGGCGCTGCCGCGGCGAGGTCTATCTTGATATCTCCCTTGTCCGTCTTGATCGTCGCCAGATAGGATTTCGAGCGGTCGATTGTTGGCGCCGGCGCGCCAAACGTGAGCGAATTGTTCGGCGTCTCTTCAGCCGTAACGCGGTCCTCGGCTTCGGGCACCGTCGAGCGTTTCCCGCCGCTGGAGCTTCTGGCAATAGCCGTGGCGGCCAAGCTCGTGATAATGAGGACAATGAAAACGATGTAGAACGCCTTAGCGTTGAAGATTACGTTTATTGGAAACGGCGGCTTTGCCCGTCGCGGTCCCTGGTAATCTGTTGGGCCTCGCCGGCGCCGCCTCTGTCTTCGGGGCAAGCTTGATCACCTCTCCACTCGGGACTTTCCTAGTATAACAAATACGAATCGTATCAGATCGGTGTACGGACTCCTGCAGGAGCCGGCGTCGTGTAACGCGCCCGCTGCGGCGTCATCTCAATAAACAGAACTACATCCTCCAGGACACGAAGAATGAGAACGGAAGCGGCACATCACTCAGCAGCCTCGGATTCCGCCTGGGCCGACGCCAGCGGGCGCTGCTTCTTCGCTTGGCGAATGGCGGCGGCCTGTGAGGACGCGCTCCGTGAGGTCAGCCAAGCGATGACCGGGCAGCAAGACCCGGAGCGCGCTCACGCTCTCGAAAAAGTCAGCTCTCTTCTCCAGCGCGAGATGCGGCGTTGGGTACGCCGCGGCGAAGCACTCGACGAACTTGTAGACCACCTGCCGACACAGCGGCAATAGTCCGCTCGCTCATCCGATCGCCTCGGCCAAATCTTCCCCGTCGCTCAAAGCACGACGGCGCTCGCGGAACCGACCACAACTTTGGTGCCGTCCGCCTTTTCACACCAGACCCGCAGGTTTGCCCTTTGGCAGGACCCCTCTGGCGATACTTCCCGCATGATTCCCCGGCACGTCAAACTGTCACCACGCCAGACAACGTTTACCAGGTTCACGTTCATCCTCCCGCCCGCGAACCATCCTTCGCCGAATCGGTCGCTCATCATCTCCGAAAGGAAACAGAGCGGCATCATGCCCTGCACGACGATGTCCGGGAACCCAAGTTTCCGTGCCTCTTCCACGTCGTTGTGGTAGCTCTTGCGGGGGGAAAAGCGCCGACACATCTCAAGGGTCACCTCTTTCGCGTGCCCCGCTATCTCTTCCAGCACTTCGCCCTCGCCGACATCGAACCGCCGGTCCGCGCGTTTTTCGCGCTCTTTGTCTACGACAACTCCTTCCGGCTGTCGCTCGAGGAGAAAGCTCTGGTGTGTGCGGCCCCGGTTCAAAGGCCTGCCGTCCTCGCCGAAGCAAGTCACTTCGTTAACGACATACTCGCGATCGCGTTTGATGTAGCGGTCGACAATCAGCGAACGAGTTGTCACCCTGTCTCCAACTGTCGCAGGTTGGAAGAGCTCCCACTCCTGGCGAGCGTGAAGATTGCCGTAGATCCTCGGCAGGTACCAGGACAGCGTCCGGTATACCTCCGAATGGAGCAGCAGCGCAGGCGCCACCGCTGAGCCGAACGGCGATTCGCCGGAATACCAGCGATTGTGATCATCGACTGCTTCCGAGTACTCGCGGACCAGTTCAGGAGTGATTTCCACGACTCGCTCGCCTAGATAGCGGCCAACGTAAACCTCATTGTCGCTAGTCACGGTGCGCCTCCTTATTGCTCGATTCCCCGGGCAGCCGGGATTTCATCGTTCGTCAGGCGTACGAGGCCGGACCCATCGACGTTCATCACGTAGATGTCTCGCCGACCGCTCCGGTAACGCACGAACGCCACCCGAGAGCCGTCCGGCGACCATTCCGGCGAAAGGTCTGGATTGGGATCATTCGTCAACCGAGTTTGCCCTGTTCCGTCGGCGTTTGCCAGATAGATTTCACGATTGGAATCCCTGTCTGATACAAAGGCGAGCCGCGCCCCGTCGGGCGACCACGCCGGCCAGGCGTCTTCACGCTGCGCGGCGGTGACTTGTGTCAGAAAGGAGTAGTTGGTGTCCATCACGTAGATCTCGGAGTCTGCCGTCCGGTCCGAAACGAAAGCAAGTCGAACCGAGTCCGGTGCCCAAACTGGGTGCGCATCTCGGAGTGGCCTTAGCGTCAGGTCGATCAGGTTCGAACCATCAGCGTTTACGACGTACACCTCGACGTTTCTACCGTTTGCGGATTCAAACGCGATCTGACTTCCATCGGGCGACCACTGCGCCGCTACGTCATTTCCTTGCAGCTTGGTAAGCCGCTTGGCATCACCGCCGCTGGCCTTCACCGTGTACAGGTCAAGGTTTCCGCCCCTGGCAGACGAAATGAGGAGCCGCTGACCATCGGGCGACCAGCCATACGGTATGTCCAGCGCCGGGTCGTCTGTCACTCGTTCAACGCCAGACCCATCTGCATTCATTATGTAGACGTCGCCCTGCCCATCCCGCTCCGAATAAAAGGCGAGCCGCTGACCATCGGGCGACCAGTACGGAAATGCGTCTGAGGCTGGGTCGTCGGTCAAGCGCGTCAGGCCCGTTCCGTCCGCCGCCATGACATAGATGTCCACGTTGTCATCCCTGTCCGGCAGATTGAACTTGCGGTCGGAGTAGAAGGCGATTCGGCTGCCATCCGGAGACCACACAGGCTGGGAGTCCCAGGGCAGCACCCGGCCCAGCTCAATGGGCTGACGGTCATTGCTCGTGCGCAGGCGGATGTCGTAATCGCCGGATTGCCGTGTCAGGAATATAAGCCGGTTAAACAGCTGCGGCTTCGCTTCCTCACCACCACATCCGGCGGCGACACCAATAAGAACGGCGAACACACACGCCGATATCGCCGCCCACTGCATGATGCGCATCATCCGCCACCAGCGAAGATCGGGCGCCAGGCGGGGCCATCGTCGCCTCCGCCCTCGTGCGTCGTTACACGCACGAGCCCGCTACCATCCGCGTTGACTGTAAAGATGCTCTTGGTCCCGGCCCGTTCTGAAACGAACGCGACGTACTTACCGCTGTGGGACCAGACGGGGCCGGAGTCGTTACCGGCATCGTTGCTCAGGTTTCGAAGACCAGAACCATCCAGATTCACGACGAAGATCTCCAGGTTTCCCGTCCGATCGGACGAGAACGCCAAGCGCGAGCCATCCGGGGACCAGGCAGGCGACCTATCGCGGCCGGGCGAGCTCGCGATCGGGTTGAGGCCCGAGCCGTTCGCGCCGACGACGTAGATATCGACATCGCCCCCCGATTCGGACTCGAACGCCAGGCGCGAGCCGTCCGGCGACCAAACCGCGTTCTCGTCTCGACGGGAGTTGTTGGTAAGCTTCACCAGACCGCTTCCATCGGGGTGGATCAAATATATTTCGGGATCGCCGTCACGGTCCGAGGTAAAGGCCAAAAGCGACCCATCCGGGGACCACGCCGGCGAATAATCAGCCGCCGCGTCGTTCGTTAGGCGCCTAATGTTAGAGCCATCCGCCCGCATGACATAGATCTCCCGATTGCCATCGCGCTCTGACTCGAAGGCCAGGCTTCGGCCGTCTGGGGACCACACGGGTCGTCGGTCCGCAGCGGCGTTGTTCGTCACACGCACCTGGTTCGAGCCATCGGCCTCCATTACATAGATCTCGCTGTTATTGTCGCGATTAGACTCGAAGGCCAGTTTGCTACCGTCGGGCGACCAAGCCGGCGATAGGTCCGAAAAGGGCCGGTCAGTTAGGCGCGTTATCAGCGAGCCATCCGCTTTCATGACGAGTATCGATAGCTTGCCGTCCTGACTAGATGAAAACGCGATGCGAGATCCATCGGGGGACCAAGCCGGTGCGAAATACACCGCGTCCCCGCGGGTCAACTGTGTTGGCGCCCCTCCGTCGGGGTCCATGGAGTAAATGTCTCGGCTGCCGTCTCGGTCGGAATAAAACGCGATCCGGCTGCCGCTCGGCGACCAGGCCGGATCGCCGTCGTCGGCTGGATTATCGGTTATCCGCAGCAAATTCGCCCCGTCCGCGTCCACCACATAGATGTCACTGTTCCCGTCCCGGTTGGAAGCGAACGCTATCTTCCGGCCATCCGGTGACCAGTGCGGGGCGAAATCCACCGCCGTGTCGGCGATCAGGGCCTTCTGGTCGGAGCCGTCGGCGTTCATAACGTAGATGTCTGTGTTCCCCGCACGCGCTGATTCGAACGCGAGCCGCGAACCATCCGGCGACCAGGAGGGGAAGCTATCGACGCCCGGGCTATTAGTGAGCCGCCTCTGCTCGCTTCCGTCTGACTTCATGACGTAGATCTCGCTGTCGCCGTCTCTTGTTGAAGCAAATGCGATGAACTGACGGTCCGCGGACCAAGCCGGAAAGCCGTTCGCTGCTGGACCGTGAGTGATCCGAACCTGGTCGGTGCCGTCGGCGTTCATGGTATAGATGTCTCCGGGCCCCTCTCGCTCCGATGTAAAAGCCAGCCTCTTCCCATCCGGGGACCAACTGGGATGGCTGTTCGTCGACCCGGCTTTCGCCGAAAGGTTCACGAGATCGGATCCGAACCGATTGCTCGCATGGATTTCAACCCGGCTGCTGCGCTGAGATTCGAAAGCGATATCCTCGCTGGCGATCGGCGAGGAGGTCGGTCGAAGGGTGCCACGGACCCGCGGGCTAGCATCCCCGCCGCACGCTTCGGCTGTACCCAATGCAAGCACGAGAGCGAGGACGCAAAGCGCATGCGTGCATTGTCGATTGCGCGGCAACGCAGTGGGGATTTTTTTGATGGGGAGCAATCTATGCTTTCATGACGCGTGGAAGCTCGACCCCCCGTGCGCATCCACGGTCAAATTCTCCTTGCAGGCTAACTTGCACACCACGTAAACTACAATCCCGCAGCCCCCCGATGCTACTCGTCGCGCGCAAGAACCTGTTCGCGGAGAGGACGCGCCTCGGCATTTCTGTCGGCGGTGTCGCCCTCTCTGTCTTTCTCATCGGCATTCTTCTCTCGCTCTATCGCGGCTGGAGCCAGCAGGTCGGCGGCTTCGTCGAACACGTTCCGGCAGACCTGTGGGCGACGAGCGACGGCACAACAGACTTCGTTGCGGCTGGATCCGTTCTTCCCGACAGCCTGGGCGTCCAGCTCAAGCTGCTCCCAGAAGTCGACGTAGTGAGTCCGCTTATCGTCCGCCCAATGGCAGTCTACCGGGCCGGCGGCAGCCGCTCCGACACCTTCGACGTCCAGCTGGTTGGATACGATCCGAAAATTGGTCTCGGGGGGCCGCTTGAGGTCGTGGAGGGTAAGAGCCCGCCAGGCCCTGGAGAAGTCGTTATCGACGTTGAAATGCATAAGCGCCACGGTGTACAGATCGGCGATAGACTCGTTAAAGGTACGAAGTCACTCACCGTCTCGGGCTTCTCGCGCGGCGGCGACTTCATCTATACGCAGGTGGCGTTTGCCACCCTCGACACGACTATCGATTTCCTCGAGTTACAACCGCGAACCCAGCGTACCTTCTTCGTTCTGACCCTTCATGACCCGGCGCAACGAGACGTAGTCGCCAGCCGCGTTGAGCTTGCCGCGCCGGGAGTGCATATGGTCACGGGCAAGGACTTCGCCAGCGAGACGAGGAACCGGATCCTCAGCAACATACTGCCCATATTGATCGTTGTGCTGATCGTTGCCTTCGTGGTCGGGCTAGCCGTTGCCGGCCTTACCATCTATACAGCGACCGTCGAGAAGTCACGCGAGTATGGGATACTGAAAGCCGAAGGCTTTACGAATCCGTATCTGTACCGGGTGGTTTTCGAACAAAGCATGATCACAGGCGCTCTTGGGTTCCTCCTCGGCGCAGGCGTTACCCTGCTGCTCGCACCGTTTGCTCAGGATACGGTGCCGCAGTTTGTCGTCTCGGTCCGCTGGCAGGACATCGCCGCGATCGCCGCGGCAACACTGGTCATGGCGCTCATCGCTGCCTATATACCCGTGCGCCGCCTGAGCAACATAGACCCGGTTATGGTCTTCAAGGGATAGCCCTGTGCAGGGCGCGCCACCGCTGATCCTTCAGTTGGAGGGCGTCAGCAAGATTTATCGCTCCGGCGACTTCAGCGTTACAGCTCTGGACGACGTCACGCTCAATATTCGCGGCGGCGAGATCGTTGCTATCATGGGACCTTCCGGTTCCGGCAAAACGACTCTTCTTACCATCGCCGGTGCGTTGCTCAGACCAACCCACGGGCGGGTACACGTCTGCGGCACCGATGTGACAAACATGGACGAGTCTCACCTAGCTTCCATCCGGCGGCAAAAGGTGGGGTTCGTCTACCAGAGCTTCAACCTTCTCGAAGCCCTGACCGCCCTTGAGAACGTTCGGGTGGTCATCCAGAACGGCTCGCGCAACGGACGATCGGACGCCATGGAGCGAGCCTCGCATCTTCTTGAGACATTCGGTCTGAGCCACCGCATTCACGCGCTGCCAAAGCGTCTGAGCGATGGTGAGAAGCAGCGGGTGGCAATCGTGCGGGCACTGGCCAAGGACCCGGACCTAATCTTGGCCGATGAACCCACCGCTAACCTGGACGCCAAGCGCGGCTACGAAGTCATGCAACTGTTAGGACAGAAGGCACTGGAACTACACAAGGCCGTTGTCGTAGTTTCGCACGACAACCGCGTTCGGCAGTTTGCCCAGCGGGTGCTCTGGCTGGAGGACGGCCGCCTTCGTGACCACGACTGACGTCCGCCTCGCCCGCTCAGTTCCGTGAAAGCAGGCCGTTGATACGGCGCAACGCTTGAAGGAGTGGCTTCTGGAGCTGTCCGTAGGTCGCCTCCGCGGCGAGCTGCGAGACGCTGGTCGAGAACGTAGGATAGACCTGAAAGAGATTACCGAAATCAGGTGTCAGTCGCATCTCCTTGTTTACGGCAAGCGTAAACTGCGAAATGATTTCGCCGGCCGCCGGCGCCAAAATGTGCGTGCCAACAATCCTGAACTTTGCATCAGTAACCGCAATGATCTGACCTTCCGTCGCCCCTTCGGCGCGCGCCCGATCGGAATGACTCAGGTCCCATTCGAAGACGCGAACGTTGTCCCTCCCGAGCTTCTTTCGGGCCTGGCCCGCGGTCATTCCAACGTGAGCAAGCTCCGGGTCCGTAAATGTAGTCCAGGGGACGACTTCCGGAGCGCTGGCTGACCCCGGGAAGAACATATTCCGCAATGCGGTGACGGCCTCGGCGGCCGCGCTGTGCGTGAACAGGTACCGTCCGGCACAGTCCCCGGCGGCATAGACCCAGCCGGCACGCGTGCGGAGCTTGTCGTCAACGACAATCCCGCGCGGCCCCGTCTTTATCCCCACCGACTCGAGGCCTAGGCTGTCGATGTTCGGCGTCCGCCCAGCGGCTACCAGGACTTCTTCAGCGCTCCATAGCTTGTCCTCTCCTCCCACCCTTCCGCGCACCACCTTTTCCCCGCCTTGGCGTTCTGCGCTCATAAGCTCCGCACTCAGCTGAACGTCGACGCCCTCGCCTCGCAGCTTTTCGAGAAGAATCCCGGACAACGCGGGCTCATCCCTTTCCAGGATTCGCCCAGCTCGCTGAAGCACAGTCGTCTTTACGCCGAGGCGGTTCATCGCCTGCGCCATCTCAACACCGATCGGCCCGCCGCCGATGATGATGAGCGAGCGGGGGGCGCGCTCCAGCTCGAAAATATTCTCGCTGGTCAGGTAGCCGGTCTCGGCCAGGCCTTCGAGAGCTGGGGCCGCCGGGCGCGAACCAGTGCATACGAGCGCGTACTTCGACGTGAGGACGCGCTCGCCGACTCGAATTCGGTGTTCACCGTCAAACGCCGCATCGCCCCATAACAAGTCGACTCCCAGCTCAGCATACTTGTCCGGGTTGTCATCGGTCGCCGCTATCTCTTGCTGGATGTCGCGGATTCGTCGCCAGACGGAGGCGGTACCGGGCTCGATCTCAGCCGGTGCCAGACCGTATTTGTCGGCATTGCGCATGGTGTGCGCAGCCTTGGCGCTGGCCAGGAGAGCTTTGCTGGGCACGCAGCCCGTCCACAGGCAGTCGCCTCCCACCCGATGGCGCTCCGCCAGTGCAGCCTTCACGCCCATCTTGGCCGCCACCTCGCCCGCGATCATTCCGGCCGACCCCACTCCGATAATGACAACGTCGTACTTGTATTTCACCCCGAACCCTCCAGTCTCGAATTGCGCTGGTTAAAGGACGACCGGCCGGGCGAGATACACCGCGCCGGCCGTGCCGGCACCGGTGTGAGCCCCAACAGCGGGACCCACAACGTATTCGATGACCTCCTCGACCCCCTCAATTTCCGCGATCCGCGCCCGCAGGGCGGCTGCAATCTCTTGCGCTGCCCCATGCCCGACGCCCACTCTTAGCCGGCGGTCGCCCACTGTCCGGGCTGCTTCCTCGACGTGCCCGGCCATCAGGTCAGTGGCGTCCTCCAACGTTTTGGCTGTGCCCGCTACTTTCATTCCTTCACCCGTTAGCACCAGAACGGGGATGCCGGCCGACGCATCCTCGCCGCTTACCAGTCTCCCACCCCGTCTTGCCAAGTCCAGCGCCTTCACTACGAAGGTGTTGCCAACAGACCTCGACGCCGCTCCCACCAACACTGCCGCATCTGTCGCGCTCTTCCCTTCCACCAGCGCCTGGATTCCTTCGAGAACGCATAACCCTTCCGCGAAGGAGGCCTGGCCGGTGTCCACGACTGTCACCGGAACCGAAGACGATCCAGACGCCAGCCGTGCGGACTGCACAGTCCCGGAGATGCTCGAGCCGATATGGATTGACAAGACCTCCTCGGCACCCGTCTCGGCCGCTTGCCGATAGAGTTCCATGAAGCGGCCGACGGCAGGCTGCGACGTGGACACTGACTTTGCCGACGGCAGCCGCTCGTAGAACTCATCCGCCGTTATGTCGACCCCCTCAAGGTATCGCTCTCCATCCAGCTCGACGCTCAGTGGCGCCACTAACAGCAGGTACTTATCGACGATTGACTGCGGCAGATAAGCCGCGGAATCTATGACGACGCCAATCTTTCCAATCATCTCGGCGAATTACGGGACATCAGCTGTTGCTGGTTCAACAGTTTCCATTTTCATCTCGGCTAGATGCACCAGTGATGTGGTCGCAGGCGGCGCCGTTAGAAAGCGATAAGCGATGATCGCGCTGGTGGACAGGGCGTACAGCGGCAGACCTATCGTGGGTCTGGGCCCCCAGACGTTTCCCCTGCCGCGCAGCCACCAGTAAACAGCGGCGGTGATGAACACTGCGGACGCAACATATGTGGCCGTGCCCGCTCTGCCGCGGGAAAATGCTAGAGTTGCAGCCGCCAGCGACACATCGATCGGCATGTAGGCCGGAAAGCAAACGAGCGCGGTACCGGCGCTTGTTGCCAGCCCTTTCCCTCCGCGAAATCCGCTCCAGACAGGCGCGCAATGCCCGATTACCGCCCCGCTACCCGCCGCGTACGAGCCATCACCGCGGGCAACAGCTCCTCCTGCGAGTGAAGCGAGCACTCCTTTGACGAAATCACCCGCAAGAACAAACGCCCCCCACTTCCACCCAAGGACTTTGGCTGCATTAAGCGCTCCGGGATTTCGTGAGCCTGCCACCCGCAGGTCCACTGCGGCATCGTCGCCGTTGTGCCTGGTCGCATAGCGGGACACGCTGTCGGCGGTGGGAAAGCTACCGATAGCGTAGCCCACGAGAGCGGCAGCGAGTAGCCTGACTGTACGGCCTTTCTTCAAGGAACGTCCCTCGTGAATGGGCCGGCTGGTTTCTGCAAGACTAATACGTCATCACTGCCCGCACCGTCAATCGCATCGGACAAAGCGACCCGGTCCGTACTCCGTTGGCGTATCCACCAAGACCGTCTGAGGCTGTAAGATAGTTGGTCGCAAGGCCCTGATCGTCGGGGGCCCGCGTAAAGAAGGAGGCGCCTCATGCCCGATGTCATTTTCGAGAAGCGCGTCAACGGTGTCGCTCTCATCACCCTCAACCGCCCGGACAGCCTGAACGCCATGGGCGGCGATCTCATGCCGCTGCTGGCCCAACACCTCGACGAGTCGCGCTGGGACAACACCGTTCGCTGCGTCGTCCTTACCGGCGCTGGTCGCGCCTTCTGCGCCGGCGGCGACGTTAAGAACATGGCAGCCCAGGGCGGGCGGGAGTCTGACGGCAAGCGCTCACCGGCCGCCTCGTTCGCCTACGGAGTCGATGAGCTGCGCGAGTCCCAGCGGCGCACCAGCTACACGCTTCACACAATGCCGAAGCCGACGATCGCGATGGTCAATGGCCATGCTGTCGGCGCCGGCCTTAGCCTCGCGCTCGCGTGCGACATCCGCATCGCCTCCGACCGCGCAAAATTCGGGACTGTTTTTCGCAACGTCGGCTTCAGCGGCGATTTCGGCGGCTCCTACTTCCTCCAGCGCCTAGTCGGCAACGAGCGGGCGCGCCTGCTTTACTTCACCGGCCAGGTCCTGGAAGCCCCGGAGGCGGAGCGCATCGGAATGGTCAGCAAAGTGGTGCCCCATGACGATCTTGAGCAAGAGACGATGGCGGTCGCGTCAACCATCGCCAGTGGCCCGGCCCTCGCCTATGCTCGTATGAAAGAGAACCTCAACCGCGCCGAGACGAGCGATCTGCTGACGCTCCTCGAACAGGAGGCGCTGAACATGCGGCTGTCCGGCACGACCCAGGACCACCGGGAGGCAGCGCGCGCCTTCGTCGAAAAGCGAACACCGACCTTCAGCGGTCAATAGGCCAACGATGGAAACCGGGACCCTCCGCGGCTTCGAAGTCGCGCTACACGACCCGGGCATCGGGCTCATAACGTTCAACCAGCCCGACCGCCTCAACGGCATGACGCAGGGCATGAAGCGCGATCTCGTCGAGGTCCTTACTGAAGCGCAGATGGACGATGCCGTTCGCGTCCTCGTCCTGACCGGCTCCGGCAAGGCCTTCTCCGCGGGGGACGATATCTCAGGCCGCCCGCTGGGCGGGAGCACGGGCAAGCAGCTCGTTCCGGACATCGGCCGCGGGCACGCTGACCCCATCGGGACTTATTCCGCCCTCCGCGCCATCTCGCAGCGGCTGAACACCACCGTTCGGGACCTCGACAAGCTCACGATAGCCGCGATCAACGGCTTCGCCATCCAGACCGGTATGTCCCTGGCTCTTTCCTGCGACTTCCGCATCGCTTCAGAGGACGCCCGTATTGGCAGCGGCACGCTTCGTTTCGGCCTGATGCCGGACGAAGGTGGACAATACCTGCTCGTGCAGCTGCTCGGCGTGGCCAAGGCGATGGACTTCCTCATGCGTAACCGCATCGTAACCGGCAGAGAAGCATTGGAGCTCGGCCTCGTCCACGAAGCAGTCCCCTCCGGCCGGCTGCTCGATCGCGCGCTCGAACTCGCGCGAGAACTGGCCGAAGGACCGCAGGTGGCGATGCGCATGCTCAAGCGCTCGATCTACAATGCGGCGGAAACGTCGTTCGCCGGCGCTCTGGATGACATTGCGGCCAAAACCGCTGTCACCGATCATCATCCCGACGCGCGCGAGGGGATTGCCGCTTTCCGCGAAAAGCGCAAGGCGCGTTTCAACGGTGGCTGACGGCTTCGTCGATTGACTCGACGCGAACAGCTCCTATATTTTGAGGTGCATGGGCAGCAAGGCCCCTACCTGCTGCTAGTCCACGGCTTCCTTTCCAGCCGCGCCCATTGGCTCCTGAACCTCCAGGCGCTAGGCACGTCCTTCCGCCCCGTCGTGATCGAGTTGTTCGGGCACGCGCGTTCGCCCACTCCCGACGATGCAGCCGCTTATTCGCCTGACGCTTACGTCGAAGAATTTGAGGCGATCCGGGAGTTATTGGGTGCTGATCGCTGGTTCGTCTGCGGTCAGTCCCTCGGCGCTGCTCTGACGCTTCGCTATTCCTTGGACCACCCCGATCGCGTTACCGCGCAGGTCTTCACGAACTCCAATTCGGCGCTCGCCGGCGGCGATTGGGCGAAGCGGGTGATGCCAATAATGGAAGCGCAGGCCAAACAACTGGAAAAAGATGGCCGGACCGCACTCGACAACCATCCCTTTCGGCCCACTCGCAGTCGCCGGCTGCCGCACGCAGCCAAGGAAGCCCTTATCACAGACTACGAACTGCACAATCCGGTCGGCATCGCGCGGACGGCCGTCCACACGATCCCGTACTCATCAGTCCGCGATCGCGTGGCTACGAATCAGGTTCCGACTCTCCTCGTAGCCGGCGATAGAGAAGAAGGCTTCCGCGATCAGGCGCGGTTTGCAGAGCAAGCGATTCCGGGCATTTCGGTCGCCCACCTGCACACGGGTCACGCCGTCAACATTGAGGACGCGCCCGGCTTCAACGCTGCCGTAACGGACTTCTTCGAGCAGTTCTCGTAGGGGCGACCCCGCTTCGTCGCCCGAACGTCAGTTGAACGTCAAGACTGTCCGCGCGACCTCACCTGCCTTCATCGCGCGAAACGCCTCGTTGACGTCCTCGAGATGGCCCTTGCGAGTAATCATTTCATCCAATTTCAGCCGTCCCTGAAGATAGAAGTCGATGTAGCGTGGCATGTCCACCCGAAAGCGATTCGAACCCATGATGCTGCCCTGTAGCTTACGCTCGCTGAGCAGCATCCGAGCATCGATCTCTACCTTCTCCCCGATCGGGATCATCCCGATCACGGTCGCCGTCCCGCCGACGTTCAGGCACTCAAACGCCTGCGCCGCCACCGCTTTCAGGCCGATCGCCTCGAAGGCGTAGTCCGCGCCACCGTTCGTCATCTCCCGAATCCTCGTGACCGGATCCCCGGACGAGGCATCGACAATGTGCGTCGCCCCCAGCTCCCTGGCGGTCGCCAGCTTGCTCTCAGAGATGTCGACGGCGATGATCATGCGCGCACCCGCGATACGCGATCCTTGGATCGCCGCGAGCCCGACTCCCCCAGCCCCGAAAACCGCAACCGTTGAGCCCGGCTCGACGCGAGCCGTGTTTAGTGCAGCGCCGACACCTGTCATGACGCCGCAGCCAATTAGGGCCGCCGCTTCAAGGGGCACGTCCTCTCGGATCTTCACGACGGCGTTTTCGTGCAAGAGCATCTTCTCAGCGAAGCTAGAAATGTTGATGAACTGGTTCACTGGCTGGCCGTTCTGAGAGAGTCTTGGCGGGTCGTCCGGCGCACGGCGGGTCTCCGGGTTGAAGCATCGGTTCGGATGGCCGGTCAGGCACTGCTCGCAGTGTCCGCAGAATACGGAAAGGCAAGCAATTACGTGATCGCCCGGCTTAACATAGGTCACCTGCTCACCAACTTCTTCGACGACACCTGCAGCCTCATGGCCGAGGACCGCCGGCGGCGGAAACGGCCATAGGCCTTCCACGAAATGCAAGTCGCTGTGGCAAACTCCCGAAGCAGCCGTCCGCACGATGATCTCACGAGCCATGGGCGTGCCGATGTCTATATCTTCGACAGTAAGCCGTTGGTTCACGCCGTGAAATACTGCAGCCTTCACGTCTGACTCCTTCCCGAACACGAGACGTATTGCAGATTCTACTGCGGATACGCCAAGTCGCGATACGTGTGGTAGGCCGGGAGGTACGTCGTTTGTAGCGTCGTCTTGTTCTTCCTCGTCAGCGCAAACCCACCCACATCCTCGTTCTCGTGCAGCGTGTACCAGAACAGGCAGCTGTGCGGCCTTGAGCCTCGGCAACGCTTGCGGCAGGAAGCTGGCTTTCGTCTGTTCGGACGCCACGTAGCCCGCCTTGTTCGGCGAGGGCGTGTTGAACGCGATCTCGGTAACCCAGATCGGCTTCCGGCTTTAGTTTGCCATTCGCGATCTCGTTCACGGCACTGTTGGGCGTGCTTCCAAGATGATCGGAGGATGAGGTGAGTTGGCTGGACGTCTGACTAGAACCAGCGGTGACGTTTACGTTATAGTCAGATTCGTACGCCATCGTGACATCCAGATGGAGTTAGCTCGAGAGGAGCAGCATGAGTCGCAAAGTCTACGTTATCGGTGTCGGCATGACCAAGTTCGAGAAGCCGGGCTCGAAGGCCTGGGACTACCCCGACATGGCCAAGGAAGCCGGCATGAAGGCGCTCGAAGACGCCGGAATCCCTTACTCAGAAGTCGAGCAGGCTGTCGTCGGCTACGTCTACGGCGAATCCACCTGCGGTCAGCGCGCCGTGTACCAGCTCGGCCTCACCGGCATCCCCGTCTATAACGTCAACAACAACTGCTCCACCGGCTCCACCGCCCTCTTCATGGGCAAGCAGCTCGTCGAAGGCGGCCTCGCTGACTGCGTCCTCGCACTCGGCTTCGAGAAGATGCAGAAGGGCTCACTCGGCGCGACCTTCACCGACCGCATCAACCCGATGGACCAGCACGTCAATGCGATGGTGCAGCTCCGCGGGTTCGAGCCGCACCCGCCGGCCGCGCAACTCTTCGGCAACGCTGGGCGCGAGCACATGGAGAAATACGGTTCGACGCCTCTCCATTTCGCCAAGATCGGCTACAAGAACCACAAGCACTCCGTCAACAACCCCTACTCGCAGTTCCAGGATGAGTACTCCATCGAGGACATCCTCGCCGCGCCGATGGTCCACGAGCCGCTCACCAAGCTCCAGTGCTGCCCCACATCCGACGGCTCCGGCGCTGCGGTGCTCGCCAGCGAGGACTTCGTCAAGAAGCACAACCTCCAGGACAAGGCGATCGAGATCCTGGCCCAGACGATGGTCACCGACACCGGCGACACCTTCGACAGCAAAAGCAGCATCAAGCTCATCGGCAGCGAGATGACCCGCCTCGCCGCCAACCGCGTCTACGAACAGACGGGTCTCGGCCCGGACGACGTGGACGTTATCGAGCTTCACGACTGCTTCTCCGCCAACGAGATGATCACCTACGAAGCGCTCGGCCTCGCGAAGGAAGGTACCGCCCACAAACTCGTCGAGGAGGAGGCCTTCACCTACGGTGGCAAAGTGGTCGTCAACCCTTCCGGCGGGGTGATCTCGAAGGGCCACCCCCTCGGCGCCACCGGCTTAGCCCAGTGCTCCGAGCTCACCTGGCAGCTCAGGGGACAGGCAGACAAGCGCCAGGTGAAGGGCGCAAAGGTCGCGCTACAGCACAACATCGGCCTGGGCGGCGCTGTCGTCGTCACGATGTACCGGAAGGGCTTCGCTTAGCGACGAGGCGCGAGCTTTTTCCGGGCGTTATGATGGGCGCCGAAAGGAGATCGCCGCACGCAAACGCTGAAGGTTGGCGACCCGGCGCCCGAGTTCACGCTCCCTGACGAGAACGGGAATCCTGTCTCGCGGGCCGATTTGCGCGGCAACGTATCGTTCTTTTCTTCTACCCGCGCGACAACACGCCAGGATGTACGGCGCAGGCGTGCGGCTTCCGCGACGAGTTCGCAGTCATCCAGGACAAGAACGCTGTGGTGCTGGGCGTCAGCGGGCAAGGGGCGAAGAGTCACCAATCGTTCAAGGCAAAGCACTCGCTGCCGTTCCCGCTCCTGTCCGACGAGGACCATTCTGTGTCGGTGAAGTACGGCGTGTGGGGCGAGAAGCGCTTCATGGGCAGGCTGATCACCAACCGCAGTCACTTTGTCATCGGCCCCGACGGCAAGCTGGAAGACGTCAAGGTCGGTGTCAGTCCGGGGGACAGCGTGAAGCTGGCCGTGAGCACAATTCGGGGCCAGACAAAAGTCAGCGGTTAGACGAAGTCAATGGAATGACAATGCTCGCGCGGTTCTCGAGGAGCCCGTGCGGGTGTACGAGGTGAGGTGGAGGGAGTAGCATGGAACTGTCTATGTCTACCAATTGCGACCCCAGGACAATCGAAAACGCGTCGCTTGTAGCCGATCTGGTCGAATGGATCGCCAGGCAACCAAGGTCATACGCCGACGTCATGGAAGCCTGGCGAACCTCGTGTCCCCGCTTTCCGGTCTGGGAGGATGCCGTCGATCTTCGGTTGGTTACCCGAGTGCACCGGGGAGGTCTCGGCGAAATGATCCATGCCACGCCTGACGGACTTGCTTTTCTCCGCTCGCAAGGGCGTGCGTGACCTAATGGGGGTCGACGAACCGGTGGGCTGGCGGGATTAACCCGCCACCAGCGCCCGCCAGGCCGCGTATCCCAGCTCGCCGTTAAGGCGATTGCCTTCGGATTCACGTCCCGTCCCCGGGCCCGTACCGCCCTCGCAGAAGACCGACATCACGAATTTCCCGCGCGAGCCGTTGAAGATCGCGCCCGACGTTCGGATACCGTTGAGGAACGAGCCGCCCTTCTCCGCCACCCAGTTCTCCGTGTGGTTCTCCAGCATGTTCATCTCGTTCCACGGCAACAGCCGCGAGAGTTCGTGCCGGTAGTCCTGCCGCCGCATGATGCGCAGCATGTCCTCTGACGCCTCCGGCGGCACGGCTTCGTGTCGAGCGATCAGCTCGAGCAGCCGTGTCATCTCGCCGGCGGTACTCACCGACATCTTGCGCGCGTCGAGGCCCGCCTTCGTATCCCCCAGCCTCTGGAAGATGGTCGTTCGCCCCAGCCCGAAGCAGCGCATCGTCTCGTTCACCCGGTCAAGCCCAACGAGGTCAATCACGATATTCGTCGCGCTGTTATCCGAGATGATGATCATCAGCACGGCCGCGTCGCGCACCGTCATCTCCACGCCGGGCGTCAACCGGCTCAGCACGCCTGAGCCGAGGCAGCGGTGCTCGTCTCCGTAGCGGATGCGGTCCGTCAGCCTTAGCCGTCCCTCGTGCACGGCGCGGTATAGCGCCGTGAGGACCGGTACTTTTATCAACGAAGCCGTTGGCATGACGTCGTCCTGCCGGTGCCCGATCTTCTGGCCCGAGCTCATGTCGGTCAGCGCATACGTCCACTTCCCGCTATAGGTTGAGCCAATGCGGAGCAGTTCTCCTTCGAGTCCGTCAAGTGTCGCCATCGCCAGCGCTATTCTACGCGACCGGTCGCGGGTTCGAGTCCCATCGCTCGCTCGAGATACGATTTCTAGGCTAAAGGATCGCCGATTGCGGGTCCTTTAATGGCTGTCAGATGGCTTCGCGTCAGTCCGCCGTACATGGTATCAGCGGCCCTTCTTCTCTACGCCATGAAGCAGTCCTCAACCGAACGACAACGTTCCTTATAGCTCGGCGCGGCTGCTTTACGCGATATAAACACTGGAGGTACTGAATGGAAGCCGAAGAACTTCGCAAACTACGGATCAGCCACGGACTGACGCCACGCGAGCTGGCTGACCTCTTGAATATCGCGCCAGAAGAGGTCCTATGTTGGGAGGCACCAGAAGGCAGCCGTCATCATCGGCAAATTGATGCCGCGAGCCGTAGACGCATCCTGCGCCACCTTGCCATCTTTCGCGACCATCAGAAACAACGCCGGCTCATTACTGCCGCCTGCGCAAGCCCGAAACGATTCTCGGCTCAGCCGTTCGTCCCGTCGCTTAACCGCAAGATTCTAGAGCGCGTCGCCTAGGTCAGGTTCATCCGCAATGGATACAACAGTGCTAGGAGACGAGACGTGGTTGCGGACGGTGGGGCGGCGTGTTCTTCGCGAATACCCTACTGTGCAACAGATGCTCGACGACATTTGGCGGGCGCACGAACACGGATGGTTGCCGCTTTCAATGACTGAGAAATCGCAATCAGAGGTCCGCTGGACCGCACCCTGGACCTGGTTCCGCAAACAGATTACCTACGTAGTGGCATACCGTCACGGCCAGCGCTGAGGCACCCTCTTTTGCGCCGCTTGCGCGATAAGTATCTGCCCCGTCACGCAGACGTTGCAAAACCACAAAATCGTGGCGCCAGCCGATGAGCAGCGACGCGCCGACAGGATAGGCTTTTTGGTCGCCCAACAGGGTCCAGGGAAACGTAACTGAGCGCCGCATAATCGCGAATTCGTACGTGGGCAACGAAGGAATGGCGCCCCCGACAGGACTCGAACCTGTGCACCCGGCTCCGGAGGCCGGCGCTCTATCCGACTGAGCTACGGGGGCGACCGCATTCATGATAGCGGCGACGAACGGCGCCTATCAAGGCAGCTTGAGTTGACAGCCTGGGCGCGCTCGGCGATGCTGAGTAAGCGCCCTTTTCCCGCGACAGCCGTTATGTCCATCTCCAACGGATCCAGTTCTTCACCTGATAGGCTTCGTTCCCTCGAAGCCCTCACGGGACAGCTCCTTGAGCGTCGCCCCCTTATCATCGCTAGCAATCGCGGCCCAATGGAATACCGCATCGAAGCCAATGGCTCGCTCGTCGCCCATCGCGGTAGCGGGGGCATGGTGACGGCGCTCTTGTCAGCCGCCCGTTTCGTCCCGGCGACATGGGTGGCGTCCGCCATGACTGACGGAGACCGTCTCGCCGCTGAGCGAGCAGAGGGCGCTCTTCTCAACGTGCCGGACAACCAGATCTACGTCCGCTTTGTGACCGTCCCCCAGTCCACTTATCAGCGTCACTACTATGTTTTTTGCAACCCGCTGCTCTGGTTCGTCCAGCACTTCATGTGGAACACGCCCCGCACTCCGAACATCGGACGCGCAGTGTACGAAGCCTGGGAAAGTGGCTACATCCCGGTAAACGAAGCGATCGCCGAAGCCGTCGTCCACGAAGCGAAGCAACAGCTTGAACCTCCTTACGTCCTCCTCCAGGACTACCACCTCTATCTTGCGCCCGCCGTGGTCCGTCGCGAGGTGCCGGAAGCTACGATCCTGCACTTTACGCATATCCCGTGGCCCGGCCCGCGCTACTGGGGGGTCTTGCCGGAGTTCATGCGCCGCCGCATCCATGAAGACCTCTGCGCGTCAGACATCGTCGGTCTTCAAACTATCGGCGATACTCGCAACTTTCTGCATTGTTGCGAAGCGCTCCTCGATGGCGTCGATATCGATTACGCCAAAAGCTTGGTGCGATTTCGCGGCCACACGACCCGCGTGCGCGCCTACCCTGTGTCGGTTGACGCCGCCGGCCTGAAGGAATACGCCCTCTCGCCCGAGGTCGAAGAGTATAAGGCACGTCTAAGACCGCTCATGCAGCAGCAGACGGTCGTGCGGGTGGACCGCTCTGAGCCCAGCAAGAATATCATTCGCGGGCTGCGTTCCTACGAGCTCCTGCTCGAGCGCCATCCCGAACTGAGGCGAGACGTGGGGTTTATACAGTTCCTCGTTCCGTCTCGAAGCGAACTCGGCGTCTATCAGACATACACAGACGAAATTTTCGAGCTTATCGACTCCATCAACGACCACTTCGGGGACCTCGAATGGCAGCCAATTCGCGTCTTCTACGAAGAAAACTACGCGCAGGCGATCGCCGGAATGTCACTGTACGACGTACTCCTGGTAAACCCTATCATCGATGGGATGAACCTCGTCTCCAAAGAGGGGCCGCTAGTCAATGAAAGGGACGGCGTGTTGATTCTCTCCGAGCTTGCTGGGTCCTTTGAGCAGCTGTCGGAGCAATGCATTCCAATTGCTCCTACCGATCTCGAAGGGACCGTCCGCGCGCTTCACGAGGCCCTCAATATGCCTACTGAGGAACGAAAACGGAGGGCGGCCGCCCTAAAGGCACTCATCCAGGACGAGGACATCACATTCTGGCTGGAGCGCCAGTTCGCCGACCTCATGGCGATTTCCCGCCAACAGCTTTGAGCACCTCCCCCAGTAGCCACTCGACTCCCTCTACACCCTCGACCGTGTAGTCCACGGCCGACAGCAGTTCCGGCACTGTTTCAGCACTGAGTACCGCCACTCGACATCCCTCGATGCCCCGCGAGCGCAAATCCGAGACGGCTTCGAACATATCGACGTCGGTCCGGTCGTCGCCAACAGAAATGATTCCCCTTACGCCCAACCGATCGGCGACGAGTCGCGTCGCAGTGCCTTTGTTAGCCTGAACGTCAGGGCGTAGCTCGATCACTTTGCGGCCTTCGCTCACTTTGAAGCGCCGCGCAGTGGATAACGGCATTGCGTGCAGTATCGCCGCTCGTGCCGCCTCGGCGTCGGGCGCCCGTCGATAATGAAAAGCAACACCCGGACCCTTCCTCTCCACCTGAACGTCGGCGACCTCAAGCTGAGTCGTCTCAGCCAGGACCTGCTCGACGAGAGCTCTATACTCATCGACTCCTTCCGCCCACTCCACCCTACCCTTAAACCAGTATTCGAGCCCATGGTTGGCCGCATACGCGGCCTCATCGATCTTCACCATCGAGCGCGCTACTTCAAGCGTGCGTCCGGTGATGAGCGCCACCCTCACACCTTCGCCGGTGAGGCGCTTCAGTAGGTTTCGGCAGCGCGGTGTGACCGTTGCTTCTTCAGGCCGTTCGACTATCGGCGAGAGCGTCCCATCGATGTCTGAGAAGAGCCCGAGCGGTCGGGCCGAGAGGACATTTTGCAGCGGTTCGATGTCCGTCAGCGGAACGGCTGCCATGGGCCGAGTCTAGCACGCCCCTTTGGATCCCCAGCGGACGCCCAAGCAGTCAGCCCTGGCCGCGCCGTCTGTATTGAAGTGCCTCGGCTACATGCGCGGACGTTATCACCTCGCAATGCGCCAGGTCCGCCAGAGTTCGGGCCACCTTCAAGACCCGGTGAAACGCCCGCGCAGAAAGCGCCAGCTGGTTCACCGCCGTGCGCAGAAGCGACCTCGCCGCATCATCGAGGAAGAGCTGGCAAAACTCGCGCACCTCAACGGGGCCCATCTCCGCATTCGCCGCCAGCCGTGACTCCGAGAATCGCAGCCGCTGTATCTCCCGGCAGCCTTCAACCCGCGAACGAACCTCTTGAGAGCCCTGCGCTGATACCCCATCCGCCAGCTTCTCATAGTCCACGCGGGGCACGTCGACGAAGATGTCGATGCGATCGAGTAGTGGTCCTGATATTCGATGCTGGTAGCGTGTGACAGCGGAATCCGAACAGCTACAGTGCCGGCTGGTGTCGCCCCAGTATCCGCACGGGCATGGATTCATGGCCGACATGAGCATAAAGTTAGCCGGGAAGGTCACGTTTCCTTGTGCCCGACTGACGGTCACAAGCCTGTCCTCCAGCGGCTGCCTGATCGACTCAAGCACCGAGTGCGCGAACTCGGGCAACTCATCGAGGAAGAGCACACCCCGGTGGCTAAGCGTAATTTCGCCCGGGCGCGGCTGCCGGCCGCCGCCCACGAGTCCGGCGTGCGAGATGGTGTGATGAGGCGCCCGGAACGGCCGCCGTCGTATCAGAGGCGTATCCGCGGGCAGCATCCCGGCCACGCTGTATATCTTCGTGACCTCTAGGGACTCTTCCATCGTCATACCGGGCAGGATCGTGGGCGTCGCCCGCGCCAGCAGCGTCTTCCCTGCGCCTGGCGGCCCGACCATCACCACATTGTGCCCACCCGCCGCTGCAACTTCGAGTGCTCGCTTCACATGCTCCTGGCCTCTGATGTGCTGGAAGTCGACGCCTTGCGGCGCGTCGCCGGGAGGCAATGATTTGTACCCGTTATGCGCGAAGGGGGCGATCGGGTCGAGCGCCTGTAGATGCGCCGCCAGTCTGCCGAGCGATTCCACCGGCACGACGTCTAAGCCGTCCACCAATGACGCCTCGCGCGCGTCAGGCTCCGGTACGTACACGCTATGAAACCCGCGCTCCCGCGCAAGCCCGACCATCGGCAGAATTCCTTGTGTGTGCCTCAGCCGCCCGTCAAGTGATAATTCGCCGAGGAACAGAGCGCGCTCCAACGTTTCCGGCACTTGCCCGGACGCCATGAGTATGCCGACCGCTATCGGTAGATCGTAGGCGGGGCCTTCCTTGCGCAAGTCCGCGGGCGCAAGATTCACTGTGATTCGCTGGTTCGAGAAGCTGTATCCCGAATTACGAATGGCCGCCCTGACCCGCTCCCTCGCTTCCTGTACCGGTTTCTCCGGGAGCCCCACTACGTTGAACGCCGTGAGCCCGTGGCTGATGTCGACCTCTACCTCGACTATCTCTCCGTCCAGGCCGATGACCGCGCAGCTGTTCGTCTTCGCCAACATCGCTGCGGCGAATATAGATAGTATGTTCTACATCTGTAAAGGGGCAGCTGGCACTGTTTTATCGAAGTGCTAGGCCCGCTTGCGCGCGCCCTCGACGCGCCGGCTCACCGAAACCACACCCCGAATACCCTCGAGCTTGGTTAGCAAGCGTGTAAGCTGCTCCACACCCGCCATTTCAAGAGTGACGTAGATCGTGATGTGCCCGTCGGCGCCACCTTCCGTGTGGACGCCCACCATGTTGACTTTTTCTTCCGCGACCATCGTGCTGATGTCTCGCAGCAGACCGACCCGGTCCCACGCATCAATGTGGACTGCCACAGGGTATAGCTGTCCTCTGCGTCCCCACTCAACATCGACGAGCCGCTC
>WNGG01002024.1_pt1 | contig 38613 bp, 45 predicted proteins | sample 5400661 | NCBI WGS metagenome assembly WNGG01 (sample SAMN13153372, study PRJNA577476) | soil metagenome | isolation source: 100 cm soil or saprolite under Garry oak tree replicate 1 | place: USA:California | collected 2016-06-15
GCGGCGCAGTTCGACGGTTTGGTGGCGCGTTTCGAGGACGGGGCGATGCTCGAGGTCGGCGAGGGCATCCCGGCGCGCACCTACACTCGCACCATCGGCGAGCTGCCGGAGCTGGCCATGGCCTTGAAGAAGCTCGGCCTGCCGGAACGGCCGGAGGTGCGCGCTTCAGTCATCGAGTTCCTGCTCGAGGGCCTGCACCTGAACAAGCGGCTCAACAAAGACGAGGTCGAAGGCAGAGCGGTCTACCGCCGCTAGATCGCCGAAGATAGGGCTCTTTACTGCTGGGTGTAGATCCAGGTGAACGCGATCACCAGCCCGACCACGAGCAGGAAGAACAGCAGCTCGACCCTGATCGCCACCCGCACCAGGCGCCGCGCGCGCCGCGTCCGCGCCCCGCAGCGCTCGCAGTAGGCGGCGCTGGGGACCAGCTCCGCCCCGCACGTGTCGCACGCGACCTGAGCCTGAGCCATCCCATTGAGTATGTATCGTTGGCGAAATGGAACTAGACGAGGAGCTGACGCCGTCGGATGCCGTGCTCCTCATGAGCTCTGTGCCGGAACGCATCGGCGATCTCGTGTACGGCCTGGACGAGGCAAAGCTCCGTTACCGCCACGGGCCCGCCTTTCCGACCCTGGGCGGCCTGATCGGGCACATGCTCGACTCAGGAGCCCGTGTCGACGGCTTGCTGCGCCATGCCCACCTCGATGGCCTGGCCATCGCGGACGTGAGGGCCACGATCGACCCCACACAGGACCAGGACCTCGACCGGTCGCTGCAGGAGGCACTCGAGGACTTCGCTCGGGTGCGGCGGAGGACGGTCGACCTCCTTCATGGCTGGGGCAAGAACGAGTGGGACCGCACGATCTCAGATCCACGCGGCGGCTCTTTCAGCCTGCTCGAGATCTGCCGGATGGTGACGCGCCACGAGATGGCACACATCGCCCAGATACGCAACCTCACAGCCCTCCTGCCCGAGCATGAAGACCTGGGCCCCATGCAGCCCGCGCGAGCTCCGTCCGATGGCCAGTAGCGAACCCGGCGCGTCCGAAGAATCCGAGGCGCCCGAGACCTCGGCCGAAGGGACCCGCAAGCCGGGGCGCTCGAGGCGCAAGCGCAAGTCGGGACGTTCGGAGGGGCGATCGCTCCAGTACTGGATGGTGGTCAGCTCGCCGGACAACTTCCGCAAGACGCGCGAGCTCGGCTTCACGATCCAGGGCCTGAAGAGCCGCCACCGGCGCCGGGTGGAGACCATGCGCGTCGGCGACCGGCTGCTCTACTACGTGACCGGGCGCATGGCCTTCGCAGCCACGGTCACGGTCGCCTCACCCATGTACGAGGATCACACCCCCATCTGGCGGTCGGCGCGGCGCGACGAGGACTACCCGTGGCGCGTCCACATCCGCGCCGACATCACGCTGGAGGACTCGGATTGGGTGCCCGCCAAGGAGCTGGCGTATCGCCTCGACTACGTGCGCAAATGGCCGCCCGAGCACTGGACGCTTGCGTTCCAGGGCCACATACACGCGCTGCCGCGAAACGACTTCGGCATGGTCGAGGATGAGATCGCCCGCACCTCGCGGCTCCGGCGATCCCTCGCCGGCTGATCGCGCAGGCGTCACATCCCGAGGCGCGGCGGTGCTTGATTACTGGTGGGCGCAAATCTCGATCTGGCCGCTGAGGCCGGAACCCGGATGGTGAAGTCTCGCGAGGAGGCCTTCGATGCCCTCTTCACAAGCGAATATGCGCGCGTCGCCGGCATCGCCAACCGCGTGCTGGCCGACCCTCATGAAGCCGAGGACGTGGCCCAGGAGGTTTTCATCAGCTTCCACCGCCTGCACTCGGCAAGCGCCCAGTACGCGCCCGCCTGGCTCTACAGGGCGGCGGCGCACACCGCGTTGAACCGCCTTCGGGGCCGGCGCCGGCGTGAGAAACGCGAACTGGCGCAGGCGCCGGAGGAAGGCACGCGCGCGGTCGATCCACAGCGAATGCTCGAAGACAACGAAGATCGCCGGCTCGTCAGGGAGGCGCTGGCCCGGCTGGCGCCCAAACCGGCGGCTGTGCTGGTGCTGCGCGCCAGTGGCCTCAGCTATGCAGAGGTCGCGCAGGCGCTCGGAGTTGGAACTGGACAGATTGGAACGTTATTGCGACGCGCAGAAGCCGCGCTGCGTAAGGAGGTCACCCGTGGCACATCTCTCTGAAGGAACTTTGCGGCGGATGTTCGACGACCCGGATGCCCTTGGGGGTTCGGACCGCCGGCATTACGCAACGTGCGCAGACTGTCAGGCTCGCTACGCCGGCCTGGCCGATGACGCACGCGCCGTCGCCACCATGCTGGCCGTGCCCGACCTCAAGGTGGATGCAGACGCAGCGTTCAAACGAGTTCAGGCCGCGCCGGAAGCCCGGCCGCGATTCGGCTTCAGCCTGCCGATCTTCCGACCTGTCTCGCGCCCGATGTTCGCCGGTGTCGTGGCGACGGTGGCGATCGCGGCCCTGGTCGTGACCGCGTTCGCGAACATCCTCCCTGTGTTTCAGCCCAAGACGGTCGAGCCCGTCCCGATCACGGTGGGCGACATGGAGACCCTCTCCCAGCTGAGCGATTACGGCACTCTCACCTGGTCCAAGCAGCCAAAGCCGGAAATCGTGCTGTCGGCCGCGGAAGCCGCCAAGGTGTCCGGCCTGCACGTACCGGTAGTCGGCACCCTGCCGGCAGGCGTGTCCACCACCGTCACGTACGCGGCCATGCCGCAGTCCGTCGCCGTATTCACGTTCGACGCCGACAAGGCGGCGGCCGCCGCGGCCAAGAGCGGCAAGGCGCTCCCGGCACTGCCCGCCAACATGAACGGCGCCACGCTTACGGTGACCGTCGGGCCAGCGGTGCTCGAGGTCTTCGGGAACCTGCAGAATGGCGCGTCAAGCGGCTCCGAGATCAACCTGCCGCAGCTAATCGTCGCTGCGTCGACGGCGCCCGTGGTCACCTCCACGCAGGTCACCGCGAAGCAGCTCGAGGCCTACCTGCTCTCGGTTCCTGGGCTTTCGCCGCAGCTGGCGGCCACCATCCGGTCCATCGGCGACCCCGCGACCACCCTGCTCGTCCCGGTGCCCATCCAGTACGCGACCTCCTCAAAGGTGAAGGTGCAGGGCGTGCAGGGCGTCGCGCTCGGAGACAACACAGGCGCCGGTTCCGCGGTGATCTGGATCAAGAACGGGACCGTGTACGGAGTCGTCGGAGTCCTGAAGCAGTCCGAGGTGTTGAGCATCGCCAACCAACTAAGCTGACCGCGGTATAGCGTGCAGGCGTGGCTGAGGCAGCACAGACAATGACGGCGGCCGCCCCCGTCGGGGTGGCCGCTTCCGCGCCCGCCATCCACACGGTCGACCTGTCGAAGCGATTCGGCAGCACCGTCGCGCTCGCGGGCCTGTCGATGACGGTGCCGCGGGGCGAGATCTTCGGTTTCCTGGGGCCCAACGGCGCGGGCAAGACGACCTCGGTCAAGCTCCTGCTTGGGCTGCTCAAACCCAGCGCCGGCGAGGCCTGGCTGCTGGGCGAGCCGATCGGCGACCTGAGCACGAGGCGGCGCATCGGCTACCTGCCCGAGCTCTTTCGATACCAGAGCTGGCTCGATGCGCGTGAGGTCCTCGCTCTCCACTGCGAGCTGGCGCCGCTCCCGCGATCGACCTGGAAGGAGGAGATCGCCAGGGCGCTCGACACCGTGGGCCTGACGGAGCGTGCAGACGACCGCGTCAGCACGTTCTCAAAAGGCATGCAGCAGCGCCTGGGTCTAGGCGCGGCGCTGTTAGGGAAGCCGGAGCTTGTCTTTCTCGACGAACCCACATCGGCGCTCGATCCGGTCGGGCGCCACGACGTGCGCGAGATCATCCGCGGGCTTGCGGAGCGCGGCACCGCGGTCTTTCTCAACTCGCATCTGCTCAGCGAGGTAGAGCAGGTGTGCGATCGCGTGGCCGTCGTCGACCACGGGCGCGTCATCGCGTCAGGGACGATGGACGACCTGCTCAGCGGGACCGCGGTCCGCGTCCGCGTAAGCGGCCTTGGCCCCGACGAGAAGGCCGGGCTCGCCGCCTTCGGGCCGCTCGACGACGAGGGCGAGCAGCTGACGTTCACCAAGCTCGACGTCAAGCGGGTGCCAGAGCTGGTGTCTGCGATCGTGGCCCTCGGCGGCCGGATCTACGAGGTCGCGCCTCGCCACCAGACGCTCGAGGACCGCTTCCTGCAGCTTCTACACGAGGACGACACTGAAGATGGGTGAGGAGGCGCGCCGGGTCCCGCAACGCACGCATCAGAGCCCGCAGGGCTCCCGGCCGTCTGGGGCGGCGGATGGTCCTTATTCGGCTGGTACGGTCCACTAAGTGCCGGTCCTTGTCTTCGCGCGGCTCACTGTCCAGGAAGCGTCGCGCCGGCGCCTTCTCCTCGCGCTGGTCATCCTCACCCTGCTCGTCGTCGGCTTCTCCGCCTGGGGCTTCCAGAAGATCACGACCGTCACACGACCTGACGGCACCGTCCTGCCGCACGACCAGGTGATCGTGATCACGTCGCAGCTGCTGATCGTCGTCACCTTCATGTACAGCGGCGTGCTCGCGCTCAGCGCCGCGGTGGTGGCGGGGCCACTGATCTCCAGCGAGGTCGAGAGCGGCCTTCTCCTCTCGATGCTGGCACGCCCGGTGCGCCGCAGCGAGGTCGTCATCGGCAAATGGCTCGGGCTGGGGGTGCTGGTCGCGCTTTACGCAGCCGGGTCGGCGTTTCTCGAGCTGACCGCGGTCGACTGGGCGACGGGATATGTCCCTCCGCATCCGGACCAGCTCGTCATCTACGTGGCCGCGGAGGGATTGGTGCTCCTCTCGCTCGGCATGCTGCTCTCGACGCGCCTGTCAGGGATCACCGGAGGCGTGATCGCGCTCGTCGCGTGGCTGATGGCGTGGATCGCGGGAGTGGTGGGTGACATCGGGACCGCGCTGCAGAACGAGGCGGTCCAGAACATCGGCACCATCAGCCACCTGATCCTTCCCACCGACGGCCTGTGGCGCGGCGCCATCTACGCCATGGAGCCGGATGCCGTGCTCGCCGCCCTTCGAGCGGGAGGCGCGGCCACCCGCGCCAATCCGTTCAGCGCGGTCGACCCGCCGCCGTTCGCTTACCTGACGTGGGTCGTGGTCTGGTTCGCGCTCGTGCTCGGGCTCAGCATCTGGAGCTTCCGCACCCGAGAGATATAGCGAGGCACCTGCCGACATTTCGCGCTTTTGGCGCCAAACAGGCGGAATTCGGCGCTCAAAGCGCACTTTTGGCGCCAAACGTGCGGAATCGGGCAAATTTCCGTCAGGGGTAGAGGCCCCGCTCGCGGGTGGCGCCGGCCACGCGCGAAACCGCCTGCACGTACGCGGCCATACGCATGTCCAGCTTGCGCTCGAGCTTGGTCTTCAAGACCTCGGAGAAAGCCCTCGACATGATCGCCTTCAGCTTCTGGTTGACCTCGTGCTCCGACCAGAAGAAAGACTGCAGGTCCTGCACCCATTCGAAGTACGACACCGTAACGCCCCCCGCATTGGCGAGGATGTCCGGGACCAGGAAGATGTCGCGCTCGCGGAAGATGGCGTCTGCCTCCGGCGTCGTCGGTCCGTTGGCGCCCTCGACGATGAGGGTTGCCTTCACATCGCGTGCGTTCTGCGACGTGAGCTGGTTGCCGATGGCGGCAGGGACGAGCAGGTCGCAATCGACAGTCAGGACGTCCTGGTTGCCGATCTCCTGCGCCCCCGGAAATCCACGCAGCGTCTTCTCGCGCGCGCGGTACTCGAGCACGCGTTTGATCGACAGCCCGAGCGGGTTGTAGATGCCGCCGTAGTCTTCGCTGACCGCCACGATCGAGCAGCCTGCCTCTTCGAGCAGCTTCGCGCTGACGCTGCCCACGTTGCCAAATCCCTGCACCGACACGCGCGTCTGGTGTGGGTGACGGCCGAGGTGCTCGAGCGCCGCCATCGAGCAGATGGTCACCCCGCGACCGGTGGCCTCGATCCGGCCCAGCGAGCCGCCGACCTCGACCGGCTTGCCCGTGACCGAAGCCGGAACCGAATAGCCCAGGTGCATGGAGAGCGTGTCCATGATCCAGGCCATCACCTGTCCATCCGTGTTCACGTCGGGCGCGGGGATGTCGCGGTCACTCCCGATGAGAACCGAGATCTCGGTCGCGAAACGGCGAGTCATGTGCTCGAGCTCGTTCAGCGAGAGCTCGCGCGGGCTGACGATGACGCCGCCCTTTGCTCCGCCAAAGGGGATGCTCACGACCGCGCACTTCCATGTCATCCACATCGCCAGCGCCTTGACCTCGTTGAGGGAGACGTCGGGGTGGAACCTGATGCCGCCCTTGGCCGGGCCACGGTTGATGTTGTGCTGCACGCGATAGCCGGTGAAGATCCGCAGGCTGTCGTCGTCCATCTTCACCGGGAAGTGGCAGGTGAACTCTCGCTGCACCTCACGCAGCACCTCGCGCAGCCACGGCTCGAGCTTTATGATCTCGGCCGCGGTGTCGAACTGGGCCTGCGCGGTGCGCCATTCGTCGGCCTCGACCACCGGGTGCAGCTCGGCGGTGCTCACATCAGGACCGATGATCGCGGATATTCGGCACTGGGATCAGAGATTACGTTGACGCACGCGGGCAGGCCGGACTTGAATGCCCGCTCCAGGGCGGGCCTTATCTGGTCTGGCCGCTCGACCAGCTCGCCGTGGCCGCCGAGAGCTTCCACCACCTTGTCGTAGCGGGTGCGCGGCGCGAGGTCGGTCGCGATGCTGGCGCCGAGCAGGCTTTGCATCGGGTGCTTCTCGAGCGCCCAGATCCCGTTGTTGCCGACAACGCAAACGACAGGGATGCGGTGCCGAACCATGGTGTCGAACTCCATCGCCGAGAAGCCGAAGGCTCCGTCGCCCGAGAGCAGGATGACCTGCCGATCAGGGCGTGCGAGCTTCGCAGCCATCGCGTAAGCCGGCCCGGACCCCAGGCAGCCGAACGGACCCGGATCGATCCACAGTCCCGGAGCCGGACGTTCGATCAGACGGCCGGCGAAAGACACGAAGTCGCCGCCATCACCGACGAGAATCGCGTCGGGGTCGCAGAACCGATCCACCTCGGAGATCAGCCGGGCCGGATGGACGGGCGTCGATTCAGACTGCGTCATCGCCAGGTCGGCGTGCCGGGATGCCGCCTCCGCCGCGCGCAGGCCCTCCAGCCAGTCCGCGCGCTCGCGCCCACCTGACGCGGCGTTCGCAAGAGCTGACAGGGCCGCTTTGAGGTCGCCGTAAAGCGACACTTCCGCGCTGCGGTGCTTGCGGTGCGCGTCGACGTCGATGACGACGAGCCGCGCGCCTTCGGCGAACACCGGTGGCTGGCCGAAGTTCAGCCGGAAGTCGAGGGGCACTCCGACGACCAGGATGAGGTCAGCCTCTCCTAGCGCCTTCCCTCGGGCGCGCGCGAAAAGCAATGGATGGCCGGGCGGCAGCATCCCGCGGGCCATGCCGTTGACGCAGAGCGGAAGCTGCGCACCTTCCACCAGGGCGCCGAGCTCTCCTTCGGCGTGCGACCACCACACGCTTCCTCCCGCGATGACGGCAGGCCGCTCTGCGTCACGGATCAATCGCGCTGCGCGCTCGACAGCGTCCGGGTCAGGCAGGGGCCCGTGGTCTGCGGTGAGGTGCTCGGTCGCCTCTGGCACGTCGGCGGCGCCGAAGAAGACGTCGAGCGGGACGTCCATGAACACCGGTCCGGTCCGGCGGCTCAGCGCGCTGCGAATGCAGCCCGACGCGGCGCCGTACGCCTCCTCGGCCGAGCCCAGCGTCAGAGCCTCCTTGGTGAGGCTCCGCACCACGGCGACGTGGTCCATCTCCTGCAGCGAGCCCATGCCCCAGCGCGCGACGGGGGCTCGTCCGCCGATCACGAAGATAGGGCTGTCCGCGGACTGCGCCTGGGCCAGCGCGGAGGCGGCGTTTGTCACTCCGGGTCCGGCCGTGACGGCGGCCACGCCGCACTCGCGCGTCACCTTCGCCCAGCCCTCGGCCGCGAAAGCCGCCGACTGCTCGTGGCGCACGTCGATGATGCGGATGCCGTGCTCTGCGGTCGCGGTCAGGATCGGCCAGATGTGTCCGCCGTTGAGCGTGAACAGGTGGCTGACGCCCGCGCGCTTCAGGGCGAGCACGATCAGCTCGCCTGTGTTGGCGGAGTCGCTCACTCGCTACTCGGCGAAAGCCCAGGGCATGGCCGCGGTGTTGAACGCCGCCACCGGCGCGCCCTCACGTGCGAGGACCAGCACTCCGCCGCGGGCGTTCAGCGCTCGCTTCAGCATGCCGACCGCGCCGTTGGCCACAGCAGCAGCATCCATGCCGTGCTCGAGCTCGACCACCATCAGGCGGCAGAGCGCGAGCCTGATGAAAGCCTCGCCCTCGCCCGTCCCGCACGCGGCGCCGACCCGGTCATCGGCGAAGAAGCCGGCGCCGGGGATCGGAGAATCGCCGACCCGACCTGGCCACTTGTTGGCGATGCCGCCCGTCGACACCGCCACCGCCAGCCGCCCGTCCGAGTCGCGAGCGATCGCGCCCACCGTGTCGGCATCCACGTCGCCGCGCATCTGCCGTTCGCGGTCGATCACGAAGATGGACGGGTCGCACATCTCAACGCCCTGGATGCGCGCGAACCGCGACGCCCCTTCGCCGGCCAGCAGCACGTGCCTTCCGTCACGCATCACGGCCAGCGCCGCCTCGACCGGGTGCCTCACGTCCTTCAGGCCGGTCACGCCACCTGCACGACTGTCCGCCCCCTCCATGACGCCCGCATCCAGCTCGACCTCGCCCTCGATGTTGAGGCACGCCCCAATGCCGGCATTCAAGAAGGGCTCGTCCTCCATGAGGCGGACCGCCGCCACGGCCGAAGCCAGCGCTCCATCACCAATTACCGCCCATCCTGCGGCCAGCGCTCGTTCGACCGACGCCTGGCGCAGCGCACGCTCAGCGACCGGCACGGAGCCCGCTCCGCCGTGGACGATGAGCGCGGCCTTGCTCACCCCGCAGGCCGGGCGCCGCGTGCCGAAGGCTCGTTAAACGGCGAGCTCAGGCGAAAATGATCGGCGGTCGAAAGCCCGCCGGTCCGGGACGAAGTCGACGCGACGTCCCGCCGACGCGCGCTCCGGTGCCCGCCGCTCGCCGAACCGGCGTTCACTGTTCGACCGCCGGATCGCCACCCGCCGGTCACCCTCTACTGGCATCGAGGCTTCGTCCATCTGCATCTCACTCTCCTGACCTTTCTGACCCCAAGCCGATGCTATAGCACTCGACGGTCGAGTGCGTCGAGCTTCTCATCCAGCCGCCTCTCCGACCGCCGGCGCTCGAGCTCGTCGCCCGGGCCCATGTCAACGAACCTCGCATAACGCGCCAGGCGAGGATGGACCTGTTCCACGAGCCGGAACATCTCCTGGGCGACCCAGCGATAGTCGGGATGTCCCTGGGGTGAGGTCCGCAGCTCGCAGAGGTGGTAGATCTCGCGCAGGTTGACCCGGAAGTACCACCTGACTCGGAACGCAAGCGGCACCACGTACTGCGCCAGCGCCGGGCCGAGGTCGCCGGCCATGCCTGTGTGCGCCTCGGCCGCGGCTTCCACCGCGCGGCAGAACCTGCTGTCCATGCCGAGCTCCGCGAGCCCGGCCGGGCGGTCATAGCCGAGGCTGGTGCCGAGGAGCTGTCGGTCCTGGGTGAGCATGCGGTGGCGGTGCAGGTCCCGGTAGGCGGCGAAGTTGGCCACGATCTCGAATGCGTACTGGGCGTGCTCGAGTGCACGCGGAGGCCGATGGCGGCGGTTGGCACGGTCGCCGAGGATGGCTTCGAGCAGGGCGGGCGCGTCGCCCTGGAGCCCGTCCCAGGGCAGGTCGGAGTACGGGAAGAGCGCCGCGGCGACCACCTTACGCTCGGCTTCAGGGTCATGTTCCAGCAACCGCACTGTTGGGCCCTGGGTCCCCCCACCCTGACCCTCCCCCCAGAGGGGGGAGGCACTACGCAACGCAATTGCTCCCACGGACTCTCTGATTCGCCTCAGGCGTTCTGCGGCCGGTCTGCCGTAGCGGTCGTCCAGGGCCCGCTTCACGAAAGAAGGGATGACCAGCGCCAGCTCGCGGTGGAGCTCGGTGGCCAGGCCCTGGCATTCGGGCAGCTCGTGAGCCGCGAGCTTGGTGATGAGGTACTCGAAAGCGCGCCCGTTGCCGAACAGGCCCAGGTTGGTGAGCGTCCCCGCGGGCAGCAGCCCCCGCAGCATGTCCAGGGCCTTCGCGCGAGTGGCGGCTTTCCACGCCCGATCAGTCTCCCCTTCCTCAAGCGGGAAGCGATCGCGAATCGACAGCGTCAATGGCTCGATCAGGTCGCTGTAGACGTCGAAAAGGGCGTCTGCTGCCGGCTCGTAAGCCGGATGCGTGAGCTCGGGTCCTCTGCGAAAGAGCCTGCGTCCATCGGGTCCTGGGCGGTCAAACCGGACATACCGCGTCGACTTTTCCAGCGGCGAGATGCCGATGCGGCTGTCCTCGAGCGCCTTGGCCGCCAGCGTGGACACGCGCTCGACAGCCACATGCCCGCCGGCCAGCTCCGCGACAGAGTCATCGCCGTAGCCGACCAGGACTCGTTCATAGAACTCCTCGGCTCGCCGCACCGCGACCATGTCGTCGGTTTCCGCAGCGAGTCCTGAGAGCGCCGCGAAACCGGATTCTGGGGCGTTGATGAACTCATCGAGGAGGACCCGGCGCAGGCTCTTCTCGGTCCGCGAGTACCGCGAGAAGAGGGCGCCTTTGACGACCTCAGGCAGGTTGCGCAGCGCAAAAACCGGCCGGTCCAGGTTGGTGAAGTAGCGCGCCAAGACAGAGGCTTCGGACGGGTTGAATTCCGACGATGGATTGCCTGCCACTTCCCCCACCCTATCCTAGGCACCGTCCCATATCTAGGGCCTCGGGCGGTTTCGACCCCATCATCTGGGCTCAGACCCCCGAAGTTGTCCCCTAGTTGTGCACAAGTGTGTTAACAAGCTAGCCTCGGCTGGATGGAGATCGGGATCGGAGAGGTCGCCGGGATCGACTGGATCGCTCGCTGGCGCAGCCTGGTCCGCGAGCACGCCGGCGGATCAGAGCACCACGCCAGAGCCGGGTACTGGGACCGGCGCGCGCCCTCGTACGCGCGCATCACTCGCGGGCGCGCCGACGAGTTCCTCGAGGTCATCGATCCATACCTGTCGCCTCGGAAAACCTTGATCGACGTCGGCGCCGGGGCAGGCCGCCATTCGACACCCCTGGCCGAACGGCTGGAATGGGTGACGGCGGTTGAACCGTCTGAGGGCATGCGGGCGCAGATCTCGCCGAGGGACAACATGACCATCGTCGCGAGCACCTGGGAGGACGCGGAGGTAGCGCCCGCCGACCTGGTCATCTGCTGCCATGTCCTATACGGAGTCGAAGATCCAATCCCCTTCATCCAAAAGATGGAGCGCTCGGCGCGGGAGCGCGTGTTCATCATGCTGCGAGAGGGGCCGGTCCCGCACCCGTCCACGGTGCTGCGCGAAAGGCTGGCCGGCGCGCCGGGGCCGCGCACACCTGTTTTCAGCGACCTTTTCCTGCTGCTTCTCCAGGCGGGGATCGCACCCGACGTCACGTTCGTGCGGTATCCGGTCGTCAGTCGCTACACGGACATGGACGAGGCGCTCCGCGACAATCGGATGCTGCTCGGCGAGGCCTGGGATGAGGCCCCGGTGCGCGCACTGCTCGAAGAGATGCTCGTCCGCGAGGGCGATGAGCTCGTTTTCGAGGGCGGCATCGCCCTGGCGGGGATCGCGCATTGGCAACCGCAGAAGTCCGAGGTCCGCGACGCGGTCGGCGGCGAGAGATTCGGTGATCCAGGTGGTCCAGATGCTAGGCGCGGTTGAGCACCGGAGCGCGCGCCTCCGTTGATGCGCAAGCGAGGAGCGCAGACTGCAACGACGCAGATGGGCCGCACGGGCGCCGAAGATCCGTCGACGAGTCGCGGCGCGGACCTCGTTATAAGGCCCGTGCGGCCTGCAGATCGCGAGCGGATCTTCGAGCTCACGAACGATGTGTGGCGCGGCCGCGACTACATCCCCAAGGTGTTCGACGAGTGGGTGTCGGACGCTGGCGCCGAGTTCCAGGCCGCGGAGGTCGACGGCGTGGTCGCCGGCGTGCAGCGCCTGCGACCCTATGCCCCGGGCCTGGTCTGGTACGAGGGCCTGCGCGTTGCCGCCCCGTACCGCCGACAGGGCGTCGCGCGGGCGATGCTGGCCTCGGCGATCGCCGAGGCGCGCGAGCAGGGGTTCAAAGAGATGCGCCTCGCGACCGGCACCATCGAGCCGGTCGCGCTGTTCGAGTCGGCCGGCTTCGAGCGGCGGCAGGACATTCGCTGGTGGAAGGGGACGCGCGTGGAGGGCGGCGAGTCGGCGCGCATCCCTGATCCCGCCGAGGCCGAGAAGCTGTGGCCGGCGATCGCGCGCAGTCGCGGTCTCGACATGTACAGCGGAATGACCGCAGACTTCAACGGGGCGCGAGACCTGGTCAGCGCCGAGCTGGCTCGACTGGCAAGCACCGGGATGCTGCGCGCCGGCCCTGGGGGCAGGGCAGTGGCCGGGCTGCGGGAGGCCTGGGGGGACAACATTTCCGTCGGCTTTGTCGCCGGCTCCGGAGGGGCGCTGCGCGAGCTGCTGCTGGCGCTGCGTTTCGAAGCGGATGCGGACGGCCTCCAGGAGGTGAAGATCGCGCTGCCCCGCGACCACCCTGCGGCCGATGACATGCAGGCTTCCGGATACGATTTCGCGAATGCCGAGGACCACGCGTACATCTACGCCCTCCGACTCTAGTGGACTGTAACGGTCGGATGGGGACCAGGCCGAAGGCCCGAAGGCCGGCGTCCCAGGCGGCCGGTGCGAAGGCGCGGGTGGCGCAACGACGACCCCATCTGAAGATGGGTGAGGAGGCGCGCCGGGTCCCGCAACGCGCGCATCAGAGCCCGCTGGGCTCCCGGCCGTCTGGGGCGGCGGATGGTCCTCATACGGCTGTTTCGGTCCACTAATTGACTCGTCGGTACGTCATCCTCGGCAACGGCATCGCAGGCCAGACCTGCGCCGAAGAGCTGCGCAAGGCCGACCCGGACGCTTCGATCGTCATGATCGCGGCCGAGCGCCACCCGCTCTACAACCGCGTCGCCCTCCCGCGGTATCTGCGCGGCCAGGTGCGCAGGGAGAAGGTCTTCATGCGCACGGTCGACGACTACGCGGCAAAGAACCTCGAGATCCACTTCGAGACATGGGCGACCGAGGTCGACGTCGGCAAGAAGGTCGTTCAAACCAATCTCGGGCAGGAGTTTCCGTATGACGCTCTGCTCATCGCCACCGGCGGCCGCCCCAAGCCTCCGCCATGGGCGGGCTCTGACCAGGTGTCCTCGGTCATCGGCTTTCAGACCCTGGACGACACGGACCTCATCATCGAGAAGGCGGACGCATCGGAGCGCGTGCTGGTGATGGGCGGAAGCTTCATCGGCTATGAGCTGGCGGAAGGCGTCAGCTACCGCAAGAAGGCAAAGCTCACCTGGATCATGCGCGGGCCATGGTTTTTGAGGTACGTCCTGGACGAGGAGGGCGGTCAGCTGTGCCGGCAGCTGGGCGAAGCCCAGGGCGTCGAGTTCATCACGTCGGACGAGGTGCAGAAGTTCAGCCGTACGAACGGGCGCTTCCTCGCGGAGACGGTCAATGGAAGGAAGGTCGAGTTCGACCTCCTTACCTATGGCGTTGGGCTCGACTACTACACGGAGCCGGTGCGCAGCGCGGCAATCGACCTGGACAAGGGCATCGTCACCGATGCCAAGCTGCGGGCCTCAGCGCCAGACGTTTATGCGGCGGGCGACATCGCCGTCTTCTACGACCTGATGGTCGAGCGCCACAACCAGATGGGCACCTGGGACAACGCTGAGGCACATGGCAAGGTGGCGGCGAAGAACATGGCCGGCGCGGGCGAGGACTTCTTCGATGTGCCCACGTACACCACCACCATGTTCGGATCCACCCTCGCCGTGATGGGCGTGACGCCTGACGTACAGCCGAACCTCCAGTCGGTGCGCACCTTCAGCTTTGAAGAAAAGTTCTATCGCAAGCTGTTCTTCAAAGACGATCGCCTTGTCGGCGCGATCATGATCGGTCCCCCGAAGGGCCGCAAAAAGCTCATCGAGATCATGAGGTCGCGCCAGAAGATCGAGCGCCCGAAGCAAGAGCTGCTCGATCCTGCAAACCTCAAGGACTGATTGGCCGCAGGCCGACGTTCGTCAGCAGCCGGTAAAGGCTCCCTCACGCTTCTGCAAGCGACGGCACGGTGGCCCGCCTCCAGTGGAGCCCTCCGTCGTCGGTCAGCATCAGGCCGTTCGCGCCTGCGAACGTTGTGGTCGCCGCCCATGCGTGTTTCGAATCGATGACGTGCGGCACGTACTGCATGGATGGCAGTGCGTCGGTGACGCTGGTCCAGGTCAGACCCGCGTCCGACGACTTGAAGAGTGTTGCCCGGCTCATCGCCCACCAATGAAGGGCATCCTGGTACGCGACCGTGCCGGGAGGCGGTGGTTCGTAGCGCCAGGTCGCTCCGAGGTCGAAGGACACCAGGGTCAGCGAAAGTCCGAGCTCCACGGCGATTGGTTGGTCTGTGGGCGGGAGAAAGATACGCACCCCTCGATCCGGCAGGACGTCGACACCTGTCGGGACGCTGACCACCGGAGAGCGGCCGTACGGCGGGGGCAGGTCACGTCGCTGCCAGGTCTCCCCGGCGTCCGTCGACAGGTAGACGTGGGGTGTGCCGACCGCACCGCCGCCCATCCAGGCTTCGGCCGGACCGCGCACCCCGAGGCCGTCGGCACCCGCCGGCGGATCGGGCAGACGTTCCCAGGTATCGCCTGCATTCCGCGTCGAGTAAAGAGTGGATATGCGACCTTCGATCAGCAGCCATCCTGAGGTCACGCTGGTGAACGCGATCCTGCCGACGCGCGCGCTGCCCGCCGGCAGCGCAACTGATTCCCAGGTGCGACCGCCGTCAGAGGTGCGGTAGAGCCGCTGGAAAGGATCACCCGCGGCTATGTAGCCGTGCCTGGGGTCGAGGAACTGCGCCGCCGACTGAACGAAGTTGACCACACTCATTTGGAGCACCAGCTGCGTCTGCCAGTGCTTCGCGCCGTCAGTGGTGGCGAAAACCGCAAACCGTCCCAAGGGTGTCGGGTTCTCCACGGCCCACCCCAAAGCTGGGGTGGCGAAGTAGTAGCCGATCGAATCGAAAGTCGCCTGGGAAGAAGCTTCAGGGGTCTTTTCAGCGGTCGAACGAAGAAACTCGAATCCTGCAGCGGCGACCAGGATGACGGCCAGCGCGACCAAGGCGACCGCTCTGGACTCGCGCAGGGCAGGCCGACCCGCCTGGACGGGTTGCAGTGACATCGCCTCGTCTAATCGTGCGCGCCCCCCAGCGCCAGCGTATGCTTTCGCCACAGAAGAATGCCATTCGCCTACAGCGAATCCGCCCGCACGGTCCGCGAAGCGCTTGGCGCCGTGCTCCGGCAGCGGCGCGAAGCTCTGCACCGCACCCTGACCGAGGTGGCGACCGAAGCCGCCGTGTCCCCGGCCCACCTGTCGGAGGTGGAGAGAGGCCGCAAGGAGGTGTCGACCGAGCGGCTACTGGCGGTGGCGCACGCGCTCGGGGTGCGGCCGGCCGACCATGTCCAACCCGCCCCCGAAGACTCGACCGCGGATCGGTTTTTTTCCCCAAGAACTCGGAGGCAATGCCGCGAGTTCGCGGGGGCCCCTGAACAAGGAACCAAGGAGGTAGAAGAGTGACTCTGATCCCGACGGTGATCACCAACGACGGGCGCGGCGAGCGCGCCTACGACATCTATTCCCGGCTGCTCAAAGATGGTGTCGTCTTCGTGCGCGGGGTCATCGACGACGACCTGGCCGCCACGGTCACCGCCCAGCTGCTCTTTCTCGAAAACGAATCGCCCGAGCGCGACATCCAGCTGTACATCAACAGCCCGGGCGGCTCGCTGACCGCGGCCCTATCGATCTACGACGCGATGCAGTACGTCGGTCCCAAGGTGGGCACGCTCTGCACCGGCCTGGCGGCGAGCGGCGCTTCGATCCTGCTCGCGGGCGGAGATCCCGGGATGCGGATGTCGCTCCCCCACGCCCAGATCCTCATCCACCAGCCGTTCACGCAGGGCATCCAGGGCCAGGCGACCGACATCCAGCTGCACGCGCAGGAGATCCTCAGGCAGCGCGAGTCGATGGCCCGCATCTACGCCAAGCACTGCAAGCGCGAGCTGGAAGACGTGGAGCGGGCGATGGAGCGTGACTTCTTCATGAGCCCGGAACAGGCGAAGGAATGGGGCCTGATCGATCTCATCGTGGTGCGCAACCCGGCCTCCCTGCACCCGACCGCGACCTGAGTACGGTCTAAGCTTCGCGGGCGTATGACCCGCCGTTACCGGCCGTACGATCCGTTTGAGCGTGGCGGCCCGTTCGACGCGCGCGAGATCCGGATCCCGCGCCCGCCCCGACGTTTCTGGGTCGGCGCTGCCCTGGTCGGTCTTGCGGTCATCGTGTTCATACTCGCGAGCCCGGTCGTCTGGTTCTTCACCGAGCTCCAGTGGTACGACTCGCTGGGCATCAGGGACGTCTTCACCACCCGCTTCGTGCTGCAGGCGGTCCTGTTCATCGGGAGCTTCGCGCTCGCATTCGCGTACCTCGTCGTCAACGTCCTGATCGCGCTGCGCGTCCGTTCGGGACCGAGCCTGCGCGCAGTCGGCATCCGCCGCAGCACCTTTCGGGGCGGCAGCAGCGGCGCGGCCCTTGGAGCCGCCGCCCTCATCGCTCTCGTCCTGTCGGGCGGCGCCGGGACGCAGTGGCAGAGCCTGGTCCTGTTCCAGCACGCAGCTCCGACCGGCATCACCGACCCCGTCCTCGGCCAGGACGTGTCCTTTTATCTCCTGACCCTTCCGTTCCTGCACGCGATCGTGAACTGGGCGATCGGGCTGGGTTTCCTGGCCACCATCCTCATCGCGGTCGTCTACGCCTGGCGAGGAGACACGATCGACCTGAACTTCAGCCCACTGGCGATAGCGCACCTGTCGGCCATGCTGGCGGTGTTCGCCCTCGTCATCGCCGGCTGGATGTGGCTCGGACGCTTTGACCTTCTCTTCGCCCACAACAGCAGCATCGTCTGGGGCGCCGCCTACACGGACGTCAACGCGCGCCTCCCCCTAACGACGTTCCAGGCTGGAGTGGCCGTAGTCCTGGCCGGCGCCCTGGTCGTGAACGTCTGGCTGCAGAGGATGTGGCTTCCGGTGACAGCGGCCGGTGTCTGGGTGGCATTGCTGCTGATCGGGCAGGTGTACCCCGCTGTCGTGCAGAGCTTTTTCGTTACTCCGAACGCCCAGTCATATGAACTGCCCTACATCGAGCGCGAGATCGCGGGGACCCGCGCCGCGTACGGCCTCACCCAGGTCACCGTGAGCAACTTCACCGGAGACAAGCCACTGACGCTGCAGGCGGTGCAGAACGACCAGGCGACCGTCGACAACCTCCGCATCTGGGACTTCCCGGCACTCAGGGACACATACGAGCAGCTGCAGACCATCCGCACGTACTACACCTTCAACGACATCGACATCGACCGCTACACGATCGCCAACAACTACGCGTCGCTGGAGATAAGCGCGCGCGAGTTCGACTCTTCGAGGCTGCCCCGGGCGGCGCAGAACTGGGTCAACCAGCACCTCCAGTACACGCACGGATACGGCCTCGCGGGCAGCCCCGTCAACGCGGTGGTCGGTGAAGGCCTTCCCGATTACGTGGTCGGCGACCTGCCGCCGACCGGGCCGCTCAAGGTCACGCAGCCCGCCATCTACTTCGGCGAGCTCACCAAAGACTTCGCGCTCGCGCCTTCGAACACCAAGGAGTTCGACTATCCGCAGGGGGCGCAGGACGTGTACACGACGTACACCGGCACGCATGGCGTGCCGATGACACCTGTCAACAAAGCGCTGTGGTCGCTGAAGCTCGGCGACTTCAACCTGCTCGTGTCGGGTCAGATCACCGACAAGACACTGATGCTCTACCGCCGCAGCATCGTCGAGCGCGTGACTGAGATCGCGCCTTTCCTCGCCTTCGATGGCGATCCATACGTGGTCGTTGTCGACGGCCGCGTCTACTGGATCGTCGATGCATTCACGACTGGCGATACCTACCCGTACTCACAGGCCGTGACGTTCAGGGACCTGAACGACATCAACTACATCCGCAACTCGGTCAAGGTCGTCATCGACGCCTATGAGGGCACCGCCGTCTTCTACGTGATGGACCCGAAGGACCCGATCATCAGGGCTTACCAGGCGACGTTTCCGGTCCTGTTCCAGCCTGTTGACGCGATGCCCGCCGGCATACGAGCTCACATCCGCGTTCCGGTCGACCTCTTCAACGTCCAGACCGAGATCTACGCGACGTATCACATCAGCGACCCCAAGGTGTTCTTCGCCCGCGAGGACGTCTGGGACATCCCCACCGCCCAGACCGCCCCAGGCAGCACACCCACGCCGGTGCAGCCGTATTACGTGCTGTTCCGCCTACCGGGTGAGAAGAGCCCCGAGTTCCTGCTGATCATGCCGTTCACCCCGCGCCAGAAGAACAACATGGTTTCGTGGATGGCCGCGCGCAGCGACGGCGCCCACTACGGCGAGTACGTGTCTTACGTGCTGCCCAAGGACAAGGTCATCTTCGGCCCGCAGCAGGTGGCCAACCGCATCAACCAGGATCCCGTGATCTCCCGAGACTTCACCCTGTTCCACGGGGCCGGGTCCCAGGTGCAGCAGGGCAACCTCCTGGTGGTTCCGATCGGAGACTCGTTCCTCTACTTCGAGCCGATCTACCTCAGGGCCACCTCGGCATCGGGCCTGCCCGAGCTGAAGAAGGTGATCCTCGCGGACCAGACGCAGGTTGTGTACGCCGACTCGCTCCAGCAGGCCATCGACCAGCTGGTCGGGACCTCGACCGCTCCACCCACAACCACCCCTCCGCCCACGATCACCCCAGCGGTCGTCGCCCAGATCGCCGATCTCGTGGCGCAGGCCAACCTGCACTACAACGCCGCCTATCAAGCGTTGAGGGCGGGCGACCTCGCCAAGTTCGCTTCCGAGATGGCCGAGGTGGGCAAGATCCTGAAGCAGCTCGAGCAGCTGACGGGGTCGGCGGTCCCACCGAAGGCCACTCCGTCGCCCGGGCGGGCCTCTCCCTCACCCAGCCCCTAGGTGAGCTGAGTCGGCAAACCTGCGAGGTGGCATGCGACTCATGTCACCTCAGCGGCACGAACCGCACCGGGAACAAAGAGCGATAGACGAGCTGGTCGCCGCTGCGGCGGTATAGCCGCAGGTCCTGGTGCTCGTCCATCGATCTGCCCACCGGTATCACCAGCCGCCCTTCGGGGGCCAGCTGCTCGATCAGCGCCGGCGGCACCTCGGGTGATGCGGCGGCGACCATGATGATGTCGTAGGGGGCGCGCGGCGGCCAGCCCAAGCGTCCGTCGGCCGCCGCGACCTCGACGTTGTCGTAGCCAAGGCGTGACAGCACCTCCGAAGCATGTTCGGCGAGGGCGGGCTCGAGCTCGAGCGTGACGACATGCCGCACCAGCCGGCTCAGCACCGCGGCCTGATAACCCGACCCACCGCCGACCTCGAGCGCATTGTCGTCCGGCATCGGCTCCACCGCCTGCGTCATGAGCGCGACCACAAGAGGCTGCGAGATGGTCTGGCCGCAGTCGATGGCGAGCGCGCGATTCTCGTAAGCGTGGCGGCGCAGCCGCCCGGACAGGAATTCCTCGCGCGGCACCTCGGACATCACCTTCAGCACCCGCTCGTCCGTGACGCCGTTGGGCAGCAGCTGCTCGGCGACCATCCTCTGCGCCGGTGTGCTCATCGCCTCTCCGCTCGGAGAGTACAATTTCGGCGTTTCCTTGGCGTCGTCCGCCCAACCCTCCGTCCCGCAGAAGTGGCGCCGCCCGGTTCGTCAGCGGTCGCGTCTTGTCAGGCGATCGGGCCCTGCGCACTCGCGAGTCGAGTTCGCCCATCCCTCTGAACAGGAATTCGCGCGCTTCCTTGACTACTACCGAATCCGATGGATGTACGAGCCGACCTCATTTCCAATCGCGTGGGACGGCGCGCGCGTAGCGGAGATGTTCACGCCGGACTTCTATTTACCCGAGCACGACCTCTATGTCGAGCTGACGACCATGAAGCAGTCGCTTGTGACTCCCAAGAACCGGAAGCTTCGCATGCTTCGGGAGATCTACCCCGACGTCAACGTCCGGCTGCTGTATCGGAAGGACTATCAACAGCTCCTCGCCAAGGCCGGCTACGGCGCGCTCGAGGTGCAGAACCTTCGCAAGCAGGACATCGGCGGCATCCTCATCTCTCCAGTCGAGCTCGAGACGCGCGTGAGGGCGCTGGCGCGGAAGATCTCACGCGACTACCGCGGGCGATCGCTGATCCTGGTCGGCGTGCTGAAGGGAATCACATTCTTCCTGGCCGACCTGGCACGGCAGATAAAGGTCCCGTTCGTCATCGATTACCTCGACCTCAGGCGCTACGCGGGCGCGCTGCCGCGCGAGAGGGTGCGCATCGCGCGCGACATCGACTATCCGATCGAAGGCCGCCATGTCGTGCTTGTCGAGGACATCGTGAACACCGGCCTCACCCTCGACTACCTGCTGTCGGAGCTGCGCGGGAGAAAGCCGGCCTCCATCGAGGTCATCACGCTGCTTGACCGCCCGGGCCGGCGCCTGGTCGAGGTCCCGGTGCGCTACGTCGGCTTTCAGATCCCCAACGACTACGTCGTCGGGTATGGCCTGGACTATCGCGAGCTGTATCGAAACCTTCCTTTTATCTGCGCGCTGAAGCAGAGCGTGTACGACACGACGTCAGGCGCCGACGGCGGGCCTGCACCGCGGGTTGTCTCGTAGGCAGCGGCGCTCGCCTGCAGGGGCTGCTCCGATGGATGGCCGGGCAGGACTTCGCAGTCCTGGTCTCCGGCGAGCCGAGCCTGCTGCGCCGCGTGGAATTGATCGTGCTGGAAAGCCACCGCAGCCTGTACGCCACCGAGGGCAAGCCGTGGTCTGAGCCCATCGCGTACCACTGGCTGCGCTACGAGGATTCGATGCCGGTGGAGCGCCTCGCCTATGGTCTCCGCAGGCTCCGTCGCAGGGGCGCTCCGTTGGATCCGGATGCTGTGGACAAAGCCTGCCTGGAAGCGGGCAAGCACGGGTTTTCGAATTGAGAGGAGGGGTTAGAGAGGGCTGTGGAGCGCCTGTGGAAAAAGATGCCCCAAGAGACCTTCCTGTTTACCCTGAAGTCCCCTATGCGTTTTTCGGTTTCCACCCCGGCTTGCGCCGGACCTTCCACCTACTCGACGTTCGGTATCCTCAGGTTTACCGTACTCAGCCGCTTGGGGCGTCGCGAAAGTTAACAGGCGACTATGGGCACGTCAACAAATAAAAAAATCGGACAGCCAGGCAAATGTTTGTGGGGTTGACACGCGATCCCGTGAGCCATTAGGGGGCGCTCGTAAGATGATGCGCACCACCGCCACAAGGAGATATCGAACATGCGCGAAGCCGTGATCGTTGAGGCCGTGCGGACACCGATCGGTCGCCGCAACGGAAAGCTCAAGGACGTGCATCCCATCGTCCTCGGTTCGCTCGTGTTGAAAGAGATCATCAATCGGGCCGGCATCAAGCCGGAGCTGGTCGAGGACGTGGTCTTCGGCTGCGTGAGCCAGGTTGGCGAGCAGTCGCTCAACGTTGCGCGCAACGCATGGCTCACCGCCGGCTTTCCAGTCACGACTCCCGCGACCACGGTCGACCGGCAATGCGGTTCGAGCCAGCAGGCCATTCACTTCGCCGCCAACCTCATTCAGTCCGGCGTATGCGACATCACCATCGCCGGCGGCGTGGAGTCGATGAGTCGAGTGCCGATGGGGTCGAATGCCGCCTCGCCCGGAACACCATTTCCGCCCGAGCTCATGGAGCTGTACGACCTGGTGCCGCAGGGCATCTCGGCGGAGCTGATGGCCCGGAAGTACGGCATCTCGCGGCAGCAGATGGATGAGTTCGGTGTCCGCAGCCACAAGCTTGCCCATGAAGCCACCGAGAAGGGCTACTTTTCATCGCAGATCCTGCCCGTGGAAATCCCTGTCGAAGGCAACGGCCACAGCGACGTGTTCGCGCGCGACGAGGGCATCCGAGCGAACGCGAGCTACGAGGCCACCGCCGCTTTGCAGCCCGCGTTCAATCCCGAGCATTCGATCACGGCCGGCAACTCGAGCCAGATCTCGGACGGAGCGGCCGCTGTCCTCCTGATGTCCCTCGATAAGGCCAAGCAGCTTGGGCTCAAGCCTCGCGCGCGCATTCGGGCACAGGCCGTCGTGGGCACCGACCCGGTGCTGATGCTGGAAGGCCCGATCCCCGGGACGGCTGCAGTACTCAAGCGCGCGGGTCTCGAGCTGAGCAGCATCGACCTCTTCGAGGTCAACGAGGCCTTCGCGTCGGTGGTGCTCGCGTGGCAGAAAGAGACCGGCGCCGACATGGGGCGGACCAATGTCAACGGCGGGGCCATCGCCGTCGGCCACCCTCTCGGCGCGTCGGGGGCCATCCTCATGAACCGGCTCCTGTACGAGCTCGAGCGGCGCGACCTTCGCTACGGCCTCGAAACCATGTGCTGCGGTGGAGGGCTGGGCACCGCGACCATCATCGACCGCGTAGTGGAATGAGCACCTTCGAACCGCTGCACAAAGTTCGGCCGCACGTCCTGCGCGAGGGAGTCGTCGCGCGCGCAGTCACCGGCGACAGGATGACGCTTGCCGTCGTCGACCTCGCACCGAACGCGACGGTTCCGGAGCACAAGCACGAAAACGAGCAGCTCGGCTTCGTGGTCAGCGGGACGCTTACGATGCGAATCGGCACTGAGACGCGAGAGCTCAAGGCGGGTGACACCTATCGCATTCCAAGCCAGGTCTCCCACGAGGCGACTGCGGGGGCGCACGGTGCCACCGTCACAGACGTGTTCGCTCCGGTGCGTGGGGACTGGGAAAAGCTACAGCGATCTGATCCGTCGCCTGGACGGTGGCCCTGATAGACCAGCGTTGTCGCTAGGCCGGATTTACTCCGGCCGGCACCGTGCGTGCACCTTCCAGGCGCCGCCCAATCGTGGCGAGGAGAGGGGGCTCCGCGGGGGGATCCTGATCCCCACGCGCGTATCACGGACGTGTTCGCTCCGGTGCGTGGGGACTGTGAAAAGCTACAGCGATCTGATCCGTCGCCTGGACGCTGGCCGTAGAGCTCGCGGAATCGGGCGCGACAGAGCCCTCGAATCGAGGGCGTAGCGCAGCCGTCGCATCTCCCAGCGGCCGGTGCCCTGCACGCCGATCCGCGGCGTGACGAATATGCGCCGCCGGGGCGCGTGGTCGTCCACGAGATAGAGATCTGGCGGCTCGAGCACAGCACCGTTGAGCACGCCGTCGATGCTCAGAGCGCGCGTCAACAGACCCGGACCGCTGCACCTTCCCACGCCTGGGCCTGGCTCCAGCGCGCGCACCAGCACCGCCTGCGGGGTGCCCTGCTCTCGCGTCACGAAGTTCAGGCACCAGTGCATCCCGTATGTGAAGTAGACGTAAGCGTGGCCTGGCGGCCCGTACATGACCTCGGTTCGGGCGGTGCGGCGCCCGCCCTTCGAGTGAGCGGCGAGGTCGTCCGGTCCCAGGTAGGCCTCGACCTCGATCAGGCGCCCCCACAGCCGCATGCCGCCGATTTCGCGGACGAGGACTTTGCCCAGGAGGTCGCGCGCCACCGCGACGGTATCGCGATCGAAGAACTCGGGACCCAGGACGGCGCCTTCAGGCGCACCGGCCGGTGAACTAACCAGTTGTGCCCTGCACCTAGGCGCCGCGCGTGCGGTTCGCGTGGCGGCGTCGCTTGTCGACGTACAGTGACTTGTCCGCGAGCTGGTACATCGCCTGCCAGTCCATGCCCGGCCGCCAGGCCGCGACGCCGATGCTGAACTCCACCGGCACCGGGACCTTGGCCGACCGGTTGAGCTCTTCGAGCGAAGTGCGCACGCGCGCGCCGACCTCATTCGCGTGTCGTTCGTCGGCGTCAGGCATGGCGACCCCGAACTCATCTCCTCCCAGGCGGCCGCAGGTGTCGGTGGCGCGCACCGCGCGCTGCAGCTCGTGAGCGAGCACGCGGATCGCTTCGTCGCCCACGTGGTGGCCGTGCGAGTCGTTGATTTCCTTCAGGTTGTCGAGGTCGATCATCATCAGGGCCAGCCGGCGCTTGTGCCGCTGAGCGGCGGCGACCGCACGATCGATCGCCCTTTCGAACTCGGGGCGGTTGGCGAGTCCCGTCAGATAGTCGGTCCGAGCTTCCCTGGTGTGCTGCCTGGCCCGATCAAGCGCCACGGCGATCTGATCCGCCACAGCGGCAACGAACTCGAGGTCGCTCGACTCGAATGTTCGCGGCAGGCGGGTGGCGACCGTCATCGCGCCCAGGAGAACGCCTTTGGTCCTGAGCTCGGCTCGGATGGCGCTCCACTCACCGGTGATGCGGTCGACGCGAGACTCCGCCGGCCCCGATGAGAACTCGACGACCTTGACGCGCGTCGAGCGTCCCGACTCCTCGAACTCCTCCTCCTCCCCCGGCTGCAGGCCCAGCGTCTTGGTCAGTGTCAGCCGAGCCCCCTCCCGAACCCAGACCGCGCCCGCCTGCAGGCGGAGCACCTTGAGCACCTCGCCCAAGCCGACCTCGGCGATCTCCGCCACGTCGAGAGAGCGGCCGAGGGCGCTCGCGATGTGGTAGAGACCGTAGAGCTCGCTCTGGCGCGCCCTATGCCGGGCTTCGGTGTAGTCCAGGTAGCCGCGGATGAAGCTGGAGTTCAGGTGCTCGACCACGTCCCCCAGCCGGCTTTGGGCGAGGAGAAGGACCTCGTCGGCGCGCTCGCTGCCCGCCAGCTCCTCGGTCACCCTCGCGATCACGGAGCGGCGGAACACGGCCAGGCCTTCCATGACCGACTCGAGCGGGATCCCCTTCTCGGCATAGCGACGGGAGGCCTCGCGGGCCAGCGTGTAGTACCGCTGCCAGGGGACGCCGGAGTCAGCGCGCAGGGAGCGGAACAGGATCTCGAGGAAGCTCACCGACGTCCTGACAAGCTCGTCGATGGACCCGTCCCGCTGCAGGTTCAGGAGCTCGGGCTCGAGCGTCCGGACCGACTCCACGACGACCTCACCGGTGTCCCGCGTGTCCGCGGAGAGCCGATCGGCGAGCTCAGTCAGAAGGTCGCTGGCCCGCTCAGTCATGGGGGTGCACTATAGAGTGACGCTACCGCAGTTGTTAACCTGCGGATGCGTCAATTTCACGCTCATTAAATGTGTAAGAGGTACTGATGGCTACTGTCACCCGGGGATCGACGGGCAAGCTGGAGGAGATCCTCGGCGAGGACGCCTCCAATCTGCTCGCCCACAAATCCCAGACCGTGCCCAAGGCGCAGCTTCACCTCCCAGGCCCTGACTTCGTCGAACGGGTCTGGAAAGACAGCGACCGGCCGACCCGCGTGCTGCGCAGCCTTCAGTCGTTGTTCGAGCACGGGCGGCTGAGCGGGACCGGCTACCTTTCGATCCTGCCGGTCGACCAGGGCATCGAGCACACGGCGGGCGCGTCATTCGCGCCCAATCCGATCTATTTCGACGGCGGGAAGATCGTCGAGCTGGCCATCGAAGGCGGCTGCAATGCGGTGGCTTCGACGTTCGGGGTGCTTGGATCGGTCGCGCGTCGTTACGCGCACCGGATCCCGTTCATCTGCAAGGTCAACCACAACGAGCTCCTCACCTACCCAACAAAGTACGACCAGGTCCTGTTCGGAACCGTCAAGGAGGCGTGGGAGATGGGCGCGGTGGCGCTCGGCGCAACGGTCTATTTCGGCTCCGCCGAGGCCGACCGGCAGCTCCAGGAGATCGCCATGGCTTTTCACGCCGCTCATGAGCTCGGCATGGCGACTGTGCTCTGGTGCTATGTGCGCAACTCCGCATTCAAGAAGGACGGAGTCAACTACGAGACCGCGGCCGACCTTACCGGGCAGGCGAACCACCTGGGCGTGACGATCGAGGCCGACATCATCAAGCAGAAGCTGCCCGACAGCAACCGCGGTTTCGAGGTGATCGGGTTCGGCAAGACTGCGCCCGGCATGTACGACCAGCTGTCAAGTGACCATCCGATCGACCTCTGCCGTTATCAGGTGATCAACTGCTACATGGGGCGCGCCGGCCTCATCAACTCGGGCGGCGAGTCGCACGGAGCAAGTGACCTCAAAGAGGCCGTGCGCACGGCAGTCATCAACAAGCGCGCAGGAGGCATGGGCCTCATCAGTGGTCGCAAGTCGTTCCAGCGTCCGATGAAGGAGGGAATCGAGTTACTAAACGCAATTCAGGACGTGTACCTGAACCCGGCGGTAACCATAGCCTGAAGCTGGCGTTCCTCGGCACCGGCTCCGCCTTCTCGCCGGAGCGATACAACGGTGCGGTGGTCGTCAACGGTCGCCTCCTGCTGGACGGCGGCGCGCCGCTGCTTCCCCACATGCAACGTGTAGGCGTCGACGCGGGCGCAATCGACGTCGTGTTCCTGACGCACTACCACGGCGATCACACGCTGGGCCTGCCGCCATTCGTTCTCTACCGAATATTCGTCGACCAGCGGCCGCTCACGTTCGTCGGGCCTGACGGGGTGGCGGAAAGGCTCGAGGCACTGTGGGAGGTCAGCTGGGGCGTCGACTGGAAGCCTGTGATGGTGCCGCGGTTCAAAGTGACGTACCAGACGGCCAAGCCAGCGGGAACGGCGGCGGGATATAAATACGAATCGATCAAGCTCGATCACGGCACGAGCGGCTCCTACGGCTATCGAATCTGGATCGACGGCCGAATCCTTGCCTACTCCGGCGACACCGAGCCGACCGCGCCCCTGGACGAATTGGTCCAGGGCGCTGATGTCGCCATCGTCGAAGCCACCGGACCAGGCGACGTTTTCAGCCACATGAGCTGGGACGCGGCTGCCGCATTGCGCGCGCGCCACACGAAGACGAAGTTCATCTTCAACCACCTGTACTCCGGCACCGTCGAAGGTGCCGTCTCCGACCTGGAGGTGGTCGAGGTCTGAACGCCGCCAGCGTAGTCGGTGCCGTGCTCGGCGCCATCGCCGGGCTCGCCGTGCTGGGGGCGTTTGTCGCGCTCGGCATGGTGCTAACGGCGAGGGTGGCCAACCCGCTGCCGGTGATCATCCTCGCGGGCGCCGGCGCTTATGCCGGGTGGCTGGTGGGTGTGATCGTCTTCGGCGCCGTCCGCGCCGCGGCGAGCGGGCAGGAGGAGGAGAGCTGAGCCAGGGGGCTCGGGCTCATCGCGGGGATACCGGCAGCGGCCGCCCACTCCTCGACAAGCTCGGAGTCAAGCCGGGCTCGCGGGTCGCGATCCTGGACCTGGACGACCCGGCGTTCCTCGCGGAGCTTCGCCGGCGGACGTCGGACGTCGTCACCTCGAGGCCGCGCTCGAGGTGTGATCTCGTGTTCATGGGCGCGAACGACGCGAAGGACCTTCGGCGCCTGGCCGACGTCAAGCGGTGGATCGAGCCGAATGGAGCGATCTGGGTCGTGAGGCCGAAGGGCGGGCGGAGCGAACTGCGCGACACCGACCTCATCGAGGCAGGTCTGGCCGCCGGGCTCGTCGACAACAAGATCGCCAGCTTCTCCGACACGCATGGCGCGATGCGGTTCGTCTTCAGGCTGCGCGACCGGCCGCGTTGACAGTTTCCATCCGCCCGGCCGAAGCCGCCGACGTGCCTGTCATCGCCGATCTCATACGTGCCCTGGCGCGTTTCGAGCGGCTCGAGCATGAGGTCGTGATGACCGAGGAGCTGCTGGAACGTGCGCTTTTCGGCCACCGTCCCTACGCGGAGGTGGTGCTGGCCGAGGACGGCGGACGCCCTGTCGGCTTCGCGCTGTTCTTTCACAACTTTTCGACCTTCCTCGGCCGGCCGGGCATCTATCTGGAAGACCTGTTCGTCGTGCCAGAGCACCGCGCCCGCGGGATCGGTCGCGACCTTCTTGTCCACCTCGCCCGCCTGGCCGTCGAGCGGGGATGCGGACGGCTGGAATGGGCGGTGCTGGACTGGAACCAGGAGGCGATTCGCTTCTATGAGCGCCTCGGCGCCCGTCCCAACTCAGACTGGACCGTCTACCGCCTCACGGGCGAGGCGCTTTCGAGCCTTGCTGGAGACAAATGAGAGGGAACCCAGGCGGTTCCCTCTCACGCGCTCCCGCGACTGCGTCGCGGGGACCCCAGTGGTGTGCCGACCCCGGCCTAAGGGCCGGGGCAAGCGGCGCTGCTCTCCTCCGACGACGTCTTGTTTGACAATTAGGCGCGGATGGAGATCCTTCGACCCAAGCCGCTCGAGACGCATCCCGGTGACCAGGTCATTCCATGGGCCCTCCGCCAGCTCGAGATCGCCGGCTCAATCCTTGACAACCCAGGGGGCGGCCTGCTGTTCGCCACGCAGGCAATCGGCCAGGTCAAGGCCGCGCTCCACGAGCGTGACGCAGAGAGGTGGGAAGAGGTGGTTGCGATCCTCGAGCGGGCCGAAGACGCAGCCGTGCGCCGCGAGTTCGACACTTCCCGCAAGCTGCTGACAGAGGCCAGCGACAAGCTCACCCCGAGTTGACGTTCGCGCAGGCGCTGTTCATGGGCCTGCTGCAGGGCGCGACCGAGCTGTTCCCCGTTTCGTCGCTGGGCCACGCGGTGCTGATCCCGAGCCTGCTGCACTGGACCTTCAAACAGTCCGACCCTTCCTTCGTCCCTTTCCTCGTGCTGCTCCATCTGGGCACGGCCGCTGCGCTGCTGTTCATCTATCGCACGCAGTGGGTGGCCATCATCCGCGGGTTCTTTGGCGCCGCGATTCGCGGCCAGATCCGGACCGGGCCCGAGCGCCTGGCGATGCTCCTGCTGGTGGGCACGATCCCGGCGGGAGCCATCGGCGTCTATCTCGAGCACTTCTTGAAGGCGCTGTTCGCCACCCCGAAGGTGGCCGCTGCTTTCCTTGTCGTCAACGGCCTGCTCATGCTCGGCTTCGAGATGCTCAGGCGCCGGGCTGAGAAACGCGCCGCGCTCACCGGCAGACCGCGACTCGAGCAGGAGCAGGGCTTCGGCGACGCGGAGGACATCAGCTTCAAGGCCGCCGCCCTCGTCGGCGCCTGCCAGGCGCTGGCTTTGATCCCCGGCATTTCACGCTCCGGGATCACGATCGGCGGTGGGCTGCTGGCGGGCCTTCGCCACCAGGAGGCAGCACGCTTCTCTTTTCTCCTCGCCACGCCCATCATCCTGGCCGCGGGCCTGATCGAGGTCCCGCTGCTGTTCTCAGCCGGCGTGCCGGTGGGCGAGTACTGCGCGGGCGCGCTTCTGGCCGCCGGAGCCGCCTACCTCAGCGCGCGGTTTCTCCTCCGCTATTTCAGGTCGGGGCGCCTGGATCCTTACGGCTGGTACTGCATCGCTGCCGGCCTGGTGAGCATGGCTTTGTTAACTTTGCTGACGTGAAGGGGACACCACTAGCTGTGTTGCTGGTCGTGCTCGCTGTTGTTTTCCTGGTCATCGCAGCGCTCTATGCGGTCGGCATGCTCCAGATCCTCGTCAGCGATACGCACGCCTCACACCACTACACGCACGCGGTGCTGTTCGTCGCGCTTGCTCTCGCCAGCCTGGTCGCAGCCAACTTCGCCCGGCCGAAAAACACGACCTGACGAGGCCGTTGTCAGCCGGCGATGCGCTGCGGCACCGGCCGGCCGCTGAGATCTTTCTCGCCCACGCGTACGTCCTCGTGGTAAACGGCGTCCGCGTTCACCTTCCACGGGTCGTAATGCGCGCCCGCCGCGATGTTCCTGGCCACCAGCAGCGCGGTCATCATCGAGTGGTCCTGGTTGTTGTACTTGTGCATGCCGTTGCGGCCCGCAAGGTGGAGGTTTTTCAGCTGCGTGTCGAGGTGGTCGCGAACGACTGCCACGTGCGCCTCGTATTTATCGTCGTAAACGGGGTATGCCTTGGCCTGGCGGACCACGACGCCATCGAAGACCTCGTCAGGACTACACATCCCCAGCTGCTCCAGCTCCTTTCGCGCGCGGTCGATGAGAGCGGCATCATCCGACGTCCACAGGCCATCGCCTTCGAAGCAGAAGTACTCCAGCCCAAGACACGTCTTGCTCTGATCCGGCACCATCGCCGGGCTCCAGTTCTTGAAGTTCTGGATGCGACCAACCTTGACGCTCGGATCGTGGATGTAGATCCAGTTGTCCGGAAAGACCTCAGCCCTGTCGATCATCAGAGCGACGCTGACGAAGTCTCGATAGGAAAGGCGTGACGCAGCCTCACCGACCGTGGCCGGTGGCGCGGGATCCAGCCGGGCGATCAGCTCCCGGATGGGCATGCTGGAGATGAACTCGGTGCCGAAATGCTCCTCGACCTCGCCTGACTCGGTGGTCGTGATCACCGACCGGACACGACCGCTGTCGTGCTTGATCTTCGTCACCGCTCTGCCGAGCAGGACCGGCCGGCCGGCTTCGCGATGAAGCTCCGCCACGCGCTCCCACATCTGCCCAGGACCGAGCCGCGGATAGCGAAACCTGTCGATCAGGGTCGTGACCACGTCGCCGCGATGTCGCGGTCGCCGGCGCGGCAGCAGCGCGCTCTTGATCACGAGCCACAGGTCGAGGCTCTTGATTCGCTGGGCCGCCCAGTCCGCCGACAGCTCCCTGGTGCTGATCCCCCATACCTTTTCTGTGTAGGTCTTGAAAAAGATGCTGTACAGGCGCCAGCCGAACTGGTTTCGCACCCAGTCCTCAAAGCTTCGCGGGCGGCGGATGGGCTGGATGCGAGCGCGGAGGTAGCTGGCCATGCAGCGAACGGTCTCGATGGGGCCGAGGTTCCACAGTGCATTCGCGGCTTTGAGTGGATACGCGAAGTAGCGTCCTCGGTAATAGATGCGGGACAGCCGGTCGCGCGTCAGGATCTCGGGGCCGAGGATCTCCGTCCAGAGGTCCTCGATCTCCTGGTTCTTGGAGAAGAAGCGGTGACCGCCGATGTCGAACCGATAGCCGTTGTGCTCGACCGTGCGCGCCAGGCCGCCCACGTAAGCAGAATCCTTTTCCAGGACCGTGGTCGCGACCCCGTGCTTCATGAGCTCGTAGGAAGCTGTCAGGCCGGCAGGTCCGGCACCGATGACGACCACTTTGCGACCCGGTTGGTGGGAGCCCAATGCGCGCACAGCCTATCAACGGGCGCGGCGCCCCTTTCTTTCATAGCGAAACCAGGCCCGCAGGGGAGGCCCGCGAACTAGTTGATCGGCCCCTTGCTCCTCACCTCGTCGACCTTGACCAGGGCCTCACGCAGGCTTCGGATCCACTCCTCCTGGTGCATGCCCACGAGCCTGACGCACCAGGCGAGGGCGTCGCTCCTGCTCCGGGCCACGCCGCCGGCGACCAGCGTGTCCAGGATCGAGCGTTCCGGCATCCGCAGCCGGGTCATGACCGGCAGGCTCAAGGTCGTGAAAACCCGCAGCTCGTCGCCGCATCGCGCGCCCCACGCGACCTTGCGCCGAAAGTGGCGCTCCGCCTCGCGGGCGATCTTGACGCGATCCTCGCGCGTGTCTTCGCGGAAGCGGTCGAGGCGGGCCACCCGAGCCGCCGCCCGAGCCTCGGGCGCCGTGCCGCCGGCGAGCTCGACGTCGGGCAGCTTGCCCACGACCAGGATCTCCTCGCTGTCGGCGGTGACCTCGGGGACGCCGGCAAACCAGCCGGCAGGCAGCCGGCTGGCGAACCAGGAGCGGATGTCCTCGGCCATCGATTACATCATTACGCCCGTGCACGCCGGACGCAAGGCGCCGGGATGGATACTCCTCCCCGTGAACGGGTTCGCCGGAGGCGCCTTCGCCCTTGCTGCGGTCGCCTCTGCCGGCAACCTGGCGGCCGTCTGGCGGCAAGACGAGCGGCTGGAGTACGCGACCAAGCCACTGGTGATGATCCTGCTGACCGCGGCGGCGCTGCTCCTGGAACCGGCCAGCCAGGGCGAGCGCGCCCTCTTCGTGACCGCGCTGGTGCTCGGGCTCGCGGGGGACGTGTTCCTGATGCTCCCTGGCGACTTCCTGCTCGCCGGGCTAGGCACCTTTCTGGCGGGCCATGTCGCGTACACCGTCGGCTTTCGATTTGGTTCGTTCAGCACGGCCGGTGCCGTGCTCGGCGTGATCATCGTGGTCGCCACCGCCACCCTGGTCCTCCCACGGATCTTGCGGGCGCTCCGCGCAGCAGGCCGCACGGGCTTGATCAGGCCCGTCGTGGCGTACGTCGTCGTCATCTCGCTCATGACCGTGAGCGCCACCGCCAGCGGCAGCCTGGTCGCCGCCGCCGGCGGCCTGCTGTTCTTCTTCTCGGACGTCATATTCGCGTGGTACCGGTTCGTCGACCGAGTGCCGTGGGGTCAGCCCGTGAACATCGTCATGTACCAGGCCGGCCAGGCGCTGCTGGTGCTCTCTTTGGCGCGCTAGCGGCTCTAGGCAACCTTCTCCTGCGGCTTGCCACCAAGCATCTTGAAGTTGTCGACGACCACCTCGGTGCGGTATTTCTTCTGCCCCGTGCTGGCGTCCTCCCATGAGTTCGTCTGCAGCCGGCCGTCGGCGTAAAGCAGGCGGCCCTTGCGCAGGTACTCTCCCGCGATCTCGGCCTGCTTGCCGAAGGCCACGAGATGGTGGTACTCCGTCTGCTCCTTCCGGTTGCCGTCTTCGTCTTTGCCCGAGTACGTGTTGGTGGCCAGCCGCATGTTGGCGACGTACACGCCCTTCGGCGTCGCGCGGACCTCGGGATCTGCCGTCAGGTGACCGACCAGTATCACTTTGTTGACCATGTGCACACCTCCGTGAAATTGGAGTGAGCGTAGGCGTGAAGAGTCATGGCGCCTACCCAGGGTGTTAAGACGCCAGCCACACCGCCGGATCCACGGAGCGCCCACCGATCTGAACCTCCAGGTGGAGGTGGGGGCCGGTCGAGAGCCCTGACGATCCAACGGCTCCGATGAACTGGCCGACCATGACCGGATCGCCTTCGGCGACGCCAAGAGTGGACAGGTGGCAGTACAGGACGCGCGTACCCTGGCCGGCATCCACGAGCACGTAGAGGCCCGCGCCGCCGGCGTCGAATCCCCAACGGGCGACTCCACCCGCAGCCGCGTAGACGGCTGTGCCCGCGGGTGCCGCGAGGTCGACGCCAGAGTGGAAGTGCCCGCCCGCACACCCTGGAGCCGCCGGCTCGAGCGTCAAGCGGGTGCAGCCGAACGCCTGGGTCATCGCGGCCCGAGGCACGATGGCGGCCAGAGGAAGCCGGTGGTGATCCGGCACTTGTGCGGCGCTGACCGTCCAGATGGCCATCGCGGCTGCGCCGATTCCGAATGTGCGCATGGCACCCATCACGTCAGGCGTGCACAACCGCGTGCTCGACCACCCGGAAGCCTGCCTTGACTGCCGTCTCTAGCTTGTGCGCCACCTTCTCCGAGCCTCCAATAGCGCCCGGGACCTTGAAGACGACGAGCAGTGCCGCCAGCGCGAACAGGTGGTGTAGCGGCGTGTGGCCGCCGCGCTCGAGCGCAAAACCGATGGCGAGGACAAAAAGCTGGGCCGGCTGCATCAGCAGGTTCGTGATGAAGATCGAGCTCCACTGCCTGGCCAGGCGCTGCGTGTCGGGGAGGATGAAAAGCAGCCCGGCCAGCGGTGCGCTGATCGCGAGCAGGATGAGGATCGTGTAGCGGATCAGATAGGCGATCGCGAGCACGTCGTAACCGACGATCAGAGCTCCGGTCGTGATGATCTGCCAGATGCCCGAGGTCTGATCGAGCGCGTAGTTGTGCCACCAGGTGTTCCAATCGGGAATGGTCCGGAAGCTCTGAATTGCATCGCAGGCAACGTTGCTGGCATCGACCACCACCTGGAACAGCGGCAGCGCGAAGTTGATGAGGACAACCCCCATCAACAGGCGCGGCAGCAGGGTGCGCACGGTGTACTGCGTGAGGACGCCCTGGCCCCAGATGAGGCGGTACGCCGCCCAGACGACGATCAAGGCCAGGGCGCCATTGGCGGCGGTCTGAAGGGCCGGTTCGAATTCACGGATCGTCACGTTCCTCGTGAAGGCGCCGCCGGTCTCGAAGTCTGTCGTGTGCAGGATGAAACCGAACCACACCTTGAGCAGCAACCCGAGGCTGTCGTCGACGAGGGCCTTGACGACCAGCTGTGGGTGCAGGAACGGCCATAACGTGTCCGCGATCCGGCTCAGCTGAACAATGGCGATCTGCAGCTGGGCGAGGATCTGGTCCAAGCGCTTACTTCGTCGGAACGGAGCTGGTCAGGATGCCGATCAGGGAGCTCGCGATCTCGACGCCGATGGTGCCGACCACGATGCGCTGGATCCACTGCTTGGCGGCGAGCGCAGAGTGCGCCTCGACCGCGGTGATCTTCCAGAGGAACGCGCCAATAAAAGCCAACGCGCCGATCGAGCCGACCAGCGCCTGGCCGATATGGGTCCAGGTGAGGATCAAGTCGGTGATTGGGGACAAACTCGGCAGACTCTGCGCAAGCAGCATGTGAAACCTCCGGGCTTTTGGACCTGGAGGTTATGAGGGCGGCAGGCTAGCGGGAACCCTGGCTGTTAACGGCAAGCGACACGTCGTTGTGCGACGAAAACGATGCACCTACGTTGAGAACCGCCCAGGTGAGGTCTGCAAGGCTGTTCGGGCGTTGAGCGCGATTTGGGGATCTCCCGGCTTCAGCATCAGGCCTCTGAGATTCCACTCGACCGTCGCTGCGAACAGAAACCAGAGGCACTCGAGTGCGGCAAACAGAACGATGCCTGCGACTAACAGGCGCCGTCGTTTATCCATGGTCGAACACGTCCCGCAAGGAACTCAGATCTTCGATCGTCGCGGGGCCGGCGACGCCCACGATCGGCTCGAGCCGGACTGCCAGCTCAAGCCGGGGCACTTCGAAGGGACCCCAGCGCTGGTCGCCGGCAGCGAGGCACGAGAACTGGAGGGTGACCCGGCCCGCCCGTGCGGAGCGTTCCCGATAGGCGAGGCGGTTGAAGTCTGCGGAAGGGACGAGCCACAGACGCGCGAGAAGGTGCTGCTGGAGATCGAGCAGGCAGACCAGGTAGAGGAGCCGTGCGCTTTCGGGAATCGCATCGGCCGGATAGTTGGCGAAGGCGACGACCCGGCCTTCTCGGTCGAGGTGAGTAGTGCCCTTCACCTGGAGCCAGAGGGCGCCAAAGCCGCCGACGTCGGCCACGATGAGATCGCGGTGGTCGACGTCAGGTTCGAACCGGGAGGGGATGAGACGACCGTCCGATCCGGCCAGGATCTCGGCGCGAACCATCAGCTCGACGAGGGTCCCGAGCGTGGAGCCCTCGAGCATGCCGATAGGTTAGCCGCCGCGGCGCACGCGGCTTTCGACACCGTCGAGCAGGATCTCGAGCGCCGAGACCGGCTCCGTGGCGGGCTTGCGTTCGACGGTCGGTCGCGCAGTCGTCGACGGCGTACTGCTTACAGCAGCATCGAGCGAAAGCTGCACCACGCCGCTGTTGATGCGCAGCTCATAACGATCCGCGGCAAGGGATGCTCCCTCGCTTTCCCATCTCACATCGGTGATCACGGCTTTGATCGAGTAGTCATCCAGCTTCAACCGCACGGCGCCCGTGTGAATGTCCGCGATCACCGCGGCGCCGGGCGGCCGGTGCAGCGCGACGCCGACCACCCCGCTGGAGATGTCGATGGGGACGACGCCGCGTGGCTGGGGCAGGTAGCACTCGACCTTCGCCGCTCCACTGTCCAGCTTGATCTCCCGGACATCGAGCCCCCCAACATCGAGCACGGTGTTCCACGTCGGCCCCTGGATCTGAAACCGCCACGGGTGGCGCGGATTCAGCTCGATTTCGCCATGACCAACTCCACGCAGGCGCCTCACCTTCACCGTCTCGCCGCGCACGACCGCGGGCGAAGCGGACGCGGGATCGTGAGGCACTCTGATCAGGGCCTCCATCTCGGTTCCGTGTCGGAGAACGACACCCCGCGATCCCGAGTCGACGGCGATCGATGCTGTGGCGCCTGAGTCCAGAGTGGCCGTCTCGCGGGCTTGAGCCCGGCGGCTGATCACGTGCACCATCACCAGGAGAGCGACCTCCGCGGCCTCGGATGGCTGGATCCCCGCTGCCTCCAGGCGGCGCTTCATGTGGAGATAGACGTCGCTTCGCTGGAAGCCTTCAGGAACCTCGAGGAGTATCCGGTCCGCGTCGCGTTGGGAGGCGACGGCCACACGCAGCCCCGCAGCCGCATTCAGCACCGCCGACCGCCAGGTGGCGCCGGGTGCCGCGGGGACGCGCTCCAGGATCGACTCGGCCAGCAGTTCGAGGAGCTCACGGCGATCTCGGACGTGCCAGTACAGCGATGCGGCCTTGACGTTCAGCCGGTCGGCCAGGCCGCGCATGGTCAGGGCTTCGAGCCCTTCCTCCTGGACCAGGCCAAGCGCCGCCGCGACGAGCCTGGCGCGGCTCAGGCCAGCCGACTTTGCGGGAACCTCACCGGTCCTCATGCTTGCAATCCTAACATCGTTAGGGGTACTATGGGCCACCAAGGCACCTAACGCCGTTAGGGCCACTCTTGGAGGACAGCATGGAAGCAGCAAGGCGGCGGTGGCGGTTCAAGGGCCCGGAGATGGAAGGGGCGGTGGCACGGTGGTACGCCGGGCTGCGCCGCTCTGGGAGCCAGATCGAGGAGTTCAGGAGGCAGGCCGCACAGCTCACGAAAGACCTGGCGGAAGGCGCAGCGGTGCTCGAGGTCGCGCCCGGCCCGGGGTACATGGCGATCGAGATGGCACGACTCGGGTTTCATGTCACAGGCCTCGACATCAGCCACACATTCGTACAGATCGCGAGCGAGAAGGCGCGGCAGGCCGGGGTGACCGTGGACTTTCAGCAGGGCGACGTTGCGGTCATGCCCTTCGAAGCGGGGTCTTTCGACCTCGTCATCTGCCAGGCCGCCTTCAAGAACTTCATGCACCCGGCCAGTGCGCTGGCCGAGATGCACCGAGTCCTGCGCAATGGCGGGACCACCGTGATCCAGGACATGAGCAGCGGCGCATCGCACGCCGACATCGCGCACGAGGTGAAGGGGATGGAGCTCGGCCGCCTGAGCGCCTTCATGACACAGGCGACCCTGGAGATGCTGCGGCGCCGTGCCTACTCGCCGGCTAGATTCGAGCGCCTCGCCGCCGAAAGCCCCTTTCAAACGTGCCAGATCAGCACGGGGGGAATAGGCCTGGAGGTGCGGTTGACGAAGGCCGAAGCCGCCGTAGCCTAACCTTGTCCCGTGGCCAAAAAGCTCGCCGAGTACGAGGCTAAACGAGATTTCAAGACCACGCCCGAACCCGGCGCCAAGGTGCCTCGCAAGGCAGCCAAGGCGCCGAGGTTTGTGGTCCAGGAGCACCACGCGCGCCGGCTGCACTGGGACTTCCGGCTCGAGCGCGACGGCGTGCTCGTCTCCTGGGCGGTGCCGAAGGGAGTGCCGGCCGACCCCAAGAAGAATCATCTGGCCGTCCATGTGGAGGATCACCCGCTCGACTACATCGACTTCGCAGGCGAGATCCCGAAGGGCAACTACGGCGCGGGCAGCGTTTCGATCTGGGACAGCGGTACTTACGACGTCCACAAGTGGAGCGACCGTGAGGTGATGGTCACGCTCCACGGCAAGCGCCTGCAGGGTCGCTACGTCCTGTTCCAGACCAACGCCGAGAACTGGATGATCCACCGCATGGACCCGCCCCAGGATCCAGACCGGCAGCCGATGCCGGACCGCATCGACCCGATGCTAGCCACGCTTGGTAAGAAGCCGCCAGCACCGGATGAGGCGTGGGGATTCGAGTTCAAGTGGGACGGCATTCGCGGCATCGCCTACGTGGAGGGTGGGCGAGTTCGCTTGAAGAGCCGGCGTGGAGAGGACATCACCCCCCGATACCCCGAGGTTCACGCGATGGGCCGCGCGCTCGGCTCGAGCGAGGTGATCCTCGACGGCGAGATCGTGGCCCTCGACGACAAGGGCCGCCCCAGCTTCGAGGAGATCCAGCAGCGGATGGGGCTTTCTTCCGAGACGGACATCCGCCGCAAGATGAAGGAGGTTCCCGTGACTTACATGCTCTTCGACCTCCTGTGGTCGGATGGGCATCCATTGTTGAAGGAACCGTACTCGCGACGACGCCAGCGCCTGGAAGCGCTCAAGCTCAAAGGAGCGTCGTGGCAGACGCCACCTTATGAGAAGGGCGGCGGCGCGACCATGCTCGACGCCAGCCGCAAAGCCGGCCTGGAGGGAGTCGTTGCGAAAAAGCTCGACTCACCGTACGAACCGGGCAGGCGGAGTGGTG
>WNGG01000618.1_pt1 | contig 38603 bp, 37 predicted proteins | sample 5400661 | NCBI WGS metagenome assembly WNGG01 (sample SAMN13153372, study PRJNA577476) | soil metagenome | isolation source: 100 cm soil or saprolite under Garry oak tree replicate 1 | place: USA:California | collected 2016-06-15
AGGGATACAACCTGATGAGCATTTTGAAACTAGATGTGATGCTTACTCACTACATGTCCAAGGGGCTTATCTCTGAGGAGATCTATCGTTCCTGTGCTGAGTATTTGCGGAGTAAACAGGGGGAAACCCACTGATCTGATTTGTGGAAATAAGGGAGTCATCCACCCGCCACATGATGACCGCAAGGGTCATCACTACTATATGACAGCTTGGCAGGCCGACGCAGTCGTGTATAGTAGTGATGACCCTTGCGGTCATCATACTTCTTTTCTTACCGCTAGCGGAGGTACTGCGCGTCATCTCCCTGGGAGGCAGGCGGCACGTAGGTCGGCGTTGAGTGAGGCACATCACCATTATGTTTTTCAACCGCAGAGGCTGAACGACGCATGGAGTCAAGCATCGGTCCGATGAGATCAATAGGGAGCGGGAAGATGATCGTCGAGTTCTTCTCAACGGCGATCTCCGTCAGCGTTTGCAGGTAGCGCAATTGCAGAGCACTCGGTTGTGAGCCGATGACGTTGGCTGCCTGAGCTAGCTGGGCAGAGGCTTGCAACTCACCTTGGGCATGAATGATCTTGGCACGCTTTTCACGCTCGGCCTCGGCTTGCTTTGCCATAGCACGCTGCATAGTGCCAGGCAGCTCGATATCTTTAATTTCTACGGCTGTAACCTTGACGCCCCAACGCTCGGTGTGTTCGTCAATAATAGCTTGCAACTCCTGGTTAATTTTGTTGCGCTGTGAGAGTAACTCATCCAGTTCCGATTGTCCAAGCACATTACGCAGCGTCGTTTGACCAATCTGCGTAGTGGCTTGAATAAAGTTCATGACATTGATCACAGCATCCTCGGGATTGATCACATAGAAGTAGAGTACGGCGGTGACTTTGATTGTCACATTGTCCCGTGTAATCACTTCCTGCGGCGGCACAGTCAAAGTCACAATACGCAGATCAACTCTGACCATACGTGTGATGAACGGTGGCACCAGGAATAGGCCTGGACCTTTGGCGCCCCTATTCTTTCCCAGAACAAAGATGACACCACGTTCATACTGCTGGACAATACGTATAGCGGATAACAACACCATTATGAGAACAATAACTATGGCACCAAGTACGATCAGTGGAGTAGGATCCATAAACATCCTCCTTTAATAGCTCAACTATTACTCCTGTAGAGGAGCGATATAGGGATCAATAAGCGTACGAACAGGCAGAGGTCGCACATGCAAGCGTAAGCCTTCAACAGAGACGATTTGTATTTCAGAGCCAGCATCCAACACTGTGGTAGGTGGCTCTAAGACGGCAGACCAGCGTTCACCACCATAGCTGACCCATCCTTCCGGCAACAGGGGGGTGAGGGTAACACCCCTTGCACCGATCATACCCTCAACACCGTTAGTGACAGGTAAGCGTTGTGTGCGCACAATGACAGCGATAAGCGTGAAGCTGATGAGGCCAATCAGGCCAGCCATAGTGAAGACGACCAGAGGATTGACCTGCGGCCCACTATAGGGTCCACCGCTATTGAAAAAGAGCAGTGCGCCAGAGACGAGTGCAATCATAGCGCCAACCGTAAGCACGCCATGAGTCGGTAAACGCAGATCAAGTACGAGTAGCACAAAAGACAGGGCCATCAAGGCCAGTCCCGCCCAGTTGGGAGAGAGTGAGCCCACGCCGAAAAGAAAGAGCAAGAGGGCTATGCTGCCAACAACACCAGGAAGAATGACACCCGGATGTGAGATTTCCAGGTAGATACCGATCACAGCGATGACAAAAAGTAGAAAAACCACGTTGGGATCCAGTAGCCAGCCGTACAGCGAGTCAAAGAGCGATGGTTGAATAGTTTGCACGTCCACACCTGCTGTGTGCAGGGTAACACCTTGCCCAGAGGCCAAGGTAACGGACTGCCCATCGACTCTGCTGAGCAGATCGCTGAGGTTGTTCGCTCCTAAATCGACGATATGGTTGTTCTCTGCTGTGCTATCATCATAAGAAGCAGCATCAGTCACCATTTTCGTAGCGAGATCCACACCGCTACGATGATAACGTTCTTGAATAGCTGTCATCAATGCGCTAAGGTCATGCTCCAACTTGGATTTAAGTGTACTGCCGATATCCCCACCTGTGCTAGTCACAGGAGATGAAGCCCCGATGCGAGTGGTGGGAGCCATAGCCGCAATCGGAGCTGCCAGTGCCACAAATGCTCCGGCGGAAGCAGCATAGCCTCCGGTCGGCGAGACATAGGTGATGATAGGAACGCTGCTATTCAGCTCTGCCTCAACCATAGCTTTCATTGAGTTGATATCACCCCCAGGGGTATCAATCTGGATGACCAGAGCCTGCGCTCCATCATGCTCAGCCGTAGCGATGGTATTTGTCAGGAAACGCGCAGATGCAGCATCAATCTCAGTGTTCAAGGTCATGACATCAACATGATCTGAGGAGGCAAGAGCAGTTGAACTGGCCGCAATGACAGATAAACATGCCATGACGACAGTCAACAAGCTCATCACCAGCAAAAAGAGTAGCCGTAGCCGTTGATGAATGTGGCGCGGATACATTGTGTTAGTCCTTCCGTAAAACGATAGAACGCGCCTTACGATACATTGCTATTTGCTATAATAGAATATAGCGTATTGTTATGCATATGTCAAGAGGCATAGACGAATGGTTCTCCATCCTTGCGTGTTTTTCCTGCTTGACACAAGGTGTAAAAGTAGTATAAAATACACCTATGAAACAAGACGTTGTGACTACCAAGATCAAACGAGAGAGCTTACGCAAGCTCAAGGCGATTGCTGCCTTGAAGCAAGAAACTCTGCTCTCCGTCTTAGAGCGACTTATCGATGCCGAATTGGAACGGACTCTCAAGCAGGAAAAGAAGTAGCCATGAAGCGCTCGCACGTCATCAGACTCAATACCACACCAGAACAAGAGGTGTATTTTCGGAAAGCCTGTGGTGTGGCTCGTCACGCCTATAACTGGGCGCTTGCTCGCTGGAAAGAGTATCGTGCACAGGGCAAATGGGCCAAGATGAAAGACCTCAAGGCCGAGTACAACCGTATCAAGGGCCAACAATTCCCCTGGTGCTCTGAGGTCACGAAATGCGCTCCCGAACAAGAGTTTGCCAATCTGGGGCAGGCGTTTGACAACTATTGGCGGATGAAAAAGGAAGGAACGCTTCCCAAGCTCAAGCATCCACGCAAGGATGGAGAGGAAGGCGGTTTTCCCCACTTCAAAAGCAAGAAACAGGACAGGTTGAGCTTCTATCTGGCTAACGACAAATTTTCTGTGCATGGGCAGACGATACGCATCCCCAAACTTGGGGCAGTCAATATGACCGAAGCGCTCCGCTTCCAAGGCAAGATCATGAGTGCAGTCATTTCTTATCGTGCAGGTTGGTGGTTCGTTTCCCTCTCGGTCGAGGTGAAGCATGAGGTCCCAACTCATCGCGGTGGAACCGTTGGCATAGACCTGGGCATCAAGACTTTAGCCACCCTAAGCGATGGGAGAGTGTTTGAAAACCAAAAACACTATCGCCGTGGTTTAGGACGCATCAAGGGCTTGAGCAAAGGGCTCTCTCACAAAAGAGAGGGCAGTCAGAACTGGTGGAAAAACACCAAGAAGTTGGCAAAAGCGCACTATAGAGTATCCTGTCAACGCCAGGATAGCCTGCATAAAATGACGACCCATGTGGCTCGAACTCACGCGCTTATCGGCCTGGAAGACCTCAATGCAAAAGGCATGCTGGCCAATCACTCGTTAGCACAAGCGGTGAGCGATGCGAGTTTCTTTGAGGTCAAGCGTCAACTTCTCTATAAGGCTGAGCAGCATGGGGGATATGTGCAACTGGTCAGTCAGTGGTATCCCTCAAGCAAAACCTGTCATGAGTGTGGATGGATCAAGGAAGACTTAACGCTCGCTGATCGGGTCTTCATCTGCCAACAATGCGCTGTCGTCCTTGATCGAGATTTCAATGCCTCTCTCAATATCAGAGATGAGGCCCTCCGTTTGGTAACGGACGTTCCGGTAGTGGCTTCGTCGGAATGTAAATTCGCCTGTGGAGCGGGAAGCTCTGGCTCAGAAATGGGTGAAACTTTCTGCTGTGAAGCAGGTACCAAAGTGGTGTAAATACATTTTACTACATTTTAGGAAGCAGAAAGATAATGCGCGTTGAAGATCGATTGAAGACCCTCGGACTTGTGTTGCCGGAGCCGTTCAAAACTTCGTCAGAAGTGCGCTTGCCTTTTATTTGGGTGCGAGTGCGCGGCAATCGTGCTTATATCTCAGGGCATGGTCCTCAAAACGCTGATGGTTCGCTGGCCGGGCCATTTGGGAAAGTGGGAGCGGAGGTATCGTTGGAGCAGGCTTATCAGGCAGCACGGCTGGCCGCTTTATCGATGTTGGGCAGCCTGAAACGTGAACTGGGTGATCTAGACCGAATAGTGGCATGGTTGAGAGTGCATGGCATGGTCAATTCTGCTCCTGGTTTCACGCGGCAACCCGCCGTGATCAACGGTTTCTCTGACCTGATTCTCGAACTATATAGCTCTGAAGCAGGACAACATGCCCGTTCAGCGGTAGGAATGGCCGAACTACCATTCGGTATGCCTGTCGAGATTGAGGCTGAAGTTGAGATCGTTGTCTAGGAAGTGTCTTTATGAAATATCTTGCTCCTGACTACGTCTACACTTCCAACGGTCTGCAAACTGACGTGCTTGTCACCATCTCTGATGATGGCCATATTGTCTCGGTTACACCACGAGAGCGAGAGGACGCAATGAATGTTGCCTCTACAGATAAGCCTGTCGAATACCTTCGCAACACCATCCTTTTGCCAGGTTTTGTCAACGTGCATAGCCATGTTTTTCAACGTGCCTTGCGAGGCCATACACATCGTTCTTTCTCCAAGCAAGATACCTTCTGGACGTGGCGCAATGCGATGTACACCGAGGCACAACGGCTTGATCCTGACAGGCTCTACCGCCTGGCTCTGCACACTTATCGCGAGATGGTCATGGCAGGTTACACAACCGTTGGTGAATTCCACTATGTTCATCATCAGCCAGATGGGCAACCATATGCCAATCCTAATGTGATGGCTGAGGCTATAGTAGAAGCTGGACGAACGGCTGGAATACGGGTTGTCTTGCTGATGACAGCCTATGCTCAGGCTGGCTTCAATCAGCCGCCGGAAGAGGGCCAGAGACGATTTTGTGACGCTTCGGTTGAGGCTTTTCTGGAACGTGTTGACGCTTTACGGGTCAAAGGCATACCTGTAGGAGTGGCACCGCATTCGGTGCGAGCAGTGCCTGAAGCGTGGTTCCGAGCTATTGCTGAGTACAGCCGTACTTATGCTTTACCTCTGCATGTTCACGCCGATGAGCAACGGGCAGAGATTGAGCAGTGCCAGGCGGCATACAACTGTACGCCTATTGAATTGCTAGAACGCTTTGGGGCTTTAGGGCCGCATACTACGATTATTCATGCCACGCATGCAACGGATAAAGAGATTGCGTTGCTGGCACAGTATGGCTGTAATGTGTGTGTTTGCCCAACTACCGAGGGCGATCTGGGCGATGGTATCGCCCCCTACGCTGAGCTAGTGAAGGCGAAGATACCTTTATCAATCGGTTCGGATAGCAATACACGCATTGATCCCATTGAGGAGTTACGTTGGGCCGAATATTCGGCTCGTATGCGCTATCAACGCCGTCGGATTCTGATTGCCGACGAGTTTGCTTCGCCTGGACCTTTGTTGTTGGGGTATGGAACACGCAATGGTGGGAAGGCTTTGGGAGTGGAAACAGGGGAAATCGCGCCCGGTATATGGGCTGATTTTGTGACCATAGATGTGAGACCTTCAATGCTAGCGGGTTGGAAGGTATGGGACTTTCTGGATGTGCTCTTTTTTGGGGCCTCGTCCGAGATCATTGAACGTACATGGGTAAGAGGGGAAAGGGTATAGCTATAATTGGTGTTCTTCATCTTGTAAAATAATCTCATAACCAGTAAAGGATAGGCATGTCATGAGCGATATACCTTTGCAAATTACTGACAACCCAGCCGAAGTGGACTGGCACTTTCTTGAAGAATGTATCAACGTATTCAACATTCAAACGACCGGCTATGACGATTTCCGCCCGTTAGCCATCTTTGTTCGCCATGACGCAGGGGCCATCATTGCCGGAATTGCAGCATTTACCTGGGGAGGAACGTTACGTATCCTCTATCTATGGGTACACCCAGATTGGCGCAGGCACGGGTATGGTAAACAACTGCTGGCAGCTGCAGAAAGCGAAGCTCTCGCTCGCGGCTGCCGACAAGCGATAGTTGATACGCATAGTTTCCAGGCCCCTGAGTTCTATCCTCAGAGAGGCTACAGCGTTTGCGGTGTGACCGAGAATTTTCCCATCGGCTATTCACAAATCACGTTTCAGAAACGCTTGACGTAACGAGTTACATTTTCTCTCCAGAGGTAGTACATCCTCTGGAGATTTTGTGTCGCTAGCGTCTCTTGCGGGGGCGCTCTCCTGGTTTTGGTTCGAGATAGGGACGTTCCTCAATTAACTTGAGAGCTTCAGCGATGGCCCGTTCTAGTTGCGGATCAGTACTCCTGGCATAGTCCTGGGGACTGATATCGACCTCAATATCAGGGTTAGTACCGTAATTCTCCAGTTCCCAGCCGACATCTTTGAACCAGTAGGCGTATTCAGGCTGCGTGGTGACGGTGCCATCGACTAATGAGTGGTTATGCGTGATGCCAATGACACCACCCCATGTACGCATACCAATGAGTGGTCCTAAGCCCATGAGTTTGAACGCATGGCAGAACATATCACCATCGGAACCTGCATGTTCGTTGGTAAGGGCTACCATGGGACCACGTGGTGATTCTTTGGGGTAAGGCATAGGTTGAGACCAACGGGGAAAACTGTAGCCGATGCGCTGACGGGCTAGCTTCTCTAGCAGAAGCCCTGAGACATTGCCTCCACCGTTCCAGCGTACATCTATGATCAACGCAGGATAATCAAATTCGCTGAGATAACCGCGATGGAACTCGGCATAGCCTTCTGACCGCATATTAGGAATGTGAATGTAGCCGATGCGGCCTTGTGAGAGGGTATGGACTGTCTGACGATTATTGTTGACCCATTCTCGATAGCGTGCGTCATGTTCATCAGAAAGGGCTTTCACGGTGATTACCCGCTTCTCCTGGCTTTCGCCTTCTTCGAGAGTCAACTGCACTTCCTCGTCTGCTTGATGTACCAACAGTTCCTGGGGACTGCGGCGTACTCCGACAAGCTGCCCATTGATGGCTACGACAGCATCACCAACCTGGACATGGATACCAGGAGCAGTGAGTGGCGAAGTCGCCTCCTTGTCCCAGGTATCGCCTTGAACAATACGAGCGATGCGATAGCGTGAAGTATCGCCGTCATAGTGCCAATCTACTCCTAAGAAGCCCTGGCGATAATGAGGGCCGTGGCGATATTCACCTCCACCCTCGTAGGCATGTGAGGTACCAAGCTCACCCTGTAGCTCCCACAGGAGATCGGAGAGTTCCCAACGGGAACTGACGCGCTCAATGAGGGGCACGTATTGATCATAGATAGCCTGCCAGTCTATACCGGCCATATCTTCGGCCCAGAAATGCTCACGCTGGAGACGCCATGCCTCAGTAAACATCTGTTTCCACTCGGCGGCTGGCTGTACTGAGACCTTAACACGCTGCAGATTCAGCCAACCACTTTCGCGGCTCGGTTCACTATTATCTGACTTGGGTGCTTTATCACCAGCTTTCAAGACGCGCAAGCGATAATTGGATCGGTAAATCAACGTTTTGTAATCACGTGAAAGATCAAAGCCGCTGACGCCGTCCAGTAGCCACTCCTGTTTCAAGGTCTCAAAGTCGTAACTGAAGATACTTCCCTTCGGCTCGTGGTCATGATTTTCCGCATCATGAAGCTGTCCTTCGACAGGAAATGTCAGGAAGAGTGCTTTACCTTTGATACCTCGTACTGCTCTAAAACGAGCTTCTTTGACAGGAAAGGGCACAACTCGCGAGGTAATGCCTTCCAGGTCAATGATCAGGGATGATTTTTTTGATGTCTCTTCTTGTTCGCCTTGCTCCTCTGTTGTCTCTTTCTCCGCGCCATTTGGGGGGTTCTTGGCCCCTTTGTCTTTGTCCTTGCTCTGAGGAACACGCGGTTCTGGTGTGAACGGTGAACGCTCGTCACTCCTGAGCATGATAGCGTAGGGTTTGACGCCTTTGGGAAAACTAAATTCAAATTGGAAATTGTCTCGAACGGGATTGAGGGTACGGTAACCTAAGAAATAGAGGTATTTGCCTTCAGGATCGAAAGATGGACACTCATCGTATAGAACGGGTTCGGTTGCAAAGTGGGTTTCGCCAGTCTCCATATTGCAGAGTTTGATGACCGTCGTCTGGCTGGTATTGGCAAAACTATAAGCTAACCAGCTTCCATCAGGCGACCAATCAAAGTCGGTAATTTTTTCATGCTCGCTTCTATCGACGATGTGCGATTCCCCTGTCTCCACATCAATAACTATCAGTTCATTACGATGATTGCCGAGGGCAAGAATATCAGCATCGGCAGCCGGTGAAACGAGCATAGTAATTGCCCGACCAAACTCACAGTCGGTCAATAGATGCGGTTCACCAGACTCTTCGGGATTGAAGACGACTAATGTCTCCCTGCCGGGTGCATCAGTAATGGCAACAAGACGTTTACCATCGTTGAGCCACTCGAGCATGCGGTAGCGTACTCCATCCGGCTCACCATGCTGGAGAACGGGTCCTTCCCAGTTGCCCATGGAGAAGGCCTTGCCACGTGTGGTCAGTGCCACAGCATAGCCCTGTGGATGCAAGGCGTAGGAGTCGAGGAAGCGGCTCGCGGAGACGAACTTGCGGTTACGCTGTGTACGCAGACTGGGCAGGTCTACGTCCAGTTTCTGCGTCTCGTCCGTTTGAGGGTCGAAGAGGTAGAGATCAGCTCCGGCGTGATAGACCATGCGCTGTCCATCATCTGATAGGTGACGGGCATAGAAATCTTGATGGGAAGTGTGGCGGCGCACATCTGTTCCCTGTGGTGTGCAAGAATAGATGTTGCCGATGCCTTCGTGGTCGGACAGGAAGTAGATACGCTGACCAACCCAGTTGGGAGCGGCAATATTGCCTTCTAAGTTGAGTAAGCGTTGGAAGTTGCCACTTCCGTTAGTATCACACCAGAGATGGCCGACAGTACCACCACGATAGCGTTTCCAGTGAGCTGCTTCGCGCACATTGCGACCGAGTACGACTCCTCCATCTGGACCATATGAAATGGCATTCGCCATGCCTACAGGAAGTTGACGGGGCTGACTACCATCAGGACGAATGGCATAGATCACCCAGAACTTGCTTATATATTGACCGGCATTACTGGCATAGAGAATTTCATCGCCGCTGGGAGACCAGCCTAAGACACGACATGAGCCAGCCTGGAAGGTAAGGCGTTGAGCAGGGCCGCCGAGAGCAGGCATGACGTATATTTCACTTGGGCCTTCTTCGCGACCTACAAAGGCAAGATACTGCCCATCAGGCGAGAAACGAGGATAGCTGACCGTGTCTACTCCGGCGGTGAGACGTTCGGCGCGTCCGCCCGTGCTGGCAACGAGCCAGAGATCATCTTCAGAGACGAATACAATGTGGTCATGGTGAATATGTGGGTAGCGTATATATCCCTGTGGCATAGTCGCTCCTGATCGAGAGAGGTAAGTACTGCTCTATTCTAGAATCGATACTCTTTCTGCTGGTGAAATTCATTATAACACAGCTTTACTAAGTATGTCGAGTAAGAAGAACAGCTATTCCTCTTGCCATAATAGCTAAGTTATGATACTCTCTTCTTGCTTTCATACAACTGATATATAAAGGGAGAGATATTTTTTATGACACAAACGAGTAAAAAAGATTCTATGGCTGCTCCTTCATCAAAGCAAAATCGACCAGGACAGAGACAACGAGAACGTCTTATGCGCTTAGAACGGCGTAGACGCCGACAACGCATATGGACCAGTGTGTTGGTTGGGTTGTTGTTGGTTGCGCTAGTGAGCTTGGGTCTATGGCAGTACCAGCGTTATTCTGATCAACAGAGTGCAGCGGCTGCTGCCCATGCAACGGCAACTACCACAAAGTTAAACGCGATAGCAACTGCTCATGCGAATGCGACAGCTGCGATGATTGCACAGAACTGTTTTGTTTCGCCTGCTGGTACAGCCACAACGAATATTTATTCAGGTAGTGCGACACCGACAGCAGGACCATCAACATCTCCTCCGGTTAGTGGGAAGGTGGTAACACAACGAGATGGACTAAAGTACATCGATATCAAGGTTGGCACCGGGCCTGCCGCTAAGCAGGGAAGCACAGTCAATGTGGAATATACGGGATGGACAGCGAGCAATTGCCAGAAGTTCGATAGCTCCTATGATCGCGGTGGTCAATCATTTGCCGTAACGCCTCTTGGTCAAGCTAGCATCATTCCTGGTTGGAATGAGGGCCTGATAGGCATGAAAGCTGGCGGTACACGCCGTCTGCTCTTGCCCCCATCGCTGGCCTATGGAGCAGCAGGTAGCCCGCCAACTATCCCAGCCAATGCGACACTCATTTTTGATGTGACCGTATTGAGCGTGAAGTAGACTCCTTAGAGCGTAGTCATCATTGCCTGTGTGGTTATCGGGCAGGCAGTCGTCCATTCGCGGGATTGTTGGATGACGGGGGTCTACTTCTGAGTGTAGGATAGAGCAGTAGCCGAAACGTGGAAAAAAGCCATCGCCTGTCTCAGTTAAAAGGTAGACGACACTGACTTTGTGCTGTCTGGCGAAGTGTAGTGCCGCCAAGGTAAGTTGTTGGCTGATGCTTTGGTCCTTTTCTTGCATCCTTTTAAGCACAATGCCGTCTATAAAGAACTTGGTATTGTTTACAGACTTGTCAAGGTTTAGGTTAAGAAAATAATATTGTATAAGCGATGTGGTGTAACCACAATAATCCACTGTTGTCCTCAAGCCACTTGGTAAGGATGAATTCTTATGATGCTAACAACTGAAAGAGTATGGGAAGAATTCGGTACGAAGCTGAAAGCCTTTATCCTGCGGCGCGTGCCAGAGGAAGAAAGTGCGGAAGATATCTTGCAAGATGTCTTTCTGAAAATTCATACGCGTATTGATGCGCTAAGGGATGAAGAGAAACTGCAAAGCTGGATATATCAGATCACCCGCAATGCGATTATCGACTATTACAGACATCACAAAGCTACTTTAGCATTACCTGAAGCATTAGATATGCCAGATGAGCCAGTAGAGGATGCGAACGAAAGAGTTGTAGCTGAACTGGCACCGTATATTAAATCGATGGTGGATAGTTTACCCGCCGATTATCGTGAGGCTCTTATTCTGACGGAGTATCAGGGGCTGACGCAGAAGGAACTTGGACAGCGACTGGGCCTTTCACTGCCGGGAGCGAAGTCGCGGGTGCAGCGGGCGCGGGAGAAGCTGAAGACCTTATTGTTAAACTGTTGCCATTTTCAATTTGATCGCCTGGGCAGAGTAATCGACTATCAGCCACGATGTGAGTGTTGTAGGGTGGGTGAATGTGGTGAGGGATGTGAATAAGGGTAGCTACTGTACTCTTAAGTCAGGTGATATACTCGACTTTAACAAGGTTCCGGAAATTTGAGCCAAAAAGGTATTGACAGAGCATAGCTCATATAGTAATATGCTTCCTGTCAACGAAACCGCCTGTATGTGCAGGTGAACCGGTGATTATAGCGAAGAGGGTACACCCGTTCCCATCCCGAACACGGAAGTTAAGCTCTTCAGCTCCGATGATACTGTGGGGGCAGCCCCATGGGAAAATAGGACATCGCCGTTTCACCCGCCCATGATAGGCGGTTTTTGATTACCACAAGCACGCGCTTCGGCATAGGACGTGTGACCAGTTAATTTTTAACCATTCCAGCACACCTATGCAAAATTACATGCATAGGTGTGCTCTCCACCAGCTAGCATTCTTTCAATGCCTCTATTAACCTATCAACATCCTCTTCTGTATTATAGAATCCTGTCGAAACACGCAGAGACTGCATCGAAGGGATATCACGAATATAAATGTTATGCTTTTCACGTAACTGCAAAACCACCTCTTTAACATCTCGCCCCTCCAACGTAAACGACAGCAAACCACTCATAGGCTTCGGGGTCAACATGGTCAATCCGGGTACACTTTTCAATGCTGTAAAGGCATATGTATTCAGTGCAGTAATACGCTCAAAGATCCACTCATAGCCAACCGTCTTCTCTAGCCATTGCAAAGCAGCTGCCTGTCCAGCGATGGCAGCTGGATGGTAACCACCCATCTCAAAACGTTGTGCATTTTCATGTAATTCCCACTCCACTCCTTCCTCGTGCTTTACGGAAAAGAGGCTTACATATGTGGGAACCATAGAGCCTTGAGCTTTACGACGAACATATAATGCACCCGTTCCATCCGGCCCGCAAAGCCACTTCTGTCCAGGTATAGCATAGAAATCGACGCCCAGAGCTTTCACATCGACCGATATGGCTCCCGCCGATTGAGCACCATCGATGAGGACGGGAATACCAAACTCGCGTCCCATTGCGCAGACTTCACTGATATTGAGTAATACCCCTGTCGTCCATAGCACATGCGAAAGCACAATTAAGCGTGTACGTGGCGTTACCAAGTCGGTGATCGCCTCAAGTGCAGGACGCTCTCCCAGAGGGCCAATATCAGCAAAATGCAGCACTGCTCCATAGCGATCACGTATCTGGTAAAGCGGACCGAGCGCGTTATGATGCTCGTGATTGGTGGTAATGATTTCATCGCCCTGCTGCCAGTTGATACCATAGCTAATGATGTTCATACCTTCGCCAGTATTGCCCGTAAGCACAATTTCATCTTTATCTGCATTGAGCAGCTGTGCAACACGCGTACGCGCATCATCAAAGAGTGCAGATGTGGCTTCCCATAATCCCAGACGCCCTTGTTGATGTTCCTCTTGGAGACGCTTCTCCATCGCCTGGAGGACACAATCCGGTGTAGGGCCAAATGTACCCGTGTTAAAATACACATGTGCTGTAGTAGCAGGCATTTCCTGACGAATACGCTGAACAGGTAAAAGATCAGACAAAGTAAAACTCCTTCGTATGCTGGTAAATACATCGTATTGGCAGTATATCCTACTTTTCCTGCCTTCATCTAGCGTACCAACCGCACATTAGACGGAAAGCCGCTAGAGCGTACTCCCAGCACTTCTGCTTCATTCTGGTTGATACATGAAGTATGCTCCTCTATAGCTGGGAATATTAGACTCATTTGAGAGCGTTCTAAGTAAAAGTATATACTTTTTAGCGGCAAGGAGTCATAATAAAACAAATCTGAATAGTCACTGAAAGGCCACTACACATACCATATGCGTATACGTACTTATCGACCGGCAGATATGCCAACACTTCTCGAAATACAACAGCTTGCCGCTCAGGCTGATGGCACAAGCAGTGCAAACCCAACTGATTTTGCAGCATGGCTAAGTAGCCCTACGCTTGAGGCTACACATAACGTCTTTGTTGTCACCGATGACGACGAAACCAACACATGGGGTCAAGGCGACACCCTGGAAGGTATCGAAGGTGAAATTGTTGGCTATACTGCTCTCACCTTGCACCAGGACGAACGCGCCTACCATTTTCTCTGTCAAGGTGCTGTATCTCCTCAGCGTCGGCACCAGAACGCTGGTCGTGCCCTCTTAATTTGCGCCCTCAACCGCGCTCGCATCCTTGCTGCTGAATTTGAATTTGAGGCTGAACAGGAAGGGAAACCTCTCTATCTAGAAGCCCTTCTTCCTCTTGCCGATTCTGCATCAAGCAGGTTGGCTGCTAAATGTGATATGCAGCCAGTCGATGCATCGGCACCCACAGGGATGCTATTATATCGCCGCGAATTGTACGATTAGGCAATGTATGAAGCGCAACAACGAAAGAGAAAGTAGCATGTTTTCTCACCTTCTCTTTCATTGTTGAACTGCGTAAAACTCTTATACTTTCTCAAACGTAGTCCTGACAGTATATGTTCCGTCGGATAATTGCTCGACTGTGTAATCGCCGAACAACACAGGATCAACTAGGCGGAGACAGAGGAAGATACGTACTGCTAGCTCACGTATCTCAGTTTCAGCATGGGCATCGGCACGTGCCTCAATGACGTGCCTCCATGCACGTGCATTGCCAGTCATAACCATCGGGGCTTCGGTCTCATTGGGGAGAACTGAACGGGCCGCCTGCTGTACTTTTTTCCGCAGATCAGTGCGTGCTTCCGCACTAAGAATAGTTACACCAGCCTGCTGCATTTCCAATAAACGATTGGTGAGGGCGGCGTATTCACTGGCCGATCGTTCGATACGCTGCAAGAATTGGGCGTGTAATCCTTCATCTTCTTGATATTCAGGTCGCTCAACAAAACGCAGCATTTTTCCAGATACGAAGCGTTGGCTTAGTTGAGAAAATGCAAAGCCAGCGCGATGCCGCACCAGTTCATGCGTGACGCTACGTGAAATGCCATATAAAAGCAGACTGAAAGAAGCATGTTCAAAAACTGAGCCATGCCCCGAGGACTTCAAATTGTTAAAGTAGCGGTCGGCATGCTCGTTAAATGTACGCTTTGGGCCAAAACTCATGTAACAAACTTGCCCAGCTACCTTACATAGTTGAGCACTATCAGGCAACTTTGTTGGATCGTCCAGGTACTCTGTAAAGTGCAGCGACGGATCAAATCCTCTCAGAAAGCCTTCTAATCCGCCCATGTTTACTGTTGAGCGTGCGAGAAGGACTACTCCTGGTCTGAGTAGATACAATGCACCACCGGGAGAACTGTGGACGGGAGAATGAATCGTGGGGAACTCTGAACCTTCATTTCCATGCAATTGATGGAAGAGTGTCTCAATGTCAATTACGGACACGTGTGTCTCCTTACTACTAGCTGCGTTTGTACTAGTCTAGCAGATTGGGAGGTATTTGGCTAGGAGTTCACCGGCATCTGAGTTGGCTCAAGCAACGCATTTAATGTAGAGCGACGAATACGGTAAGCTTGACGTGTTCCGCGATGTGGGAGCGTAATTGCTTCCAGTACACCAGTTTTAATCCAACGTCGCACAGTGGTGTCATCTACCCGTAATTGTTTGGCAACTTCGCGGACCGTGAGCAGGTCTGTTTCGTGTTGTACCACATTGTCCTCTTTCTGGTCTTACACTAAAGTAACGTCGTTCAGTCCCTTCCTGTTCCAGACTACTCTGGACTCTGCATATACTGCCTACTTGACTATAACAACGAACATTCTTCTTTTTAGTAACTCTGTTCTTAGGAATCGCTCTGCACTCTGCATGTATGTATTACATGTCAAACAGTTGATTCATCTCTGGAATAACTTAGCTTGAGATGGTATGTCGGTCGCTTGTTAGCCACCAATCATCGACATACTACGATTTGCACGTTTGAACCGCTTATCCCCGATATAATGCTTCAATTCCTTATTCCAAACTGCACGGCGTAGTGTATCTGCCAGTACTTCGTCGGGTGCGTCGGAGCGCACTACTGCACGTAAATCGGTTTCCTCTGTCGCAAAAAGGCAGGTCCGGAGCTGTCCATCAGCCGTCAAACGAATGCGATCACAACTCGCACAGAAGGGTTCACTTACAGGATTAATGAAGCCAACTTCGCCTATGCCATCACTAAAAGTATAACGCCGGGCGGTCTCAGATGGATCACCAGTCGTAATTGGTACAAGTGGACCCCAAGCTGCTTCGATGATGGCCTTAATTTCTGCGCCCGTGAGAATATCTTCCTTACGCCAGATCTGGTCAGCGTCAAGCGGCATAAACTCAATCCAGCGCATCCTATATGCCTTACGCCGTGCCAACTGTACAAAATCCAATACCTCTTCCTCGCTATACCCACGCATAGCCACGGCGTTGATTTTAATCGGGTGAATAGATGGGTATTTTTCTAGTTCTTCCAGCCCTTCCAAGACCCGACTCAACTGATCGCGTCTCGTCAATTGGGCAAACTTCTCACGCACCAGTGAATCCAGGCTCACGTTAATGCGGTTCAGCCCTGCTTCGGCTAATGCGCCTGCCTGCTGTTTCAGCAAAATACCGTTCGTCGTCAGGCTCAGGCTATGGAGTCCCTCAATCTTGCGCAACTGACGTACCAGCTCAGGCACATCTCTACGCACTAATGGCTCGCCACCTGTCAGGCGAATCTGCTCTATACCAATCTTCACCGCCACCCGCGCAATCCGCTCTATTTCCTCGTAAGAAAGAATCTCTGCCTTTTTCAGCCACGGCAAACCCTCAGCTGGCATACAGTATACGCAACGAAAATTGCATTTATCTGTGATCGAGATACGCATACTTTTGATACGGCGGCCATAGCTATCTACTAGTAATTCCATGATTTTTGCCTCTTTCTTTGAGGATACAAACATATCAACAATCGTCTATACATAACTAACTATAGCACATAATAAGCTATATTGTCATAACTACCATATAGGATGGGTGAGGTTCAAATTTTTGCAGGAACTCAATATTCATGGTAGGAGCGGCATTTATGACGCCAGTCTACTAACAGGTAGACTGGCGTCATAAATGCCGCTCCTACCAGACGTCTGCTTTCACGCAAAAAAATGAACCTCGCCCGTGTAGGATAATGTGCATTTGCACATTGTTACAAGATGTTATCGGCGCGTGCCTTTTTTGCTTAACAAAGGCTGCATGCATATATGCAGCCTGATCGACGCTCAACACCCAAAGAACCCTGCCAAAAAGCAGGGTTCTTTGGGTGTTGAGCGATTGTTTAAGAGATGTTTGAACTAAATGTCGTAGTAAAGTGTGAACTCAATCGGTACCGGGCGCAGACGCATTTCATCAGCCTGCGCACGCTTGAACTCAATATAATGTTCGAGTACATCGGTTGTGAAGACATCACCCTCTAACAGGAAGGCATGGTCGTCCTCAAGTGCATTCATCACCTCGTCCAGCGAACCGGGGACAGAGCGAATCTCACGCATTTCTACTTCTGACAGATGGTACAGGTCACGATCCACTGGACCATAGCCATGATCACTTGGCTCAATCTCGCGGCGAATACCATCGAGTCCGGCCATCAGCATAGCTGAGAAGAGCAAGTATGGGTTCGCGGCTGGATCGGGTGGGCGAAACTCAACGCGCTTCGCCGCTGGGTTCTCGGTCAGTGGGATACGTACAGCGGCACTGCGATTGCCTTTCGAGAAGACCAGGTTGATGGGAGCTTCAAAGCCTGGTACCAAGCGCTTGTAGCTGTTTGTGGTGGGTGCAGCAATCGCAAGCAATGCCGGGGCATGGGTCAGGAGTCCACCAATGTAGTAGCGGGCCAACTGAGAAATACTTGCATAGCCTTGGCAGTCATAGAACAGCGGCTTCTCGTCCTTCCACAGGCTCTGATGCGTATGCATACCAGAGCCATTGTCACCGAACACAGGTTTAGGCATGAATGTCACAGTCTTGCCATGCTTGCGAGCTACATTCTTGGTGACATATTTGTAGAGCATCAAGCTGTCTGCTATCTTCACCAGCGTGTTGAAACGCATGTCGATCTCAGCCTGTCCTGCGGCACCAACTTCATGATGATGTGTCTCGACTGGTACGCCTATTTCTTCCAAAAGCAGTACCATCTCACTACGAATGTCCTGGAGTGTGTCATTAGGAGCAACAGGGAAGTATCCTTCTTTTACCCGCATGCGATGACCCAGGTTAGGAGTACCATCGCGTGAACTATTCCAGTGTGCTTCATCCGAGTCTATCTCGACGTATTGGATGTTATCAGTAGAATTGTAGCGCACATTGTCGAAGATGTAGAATTCAGCTTCGGGGCCAAAGTAGCTCGTATCAGCGATGCCGCTAGAGCGCAGATACTCCTCTGCTTTGCTTGCAATATAACGTGGATCGCGGCTATACGGTCTCTTAATTCCCAAGGGGCCGGGATGCGCAATGTTGCAGATTAGACTCAGTGTTGGAATGGCGGTAAAAGGATCCATAATAGCGGTATCAGGATCGGGGACGATCAGCATGTCGCTTTCGTTAATGGTCTGAAATCCACGTATGCTGGAGCCGTCGAAAGGTACTCCCTCGACAAATATGTCTTCTTTAAGCTCGCGGACAGGTACGCTAAAATGCTGCCAGGAACCTGGTAAATCGACAAACTTAAAGTCCACCAACCTTACGCCGCGCTCTTTGGCAAATTGTACTACTTCTTCAGGTGTCATGCTCTCTGTTGCTCCTTCTTTATGATCGCTCTCCACCATCCTCGCTGGAAAATTCAGCATGCCTTGCTGAACTAACGCCTATCTATTTTGCACAATATACATAACAATACGCCAGCACACTGTGCTCCTCTTTTACATGGTATTATGATACTTCAGTTTCTCTTATGAAGCTATGGCTAGATTATCTGAAAGTAGTACTCTGTATTTTGTGCAACTTGTACAAAATACAGACGGGACTTGCACTCTTTTCAGGAAGGAAGTAATATAAAGCGAAACATTGTCAGGAGAAAATTATGGATGCACAAAGCCACGCCACAATAAAGTTAACTCCGGAGCCAACTCCGCCTCAACAACCCCGTGCCAGAAGAATATTACGCTTTCTCATGGCTCTGCTTGCCCTCCTACTTGGCCTCGTTCTAGGTGTAACGGGTGTGATGATCTATCTACTCGCAATTTCAGGTGGCAATTCCGTGCTTGCTACACCTCTACCGCCTCAAACGAACGACATCAGCGCACAGGTTGGTCCGCTTTACATCACGCGTCTTGTAGAAAAAAACCTGAAAGCTGCCGGTATGAACGGCGTCTCTAATGTAAATGTCACCCTTGCGACCGGCGACCAACTCACTATTGAAGGTGACGACCGGCTCTTTCTCGGTGTCACCCGTCACTTTACTATCGCTGTCCAACCTGTCGTCCAAGATTGTCAGCTCAAAATGCATATCCTTCATGCTGATCTGGGAGGCATTCCTATTACCGGCTTTGTCAGTAATTTTGAAGATCAGTTCAACCAGCAACTCCAGAGTGATTCATCCAGCCTACCCAAAGGCTTTGTCTACTGTAAAACCAGTGTGCGTACCGATCCACAAGGGGTTTACATCACCATCTCGGCTACACCAGTGTAAATACGCTAAGGAGTATTGCCATGCCTATTCTTCCTAAAGCGATTACCTTCGACTGTTATGGGACACTCATCGACTGGGAAACAGCTATTCAGCAATTTTTCTCGCAGATATTGGTAGCCCATAACTTCACAAACATAAATGCCCATGCCTTGCAAGCCTATTGGGAGGAAATACAATTTCAATACATTCAGCAACCATACGTCCCTTATCGTCAGGTACTCCGCGATACAATGAAGTTGGCCTTTGACCACTTTCACCTTCCCTACAGTGAAGCTGATAGCGAAACCTTCGCTAGCTCCATGGGCCACTGGCAACCCTTCCCTGACACGAGAGATGCCATACTGGAGCTACAAAAATTCCTCAAAGTTGTTCTCATTACCAATACTGATGACGAAATCATCAGACAGACGGAACAGACGATAGGCGTGAAGTTCGATGATATTATTACTGCTGAACAAGCCAGAGCATACAAGCCGAGCTTTGCAGGTTTCAATCTAGCTCGCCAGAGGCTCCAATTGCCCATTTCAGACATCTGGCATGCGGGCTTCGGTTTCAAGTACGACATTGTTCCCGCAACCGAACTTGGCTATACGACAGTCTGGATCAATCGCCAGGGCCATGCCCGTCCGGTCGATGTGAAGGAGACATTCCTGGTGGGAGATATGCAAACACTGGTCTATCTCATCAAGGGCATCGCTTACGACAAAACTGGGACTTGACAAATCACAATCTATTGGGTATTCTGTAAGAAGAACATCGTACTCCATCAGGCCAGAAAGGCAGGTGTAGTCATGCAACACTCCAAAAGAATCCTCCGCAGTATTATCGTAAGTACACCGAAGAGTGCTGACCGTGCAACCCTATGAAGTATTCGAACATACCGCCGACATTGGCTTGCACGCCTACGGTAGCACCCTCTCAGAACTCTTTATCCATGCCGCACAAGGTATGGAAAGTCTGATGGTTGCGCCGGAGCAGATACAGAGCCGGGTCAGTCGCGAGATAGCAGTCGAAGGCCACGATGAGGTATCATTACTTATCGCGTGGCTGAACGAATTGATTGTCCTGTTCGATACTGAATACCTGCTCTTCTCCCAGTTCGAGATCAATGTCATCACTCCAACCCATGTGAAGGGTCGTGCTTACGGTGAACCTTACGACCAACGACGTCACGATCTCAGTAGTGCTATTAAAGCCGTTACCTGGCACGAAGCCTCTGTCTTACACACAGCAGAGGGATACAAAGCTCGCATCATTTTTGATATCTAAAATAAGCTATTAAGAACTTATCAGGATATGAGATGCGCTCTGTCTCGGACATGATTTATCGCACCCGAGAGGCGGGATGGGGCTTCCACGATATGCACTACACAGCATGAGATAAAATACTGTTTCGACCATGACTCCTTTTGCTTCATAGTAGCGTATGCAGAACAAAGTCCTTATTCTATTGAGGAGAAAACCCCATGGGCAACTCGAAGGAAAAGATTCCTTTACAACGTGTAGATGCCAACCGTTGGCGCATCCCGCAACAGTATAACGCAGCTATGCACGTTCCCGGCATGGTCTACGCCGATGACGAACTGATCGCACAAATTCAAGAGGACAATGCACTGCAGCAAGTGGCGAATGTGGCTACTCTCCCTGGCATTGTCGGCTACTCGCTTGCCATGCCCGACATTCACTGGGGCTACGGCTTCCCTGTTGGAGGAGTCGCTGCCACTGATGCCGAAAACGGCGTTGTCTCTCCTGGCGGCATCGGCTTCGACATCAACTGCGGTGTGCGTATGCTGGCAACTGATCTCTTATACGACCAACTGCGTAGCAAAGTCGATAAGCTCGCTGACGAACTCTTCAGTAATCTGCCCTCCGGCGTGGGTGGTGCAGGCATGCATGACCTGACTGCCGATGAACTGCGTGCTGTGATGGTACGTGGCTCAGCATGGGCCATCGAAGAGGGCTATGGCTTCCCTGAAGATATAGAAGTTACCGAAGAGCAAGGCTGCCTGGCAGGGGCCAATCCCGCCACCGTCTCGGAGACGGCCATTCGCCGGGGTATGAAGCAACTTGGCAGTCTCGGCTCAGGCAACCACTTCTGTGAGATCCAAAAAGTTGATCACATCTATGATGCCGAGGCGGCTACCGCTCTTGGGATAGGTCAGATCGGCCAGATCGTGGCTACCATCCATTGCGGAAGCAGAGGATTCGGTCACCAGATTGCTGAGGATTACATCAAATTGGCCGAAGCTAAACAAAAAGATTTTGGCTTCAATCTGGTAGATCGTCAACTCTCCTGCCTACCTTTGCAGTCCGATGAAGGCAAGTCATATCTCTCGGCGATGGCCTGTGGTGCCAACTTTGCCTGGGCCAATCGTCAACTGCTTATGCATGGAGTACGCCAAGCTTTTGCCAGCGTCTTTGGACGTAAAGCTCGCCCTAAAGACCTACCGCTTGTCTACGATGTCTGCCACAACATCGCCAAAATCGAAGAGTACGCCATCGACGGAAAGATGCAACGCGTCTGCGTCCACCGCAAAGGCGCAACTCGTGCTTTCCCAGCGCACTATCCCGGTGTTCCTGAGAAATATCAAGCCATAGGTCAGCCTGTACTCATCCCTGGGGATATGGGTCGCTACTCCTTTGTCCTCGTGGGAGCTTCTGGCTCCCTTGAGCAAAGCTTTGGCTCCTGCTGTCATGGTGCCGGTCGTCGCCAGAGCCGTACCGCCGCCAAAAAGTCCCTGAGCAACAAAGACCTGCTCAACCAACTCGACGCTCGTGGCGTCACTGTCCGCGTCCACAGCAAAAACCTGCTGGCAGAGGAAGCTCCCCAGGCTTACAAAGATGCCCAGCAGGTAGTGAATGTGGTTCATAATGCTGGGCTTGCAAAGCTGGTGGTGAGGCTGAAGCCGGTGATTGTGGTGAAGGGGTAATGTAGAATAAGGATTTCTGGAAGTGCGTCATCTCAGGGATAAGTCGTAAAGACAGTAACTATGAGTCTGAGGTAAAACTTCCAGATTTCCTTCACTACATAAACTGGTGTATAATTTCTTAATAGATACACTATCTAAATTAGTGTTGTACCTCCTTACGGAATGAGCATTTTGCACAGTAAGACGGCGCAAGCTACAAACATATACTTCGACACAGACCGTATACATGTACATCTTTCTGATGGACGTGAAATCAGTGCGCCGCTGAACTGGTTCCCACGCCTCCGCAATGCTACTGACGAACAACGTCAGCAATGGGAATTGATTGGTCGCGGTGTTGGCATCCATTGGGAAGCCATTGACGAAGATATCTCTGTCGCTGGTCTGTTGGGATTACCAAACGATTAGCTTAAAAAATATGTAGAATGCAAGGGCCAGCAAAGCCGTAGTATAGTAGGGACACTCCTTGCGGCTGTCCTGGCCTGTGCTATTGATTTACCGCTTGACCACCGCCCATATAATCCCCGGCACCTTCCACACCGAAGGCTCAGCCTCAAAATCCACCAACTTCGGGAACACATTACGTGCCACTTTCCCTTGAGTCACAAACCAGGGCGGCGTCAGCAGACTGCGGAACGGACCTCGCACTACTGACTTTTGTGGACGAGAGAACATCAATGTATCATGCACTACTCCTGTTCCCGACTGGATATTCTCAAGCGTATGTCCGGGGAAGGCACCCCAGGTTGGCACGGTCAGTGCAAAACCTGCTCCAGCCCAATAGTTCACCCCCACCGTTCCATAGCGCAAGTTCGCTACTGCTCGCTCTACCGCCGCAGCCACCTGTGGATCCTTCAGCGACTGGGGATGTACAATAATCGTCACACTCAGTGTTCCCCAAACGTGTTCATTCGCAAACGTCACAGCACGATCGATATACTCTATGACACCTGATGTATCGAGTGCCGTTTCTGCAAACAAGCCACAGAACGCCTCTGTGGTAAAACATATATCATCCACACGCTCTGGATTCACATTTGCAATCAGCGTCCACGGGAGTTGCTCACCGGTCGCCGTGCCAATGCGTTCTGCCTCTGGATGGGCCGCTACAAATGCTTGTTGCCGATCTTTTGCCCCTGGATAATAGGCATTGCGTGGGGCTACTCTTTGCAGCATGGCACGTATCTCTTGCAAAAGCCGCTCGCGCTGTTCCCAACCCGCTTGCTGAATAATCACTCGCGTGGCATTGCAGTTGAACCCTGCGTTATTGGTCAGCATCGACACAATATGCTCGGCCTGATAGGTCAGATCGTTGGCACCCCATGGCCCAGGCACCACAATCACCGGACTGACATTGCCCAGTTCACCCGTCACCCTTTTGGTCAGCACCGGCTTACCCTCCGCCTTGCGCGCTGCTCCTTCAGCACCGTTCCCAAAGACAATTGCATCAAAGGTTTTATCTGAACCGGTGATATGAATTTCGTCGACGCACGGATGATTGCACAGGTACGCTCCCTCTGCTGCTCCTCCGTTCACAATACGTAAGAAGCCTGGCTCTATCAAGACACGAAAGCTCTCCTCCATCAAGGGAGCCAGGTAGGCATTCACCGGATTTGCCTTGAGGATCACCACCTGATCCTCTACAAACAACTTATACAGGATATCCATGGGACCAATACTCGATACGTTGCCCGCTCCCAACACCAGAGCAACCTTGCCCTGGTGCTTCTGTTCTTGATAGACGAATGCCTGTGTTTTTGGCAACTCCTCCACTGTCACCCCCGGTTCCATCCAGATTTCTGCCGTAGCCCCATTGGAGAAAAGGCGATCATACACCGTCTGTGGATATACCTGTGCCACCACCTGCCCATCTGGCCGTGCTATCACAGGCCCCGGAATCTTAGGATGCCCGATATTTTTGATATCGATCAGCGACTGGCGTAACTGACTCAGATTTTTCAGTATCGGCCATGGTCCCAGTGCCCATTCTTCAGCCGCAGCAGGTACACCTTCGCGAATACCTTTTGCTTGTAGAGACACTGCTACCCAACGTGGCGCAATAGCCGCAAAATCTTTTATCAGATCATCTAAAATAGCCACGCGATCATCAATGGTCAGCATGACCCATGCATCCTTGTGTGACTGTAAGGTCTCTATGGCAGCATCCATTGCCTCTTGTGTAGACGAGATACTTCCTGTAACCGTTGGAAATTGGGGGGATCCTTGCTGTATATCGACTGTCATAATTTATACCTCCATTTGAACCACAGCTTCTTTTGCAAACTATACAGATTGTACTAAACGCCTGACTTGATTACAAACTTCTTGACGGCCATCTCTTCGTGATGTAGGATACCCAGTGATGAGTTTCTATGTTGGTCATTCATAAAACTACACTAGAAATTACCATATGCACCAATCATCTCTACCAGTCCAAACCAATATACATACGCAGTTGCGCGTCACATCGGACACCCGTTTGCAAGGCCGCTTGCTCATTTTGGCACGGGCACTATGGGTAGCGTTGATTGTGCCTGCCCTCGGTATTTTTGCTATCGCTCTATGGCTGAATTACAAACAATTTATGGGGCCGACAGAAGCCATACAGAGAAAAGTTGCGCATTTAGATACCTCGGTTAATGGTTACGTCGCTTTCACCTCACATTTTATTCTCTATGTCACAGGCTTTAGCCTTGCAGCTAAAATACCTACTAATGGAACTTTTGCTTGTGTTATATTACCCATGAGGCAACATCATTTGGCTGGATATACAATTGTTCGATGAGAAGGCTGAAACCATGCACCGTATTACCCCTGACTACTGGTCCATATGGAAACAGTTTGTACTACATGGCGTGATGCTGGAAGATGCACTCCCCCCGGCAATTATGCAATCGTGGAGACACTGCAGCGCGATTGGCCTTGATCCCTACAGTGAAAGTGTCCCAGCAAATGATACTCATCTCACCTCTCTCACCGTCTCCCACAAACTCCTGTCTCTGGTTCGTCCGGCAATGGAGGACTTACACCAGTTCATTGAAGGGTCAGCGTGTGTGGTGGTCTTTGCCGATGCGGAGGTGCGGATAGTGGATAGGTTTGGTGACCCAGAGATGCAGGAAGAACTCAAACATCTTGGGCTAACCATTGGAGCATCCTGGCGCGAAGACGAACAGGGGTCGAATGCCCTTGCCCTGGCTCTACGAGAATCGTTTCCTATACAGCTTGAAGGGGCAATGCACTATCGTGCTGCGTTACACGCACTCTATACCTCAGCCGCTCCAGTGTATGACCTGATGGGACATGCTGTTGGTGCCTTGGCGGTCATTGGTTCGCATGAGAACTGCCATCCTCACACCTTGGGTATGATCACGGCAGCAGCCCAGGCAATTAGCAACCAGCTACAGATGCAAGTTTGGTTGAGTAATGCGAACGATCTGCTATCAGAGCTAAAAACCATTCTGCAAGCTTTGCCAGAGGGGATCCTCTTATTGCGGCGCGATGGAGTGATCTCACAGATGAATGCTCCGGCTGGCACCATGCTCGGTCTCACGCCTGCTAAGGTGACTGGCAGGCGACTGCGTGATGTCTTGCCAATTCCCAGCATACTATTCCAGGCGCTAGCCCGTCAACAGCAACTCTCTGACGAGGAAATTATCTTCGACACAGTGCATGGACGTGTCACCTGTCTCTGTTCACTCAAACCTATCTCGAGTTATCGGCCACAGACAGGTTTGGAGGATATTGTCGGCTCCACTGGCATCGTCATTGCAGAGCCAGTCGCCTCTGATGGCTTTGTAATCATCCTACGCAGTATTGAGCGAGTGCAGAAACTTGTCAATAGAATGACCGGTGCTCGTGCTCGACTCACCTTTGCCAATGTCGTGGGCAACAGCCCAGCGTTGCAAGAAGCATTACGCTTGGCCCATCTGGCAGTAAAGAGCAACTCCACAGTGCTTCTTCAAGGAGAAACGGGTACAGGGAAAGAAATTTTTGCGCAGAGCATTCATAATGGTAGTGCACGGGCAGACGGGCCGTTTGTCGCGATCAACTGTGCAGCTATTCCACGAGAATTGATCAATACAGAACTCTTTGGCTATGAAGGCGGCTCATTCACTGGTGCTGATCGCCAGGGACGTTCGGGTAAATTTGAACAAGCACATGGTGGAACACTCTTTCTTGATGAAATTGGTGACATGCCGCTTGACCTGCAAACAACACTGCTTCGTGCTATCGAAACACGCACGATTGCACGCATCGGCAGTCATCGAGTAATTCCTGTTGATGTGCGTATCATCGCCGCTACACATAAAGATCTGCGAGAAGAGGCGCGACGTGGAACCTTTCGCTCCGACCTCTTCTACCGCCTAAACGTATTGACCATACACATTCCAGCACTACGGGAACGTGTTGATGATGTGCCCTTGCTCGTACAGCATTTTTTGCAGCGTCAAAGTCGTATCCTCGGCCATTCGTTCACGATCACGCTGGAAGCTATGACAGCCATTCAGCGATACGACTGGCCCGGGAATGTCCGCGAACTTGAGAATATGCTTGAGCGCGTGACCTATCTCATACCGAAAAACACCATCACTCTTGACGATCTACCCATTGAGTTCCAGCAAACGCTTGAGCATGGTGAGACCTCAAAACACCGCAACACAGATCACTTGCAGTCAATTGAAGATTACCAGCAGAACACATCTGCCACAGAGAAGTCCAGAGCATTGAAGGAACAAAACATCGAGACTGAGGTGCAGGCTATTCGACAGGCCCTGCATGCAAGTAACGGCCAGTTGGCTCGTGCCGCCACCCTGCTTGGCATCAGCAGAACGACCTTGTGGCGTAAGATGATGAAATATGGATTGAATGAAGGCAAGGATGCTCTGGATATCTGAATACTGGTTGCCAATGACATTGGAGACCCTCGTCATCAATCCGATAAAGAATGTTTCAATATTGAAACATTCCTGTTGTAGAGTTGCAGGAATGAAACGCTCTGTTTCAATATTGAAACATTTCTTTTCTCCATCTTTTCCAACTTACTCGCCCATCTTAAGCTCTTTTCCTCCAATTTTCTCAGATCGCGAAGTCGCCTTGTACGTCTTCTCAGGCGGCTTTAACAGTATTTGGCCACTCATTGTTCCTCTCCACTTCCCAGGTTTGGCATGAATATTGCTATGTAATGAAGCAGACATGTTTTGATTGGCAAAATCACCAGCCAGTTCATGAGAGGAGGTGGAAAAGCCTTTATACATCCCATGAGGGATGCCAAGTATGCATGGTCTCGTTATAAACGTCTGAACGTATCGCTTCAACATCAGGTCAATTTGTTTCTTGCATCGAACGTTGCCTACTGAAAGGAGGATGTCTGCCAGATTAGGCAGACAACTAAGGTATGGACAGGACACCAACACTTACTCAGAAATTTGTTGCCGAGCTGCTAGGAACTTCTTTCCTCACATGGATTGGCGCAGGTTCCATTACCGCAGCAGTTTTTCTTCTCAATGGTGCCAAGCCAGCATTGGCATTTTCCATGGCTGATCTTGGCATGATCGCCCTGGCATTCGCCTTTGCCATCGCAGCTATGGTCTACACCATCGGTCACATCTCCGGTTGTCACATTAATCCTGCAGTTACTTTCTCACTGGCTGTTACCAAGCGCATCAGCTGGAACGAAGCAGTGGTCTACTGGATTGCGCAATTCCTTGGAGGAATCCTGGGAGCGATATTCATCGCCCTTGCCTTTGGCTGGACGGCCGCGGCCCAAGGCCCTGGCCTTGGTGCTACGAACTTTGGTGGTGCGATAGGACTCTACGGAACTGCTGGTGGTTGGGTTGTAGCCATTGCCATGGAGACGATTGGCACCTTTTTCCTCCTCTTCGTCATTATGGGAACAGCCGTGGATGGTCGCGCACCCGCAGGTTGGGCAGGCCTTATCATCGGCCTCATGGTTGCCGGTGAGATTTTTGCCTTTGGCCCAATTACCAATGTGGCCCTCAATCCCGCACGTGCCTTTGGGCCTGCGCTTGTGCAAGTCTTCCTCGGTGGCACATACGATCTCTCCCACTTGATTGTCTATTTTGTAGGACCCCTTCTGGGCGGTGTTCTCGGTACCTTGACCTATGATTTCATCGCACGCGGCCGTGCGATAGCCGGTAAGCCGGAACTCGGTGGTGTCTCTGAGACAGCCGTCGAAAATCCTCGCTAGTACTCTGCCTATGGAAAGTCGAAGCTACCCTATAATTCTAAAGAAGGAGGCAAACATGAAGAAACTCATCAACCAGCCAGAGGACGTAGTCAAAGAGGCACTCGCGGGCATGCAGGCCTTGCACCCGGAACTGATCCGTGTGGATTATGAAAACCAAGTGATCGTGCGTAGGGATGCTCCGATACGTGGCAAAGTGGGCGTAATTTCGGGCGGTGGCAGTGGTCATGAGCCTATGCATGGCGGCTTCGTTGGACGTGGCATGCTCGATGCGGCTTGCCCAGGTGCCATTTTCACCTCACCTGTGCCCGATCAGATGCTTGCTGCAACCCGTGCTGTCAATGGTGGTGCTGGCGTACTACACATCGTCAAGAACTACACCGGTGACGTGCTGAACTTCGAGATGGCAGCTGAGTTGGCTCAGGCTGAAGGTATTGAGGTGGCAAGTGTGGTGACAAATGACGATGTAGCCGTGCAGGATAGCCTCTATACTGCCGGACGGCGCGGCGTTGGTGTCACCGTACTGCTGGAGAAGATCGTCGGCGGACTGGCCGAGGCGGGTGCATCCCTAGAGCAAGTGGTTGCCTTGGCGAAGAAAGTCAATGAGCAGGGGCGCAGTATGGGTATGGCTCTCACTTCCTGCACTGTCCCAATGGCTGGCAAGCCCACGTTCGAACTCGGTGATGATGAGATGGAGATTGGTATTGGCATTCATGGTGAGCCGGGGCGCCGTCGCGTCAAGCTTGCTCCTGCTGCCGCGGTCACAGAAATGCTGGCCACACCTATCATCGAAGACCTCGGCCTGAAAGCTGGTGAGCGTGTGCTGGCCTTTGTCAATGGTATGGGTGGAACCCCTCTCGTCGAACTCTATGTCGTTGCCAACGAACTCGCCAATATGCTACGCGCTCAGGATATTAGCATTGCGCGTTCACTCATAGGCAGCTATATCACTTCCCTTGAAATGGCTGGCTGTTCGATTACCCTACTACGGCTCGATGATGAATTGATCCGCTATTGGGATGCGCCCGTGTATACTCCTGCTCTACGTTGGGGAGTGTGATCGTCTCAGGTAGGCGTGGACCTTGTATTTGTCTATAGGGCGAGTAGTGCCTTTCACCCCTGTTACCCCACAAGGAAGACACACCAGTGTCGTTGCAGGGGTGAATATCAAACTCGTCCATGTTTACCTCAAACATTCGGTAGTATAATATGATCGGGCCAGGAGAGGACATTGGCCCTTGCCAGCTTCTCTGTAGCATACATAATATACGATAGATGAATGCTTTATGGACGCATACAAGGTCCGCCCCTACACATTGCGGAGGAGACTATGCCTATTACCACTGAAGACACTTTACGTTGGTTACAGCAGGTAGCGATCGTTCTACACGAAAACCGTGACTTTCTCACGCAACTTGACTCTCCTATTGGTGACGCCGATCATGGGGTCAATATGGATCGAGGCTTTCAGGCTGTGATCGAGAAATTGCCGACTGTCGCAGGCACGGACATTGGCTCAATCCTCAAAACGGTCGGCACGACATTGGTTTCGACGGTTGGCGGTGCGAGTGGTCCGTTATATGGAACAGCGTTTCTGCGTGCTGGTATAGCAAGCTCTGGCAAACGCGAACTGTATGAAGCTGATGTCGTCGGCATACTGGAAGCTGCATTAGAGGGGATTAAAGCGCGTGGCAAGGCCCAGCCAGGGGAGAAGACAATGGTTGATGCACTCACCCCTGCTCTGGTGGCAGCCAAGGAAGCAGAGGCACAGAATCTGGGTTTATCGCAACTCCTGCGCCGGGCCAGTGATGCCGCTGAGGCGGGCATGAGAGCGACTATTCCTCTACTTGCCACAAAGGGACGGGCCAGTTATTTAGGTGAACGTAGCATCGGACATCAAGACCCAGGCGCAACTTCTAGTTGGTTAATACTCAAAGCCTTCGCAGACACCTGTGCGTAGGTACATCCATGGGTCGTCAATACTGTTCGTGCTAAAAAACGTGGACGCAAGAGTTCCTGCTCCTGCGTTAAAGGAGAGTATGCCATGACGGTTAGCTTAGTAATCGTATCCCATAGCGCTCAACTGGCGAAAGGTGTAGCTGAATTGGCAGGGCAGATGGCCCAGGGGAAAGTAGCCATTGCGGTGGCGGGGGGAACCTCGGAAGGCACTCTTGGCACCTCAGTTGAGAAGATCATAGATGCACTCAACCAGGTGGATGGGCCTGATGGCACATTGGTGCTGCTCGACCTGGGAAGTGCAGTCATGGCGACCGAAATGGCTATTGAAGCCTTTGCGGAAGGTCAGCACCATCATGTCCTCATTAGTTCCGCACCACTTGTCGAAGGTGCCGTGATTGCCGCCGTAGAGTCCTCCATCGGTAACAGTCTCCAAGAGGTAGCTGAGGCGGCGGCCAGTGCCCACACATTACCAAAGGTACACAGATACAATAGATAGGAAAAGGACTACCAAGATGCCCATAGTGGAAACCAGCCTGGTCATTACGAACAAAGTCGGCTTGCATGCTCGTCCAGCCCGGCTGCTTGTACAGACTGCTGCACAGTTTCAGTCCCAGATTCAATTACAGCATGGAGAGAAGGCAGCAAATGCGAAGAGTATCCTAGGCGTACTCAAGCTTGGCGCGAGAATTGGCGAGACCCTTATAGTACGTGCTGAAGGAGAAGATGCTGAACAAGCGGTGAAAATGTTGGCAGACCTTGCCAACCGCAAGTTTGATGAGGAGGAGTGAGGCCGCATATGTCGAGCGAGGGTTCATCTCCAATCAGCCCAATGCGTGGAATAGCAATCTCTCCAGGGATAGCTATCGGTCCAGTACGCCTGTATAAGGCTGCCAGCTCTTCTGTAGCAATGATGAAGATCAGTCCCAACCAGGTCAAGGCTGAACAGCAGCATTTGCAACAGGCTCTTGATGCCGCCATTGGTGAGTTACGCGCACTAAGTGAACATGTAGCACAAACAGTGGGGCGTAACGAAGCAGATATATTTGAGGCCCAGCAGTTGATACTGCAAGACCCTGAACTGCTGCATGAAACGACTGAACGTATTACTCAACAGCATTTCTCGGCTGCCGCAGCACTCCATCAAGCCGCAGAATACCTGGCTCAGCAGCTTGAAGCGTTAGAAAACGAGACAATAGCGGCTCGTGCCTCAGATATTCGAGATGTGGGGGCTAGGGTAATCCACCACCTGCAAACTGAGGGCATGCCTACTAAACGCATTACTGGAGATAACACTCCTGTCCTACTAGTCGCCTATGATCTCACACCATCGGATACCGCCACCTTTGACCCCAAAACCATTCTTGGCATCTGTACCGTTGTTGGGGGTCCGACGACGCATGCGGCCATTATAGCCCGTGCCCTCGAGATTCCCGCCATTGCTGGCTTTGATCCTCATCTCCTGGACCTATTGCATGATGGTCAGCAGATTGCTATTGATGGTGCCAGGGGATTACTCTACCTTCAACCTGATGCTGGACAGCAGCAAGAGTTACAAACCTTGATGTACCAGCAGCAACGGGAACGTACACTTCGGCGCACGCAAAATGATATGCGATGGCGCAACCAACCGGGTTCCATGGCTGACGGCTATGCTGTCCAGGTCTTTGCCAACGTGGGCGATGGAGAAAGCGCACGTACCGCCGCCGAACTCGGTGCCGAGGGCATTGGCCTGTTGCGCACCGAGTTTCTTTTTGCAGGACGCCACGTTTTTCCTGATGAGCAAGAACAATTCGATAGCTATGTAACCTTATTTCAAGCATTCGCTCAGCGTGCATCGCTGGGCAATACCATCGTAGCACGCACCCTCGATGCAGGGGCCGATAAGCCTTTTCCTGCCCTGGAGCCCTTGATTGGCACAATGCAGGAGTCTAACCCTGCCCTAGGACTGCGTGGAGCACGCATCCATCTTATGCATGAGGCACTCCTGCGCCAGCAACTGCACGCACTTCTGCGAGCAGGAGCAGCAACAGATGTACAACTTCATATCATGTTTCCCATGATTGCTACCTTAGAGGAGGTGCGTCGTCTGCGTGCGACCTACACTTCTGTGAGGCACGAACTTGAGAGTGAGGGTGTGACGCTCTCTCCGCACACCCAGCTTGGCATTATGATTGAAACGCCTGCCGCCGCGTTGATGGCCGATGTATTGGCGCATGAAGTCGATTTCTTCAGCATTGGAGCGAATGATCTCTTCCAATATACTATGGCTGCTGACCGCACCAATAGCCGTGTCACAGGTATGTTTGGCTTACTGGAGCCTGCGGTGTGGCGTTTAATTGATCACGTGGTTCGCACTGGTGTAGCATCTGGTAAGACGGTTGCCCTCTGTGGAGAACTGGCGGCTGATCCGCGTATAGGGCCACTCCTGGCCGGTTTGGGTGTACAAGAACTGAGTATGAATCCATCTGCTATTGTGAACGTCAAGGCAGCACTCCATAAACAGACCAGAACATACTGGCAACAGCGAGCGCAAGAACTGCTGAGAGCAGAAACGGCGTCAGATATGCAAGCTGTGTTAGAAGCCCCTGAGTAAGAGCGACCTCCATGGTCGGCCTCGGGAAGGCTAGGGAGCTCTTTACAAAAATCCTATGCACACCCTTTTTCTCCTGAATCATTGCCAACATTTTGCAGAGTTGTTATACTCCCTTTATAAAGAGTATTTAATCAGAACAATATGCAGATAAGGAGCTTATAGTGAAAGTACTTGTAACAGGAGCTGCCGGTTTTCTGGGCGGTCATCTTATTGATATGTTAGTAGAGCGTGGAGATGAAGTACGCGCTCTGGTGCGACCAGAAGAAGATGCCTCTCGCCTCTATCAACTTGATGGCGTCGAAGTAGTACGTGGCGACTTGACCAGTCCCGCGTCTCTCAAACGTGCTGTCCAGGGCGTAGAGCGCGTTTACAATGTCGCCGCCAAAACTGGCCCATGGGGTTTAGAAGATGTTTACCGCGCCATCAATGTCCAGGGCCTAGCCGACCTTGTTCATGCCTCTATGGACGCTGGTGTGCAACGTATTGTCCATACCAGTTCCATTACTGTCTACGGCCACCACCTGCAAGGTATCGTAACCGAGGACGACCCATTTTCCGCCGAAGATAACCCCTATAGCCGTACTAAAATTGCTGGCGAAAAGCTGATTGCCAATCTCGTCAGAGACAACGGGGCACCCGTGGTTATCGTGCGTCCCGCATGGATTTATGGTCCCCGCGATACAGCCAGCTTTGGACGTTTTGTGGCCCTCGTCGAATCCGGCAAAGGCTTTATCATCGGTTCAGGCCAAAATATCGTTCCTGTCGTCTATGTTCGTGATGTCGCGCAAGGATTGATCAAGGCTGGCGAAGCTGGCGATGAAGTTATTGGCCGGGCCTACACTATTGCCGATGACCGCCGTGTCACTCAGGCCCAATACCTCAACACCATCGCTGATTATCTCCACGTTCCACATATCTCACGCCACCTTCCCTATCCCGCTCTTTACATGGCCGGTCGCACCGCCGAACGCGCCTGGCAAGCCATGGGGCGACGCAATGCGGCACCACCGCCTCTAACAACCTACGGCGTTACGCTCTTAGGCGGTGAGCAAATGTTTTCCATTGGCAAGGCCCGCAACGAGCTAGGCTACAAACCGGAGTACGATATTCAACGGGGCGTGGCCGAAGGCGTCAAATGGTATCTGGAGGCCAAACAGGCAAAATCCAACGCTGAAGAAAAGCGTGAGACAGTCTCAGCCAATATGTAGGCGTGATCCCCAGGGGTTTTGGGTCTGATTATACAGCCACTGGATGCAGTGGCTTTGTCTCTTTGCCTGTCAATGGTGGGGGAAGTGGCCTGCGACGGCGTATAGAAAACCAGTTGAAGAGGTAAGCCAGCGTCAAAAGCAGGAAAAGTGCATCGCGGATAGCCACTGCTTGTATAAACCCCGGTACATATTGTACCAGCAGCACATTCGTTGTGCGCGTGTACAGATACGGGTAGATGATGGTCGTCAGCAGTGAAATACTTCCCCACCAGATCAGCCAGAGTATGTCAAGGGAACTGGTATAGGCTAACAAAGGCATGATCCAGATCAGATACTGCGGACTAAAGACTTTACCAGTCGTGATGAAAACCAGTAAAAGGGCAATAAACGCTTGCACCATATCCATCTTGCCGCGCCACTGCTGCCAGATGGTATAGATGTAACCCAGGATAAAGGAGATTTCAAAGCCAAGTGCAACCTTATTGCCTAACACACTAACCACATTCAGCGAACCATAGGTAAATTCAACGTGCGCGGGATACCCAAACCTCCTGCCTAACCAGAGAATGCTGCTACCCGTCGATTCGATTTGTACCGGTCGTTGCGCAAAATAGCTGAGCTGGCTTATCACCGCACCTTGAAAATCCAGCAAGGCGAACAGTCCTGTCACAGTGATCAGTATGCCAAAAAAGAGCAGAGTATTCTTCCATTGCCATTGCAATATACCCTTCAGTGTTCGCCATAGCTCTGCTGGCACAGTTGAAAGTGACATCGTCGGGATATCCATACGCTGAGCGTCCCGTTGCTCCGCGATAAACAGCGCAGGCAGTAACAATAGCGGGTAGATTTTGAGCAGTGTCGCGAAGGCCAGGGCTATGTAGGCTACCGTCCAATGTTTACGCTCAGCCGCCAGAATGCAGAGTAACGTCAGAGCCGCAGGTATCAGATCAAAACGCCCTTCAGCAGTTGCCCATGCCCCTATCAGGGCGTACAATGCAAAGACCAGAGCCGAACCCCGTGGCCCAAAACGCAGCAAAAGCCAGTAGATCAGTACCGAGACCAGGGCCATCCAGAGCGCAAAAAGCAACTGGTAATAGGGTAGAGGTACCAGCAATGACATCGAAAATATCACCAGCGTCAATGGTGGATATTCCAGGGGGAGCATATGGAACGGCCCCTGTATTACCGAGGCATGGATAAAATAACACTGAGAGGGTGGCAGCAGATGTACAGCACTACTGCCCAACCAGAACGTCAGCGCGTAGCACTGATAGCGGGCGGCATCTGTTGAGGGCCAGAAAATTTGCCAGGATGCTCCACAAAACATCAGAATGACAACGATAATGATGGGCATATAGGCCAACATGCCACTTTTCGCCAGAAGCGCATTCCAGAAAGAAAGATGTGGTTTGCTCATCTCGGCTGTACGTTTATCCGCTACCTGCTCTTTTAACAAAAATATACCTGCCATCTCTAAGCATAAATACCTGACTTTGACATTCCAGTAAAGCCGGTACTACAATCCCGACAGTATGCTTCATGTCGTGTACTACTTGCTTTTATTTTCTTCTTATAAAGGTTTGCACTTTGCAAGACGATTAGCAGGCAATGCGAGTAACTTTTTTTGTACTCTCTCCTAGAGGAAAGTATGCTTTCTATTCCTAAAAAGAAGGACGAGATTGTGCTATCCTTCTTCATTTTTCAAAATCATCCCCTTGTCTATTATGTTCCAAAAGTGTATATATATATTGTAGGTAATCCCTGTACACAGTGTAAGTAAGAAACATGTAGCTAGAGCAGGAGGGTATTTCATCAATGAAACTATATTCCATCGAGCACCGCGCATACAGAGTCACGTGGTTTTTGACCGTTCAGCTTATCGCCCTGATTGGCTGGATTATTGTGCAATCGTTCTTCTCCCTTTCTCCACTTGGCCAGAATCTCGGATTTACGCCTACAATAGTGGTCGAAGCGATCTGGTGGATTGCCACCCTCGTGATTATGTTTGTGCTGTTTAAACGAGAATACAACAGCTTTGTCAAAGCGGCTCTTGACTTGGAGCAGGCGGATAAGAAGCTGAGGGAGACGACAAACAATATCTTGTCAGATCTAAGAAATCAACAAGAAAAGTAAACCTTTCACCGTAAGATGTAGCTTGGTACCTACGATAGGAGAGATCGCCGATGGCGATCTCTCATTCTTCTACTCTTGCGGACAATGCGCTCTCCTGAGGACCATGGAGTTCAAGGCGACCAGGTCTGGTCGGTAAAGCTGCTGCGGGTGAACCTAGGAAGATGACATATCCAGCCTTCAGTCCACCTACGTTCTCTGACAGCCAGCTCAAGCGTTCTCCAATGTCTCCCAGGGCCTCCACCGGACCCTCGGTGAGCAATTCTCCGTTCACGTACAGGCTGAGTTGGCCCGTGAAGGATTCGCTCAGCCGTTGCTTCCCCAGCAGGAAACCACCACCAGAAGTGTTATCAGCGACAACCTCAGCAATGCTGAAGCGGTACCCTTCCCAGATGCTATCCAGGAAATCCACTCCCAAAAAGATACCGGCGATAGCTAATCGTGCCGCTTCCGGCGATGCGTGTGCAGGAAGATCATCACGGATTACCACAGCCAGCTCTGGCTCGATCCTCGGTTGAATGAATTGATTCAAGTGGACTGGACTTTCCAGAAGCATCTCGGGGTAGATGCGACCGTGAATGGGCGCACTGATCCCCATTTGGGCTTGTTTGGCGGGACTGATTAACCCAAATTTATATCCTTTCAGTTCCCGGTTCTCTCCTAAAGCCGCCTGGATTCGGTAGGCGCCCTCAAGATCCACCCCGACAGCCTCCGCTTGCGACATCGTGGTTGTTCTGCTGGTTCGGGCCTCCCGCACGCGAGCAAGCAGGCTCTCTTCAGCTTGGGTCAGGTTCATCTGGCTTCACCTACCTTGAAACGTGGCTTTGCGCTTCTCAATAAAGGCTTGCATGCCTTCACGCATATCCTCTGTGGCGAAGAGCAAGAAGAAGTTCCTGCGCTCCGTCGCCAGTCCCTCTTCGAGAGAGGTCTCAAAGGCCGCCAGGACCGCCTCCTTTGCCAGACGTACGGCGATAGGAGGCTGGGCTGCCACCGTTTGTGCAAGTTTCATAGCTTCGTTGAGGTGCTCACCCTTGGGAACGACACGATTCACTAGGCCGTGGTTCGCCATTTCCTGTGCGCTGAGCTGCACGCCAGTGAGCACCATCTCCATCGTGCGGTACTTGCCCAACGTCCGGGCCAAGCGCTGGGTTCCACCCGCTCCAGGAATAATACCAAGCTGAATTTCGGGTTGTCCAAAGCGGGCGTTCTCTGAAGCGATGATCATATCGCAGTGCATGGCCAGTTCGCATCCCCCACCAAGGGCATACCCTCCCACGGCGGCAATCAGTGGGGTGCGGACACGTCGAACACGCTCCCAGGCCTCGAACCTGCCGAGCATCATATCAATCGGCGACTTGTCGGACATCTCCTTAATATCCGCCCCTGCGGCAAAGGCTTTCTCTCCTGCTCCCGTGATGACAATGCAGCGGATCGTTTGATCGCCATCCAGTTCCTCCAGGGCCTCAACCAGCTCGCCCACCAGTGAGAAATTGAGCGCATTCAACTCTTTCGGACGATTGAGGGTGACAATACCAATCGGCTCATTGCGCTCGACAAGGATGTGTTGATATTCTGACATAGTTCTCCTCTTTAGATCTGTAGTTGCCTGTTTACCCTGCCTCAACCTACATATTTGACGACCGCCTCCCCCGTAATAACCAGAGCCCCGTTTTGATTGGTACAGTCCGTACGCAGCGTGATAAGGCGTTTGTCCTCGCGTACCTTAATGATCTCGACGCTCACTGTCACCGTATCGCCGATATGCACAGGAGCGACAAATTTCAGCGTCTGCCCCAAATAGATGCTCCCCGGTCCGGGAAGATCCATCCCGATCGCCGCAGAGATCAGGGAGCCGATGAGGAAGCCGTGGGCAATCCGCTGACCGAAAGGAGAACGTGCGGCATAGTCTGCATCCAGGTGAACAGGATTGCGATCTCCACTCACCTCGGCGAAACGCACAATATCGTCATCCGTGATCGTACGCTCACGTGTCGCTCGTGTTCCCACTGCTGGAAGTTCTGAGAGATTTTTCTTTTCCTTGCTCATGTCCTTTAATCCTTTCCTGAGTGGTCGGGTCACTCTTTCCCTTTCTATGCAGCAGGGCATACCTGCCCTGTAGCCTTCTCAACATGCTCTCGTTCCTGCCGTGTGGGAGCCGCTTGATGCATTTGAGACTATCAGCAGCATCAAGCGACTGCTGATAGTTACGAGAGCGGAGGATGGGGCAGGTTCTTGAAGGCCTCCATCGAGGCTTGCATCAACTTCTGGAAGGCTTCTTGCTGCTTTTGCGTTTGC
>WNGG01002859.1_pt1 | contig 38581 bp, 33 predicted proteins | sample 5400661 | NCBI WGS metagenome assembly WNGG01 (sample SAMN13153372, study PRJNA577476) | soil metagenome | isolation source: 100 cm soil or saprolite under Garry oak tree replicate 1 | place: USA:California | collected 2016-06-15
CGGCGGGCATCTTCTGGTTCGTGGCCGAGGCGTGGGGCCACCGCGGCGAGCCGACCCGCGTGCTGCTGTGGAACTCCATCAGCCGCCTGCTGATGCTGCTCGCCATGGGAGCCATGACGGCGCGCATCCGCGGCGACCAGCAGCGGCTGCGCGGGGCCAACCGGCGCCTGGCCGAGCTGCTCGGAGACGCCGAGCGCCTCGCGCGCACCGATGCGCTCACCGGCCTGGCCAACGCGCGCGCGTTCACCGAGCGCCTGCGGCAGGAGGTGGCGCGGGCGCAGCGCGACGGCACCCCGCTGTGCCTGGGCTACGTGGACGTGGACAACTTGAAGCGCATCAACGACGCCCAGGGGCACGCCGCCGGAGACGAGCTTCTCCGCGAGGTGGCGCGGGCCATCGGCCAGTCGGTGCGCGCGAGCGACGTGGCGGCGCGGCTGGGCGGCGACGAGTTCGCCATCCTCTTCGTGGGGATGCGGCAGGACGCCGCGGAGGCGGCGGCCCGGCGCCTGCTCGAGCGCCTGAAGCAGCTCGACGATCTGCACCCGGGTCTCCACCTGGGAGCGAGCATCGGAGTGGCGATGTACGGCGCTCCTCCGGAGACCGCGGAGCAGATGATCCGCGCGGCGGATGCGGCGATGTACGAGGCCAAGCAGCGCGGCAAGGGACGCGTCGTGCTGTGGGAGGGGCCCCCACCGGACGCCGCGGCGCCTACGCGACACTGACGATCCGTCTGGCGGTGAATGTCGACGCCACCGGGGAGGTCGACTATGCTGCGCCGCCCTCTGACGCCCGAGGAGGAGGACACAAGGCATGCCCGTCGCTCTTTCCCTTCTGCTCGCCCTCGCCGCTGCGCCGCAACGGACCGCCCCGGTGAAGCCCGCCCCGGCCGGCGCGCCCGCCAAGGCGTTCCCGTTCCCGACCGAGACGCACACGCTGCCGAACGGGCTGCGGCTGGTGCTCATCCCGTACGACTCGCCGGGCCTGGTCGCCTACTACACGCTGATGCGCGTCGGCAGCCGCAACGAGCCCGAGGCGGGGCGCTCCGGCTACGCGCACTTCTTCGAGCACGTGATGTTCCGCGGCACGAAGCAGCACCCCGCCGACGACTACAACGCCACCGTCACGCGGCTGGGCCTCGACACGAACGCGTACACGGACCTCGACCTCACCGTGTACCACCTCTACGGGCCGGCGAAGGCGTTGCCCACCATCATCGACTACGAGTCGGACCGCTTCCAGAACCTCGACTACAGCGAGGCCCAGTTCAAGACCGAGGCGGGCGCCATCCTGGGCGAGTACGCGAAGAGCGCCTCGGATCCCGAGGAGAAGATGTCCGAGGTGATGCAAAACACCGCGTTCAACCGGCACACGTACAAGCACACCACCATCGGGTTCCTGCCGGACATCAAGGCGATGCCGAGCGGGTTCGAATACTCGCGCGAGTTCTTCCGCCGCTATTACACGCCGGACAACGCGACCATCGTCGTGGTGGGCGACTTCGACAAGGCGGACACGCTCGCCCGCCTCACCAAGGCGTACTCCGGCTGGAAGGGCAAGCTCGATCCGTCGCCCATCCCCCGCGAACCGCGGCAGACCTCCAGCCGCCGGGCGACGGTGGCCTGGAAGGCGCCGACGGTGCCGCGCCTGTACATGGCCTGGCACGGGCGCGGAGCGGACGACCTGCACGCGGCCGCGGTGCAGGCCGTGCTCTCGCCTTACCTCTTCGGCGAGACCAGCGCGGTCTACCAGGAGCTGGTGCTGAAGCGGCAGATCGTCGACAGCATCTCGGCGCAGGACGGCGTCAACCGCGACCCGTTCCTGCTCGGCGCGATGCTTCGCGTGAAGGAGGAGAAGAACCTGCGCCCGGCCGAGCTGGTGGTGCTGCGCGAGGTGTCCAACCTGGCGCGTGGCCGGGTCGACGCCTCGCTGCTCGCGGCGATCAAGTCCAACGTGCGCTACTCGATCGTCGCCGCGCTCGACAAGCCCGACTCCATCGCCAACGCGCTGGTGCAGTACACCTCGCTCACGGGCGACCTCGACTACCTGAACGCGGTGGCGCGCGAGATCGACGCGCTCACGCCCGCCATGCTGCAGGAATTCGCCAAGCGCGCCTTCCTCGACGCGAACCGGACGACGGTCACGCTGACCTCCCAGACCGCGCGCGCGCAGCGCAAGCCCGCGGCGAAGACCGCCAAGGGGGGTGGTCGGTGAGGCGCGCCGCCCTGGCGCTGTTCGCGGCGCTCGCCTGCAGCCACGCGGAGGACCGGGTGAAGACGGCCTCGGGCTCGCAGGCATCGGGTTCGACCGGGGGTGCCCCGCAGGACGAGGCGGCGGCCGCCGGCGAGAGCGAGCGCTCCGGCGCACTCACCGCCAAGCCCCGATCCAAGGTGGGCGGAGAGGGGACCGAGCACCCCCCGCCGGGCTCCCCGGCCGACGTGCGCACCGCGGCCGAGACGCCGGCCGCTGCGGCGAACGAGGCGCCCGTGCTCGCCCTGCCTCCGAGCCAGAAGCCGATGGTGACCATCGCGCTGCGCTTCACCAGCGGCGCGGTGGACGACCCGAAGGGCCAGGCGGGGATCACCTCGCTCGCCGCGCGCGTGATGTCGGAAGGCGGGACGCAGTCCCTGGACGCCCGCTCGCTGCTCCTCGCCCTCTTCCCGATGGCGACGTCGATCGGTGCCCGCGTGGACAAGGAGCTGACCACCTTCTCCGCGACGGTCCACCGCGAAAATCTTGAGAAGCTCCTCCCCATCCTGCTGGACGTGGTGGCGCACCCTCGCTGGGACCCGCGCGAGTTCGCCCGCCTGCGCGACGCCGCCGTGATCGACGTCGAGAAGCGCTTGCGGCAGGGCGACGACGAGAACCTGGGGAAGGAAGCGCTGGGAGAGATCCTCTACCGGGGCCACCCGTACGGGCGCCTCACCGACGGCCACGTCGCAGATCTCAAGGCGCTGACCCTCGAGGAGGTGAAGACGCACGCCGCCAAGGTCTTCACCGCCGACCGGCTCACGGTGGGCATCGCCGGCGGCTACCCGCAGGGCCTGCCGGAGCGCGCGGCCGCGGCGCTCGCCGGGCTGCCCAAGGCAGGGCCCGACCGCGCCGCGATCCCGCAGCAGCGGCCGCACGGGCCGCGGTACCTCCTGATCGAGAAGCAGGGCGACGCGACCGCCATCTCCTGCGGGTTCCCCTGGCAGCTCTCGCACGAGGACCCCGACTGGGCCGCCCTGTCCATCGCGCGCAGCGCGTTCGGCGAGCACCGGCAGTTCAACGGTCGGCTCATGCAGCGGCTGCGCGAGCAGCGCGGGCTCAACTACGGCGACTACGCATACATCGAGCATTTCCAGCAGCAGGGCGGCAACGCGGCCACCGTGCAGCTCGGGCGCGCGCGCCACCAGCAGGACTTCACCGTCTGGCTGCGGCCGGTGCAGAACGAAAACCGCCTCTTCGCCCTGCGCGCCGCGCTCCACGAGCTCTCGCGCAGCCTGGACGCCGAGCCCTTCTCCGACGATGAGGTCCGGCAGACGAAGGGATTCCTCGACGGCTACCTCCTCCTCTTCGACCAGACCGACGCGCGCAAGCTGGGGTACGCGCTGGACGGCGACTTCCTGGGCCAGCCGGACTTCCTGCAGAAATGGCGCGCGGCCGTGCGCGAGGTGAGCGCGGCGGAGGTGAACGCGGCCTGGAAGAAGTGGGTGAAGCCGGACGCCCTGGAATGCGTGCTGGTCGGTCCCGGGATGGACGAGGTCAAGCGCGCGCTGATCGCAGATGCCGAGACCCCGATGCGCTACCAGAAGGACGCGCAGGGGAACGTCCCGGAGAAACCCGCCGCGCTGCTGGAGGCGGACCGCGCGGTGAACCGCACTTCGTTCGGAGCGCACGGCGACCAGGACGTCGTCATCGTCCCGGTCGAGAAGATCTTCGAGTAACGGTCGTCGGCGGCTAGTTCAGCGCCGTCGCCGTCCGGTGGGTCAAACGGGCCTGCGCGACGGCGCGGCGCTTGCGCACCTTCTCCTGCTGCTTCTTCTCCTGCGCCATGGCCAGCCGGTGGATCTCCTGGACGTGCTCGTCCGCGACCTGGCAGGCGATCTGCGAGGTCTGGCTGTGCCGCTCCTCCAACTCGCCGTACACGGCCAGCTTGGACCCTTCGTCGTGCAGGTCGGCTTCCATCTGATCGAGCTTGGCGAGCATCCGCGCGGAGCGCTCCAGCGCCTCCGAGGTCCGCGGCGCAGCCGCCTCCTTCGCGCATGCAGCCAAGAGCAGCGTCATCCCCAACCCCAGCACCCGGCGCCCCATCGCCCCCTCCACGCCCGGTAGGGTGGGGAGCGGCCGTCGCCGCGGCAAGTTGTGTGGAAAAAATTACTCACGTCCGGGGGATGGCCTTCAGCACGGCCTTGCCGCCCTTGATCACGACCTTGAACTCGATGTTGCGCGCCTTGTGCCGCGCCATCAGCTCGGGCACCTGGGCGCGGATGCGGCTGGCGATCGCATCGTAGGTGAGCCCGCTGGTCGACTCTCCCGTTCGCTGACGTGCGACCAGATAGGTGTCGTACAGCTTGCGAATCATCTGATCCGAGAGCTGCGGCGAGGAGGGCGCCGCCTGCGCCGCCTTCTGCTCGCCGCCCCGGCGCGCATCGCGGAGCTTCGCCTTGAACACGTCCCGCTTGTAGGTGCCCTCTTCGATCTCGCGCAGCGTGCGGTCCCACATCCGCTCGAAGGAGATCAGCTTTGCGAAGAGGGTCTGGATGCGGAACTTGAGCGCGGTGTTCTTCACCTGCGTCGTCTTGAGCAGCCGCATCTTCTCGGAGACCTGGCGGCGCTGCGCGTCGGGCGGGCGGCGGTCGATGCCGAGGAAGTACTTCTCGTAGAGCACCTGCAGGCCGGTCATGGCCTCCTCGAGCTCGTCGAGGTCATCCGCCAGCTTCTCCTGCGGAAGCTGCTGGGTCCCGGTAACAGCAGGCACGGGCCGACTCTACCAATCGGCGAGCCACCCGCCCAGGTGTTCCGTTAGGCGGCGGCAGGCTCCGCCCTCCCACCCGCGCGCCGGCCGAGGGTGACGTAGAGGACGACTCCGAGGGCGAAGATCGCCACGCTGATCAGCTCGCTGGTGGAGAGGTTCCACCAGGCGCCGCGGGCCAGCGGGCCGAGGAAGTTGAACACGCGCCCGCGCTCCTCGTCCCCGCGCATCGTCTCGATCAGCGCGCGCAGCGGCGCGTAGAGGACCAGGTAGAGCGCGAGCAGCTCCCCGTGGAAGCGCTTGCGCGCGCGCCACAGCGTGAGCGCCACGAAGATGCCCAGCTCGCCGAGCGCCTCGTAGAGCTGCGTGGGATGGATGGGCAGCGTGCGCGCGGCGCCGAACTGGATGACGTGGTTCGCCAGCTGGCTCTGGTAGGCGAGCGACTCGGGCGGGAAGCGCGCCGCCCAGGGCAGGTGCGGATCGCACGCCGCTCCCCAGCAGCAGCCCGCGGCGAAGCATCCCAGCCGGCCGATGGCGTGGCCGATGGCGACCGAGGGGATGATCGCGTCGGCATAGGGGAGGAACGACATCCGGTGGCGGCGCATGTACCAGATGGAGACCAGGACCGCGCCGATGAAGCCGCCGTAGAAGACCAGGCCGCCCTTCCAGAAGGCGAAGATGCTGCCCGGGTCGCGCGCGTAGTCGTCCCAGTTGACGATGATGAACAGGACGCGCGAGCCCACCATCGCGGCGAGCAGGATCCAGAAGCAGAGGTCCATCACGCGCTCGCGGTCCAGCCCCGCCCGTCGCGCGGCGCGACCGGCGAGCTGCATGGCGACCAGGAACGCCGTGGCGATGAGGAGACCGTAGGTGTGGAGCGGGATCGCCAGCGGGCGGCTGAGGTGGAGGAGGTCGTTGTTCCCCGGCTCGCCGAGCATCCGCACCGCAAGGAAGAGGACGACCGCCGTCCCGCCTGCCCACAGCGCGCCGGTCCGGAGCGCTTTCCTCCAAGGGTCGCCGGCGACTCGCGCCCCCCGCGCCTGCCAGGCGCCCGAGAGCAGGGCCAGAACCGCGGCGGCGAGCGGCGCCCACGAGGGTTGCAGCACCACGCTGAAAAGGACCGGGAGCATCGTCTCTTCCTAACCTGCGGTCACGCGGAAGGCTTCCCCGCGCCGCTCGCCGCCGGCTTCCTCGCGAACAGCATCTCGAGGACGAGCATCACCAGCCCGACGGTGATGGCGCTGTCGGCGACGTTGAAGGTGGGCCAGTGGAGCGAGGGCCTTTGCCAGAACGGATCGAACCAGTGCCAGTCGATGAAGTCGATCACGTACCCGCGCAGCACCCGGCAGATGGCGTTCCCCAGCGCGCCTCCCAGCACCAGCGCGAGCGCGGCCTGAAGGTAGCGCTGCTCGGTGGCGAGCTTGCGGTAGTAGCTGAAGATGAAGATCACCGCCGCGATGCTGATCAGGTGGAAGAACGGGACGCGGAACTTCTCGCCCGAGCGGGAGAGGAAACCCCAGGCGGCGCCGCGGTTCTGCGTGTACTGGAACTGCCAGAAGTTCCGGACGACCTGGATCTGGCGGCCGTCCGACAGGCCGCGCTCGAGCAGGTCCTTCTGGGTGAGGAACGCCTTCACCTTCTCGGGCAGCGTGCGCGCGCGCGGGGCCTGGAAGGCGTAGGTCAGGTGCTCGACCGCCAGGTACTTGGTGACCTGGTCCGCGATCAGCACGGTGCCGGAGATCAGCGCGAGCAAGGTCCACTTTCCGAGCGAGTTGCTCACTGCGGCTCTCCCGAGGTGGCTCGCTTGCAGCGGCGGCACAGCGCGGGCGAGCCGGAGACCTCGGCCAGCGCGCGCCAGCAGCGCTCGCAGGAAGGATGCGGGCTGCGCCTCACCTCCGCCGAGAGTGCCTCGCCGGCCTCGATCCGCACGGTCGCGCAGAGGAACAGGTCGCCGAGCCGAGCCTCGTATTTCTGCGCCACCTCGCGCAGGACGGCGGGCTCGCGCGGCACGCGCAGCACGACCTCGGCCTCGGTGGCCTTGCCGATCTCCTTCGCCAACCGCTTCGCCTCGAGGGCCTCGTTGACCACGCGCCGGAAGGCGGCCAGGTGCCGGAACTCCTCCTCGAGCGCGTCGTCGGCGAGCTGCGGCTCGGGCGCGGGCAGGCCTGCGAGGAACACCGACGCGACCTTCTCGCCGGGCAGGTGGTGCCAGACCTCCTCGGTGGTGAAGGACGCGATCGGCGCGAGCAGCCGGCAGAGGTCCCGGCAAGCGCGGTACAGCACCGTCTGCGCCGCGCGGCGGGCCGGCCAGCCCGCCGCGGAGCAGTAGGTGCGGTCCTTCAGGACGTCGAAGTAGAAGGCGGACAGGTCGGTGGCGCACAGGTCCACGGTGGCGTGGTAGACGCGGTGGAACTCGTACTGCCCGTAGGCGCGCGCGACACCGGCGCGGTAGCGCTCCAGCCGGGACAAGGCCCAGCGGTCGATTGGCTCGAGGAGGTCCTCTGCCACCGCGTCGCGCGAGGGATCGAAGTCATAGAGCTGCGACAGGCAGTAGCGCAGCGTGTTGCGGATCTTGCGATACCCCTCGCTCAGCGTCTCGAGGATCTTCTCCGAGAGGCGCACTTCGTCGCGGTAGTCGCTCGACGCGACCCAGAGCCGGACGATCTCGGCGCCGTACTTCTTGATGGTGTGCTGCGGGTCGACGTAGTTGCCGAGCGACTTGCTCATCTTGCGGCCGTCCTCCCCCACCACGAACCCGTGGGTGACGCAAGCGCGGTAGGGCGACTCGCCGCGGTTGGCGACGGCGATGGTGAGGGACGAGTTGAACCAGCCGCGGTGCTGGTCGGAGCCTTCCAGGTAGAGGTCGGCGGGGAAGCGCAGGTCGGGCCAGCGGCCGCTGGCGAGCACCGCCGCCCACGAGGAGCCGGAATCGAACCAGACGTCGAGGATGTCGGTCTCCTTCTCGAACTCGGTCCCCTGGCACTTGGAGCAGCGGGTGCCGCGCGGCAGCAGCTCAGAGAGCGCCTTGTCGAACCAGGCGTCGGCGCCGTGCTGCTCGAAGATGCGCGCCACGTGCTCCATCGCCTCGGGCGAGACGAGCGGCTCGCGGTCGTTCACGCAGTACGCGACCGGGATGGGCACGCCCCAACTCCGCTGCCGGGAGACGCACCAGTCGGGCCGGTTCTCCACCATGCCCCGGATGCGCTCCTTGCCCCAGGCGGGAATCCAGCCGCCCGCCGCCGCGATCCGGTCGATGGCCTCGAGCGCGGCCTTGCGGATGGTCGTGCCGCCGATGTCCACGTCCATCCCGATCCACCACTGGTCGGTGGCGCGGAAGATGACCGGCTGCTTGCACCGCCAGCAATGCGGGTAGCTGTGGCGGATCTCGAAGGCCAGCCCGCCCGCGTTGAGCAGCGCGCCGGCCTCTCGCAGCTTGTCGACGATGACGGGATTGGCGTCGAAGACGTTCTTGCCTTCGAGCCCGAGGTCCGCGTCCGCGGTGAAGCGTCCGCGGTCGTCGACCGGCGCCCAGATGGGCAGCCCGTATTTCACCCCCATCTGGAAGTCGTCCTCACCGTGTCCCGGCGCGGTGTGCACCAGGCCGGTGCCCGCCTCGGTGGTGGCGTGTGAGCCCAACACGACCCGGCCGACCCGCTCGATGAGCGGGTGGTGATACGTCACGCCATCGAGGTCCTCTCCGGAGAAGTGCGACAGCACCTTCCGCGGGTCCTTCAGCCGCGGGACGCGCGCCGCGCCCTGCGCCGCGCCCAGCAGCGTGTCCGGATTCCCGCCGCCCTGCTCCACCTCCTGCGGCGCGCAGGCAGCGAGGAACGGCGCCAGCAGGTCCTTGGCGACGACCACGGCGCGGTCGCCCAGATCGTAGGCGACGTACTCGATCTCGGGGTTAGCGGTGATGGCCATGTTGGCCGGCAGGGTCCACGGCGTGGTCGTCCAGATGGCCAGCGCGAGCGGGTGTCCCTTGAGCGCGTGGGCCATCTTGTAGAGCTTGGTCCCGTCCAGCACGCGGAACGCCACGTAGATGGACGGGCTGGTCTTCTCCGCGTACTCGACCTCCGCCTCGGCCAGCGCCGTCCGGTCGCGCGGGCACCAGTGCACCGGCCGCTTGCGCCGGTAGAGGGCTCCCTTGCGCGCGATGGCGGCGAGCTGCCGGACGATCTCCGCCTCGTACGTGTACTGCATGGTCAGGTACGGATCATCCCAGCGCGCCAGGATGCCCAGGCGCTGGAACTCGCGCCGCTGCACCTCGACCTGCTCCTCGGCGAACTTGCGGCATGCGCGGCGGAAGTCGCTCGCGCTCATGTCCCGCTTCTTCGCCCCGAGCTGCTTGTCGACCTGGAGCTCGATGGGCAGGCCGTGGCAGTCCCACCCCGGGACGAAGTCCGAGAGCCTGCCGCTCATCGAGGCGTGCTTCACCACGACGTCCTTCAGAATCTTGTTGAGGAAGTGCCCCAGGTGGATCGAGCCGTTGGCGTAGGGCGGGCCGTCGTGGAAGACGAACTTCTCGCGGCCGGCGTTCCTGCGCAGGATCTGCTCGTAGACCTTGCCCTCGATCCACGCCTTCACCTGCGCGGGCTCGCGCTCGGCGAGCTGCGCGCGCATCGGGAAAGCCGTCCTGGGCAGGTTGACCGTGTCCTTGAGGTCCATGGCGGAAAGAGCGGACGAGTAGCAGCAAGGGGCCGGTCCTGCAACCGGATCGGGTGCCGTTCCACTCGACGCCGCGGCGCGTTGTCGCCTATGCTGCGCGCCCTTCCAAGGAGCCCTCGATGGCCGTTCCCGCTCGCCAGATCTCCGCCTCCGGCCTCGAGGTGCGCCCCGTCCAGGGCAAGAAGGACGTGGAGATCTTCCTGCGCGTGCCGTGGTCCCTGGGCATGAAGGAGGACCCGAACTGGGTCCCGCCGCTCCTCGACGACTACAGGCGCCAGCTGGACGCGAGGAAGAGCCCGTTCCTCAAGCACGGCGAGCTGGCCTGCTTCACGGCATTCGACGCGGGCAAGCCCGTGGGCCGCATCAGCGTGCAGATCGATCGCGAGTTCGACCGGGTGCACCCGGAAGAGCAGGGCGTCGCCTTCTTCGGGTTCTTCGAGTGCGCCGATCGGCCGGACGTCTCGCGCGCGCTCTTCGCCGCCGCCGAGGAGTGGGCGCGCGCCAAGGGGCGCACGCGGCTGCGCGGTCCGTTCACGCTGGATACGAAGGGCGAGGTGGGCGTACTGGTCGACGGGTTCGAGACGCCGCCGCGGATCGGCATGCCGCACAACAAGCCGCACCTGGGGCACACCATCGAGGCGGCGGGCTACGCCAAGGCGAAGGACTTCTACGCCTGGTGGTACACCTCCGGGCACGTCGACGAGCGCACCAAGCGGATCGCCGAGAAGACCAAGGCGCTCCCCGGCGTGACCGTCCGCCCGATGAGCTTGAAGCACTTCCGCCGCGAGGTGGACATCGTGCGCGACGTCTTCAACTCGGCGTGGAAGGAGAACTGGGGCTTCATCCCCTTCACCAACGAGGAGCTGGAGATCATCGCCACCGAGTACAAGATGTTCGTCGACACCGAGATCGCGCTGGTCGCGGAGGTCGACGGCAAGCCCGCGGCGATCTGCCTGGCCATCCCCGACGTCAACGAGATGGTGCGCGACTTCGACGGCGAGCTGACGCGCAGGCCGCTCAATCTGGTGAAGCTGCTCTGGCGCCTCAAGTTCGACCGGCCCAAGCACGCCCGCCTCTTGCTGCTCGGGGTCAAGGAGGAGTTCCGGGCCTCGCACAAGTACGGCACGCTGGCGGCGGTGCTCTACGTGGAGGTCGCCGAGCGCGGCCTGCGGCGCGGTTACGTGGGCGGCGAGCTGAGCTGGACGCTGGAGGACAACGTGCTCATCAACCGCGGCATCGAGCGGATGGGCGCGCGGAAGTACAAGACGTACCGCGTGTACGAGAAGCGCCTGTAGCCGAGGAATCGATCGCTGCCCCGGAGCATCGCAGGGTCGGGCGCGGCGCTTGCGCCGGAGGACGATCGATGCCGCTGGTTTGCATCGCCTTGAGGGCCGGGAAGAGCGAGAGCTACCGGCGGGCCGTCGCCGACGCGGTCCACCGCGCCCTGGTGGAGACCATCAACGTCCCCGCCAAGGACCGCTTCCAGACCGTCGCCGAGCACGACCCCGCGGGGCTCATCTACGACCCGTCCTACCTGGACATCCCGCGCACGGACGGCGTGCTGCTCATCCAGATCACCATCAGCGCCGGGCGGACGGTGGAGATGAAGAAGGCCCTGTTCGCACGCATGGCGGGCCTCCTGGCGGAGAATCCGGGCGTGCGCCGGGAAGACGTGTTCGTCTCGCTGATCGAGGTGGCGAAGGAGAACTGGTCCTTCGGCAACGGCATCGCGCAGTACGCGGCCGCGTCAGGTCCATGACCTCCGCGCTGTGAAAGGCGTAGCGCCGCCGAATACGGCGGCGACTAGTCGGTGCCGCCGGGGTCCAAGTCGTTCGAGGGCGCGCGGTGCGGGTCGGGGGGCAGGTTCAGGACGGCGCCGGGCATCAGGTCGACGATGAACTCGACGATGTCCTTCACCGAGATGACCCCGGTCGGCCGGTTGGCTTCGTCGACCAGCGGCACGTGCCGGTAGCCGCCCACGTGCATCAGGTTCAGCGCCCAGACGATGCGGTCCTCGCGCCGCAGGGTCTCCGGATCGCGCGTCATGAAGTCCGCCACGAGGCACTGCGACCAGTCGAGCTTCCGCCCCGCCACGCGGTTGAGCAGGTCGCGCTCGGTGAAGATGCCCCGCAGGGTACCGTCGGGTCCGGAGACCAGCAGGCAGCCGATGTGGTGCTGCTGGAGGTTCTCCACCGCCTCCTTGAGGGTCGCGGTCTCCGGCACCGCGATGGCTGGCCCGAGCTGCAACGCGCTGATCGCCTCGCGCTCCAACGCGTTGCGCAACCGGTCGTCGCCGCTCGGCGCCTCGATCAGCTCGGCAGGATCGATCGCCATGGCTGCCTCCTGAAGGCTTGGGGCCCATGCTACCCCCGCGCGCCCCGCGCCGCACGCCCCGGGGGGGCCTAGAGCGCCGATCACCCCGCCCGAGGGGTATTCGACGCTCCAGGCCGACGCGTCTGTCGCGGCGCGCGACAGCCACCTCTCCAATTCTCCGGCATCCTCGAGCGGGGCGGGAGGCAGGACCACGTACTGGCGCATCGGCCGGCCGCGGCGCGGTGGGCACGGCGATTGCTCAGGTATCCCTCCGGCGACAGCCGAGCGAGGGTTACATGGGCCTGGGCGGTGTCTGGAAGCGCGTGCGAGGGACTCTCTGGGAGCGCCCACACAACCTCCTGGCCATTTCCGATCTGCATCTCGGCTGCGACCTGAAGCCCGGCGCCAGGCCCGCGCGGCACGGCTTCGACGCCCAGTTGGCTGGCTTTCTCGACCACCACGGCGCCAACCGCAGGAATGGCAAGCCCTGGCGCCTGATCCTGGACGGCGACATCGTCGACTTCGTCGCCATCACCGTGACGCCCGGGCCCGGGGACGCGGGCTTCGAGATCAGCGAAGAGGAACGGCAGTTTGGCCTCGGCTCCGAGGAGGCGAAGTGCGTCTGGAAGCTGCGCCAGACCTTCGCGCGTCACCCGGAGGTCTTTGACGCGCTCGCCCGTTTTCTCCAGAAGGGAAACTTCGTTCACATCGTCCGCGGCAACCACGACGGCGAGTTCCATTGGCCCGCGGTGCAGCAGGAGCTCAAGAACCAACTCGCCGCCCGGCTGGAGCTGACGGGCAGCGCGCGTCGCCGACTCGAGCAGCGCATCCGCTTACACCCCTGGTTCTATCTGGAGCCCGGCTTCTTCTACGCCGAGCACGGCAACGCCCACGACCGGTACTCGGTGCAGAGCGGCTTCTTCGATCCGGCCGGCGTGAGCCACGCGCTCGACCTGCCGCTCTCCTCGAAGGTGCTGCGCTACTTCGCCAACCGGTACACCGAGCAGACCGACCTGGACGAGGTCGACACCTGGGGAGTGCCCGAGTACATCGACTGGGTGCTCAAGGCCGGCAACCCGCTGCGCATCGCCGCCGACTACTTCGTGATGGTCTGGCGGGTCACCTACCCGGTTTTCGTACAATCGCTCAAAGCATGGCGCAGGTTCGCACGGGCCGCGGACAAGGCGATCTCGAGGGTGGACGCGCACGCGTCCTCGGCGCACGTGCGCAAGGCGCTGTGCCGTTTCTCCGGCACCGAGGCGCAGGCGCGCCAGCTCCTGGCCATCGCCTCGCGACCGGCCGAGGAGAGCCTGTTCGACTCGATGCAGCTCTTCTACCTGGACCGGGCCGTGCTCGCCGTGCTGGGGCTCGTGGGAGCGTTCGTCGCCGTCGGAGCCGCGCAGGGGCTATGGGTCAAGGTCGCCGCGGCCGTGGCCACCGGCATCGCGTTCGCGGCGCTCAACGCGGTGCTCGCGCGGCGGCGCAGGACCGACGCGCATCCCATGCTGCAGCAGGCAGCGCGGCGCATCGCGCAGCTCTTCGACGTGAAGTACGTGGTGATGGGGCACAGCCACCGCGTGGTGGATGAGCCCATCGGCAGCGGGGCGCGCTACCTGAACCTCGGGTCGTGGACCAACGCCCGCACCGGGTTCCCGCACCTGGTGGTCGAGGACGGGGTCGCGGAGCTCAGGTACTGGAAGAACGCCATGGCGGAGGCGCGCGAGGAGCAGCAGCGCCCGCACCGGGCCCCGCTGGCGATTCCTGCCTGACCCGAGGCGCCGGAGAAGGAAGGGTACCAGTCGCACGCCAACGCGGTGCGGGAGACCAAGCGCGGCACCCGCGACCCGACCTACTTCGTGTACACGCTCGGCAAGCTGCAGATCTTGAAGCTGCGGGACGACTACCGGAAGAAGACGGGCAATGCCTTCCGCCTGCAGGACTTCCACGACGCGTTCCTGCGGCAGGGCTTCCCGCCGGTGAAGATCATCCGGCGGGCGATGCTCGGGGACGGCAGCGCGACGCTCTGAGGCCTGCGGCGCACCCACGAGCTCCGCGCTGCGAAAACCTGGCGCCGCAGAATACGGCGGCGACTACTCGACCGCTTCGACGATGCTCTCGAACAGCCTGCGCCCGTCCTCGCCGCCGAGCACGCCCTCGCTGAGCCGCTCCGGGTGCGGCATCATGCCGATCACGTTGCCGCGCGCGTTGGAGATGCCGGCGATGTCGCCGAGCGAGCCGTTCGGGTTCGCGCCCGGCGCGCCGCGCGCTCCGTGAGGGTCGCAATAGCGGAAGGCGATCTGGCCTTCGCCCTCCAACCGCTTCAGCCCTTCCGGATCGATGTAGTAGTTGCCGTCGCCGTGGCCGATGGGCACGCGGATGACCTCGCCCCGGGCGTACTTGCGCGTCCAGGGCGTCATCGCGTTCTCCACCTTGAGGTGCACGTCCCGGCAGACGTACTTCAAGGAGTCGTTGCGCCGCACCGCCCCCGGGAGCATCCCCGCCTCGAGCAGGATCTGGAAGCCGTTGCAGATGCCCACCACGTGGCCGCCCCGCCGGGCGAACTTGCGCACCTCCTCCATCACCGGGGAGAAGCGGGCGATGGCTCCGGTGCGCAGGTAGTCGCCGTAGGAGAAGCCGCCGGGGAGCACCACCACGTCCGCGCCGCGCAGGTCGCGGTCCTTGTGCCAGATGTATCGCGCGGCGCGCCCCAGCACGTGCTTGGCGACGTGGTAGACGTCGTGGTCGCAGTTCGAGCCGGGGAAGATGACCACGGCGAAGAGCATCAGGCCGGCTCCTCGATTCGGTACTCCTCGATGACCGTGTTGGCGAGGAGCTTCTCGCACATGGAGGTCAGGCGGTCCCGGGCGCGGCGGGCGTCCTTCTCGTCGAGGTCCAGCTCGATGATCTTCCCGAGCCTGACCCCCTGGACCTCGCCGAACCCCAGCGAAGCGAGGGCCCGTCCCACCGCCTGGCCCTGCGGGTCGAGCACCGAGCGCTTCAGGGTGACCACCACGCGCGCTTTCATGGGGGCGGGACAATAAGGGTGCGGCGGCGACCTTTCAACTGCCGCGGGGTGATACGCTTGCAGGCCGGGCATGATCGAGCTGGTGGCAGCGGGCGCCGCGCTCGCGTCCCGCGCGCTCCTTCAGGCGGCGGACGCGGCGCTGATCGCTGTGGGCGAGGACGAGCTGCGCGAGGCGCAGGGGCCGCCGAGGCGCGTCCGCTGGGTCCTCTCCATGAAGCGCAACCCCGAGCCCACCGCGGCGGCGCTGCGGGCCGCGGCGAGCGGGCTTCTGGCCTTCGCAGCGGTGGCTTGCGCCATCTGGGTGAACGGCGTGCTGGCCCGGGCGGGCATCGCGCGCGCCTCCATGTCGCGCGCCACCCTGCAGCTCGTCGCCGGCCTCCTGGCCGGCATCCTGGCGCTGGTGCTCGATCTCGCGCCGCGGTCGCTGGCGGCGGCGAACCCGCTGCGCTGGAGCCTGGCGCTCGCCGGCCCAACGTACCTGGTCTGCGCGCTCTTCAAGCCGCCCATGCGGCTGATGCTGCGCCTGTTCGACGCGCTGCTCCTGCGGCAGGGCACGACGGCCCGGTACACGCCGCCACCTCCTCCCCTGGAGGAGATCGAGAAGATCCTCTCCGGCGAGTCGCGCGGCGGCGAGAAGCGCGCGCCCTCGGCCGAGCTGGTGCGTGGACTGTTCAACTTCGCGGACCGCACCGCGAAGGAGGTGATGGTCCCTCGGACGCACGTCGTCGGCGTCCCCATCGACGCCACTCCGGAGCAAGTCATCGACCTGCTCTCCGAGGAGGGTCACACGCGGATGCCCGTCTACGAGGGCGATCTCGACCGCATCCGGGGCGTGCTGCACACCAAAGACGTGATCCCGCTGCTCGCCAATCCCGAGCTGATCGTCTTGCAGGACCTGCTCCGGCCGCCGCTGTGGGTGCCGTGGACCAAGAGCGTGGACGAGATGCTGCGCGAGATGCAGCAGAAGCGCAGCCACCTGGCGCTCGTCGCCGACGAGTACGGCGGCTTCGCCGGCATCGTCTCGCTCGAGGACATCCTGGAGGAGATCGTCGGCGAGATCCGCGACGAGCACGACACGGAGGTGGCGGTGCCGCCGCTGGGCACCGACGGCACCGTGCTGGTGCGGGGCGAGGCGCGCATCGACGAAGTGAACCAGGTGCTCGGCGCGCAGCTCCCCCGGGACGGCGACTTCGAGACGCTGGCCGGCCTGCTCAACGCCTGCGCCGGGGCGATCCCGCAATCGGGCGACCGGTTCTACGTCGGCGGGCTGGAGCTGACGGTCGCGCAGCGGGACGACCGCCGCGTCCGCCTCGTCCGCGTCGCGCGCGCACAGTCCCAGCCCCCGCCCGTGCGGGCGCGATAATCAGGGTTCTGCGTTCATTTGGGAACCCGAGGACTCGGGTCAGGTAGCCGGAGACGAGGATCTCTCCCACGGCCGCATCGTCCTCCGGTCCGGCCTCGCGGACGACCACCTCAGCCACGGCGCAGCTCGTGGACCAGCCGGCGCGCGGACACGGAGAACCCGAGGGAGCGGTACAGCGCGCGGGCCGGGCGGTTCGACTCGGCCACCGAGAGGACCGCCTGGGCCGTCCCTTCGAGCGCCGCGGCGAGCAAGGCGCGGCCGATGCCCATGCGGCGGAACTCGGGAAGCACGGCGATCTCCTCGATCCCCAGGGTCCGGCCCAGCCGGACCCCGGAGAGATACCCCACCGCGCGCCGCTCCACCTCGGCCAGCAGGACCAGCCGGCCTTCCTCGCCAAAGAGCTGCGCGACCTCGTCGGAGCGGGTGGCGAACGTGTCCGGGGCGCCGGCCCACGCCTCGCGCGAGAGCCGCTCGAGCTCGCGCACCGCCTCGCCCGGACCGAGCGGCTTGATGCGCAGGGCTGGCATGGCCGGCGCCTCCACGGGACGCGGAGACCACCGGAGCGACAATTGGGCGGACGTCTCGCGGAACCCGAGGGCGCGCAGGAAGGCCTGCCCCGGCCGCGCGTCCTCGCGCACGCGCGCCCGCAGCGTCGCGCCGTGGACGGCGGCCCATTCCAGCGCGGGACCACACAGCGCCCGACCCAGTCCCTCCCGGCGCAGCTCCGGCGCAACGGCCGCGTACATATCGGCGATGGGGCGCTCCGCGCCCTCCGGCGTCCGCGATTCGCGCACGGCCGCGAACGCGATCCCGTGCAGCGCTCCGTCCTCGCCGTGCGCGACGCGCCACAGATCGAGCAGCGCGCGCGGGCCCTCCGCGAGGATCGGCAGCCGCTGCGCGAACGGTTCGACGGCAGGATCCGCGGCGCGCAACCGCTCGCACAGATCTCCTGCCGCGGCGAGGTCCCCGGCGGCAAGCGCCCGGACGGTGACGACGCCCGTCAAGGCAGCCCGGAGGCCACCAGCTCGGCGATGTCCTTGGCCTGCATCGACTCGGCGCGGCCGGTCTCGCTGATGCCGTCCTTGATCATCGTCAGGCAGAACGGGCAGCTCGTCGCCACCACGCCCTTCTCGCCCAGCGTCCGCGCCGCCTCGTTCACGCGGTTCTGGTTGATGCGCTGCCCGATGGTCTCCTCCAGCCACATGCGGCCGCCGCCCGCGCCGCAGCAGAAGGTCTCGGTGCGGCTCCGGTCCATCTCCTTGATCTTCACCCCGATGGAGACCAGCGCCTGGCGGGGCGCCTCGCTGATCCCGTTGTGCCGGGCCAGGTAGCACGAGTCGTGGTAGGTGACCGGCTCCTCGAGCTTCACCTCGCCCGGCTTGAGCCTGCCCTCCTCGACGAGCTGCGCGATCACCTCGCTGTGGTGCAGGACCTTGAAGTGCCCGCCGAACTGCGGGTACTCGTTCCCCAGCGTGTTGAAGCAGTGCGGGCACTGGGTGATGATCTTCTTCGCTCCGTAGCGGCCCAGCGTCTCGACGTTCTGCTGGGCCAGCGACTGGAAGAGGTACTCGTTTCCCAGCCGGCGCGCCGAGTCGCCGTTGCAGGTCTCCTCTTCGCCCAGGATGGCGAAGTCCACCTTCGCGGCCTGGAGGATCTTCACGATCGCGCGCGAGACCTTCTTCTGCCGTTCGTCGAAGCTGCCCGCGCAACCGACGAAAAACAGCCACTCGAAGTTCCCGGCCGCCTCCTTCACGCTCGCCGCCGTCCGCACGCCCAGGTCGGCGCACCACTCCGCGCGGCGGTTCGAGCCCATGCCCCACGGGTTGCCCTGGGTCTCCATTCCCTTGAAGACCCGCGCCGCCTCGTCGGGGAACCGCGACTCCATCAAGACCAGGTGGCGGCGCATGTCGACGATGCGCGGGAGGTGCTCGATGAACACCGGGCAGGCCTGCTCGCACCAGCCGCAGGTCGTGCACGCCCAGATGGTCTCGTCGGGCAGCACGCCGCCCGCGTCGCCGACCAGCGGGGGCAGCTTCTCGACCAGATCGGCGGGGAGCTGCAGGCCCCCAGTGGAGGGGACACCATGGGAATGGTGTCCCCCATCTGCAGCCGCGCCGCCGTGCCCGTCGTGGCCGTTCGGCGACGCCGGGGCCCGGTTCATCCGCGAGAGGAGCGCCTGGAGCGGCAGCGGCATGGAGGCCGCGGCCTGCTGGGCGTGGTGGCGGATGGCGCGGTTCATCTCCTTGTGCGTGAGCGGCTTCCCCGTGTCGTACGTCGGGCAGTACGTCTGGCAGCGGCCGCACTCGGTGCACGAGTAGGTGTCGAGGACCTCCTTCCAGGAGAGGTCGGTGAGCTTGGAGACGCCGAAGCTTTCGGCGTTCTCCAGGTCGAGCTTGGAGAGCTGCCCCATCGGCTCCAAGCGCTGGAAGTAGACCGTCGGCAGCCCGGTGATGATGTGGAAGTGCTTCCCCATCGGCAGGAAGTTGAGGAAGGACATCACGATGGCGATGTGGAGCAGCACGCCGAAGGTCATCGCGTTGGCGGCGGCGCGAGGCGACATCCCGTAGAGGAACCACTCCGCCACGCGCCCGGACACCGGCAGGTACCAGGGCACCTCGCCGGCGCTCTTCGCCAGCGCGGCGGCGTCGATGAGCACGTCGGTCCAGAGGACGCCGATGATCATGCAGAGGATGAACACGCCCTCCCACGAGAGCGTCATCCGCTCCTTCTTCGCGATCAGGCGGAAGTAGAGGAAGACGGCGCACCCGAGCGTGCCCAGGATGTCGATGACGTCCTTGGTGAACAGGTAGCCTTGGCCGAGCCGCGTCTCGTGCGCGAGGAACGGCAGGTGGAAGCCCGGATCGTAGGCCAGGCCGAAGGAGGTCAGCGTCCCGAGCTGCGCCACCAGGAAGCGCAGCATATCCGCGCCCCGCCCTCAGGGCCACGGCTCAACCGCGAGGTTACCGAGCGTCAGCCGAAGTGACCGTGATCTTTTGGGGGGTCGAGGGGGGAGCGAGCTCCCCCCCGTAGAGGCGCCGAAGGCGCCGGATCGAAGAGCGTGATGTGTACGGGAAAGCGGTCAACCCAAGCCAGCGGGCACGATCAATGTATCATTCGTAAATGCGGCGGGCTCGCCCGTTCGCGCAGGAACTTGTCGATCACCTGCCGGTACTCCGAGAGGTCGCGGCAACCCTGCATGAGCCACTCCCCGCCGATCACCAGCGCCGGGACGCCCTTGATCCCCAGCGCCTCCGCTTCCTCGCCGGCCACGCTGACCGACTGCTCGGTGTCCGGATCGTCGAGCCGCTCGAGGAAGCGCGGCACGTCGAGCCCCGCGCGCGCCGCCAGCTCGACCTGCACGTCGCGCCGGGCCACGTTGATGCCGTCGAGGAACGCCGCGCGCCGCATCCGCAGCAGCAGGTCGTGCTGCCTCTCGTAGCCCTGGGGGAGAGCGGCCTCGAGCGCGACCAGCGGCGGCAGGCTGGACGAGGGCGGGTCGTCTCCCGTCCACAGATCCGCCTTCACGCCGTTGCCTTCGCGCTCCTTGGAGATGCGGCGGAAGTGCCGCGCGAGGAGCGACCGCTGCTTCTTGTCCGGCAGCTGGTTCTCCGGCCGGAGCGCATACGGCTTGAAGGTCCAGAGCACCGACGGGCCGTACTCTTCGCGGAGCACCTCGAGGCGGGCGTCGGCGAGGTAGCACCAGGAGCACAGCACGTCGTGGTAGAGCACCAGCTCGACCTGAGCGGGCGCGCTGCCGTCCTGCAGGCGGGACTGGAAGGCGAGGTCCCGGCCGATGCGGATCGCCATGCGGCCAGTGTCGCCAAAGACGCGGGCCTGCTGCAAGCGATTTGCGTGTCGGCGCGGAGCGCCGGGTCGGAAGTGGGATGATGTCTTACAGCACCGCTCGCTCGGGCCGGCGAGCAGCCAGGCGGGCGGCGTGCTCGACGATGGCGCCCGCGATGTCCAGGCCGGTCGCGCGCTCGAGGCCTTCGAACCCCGGCGAGGAGTTCACCTCCATGACCTTCGGCCCTCCATCCGCCTCCAGGAGGTCCACGCCCGCGACCTCCAGCCCCAGCACGCGGGCGGCGCGCACGGCGGCCTGCGCGTAGTCCGGGGACAGCTCCAGGGCGCTGCCCTCGCCGCCGCGGTGCAGGTTGCTGCGGAACTCGCCCGATCGGGCCTCGCGCCTCATCGCCCCGACGACGCGATCGCCGACCACCAGCGCGCGCACGTCGCGCCCCCGCGACTCGGCGATGAATTCCTGCAGCAGGATCTCCTGCCCCAGGTCCCACAGGGTAGAGAGGATGCTCTCCACCTCGGCCTCGCTGTGGGCGATCATCACGCCCACGCCTTGCGTCCCCTGGATGAGCTTCAGGATCGCGGGCAGCCCACCGACGTGCGCGACCATCTCCTTGATGTCGCCGCCGCCGCGCGCCAGCACGGTGCGCGGCATGTCGACGCCGGCCTGGGCGAGCAGCTGCAGGGCCCGCAACTTGTCGCGGCTGTTGGCGATCCCCGCGGCGCCGTTCACCACGGGCACGCCCTGGGCCTCGAGCTGGCGCACCACCGCGAGCCCCGCCCCGGTCACCGAGGCGCCGATGCGCGGGATCGCGACGGCCACCTCGCGCAGCTCCTCGCCGGCGACGAACAGGCGCGCGCGGCCCGGTTCCAGCACCAGGTTGCAGGCGAGCACGTCCACCACCCGCGTCTTCATCCCGCGCGCCCGCGCCGATTCGACCAGCCGCCGGGTCGAGTAAAGGCTCTTCTTGCGCGAGAGGAGGGCCAGGAGCGGCCGCGGCCTCTTGCGGGGGGTCTTGCGCGGCATCGGGGAAGCGTATCAGGCCTGCGCGGGGACGTGCGCCGCGCGCGAGGCCCCGAGCGGCAACGCGAAGCTGAACACGGCGCCCTTGCCGCTCTCGCTCTGGACCAGGAAGCGCCCGCCGTGCCGCTGCACGATCTCGTGGCTGACGAAGCTCACGCCGGGCTGCGGCGGCAGCCGGCGTTTGCTACAGTGCGCGACCCCATGGATGCGCGAATCACCCCTGAGATCGTCCGGCAGCATGGTCTTACCGAGGACGAGTACCGGCGCATCGTCGGCCACCTGGGCCGGGACCCGAACCTGGTCGAGCTGGGCATCTTCTCCGCGATGTGGTCCGAGCACTGCTCGTACAAGTCGTCGCGCCGCTTCCTCAAGCGCCTGCCGACCAAGGGCCCGCGCGTCCTCCAGGGTCCGGGCGAGAACGCCGGGGTGGTGGACGTGGGCGGCGGGCTGGCGGTCGCGTTCAAGATGGAGAGCCACAACCACCCCAGCTACATCGAGCCGTACCAGGGCGCGGCCACCGGCGTCGGCGGTATCCTGCGCGACGTGTTCACCATGGGCGCGCGGCCGATCGCCTCGCTCAACTCATTGCGCTTCGGCAAGCCCTCCCACCCGAAGACCGCCCGGCTCCTGGAAGGCGTGGTCGCCGGCATCGCAGGCTACGGGAACTGCATCGGCGTGCCGACCGTCGGCGGCGAGGTGGCGTTCGACGAAAGCTACGACGGCAACTGCCTGGTCAACGCCTTCACGCTGGGCCTGCTCAAGTCGAACCGCATCTTCCGCGGCACGGCGTCGGGAGTGGGGAACCCGGTCATCTACATCGGCGCGCGCACCGGCCGCGACGGCATCCACGGCGCGACCATGGCGTCCGCCGAGTTCGACGAGGAAAGCGAGTCGAAGCGCCCCACGGTGCAGGTGGGCGATCCGTTCCTCGAGAAGCTGCTCCTCGAAGCCTGCCTGGAGCTGTTCAAGACGGATTGCCTGGTGGGCATCCAGGACATGGGCGCCGCCGGGCTCACCTCCAGCTCGGTGGAGATGGCCTCCCGCGCGGGCAGCGGGCTGGAGCTGGACGTGGACGCGGTGCCGCGCCGCGAGACGGGGATGACGCCGTACGAGGTGATGCTCAGCGAGTCGCAAGAGCGCATGCTGCTCGTCGCGAAGAAGGGGCGCGAGCGCGAAGTGTTCGAGATCTGCGACAAGTGGGACCTGGCGCACGCGGTCGTGGGGCGCGTCACCGGCACCGGCAAGCTGGTGGTCAAGTCGGAGGGGAGGGCCGTGGCGGAGCTGCCCATCGCCCCGCTCACCGACCAGGCGCCTTCCTACGACCGTCCCCGCCGCCGCCCCGAGTGGCTGGACGAGGCGCGGAAGCTCGACCTCGCACAGGTCCCCGAGCCCGGCGACCTCGCGGGCGCGCTGAAGCAGGTGCTCGCGTCGCCGACCGTCGCCTCGAAGGAGTGGGTGTACCGGCAGTACGACCACATGGTCCGCATCGGCACCGCGGTGCGGCCGGGGCAAGGCGACGCCGCGGTGGTCCGCTTCACGGGCCAGCGCGAGGGCGGCGTGGCGCTGAGCGTCGACTGCAACTCCCGCTACTGCTACCTCGACCCGCGCCTCGGGGCCGCGCACGCGGTCGCCGAAGCGGCGCGCAACGTGAGCTGCGTGGGTGGGGAGCCGCTGGCCATCACCGATTGCCTGAACTTCGGCAACCCGGAGCGGCCCGAGATCATGTGGCAGCTCGAGCAGGCGTGCCTCGGGATCGCCGACGCCTGCAACGCGCTCGGCACTCCGGTCGTCTCTGGCAACGTGTCGCTCTACAACGAGACGGAGGGGAAGGGCATCTTCCCCACCCCCACCATCGGCATGGTCGGCCTGATGGAGGACTGCGGCAGGAATGCCCTGTCCGCCTTCCTGGCCGCCGGAGAGCGCATCGCGCTCCTCGGGCGCCCGGCGGGACCCCAGGGCGGTCACCTCGGCGGGAGCGAGTACCTCAAGGCGGTCCACCGCCGCACCGCGGGGACGCCTCCTCCGCTGGATCTCGAGCTCGAGAAGAAGGTCCAGGGAACCGTGCGCGCGCTGGTCCGCGCGGGGCTCGTCCGCACGGCGCACGACACCAGCGAGGGCGGGCTGGCGGTCGCGCTCGCCGAGATGACCTTCGGCCGCGATCTCGGCTGCAAGGTGGCGCTTCCCGCGCAGCCCGGGCGCGCCGACGCGCTGCTCTTCGGCGAGAACGCAGGGCGCATCCTCATCGCCTATCCGGCCTCGGTGGCGGATCGCGTCGCGGCGGTCGCCCGGGAGCACGGCGCGCCCTTCCTGGAGATCGGCGAGGTCGGCGGACCGTCGCTCTCGATCAAGGCGGGCGAGCGGACGCTCGTCGATGCGCGCGTCGCCGACCTCAAGAATTCCTGGTCCAGCTCCATCCCGCAGGTGGTCGGCGAGGGAATCCACCAGGTCGCCCTCGAAGGGCGATAGGTGGACACCCAGCTGCTCAGCGCGCGCAGCCCGGCCGACCTGGACGAGGCGGCGGGGCTCTTGCTGCGGGGCGGTCTGGTCGCGTTTCCCACCGAGACCGTGTACGGGCTGGGAGCGCTGGCGCTCGAGCCGCTCGCGGTGCGCGCGATCTACGCGGCCAAGGGACGCTCGGCGACGAACCCGCTCATCGTGCACGTGCTCGGCGAGGACGAGGCGCGGCCCTTGTGCGCGCGCTGGCCGATCGAGGCGCAGGAGCTGGTGACGCGCTTCTGGCCCGGCCCGCTCACGCTGGTGCTGCCGCGCACCGAGCGCGTTCCCGACGAGGTGACCGGCGGCGGATCGACAGTCGCCGTCCGGTCGCCGTCGCATCCCGCGGCGCGACAGCTCCTCGCGCGGGTGCGCGCCCCGCTCGCCGCGCCCAGCGCGAATCGCAGCGAGCACGTCTCGCCCACCACCGCGCGCCACGTCCTGCGTGACCTGAACGGCCGCATCGACGCCGTGCTGGACGGCGGGCGCTGCCCGGTGGGGATCGAATCCACGGTCGTCGCGCTCACCTTGGCGGGCCCCCGCCTGCTGCGCTCCGGCGCGGTCCCCCGTTCCGCGCTCGAGGAGCTGCTCGGCGAAGTCCCCGACGCGGCGCCCGGCGGACCCGTGGCTCTTTCCCCGGGACAGCAGAAGCGGCACTACGCGCCCGCCGCGGTGGTGCGGATGGCGGACCCCGTCGCGCTGCCGCGCATCGCCGCCGATCTGCCCGGCCGCGTGGGCGCCCTGGTCCGCAGCGAAGTCGTCTTCCCGGAGAGCGTCGTCTCCCTGCGCCTCCCGGCCGATCCGGCGGGTTACGCCCGCGATCTCTATGCAGCGCTGCGCGATCTGGAGGACCGCGGGTGCACCTCGATCTGCATCGAGGGCGTCCCCGCCTCACCGGAGTGGGATGCCATCCGGGACCGCCTCACCCGCGCTGCGGCGTAGCGCTACGTTCCGGCGGCGAGCGCCACCGCGACCTCGCCCGCGCGCCGGGCATTGTTCTCCAGGAGATCGAGGTTCGACTGCAGGGTGCGCCCGCCGCTCGCGTCCGCGAGGCGGGCGAGCAGGAACGGAGTCAGCTCCTTTCCCGCGAGCTTCCGCTGGGCGGCCTCGTCCAGCGCGGCGGAGAGCGCGCGCTCCACCTCGGCGCGGGGAAGCGGCGAGGGCGGCGGGACGCAGACCAGCACGCCGGAGCCCTGGCCCAGCTCGTCCCAGTGGATGCGCAGCGCGCGTGCGACCCGGGCCGCGTGGTCGAGGCGGTGCTCCAGGCGGATGCCGGTCGACCCCGTGAAGAACGCGGGCAGCTCGGAGGTGCCGAACCCGATCACGGGGACGCCGAGCGTCTCGAGGGCCTCGGCGGTGGCGGGCAGGTCCAGGATCACCTTCGGTCCGGCGCAAACGACGCACACCTGCCGGCGCGACAGCTCGATCAGATCGGACGAAACGTCGAGGGGCTCGGCCGGGGACGCGCGACGGTGCACTCCGCCGATGCCGCCGGTGGCGAAGACGCGGATGCCGGCCCGGGCCGCGACCGCGCAGGTGGCGGAAACGGTGGTGCCGGCGTCGCGCCCAGAGGCGCAGAGCGCGGCCAGATCGCGGACCCCGGCCTTGGCCGCACCGAGCGCCGGAGCGGCGAGGCGCTGCAACTCCGCTTCCGTCGCCCCGACCACGACCCGGCCGCCGATCACCGCGACGGCGGCGGGCACCGCTCCCGCGTCCCGGATCGCCCGTGCGCACCGCCGCGCCGCCTCGAGGTTGTGGGGCGGCGGCAGGCCCTGCGCGACCACGCTCGTCTCCAGGGCCACGGCGTTGCCGCGCGCGATCGCCTGGCGGACCTCGTCGGAGACCTCGATCAACGCTCCTCCAGCAGGTCCAGCGCCCGCGCCAGGCCGGGACCATGGTACGTGCGCGGCGACTCGCCCTCTCCGCGGACCGCCCGCGCCGGATCCTCCACATAGCCCAGGTATCCGTCGGCCAGACCGATGAAACGCTCCGGCCCTCCACCCAGCGCCAGGCTGCCGACCGGCTCGCCGGGGACGCCGCCGAGCTTCACGCCGTCGATGCTCAGCCGCGTCCTCACCGCGAACGGCTCGGACCAGAGCGCCAAGGCGTTGCTCGCCGCGCGGCGCAGCGGCCAGGGAACGCGAGCGCTGGCCTGGGCGGGAGGCAACGAGTGCAGCGTGACCGCGCACGCAAGCGGAGCGCCGTCGGTCCAGGCGGCGGTCTCGAGCAGGTCCAGCGCCCGCCGCGCGACCCGGGTCCCGAGCGCCTGGGCCGCCGCCGGGGGGTCCGCGGGCAGGCCGTCGCGCGACCAGGTCGCGTTGCCACCGGCGCCCTGCAGCACCAGCGCCGGCGCCTGGGTGTCGTGCTCGAGGGCGCGCGCGGCCGCGCCGGGCCAGTCGCCCGAGGGCGTCCGCCAGGAACGCGGCAGCACCGTCGGGTGCATCGCGTAGACCACCAGGGTCGCGACGACGACCCCTCCCTCGTCGCGCGCCTGGAGGGCGAGCAGCGTCGGATCGACGGGCCCGGCGCTGCGCACCACCGCCGGCCCGTCGCCCCACTCGACCTGCGCGACGGCGAGGCGGCCCGTCCGCAGGTACCCGAGCGCTCCGCGGATCGCGTCCGCCACGGCTTGTGCCACGCTGTCGCGCATCGCACGGTCGAACCGCCCGTTCCCCGCGACCTCCGCGAGCGCGTTGTCCCAGGTCCCACCCGGGCCCGAATGGGTATGCGTCGCGGCGAGCAGCAGGCAGGTGCGCGGCGGCAGCTGCGCGCGCCGCAGGACCTCCTCTTCCAGATCGCTCGAGACGAGCAGCGCGTCGAGCGCGACGATCACGGCCCGCACCTCGCCGGAGCGAAGCACCAGGGCCCGGGCATACACCTGGCCTTCGCTCGTAGCGCGCCGCCGCCCGGCGTAGCCGGCGAGAGACGCTCCGCGCGGGACCTCGATGGTCACCCTCTGCGCGCCGACCTCGACCGGCCCTTCGGACCTGACCTGGAGGGTGCCCCGCCCGTGCACCAACAGGGGCGGCGGCTGCGCGGACCTTTGTCCGAGCGGAACGGCCAGCACGACCAGCGCGAGAAGGCCGAGCGCCGCCCCGGCGATGCGGACCGCGCGCTTCAATTGGCGACGCGCCGCGCGCCCAGGTACCGCGACTGGAACCACGGCTGGTCCATGTCCGCCTCGACCACGCCGTGCGACGACGAGGCGTGGATGATGCGGCGCGTGCGCGGGTCGATCACCATGCCGACGTGCGAGACGCCCGCACCGTCCGTGTCGAAGAACACCAGGTCGCCTTCGCGAAGCGCCTCCTTGGCCACCGGCGCACCGCTCTTCCACTGCAGCTTGGAGACGCGCGGCAGGGGGATCGCGATGGCCCGGTACGAGTTCCGGGTCAGCCCTGAGCAGTCGATGCCGGCGCGCGTCTCGCCGCCCCAAACGTATGGCGTGCCCAGGTAGGAGAGCGCGGTGCGCTCCACCCGCGCCCACGAGCTGAACGGCCCCTCGCCCTCCTGCGCGCGCGGAGGCTCGGGCGGAAGCTCCGTCTCGTCGGGAGGCGCCGGCTTGTCGGGCGGACGCTGCCGGTCGGGCAAGGACGTGTCCGGCGGCGGCTGGCTGCGCTGCGCGCGCGGCGGCGCGGTGTCCACCTCGAAGACGCCGCGATACCCGGGGTCCTTGGGCACGGTCTTCTTGCGCGCGGCGTCCTCGAAGGTGGCGCGCGTCGTCCCCAGGAGCGCGCCGGGGTGCAGCGGGTCCTTTTCCATCCCCGCGAACACATACGCGGCGTACAGCTTCACGTCGTACTTGCGCCTCGCCGCATCGATCAGGCCCCATTTCACGGTGTCGAAGCCGCGGACGTCCCATCCATGCTCCATCGCGTTGCGCACCAGGTCGGCGGCGACCTCGTCCGGGACGCCCCCCTTGACCGCCACCCGATAGCCGTTGGCCCACGCGGCCAGCTTGTCGGGCGGCACCGGCTTGCGGAACCCGTACAGGGCGATCCCGTCAACCACCTCCGCGGGCGCGCCGCGCCAGACCGCCTGGTAGGCGGCGAACGCGACCTCGGCGATGCGGTCCATCGGCGCCTGATCGAACATGCCCTCCGCGACCACGTGCATGAGCGTCTGCACGTCCTGCGGCTTGTCGGGCCGCACGACGTTGTGGCCGTAGTTCGCGAATCGGTCCTCCAGCGCCTTTTGCAACTGCGCCCGCTGGGCCGGCGTGAACCCGCGGTCGCGCGCGAGCTTCTCGCGCACGTACTCGAGCACGTTCTGGCGCGGCGCCGCGCCCGCGGGAACGGCCAGGGCGAGGGCTAGGAGTAGCGATCGTCTCGCCATGGATGCGCGGTGTTGCTGTACCCGCGCAGCTCCCAGAACCCGAGCCGGTCGTGCGCCAGCACCTCGATGCGACGGACCCACTTCGCCCCCTTCCAGGCGTACAGCTGCGGAGTGATGACGCGGACCGGGCCGCCGTGCTCGACGGGCAGCGGCTGGCCTTCCGCCGTGTGCACGAGGAGGACGTCGTCCTTGAGCGCCTCCTCCAGCGGCAGGTTGGTGGTGTAGCCGTCGTACGCGTGGGTCATCACGTGGGTGGCGGCAGCGGCCGGCCGCGCCAGCGCGAGGACTAAGGACAGCTGCACTCCCTCCCAGGGCACGTCCAGCTTCGACCAGGTCGTGACGCAGTGGAAGTCGCTCACGTCCTTGGTCTGCGGCAAGGCGATGAAGTCCTTCCAGGCCAGCCGGAGCGGCTCCTCGACCGCGCCGTCGACGACCAGCTCCCATTTGGACAGCGGCACGTTGGGAAGACGTCCCAGGTCGAGCACCGGCCATCCCTTGGTGACGGTCTGGCCGACCGGCAGCTTGGGCATGCCGTGGCGGTTCGCCGGCCCCGATCCCTGGGGCTTGGCGTCGGCCGCGGAGGGCGTCTCGAGCATCCGCTTCTGGAAGCGCTCGCGCAGCTTCATGCGTGCTTCGACGATCCGCGCTTCCTTGTCGTCCGGCATGCGCCGATGCTAACCGGAGCCCGCCGTCCGCAAAAGGATGCCTGCCGGGCGGCCGGCCGGGGCCGGCGGGAGCGGGGTCGTCCGGAAGTGCCCGTGGCTGCGGCGTGTTCTGGCACCATTGCAGGGCGAGTGCCAGCCCTGTACGCTTCGTTCCCCGCGCTCTCCCGGAGAGGCCGTGCAGCTGAAGGTCCTCAGAGACCCGATCGACGACGACAAGTTCCACGACGAGTGTGGCGTGTTCGGCGTCTTCGGCCACCCCGAGGCGGCGAACATCACCTACCTGGGGATCCACGCCCTGCAGCACCGCGGGCAGGAGTCGGCCGGCATCGCCGCACTCGACGCCGGGCAGATCCAGGTGCACAAGACCATGGGGCTGGTAGCCGACAACTTCGACGCGGCGACGCTCACCCGCCTGCCGGGCAACGCGGCGATCGGGCACACGCGCTACTCCACCGCCGGCCAGTCGCGCATCGAGAACGCGCAGCCGTTCGTGTTCAAGGGCGTCGCCGGACCGATCGCGGTGGCGCACAACGGCAACCTCGTCAACGCCGAGGAGCTGCGCGCCTCGCTCGAGGCGCAGGGCGCCATCTTCACGGGCTCGTCCGACACCGAGCTGCTCCTGCACCTCATCGCCCGGGAGCGCGAGGGGACGGCCGTGGAGCGCATCCAGCGCGCGCTGGCGCAGGTGCGCGGCGCGTACTCGCTCCTCTTCCTCACCCAGGACTCGATCATCGCGGTCCGCGACCCGCTCGGCTTCCGGCCGCTGGTGCTGGGGAAGCTGCGCGGGGCGCCCGTGTTCGCCAGCGAGACCTGCGCGTTCGACCTGATCGAGGCGAAGCTGGAGCGCGAGGTGGAGCCGGGCGAGATGGTCGTCGCGGACGCCTCCGGCGTGCGCACCGTGCAGAAGCTGCCGCCCCAGCGGAGCGGCAAGTGCATCTTCGAGCTGATCTATTTCGCCCGCCCCGACTCGCAGGTGTTCGGCCGCAGCGTGTACCGCACCCGCAAGGAGCTGGGCCGCCGCCTCGCCATCGAGCAGCCGGCGGAGGCCGACGTGGTGGTGCCGGTGCCCGACTCCGGGGTGGCGGCGGCGCTCGGCTACTCGGAGCAGAGCGGCATCCCCTATGACATGGGGCTCATCCGCAGCCACTACGTGGGGCGCACCTTCATCGAGCCGTCGAAGTCGATCCGGCACTTCGGAGTGAAGCTGAAGCTCAACCCCGTGCAGCACGTGGTGAAGGGCAAGCGCGTGGTGGTGGTGGACGACTCGATCGTGCGCGGAACCACCAGCCGCAAGATCGTCAAGATGCTGCGCGACGCGGGCGCCAAGGAAGTGCACGTGCGCATCAGCGCGCCGCCGACCAGGTGGCCCTGCTACTACGGGATCGACACGCCGGTGCGGAAGGAGCTGATCGCCGCCACGCACACGGTGGAGGAGATCGCCAAGTACGTCACCGCGGACTCGCTCGGCTACCTCTCCGAGAAGGGGATGCACGAGGCGGTGCGCGCGGAGCCGCGGACGTTCTGCGACGCGTGCTTCACCGGCGAGTACCTCGTCGAGCTCATGCCGCCCGTCGAATCCGACCGCCGAGATTCAAGCGCTCGGTAGGTCGACTCGACCGCTCGATGGATCGACTGCGATCTTTTGGGGGGTCGAGGGGGGAGCGAGCTCCCCCCTCGTGGAGGCGCCGAAGGCGCCGGATCGAAGAGCGTGTTGGGGTAGCAGAGCCGTCAGTCTCAATGTGGACAGCCGTCAACAGGGTGCGAAGATGTAATCGTGGGGACCATCCTCGACCTGCTGCAGAAAGTGCAGCTGATCGACGACCGCGCGCACGACGCGGTGATGAGCCGCACCCGATCCCGCAGCGGCGGGCACATCGTCCAGCAGGTCGCGGAGCTGGGGCTGGCGACCGAGTCGTCGATCGCGCGCGCCATCTCCGTCGAGCTGGCGCTGCCGCGCATCGACCTGCAGATGACCCCGCCCGAGGCTGCGGCGCTGAACCTGCTCGACGCGCGCATCTGCGCGGACCGCTTCGTTCTCCCCATCGCGCTGCGCGAGAACGGGGAGTTGCTCTGGCTGGCGATGGCGGACCCCACCGACCAGGACTCGATCGCGGTGGTGCGGCTCAGGACCCACAAGCGGGTCCGGCCGGCGGTGGCGGGACCGAGCGAGATCCTCCGGGCGGTGCGGCAGTGCTACGCGGCGCCGGGCGCGGGCGCGGAGCAGCAACCGGAGGAGCCGCCCGCCGGCAAGCTGGCCGAAATCGAGCTGGACGACACCTCGGAGGAACAGGTGGAGCTGGTCGGGCTGCAGGATGAGTCCGCCTCGCCGCTGGCGAAGATCGCCTCGGAGCTGGGCGTCACCGTGCCCGAAGACCTGCCCTCCAAGCGCGGCGGCCGGCATCAGCAGCCGATGGACGTGCCCGGCGGGGATGACCGGCCGCAGGTCTCGCACGCCACGCCGCCTCGCGCGAACCCCCGCATCCCGCCGCCCACCCCCGCCCCGCCGACGCGAAAGGACACGCCGGCGCAAGGCACCGGTCCGGTCTCCCCGGCGGAGCTTGACCTGTTCGCTGCCACCGACGGGGGGCCGATCGACACGGACGACCTCACCGACGACGATCTCGCGAGCCTCGCTGCCCTGCGCCAGAGCATGGAGAAGGCCGCGGTGGTGCTGCGCGCCATCGCCGAGCTGTGCGTGAAGAAGGGCGTGTTCACGGTCAAGGAGATGCGCCGCAAACGGAGCTGACCGTCAGGCCTTCGCCACGTCCCGGTGGGTGACCTTCACCCGGGCGCGGTGCTTGTCGGTGAGCCGTTTCGACAGCTCCTCGGCCAGGGCGACGCTGCGGTGGCGTCCCCCGGTGCAGCCGATGGAGACCGTGAGGTAGCTCTTCCCTTCCGCCTTGTATTGCGGGAGCAGGAAGGCGAGCAGCGACTCGAGGTGCTCGAGGAACTCCTGCGTCTGCGGCCTTCCCAGCACCCACTCCGACACCCTCGGGTCGGTGCCCGGGTGCGGCTTGAGGCCCTCGACGAAGTAGGGGTTCGGCAGGAAGCGCACGTCGAGCACCAGGTCGCTGTTCGCCGGAATGCCGTTGCGGTAGCCGAAGGAGACCAGCGTCACGTTGAGCGCGTCGGCGTCGCTCGCGGCGCCGAATCGGGCGGTGATGACGTCGCGCAGCTCGTGCACGTTCATGCGCGTGGTGTCGATCACCACGTCGGCGATGCCGCGCAAGGCGGCGAGCAGCTTGCGCTCCAGCGCGATGCCCTCGGCCACCGTGCCGTCCGGCGAGAGCGGGTGCCTGCGCCGCGTCTCGCTGAAGCGGTGCGACAGCGTCTCGTCCGCCGAGTCGAGGAAGACCACCTCGAGCCGGTGGCCCGCGCGCCGCACCTCGTCCACCTTCTGCGGCGTCTGGTCGAGGAAGCGGCCCTCGCGCGCGTCGATGACCAGCGCAAGCCGGTGCACCTCGTCGGAGGCGCCATGGACCACCAGCTCGAGCAGCTTGGGCACGAGCAGCACCGGGAGGTTGTCGATGCAGAACCAGCCCGCGTCTTCGAGCGCCCGGATCGCAGTCGACTTGCCCCCACCCGACATGCCGGTCAGCAGCACGATGCGGAGCGGGGGGGCCAACTCACTCCACCTCGTCGCCGATACCCCGTGTCACCGTGGCCTGGGCGATCTCGCGCGAGAGCTTCTCCTGGAAGTCCTTGGCCGAGTGGTGTCCCTGCAGCTTGAGCAGGTGGTTGCGGGCGGCGACCTCGACGATGGTGGTGAGGTTGCGGCCGGGGCGGACCGGCACGACGAGCAGCGGCACCTCGGTGTCGAGCATGCTGTACTTCTGCTCCTCGACACCCAGGCGGTCGTACTCCACCCGGTCGTCCCACTCGACCAGCTCCACCACCATCTCGACCTTCTTGCGGTCGCGCACCGCCGACACGCCGAACAGGTCCTTGATGTTGATGATGCCGATCCCGCGGATCTCCATGTGGTGCTTGATGATGTCCGAGCCGCTCCCGTACACCGAGCCGCCCTGCTTCTTCTTCAGATCCACGATGTCGTCGGCGACCAGGCGGTGGCCGCGCGTGACCAGGTCGAGCGCCAGCTCGCTCTTGCCGATGCCGCTCTTCCCCAGGATGAGGACGCCGACGCCGATCACGTCGATGAGGACGCCGTGCACCGAGGTGCTGGCGGTGAGCGTCTCCTGCAGGAACTGCTCGATGTTGTCGATGAAGGTGCTGGAGAGGTGGCTGGTGCGCATGAGCGGCACGCGGGCGTCGTTCGCCTCGCGCTTGATCATGTCGTCGACGGGCAGGTTCTTGGTCACCACCAGGCAGGCGACGGGCAGCCGGAACAGGCCGCGCATGCGGGCCTGCGCCTCGCCCGGCTTGAGCGTGGCCAGATAGCTCATCTCGGTGTTGCCGAAGACTTGAAGACGGTCCTTGTGGATGTGCTCGGTGAAGCCGCTCAGCGCCAGCCCGGGCTTCTGGATGCGCGAGCTGACCACGCGCCGGTCGAGACCTCCTTCGCCGGCGAGCAGCTCGAGGCGGAGGTCGAAATCCTGGTCCTTGAGCAGCGTCTCGACCTTGATGGAGTCCATCGAGAGTCAGACTATAACAGCGCCTCCTTCCAGACGAGGAAACGCCCGTGCCGGATTACCGCCCCGTTCTGCTCGCCTTCGCGCTCGCCGCCTGCGCCTCGGCGCCCCAGCCGCGCACCGCTGATCAAGCCGCCGCCCCGCAGCCGCCGGTCGCGCGGAAGGAGCCGCACGTCACCCGGATCAACGGCGACACACTGCGCGACGACTACTTCTGGCTGCGCAACACATGGACCCTGCGGGCCACGGCGGCGCCTCCGGCCGCTACGACCGCCTCAAGGACGTCGCCTACGACTACGCCTTCGTGGTCCGCGAGCTCACTGCCCCGCGGTGACGATCAATATTTGGAATCCTCGCCGGTGATCAACCCGGCGATCTCGGAACCGGACTGCGCCGACATTATCGATTGACGAAACGGCGGCGACTTGAACAGCCGCGAGATCCGCGCCAGCGCCTTGAGGTGGATCCCCGCCGAGTTTTCCGGCGCGAACAGCACGAAGAAGAGGTACGTGGGCTTCCCGTCGATCGCGGCGAAGTCCACGCCGCGCTTCGACCGGCCGAAAGCCGCGAGCAGGTTGGGCACTCCGGGCAACTTGCCGTGAGGGATCGCCACTCCCTCGCCCACGCCGGTGGAGCCGAGCTTCTCGCGCTCCAGCAGGACCTCGGTGAGCCTGCCGGGATCCAGCCCGTGCGCGCGGGCGAGCGGGGTGCACAGCTCGCGCAGGACGCCCGCCTTGTCGGCCGCTTGCAGGTCGGGGAGGATCAGATCCTCGCGCAGGAACTCGGCGATCTTCATCGCGGTCGAGCCTACACCCGGACCCGTGCGCGCGGCCAGAATGCGCGCACGGTGGGTGAAGCTGGCGAGCCGTCCTACTTCGCCAGCGCGGCCGCGATGGGCGGCTGGGCGCCCGCCGGGGCGCCGCCTGCGGCGCCGACGGCCGTCATCTCCCCGTTGGCCTGGATGAGACCGAAGTTCCCGTCCCGCCGCCGGTAGACGACGTTCACGTCCCGCGAGTCGGGGCGCGTGAAGACGAGGAAGTCGTTGTTCATCAGGTCCATCTGCATGAGCGCCTCTTCCACGCTCATCGGCTTGGCCAAAAACTCGTTCGACCTCACCACCTCGGGGGGCAGGCCCTCGGTCGGAGAGGCCGCGAAGATCTCGTAGCGCACCCGCACCGGCTCGCGCGCGTGCACATGTGCGGGCCGGTGGTTCTTCAGCCGGTCCTTGTACTTCTTGAGCTGCCTCTCGATCTTGTCGCACGCCAGGTCGATCGAGGCGTACATGTCCTCCGACTTCTCCTTGCCCCGCACGTGGAATGTCCCCGCGTGCAGGTTGATGTCCGCATGATGCAGGTACCTCTCGAGCGAGAGCGTGACGTGGGCCTCAGTCACCTTGTCCAGGTACTTGTCGACCACCTTGCTCAACTTGTCGGTGACGTGGTTCCGCAGGGCGTCGGTGGCGAACATGTTCCTGAAGGTGATGTTGACCTGCATGCGTAGTACCTCCGGCGGGCGTGGCCCGTTCCGGGTTCGAGGGAAGCAGGACCCTGGATGGATGCTTAGAAGAACCGCTTTCGCTTGCTGCTCGGCAGGATGCCGAGCACCTCCCTGTATTTGGCGACGGTGCGCCGCGCGATGTCCACGTTCTGCGTCCGGAGGATCTCGACGATCTTCTGGTCGCTGTACGGCTTGTCGCCCGGCTCCGCAGCGACGATCTGCTTGATCTGGTTCTTCACCGCCTCCGAGGCGATGTCCTCGCCCCCCACCCGCGCGATGGACGAGTTGAAGAAGAACTTCAGCTCGTAGATGCCCTGCGGGGTGTGCACGTACTTGTTGGTGGTGACGCGCGAGACGGTGCTCTCGTGCATCCCGATGTCCTCGGCCACGTCGCGCAGGATCAAGGGCCTCAAGAACTGGATGCCCTTGTCCAGGAACTCGCGCTGGAACTTGATGATCGAGTCGGCCACCTTCACGATCGTCCGCTGCCGCTGGTGGATGGAGCGGATGAGCCACACCGCCGAGCGCAGCTTGTCCTGGATGTACTCCTTCGCCTTGCCGTTGCTGGCCCCGTTCTTCAGCGCCTGCCGGTAGTGCGCCGAGATGCGCAGCTTGCTCAAGCCGTCGTCGTTGAGGACCGTCACGTACTGATCGCCGATCTTGTGGATGTAGACGTCCGGGGTGATGTACTGCGGCTCGTCGGTAGCGTAGCGCCGCCCCGGCTTGGGGTCCAGCCGCGAGAGCAGCTTCACCGCCGCCACCACCTCGTCGAGCGGGACGCGCAGGTCCTTGGCGATGGACTGGTACTTCTTCGTCTCCACGTTCTTCAGGTGCCCGGTGATGATGGCAGGCAGCAGGTCTGCGTCCGGGTCGTCCTTCCCCTCGCCCTCGGAGAGGAACCAGCGCGCCTGGACCAGCAGGCACTCGCGCAGATCGCGCGCGCCGCAGCCGATCGGCTCGAACCGCTGGATGATCCGCAGCACCTTCTCCGCGCAGCGCGCCGAGACGCCCGCCTCCAGCGCCAAGGACACCAGCGGGTCGGCCTCGCCGCGCGCCGCCCGCGCCGCCGCGGCCGCCTTCGCCGCCGCCTTGAGCGCCTTCTCCGCGGTCTGGGCCGCGTCCTCGTCGGAGCTGGTGGCCAGGACGGCCGGGACCTCCACGTCCTCGCGCAGCGCCGGCACGGTCGGCTCCGCGTCCGGGTCCATCACCAGGTACCCGTCGCGGTTCAGGTTGCCGATGATCAGTCCCCCGAGCCGCCCCTCCTCGGCCGTCAGCCCCGTCATGCGGAGCTGCTCCATCAGGTGCTCGGTGAGCCCCTCGGCCCGGGTGAGCGTGTCCTGGTAGTTGGGCAGGTCCTCCGCCGACATCCCGCCGCTCGAAGGCGCGGTGTGCTGCGTCTGGTAGTTGTCGAGGTACTGCTCCCAGTCGATGTCCGCCCGCTGCACGTCGCCGTCGGCCTGCTGCTTGGCGTCGTTCTCGCGGTCGGGCGGCTTCTCGGGCAAGAGCTCGCTGGCCTCGATCGACTCGTTCAGGGTGGCGGTCAGCTCGGCCGGGGCCTCGTCCAGCTCCGCCTCGGCGCCCTCGGCGGGCTCCTCCAGGAGCGGGTTCTGCTCCATCTCGGTGCGGATGAGGTCGACGAGCTCGAGCCGCGAGAGCTGCAGCAGCTTGATCGCCTGCTGCAGCTGAGGCGTCATCACCAGCTGCTGGCTGAGGCGAAGACTCTGCTTGAGCTCCAAAGCCATTTCTATGATCTCCCCTTCACTCCAGCTTGAACCGCTCGCCCAGGTACACGGCGCGGGCGCGCTCCGAGGCCGCGATCTGCGGCGGCGTGCCCGCTTCCAGCAGGCGCCCCTCCACCAGCAGGACGGCGCGGTCGCAGATGCCCAGCGTCTCGCGGACCGCGTGATCGCTGATCAAGACGCCCAGCCCCCGGTCGCGCAACTTGCCGATCAATCGCTGCAGCTCGTGGACGGCGATGGGGTCGATCCCGGCAAACGGCTCGTCGAAGAGAAGGAAGCGCGGCTCGGCGAGCAGCGCCCGGGCGATCTCCGTCCGCCGCCGCTCGCCACCCGAGAGCTGCTCGCCCAGCGAGTCCGCCACGCGGAGCAGGTCGAACTCGTGCAGCACGTCGTCGGTGCGATCGCGCGCCTCCTGCCCGAGCACGCCGTGTCCCTCGAGGACCAGCAGGAGGTTCTGGCGGACGGTCAGCTTGCGGAAGATGCTCGGCTCCTGCGGCAGGTACCCGAGCCCCATCCGGGCGCGCCGGTGGAGCGGCAGCCCGGAGAGGTCCTGGTCGCCCAGGTGCACCTCGCCTTCGTCGGGGTGCAGCAGGCCCACCACGCAGTGGAAGCTGGTCGTCTTGCCGGCGCCGTTGGGCCCGAGAAGGCCCACCACCTCGCCGGGGTTCACGTCGAAGGAGACGCGGTCCACGACCTTCCGGCCGCGGAAGCTCTTCGACAGCCCACGGGCGTGCAGCGCGCTCACGGCTTCACCCCGGGTGCCGGCCGCGCCTCGTCCTGGTGCGCCTCGGGCCGGAGCCGGCCGTGGGCGCGCTCGACGCGGACCTCGTGCGAGTCCAGCGCCAGCGCGATCCGCTCGCCGACCAGCACGTCGCCGCGGTCGAATACGCGCGGCTCGCCCGTCAGCAGCACCTCGCGCGTGCGCGCGTCGTAGTCGGCGTTCTGCGCCACCGCGCGGCGTTCGCCCTGCCGCAGCTCGACCCCGCCGCGCAGGTAGAGGTGGGTGAGCTGCCCCGACGAGTCGTAGTGCGCGTCCATGCGCGGGCCGCGGACCACCACGTCGCCCCGGCGCACCACCACGTCGTCGGTGAAGCGGGCCAGGCGCTCCGAGCGATCCAGCGACAGCCGCGATGCCTCGACCCGGGTGGGGAGCTGCGGCGCGTCCTTCTCCTCGGGCACCGAGCGGCGCAGCACGAGCCTGGGCTTCTGCACGTCGACGTCCTCGGTGTCGAGGCGCATGACGATGCGGTCGCCGGTCAGGGTCTCCGAGCCGTCGCGCAGCACAGGGTCGTCCTTGCCGTCGCCGGTGAGCACCAGCGTCTGGCCCTTGGCGTCGAACACGCCGTGCGCGCCGTCCGCGGTGCGCGTGCCGCGCTGCACGTGGACGTTCCCGTCGACCGTGAACCTCTCCAGCTTCTGCCCGAGCAGCGGCGGCTCGTCGCGGCCGCGCCGGCGCGGCTTGCGCTGCGGCTGCTCGTCGGCTGCGAACTCGACCACCGCGCGGTCGCCGGTCACCACCATCCCGTCGCGCGACAGGCGGACCGACCCGTCCAGCAGCGTGCGCCGCTCGCGGGGTTCCATCCGCATCGTCTGCGCGGTGAAGTCCACCGGACCTGCCGGCGCGGCGGCCGCCGCGAGCGCGGCTACGAGGGCGATCATCGGGGCTCCGACGGCTTGCGGTTTGCGGTTCGCGGCTTGCGGCTCGCCGATTGCCGGCTCGTGGGGAACTGCGCGGTCGGATCGCCGGTCGGCTGGAGCGTGCCGGCCACGCCGCCGGTCAGGGTGACGTCGCTTCCGTCGGCGCGAGCGGAGAAACCCTGCGAGCGGACCGCATATCCGGGGCCCTGCGCGTCGACGGCGCGATCGCCGCTGAGCCGGTCCGCGGCGCCGTCCCAGAAGAGACGCTCGGTGGTTCCTTGATCGCCGCGCGCGGCGCGGAACGTCACGCCGCCCGAGGCACTCCCGCGCTTGTTTCCGAGGTCGCCATCGACCCGCGGCGCGGTGAGCAGCACCTCGCAGAACATCGCGTAGCCCATGCCCGCCTCGGGGTACAGGCTCGCCACCGCGACTCGACCGTCCAGCCGCCCGCTCGCCCGGCGATACGCAACCTCCCGTGCGGTG
>WNGG01002081.1_pt1 | contig 38530 bp, 27 predicted proteins | sample 5400661 | NCBI WGS metagenome assembly WNGG01 (sample SAMN13153372, study PRJNA577476) | soil metagenome | isolation source: 100 cm soil or saprolite under Garry oak tree replicate 1 | place: USA:California | collected 2016-06-15
AGAGGCTGGAGAGTTTGTCTGCTTGCTGGGACCCAGCGGCTGTGGCAAATCCACACTGCTCAACATTGTTGCGGGTCTGGAAGAGGCCAGTACGGGGAGCGTGTGGGCTAATGGAAAGAGAGTACACGGTCCAGGCACGGATCGTGTACTCCTCTTCCAGGAAGCCGCCCTTTTCCCTTGGCTGGATATCCAGAGCAACGTGGAGTTTGGCTTGCGGCAAATCGGTTTGTCGGCAAAAGAACGACGGGAGCGGGCGCGTCGCTTTATAGAACTGGTGCATTTGAAGGGGTTTGAGCGTAGTGCTGTGCATCAACTCTCTGGCGGTATGCGCCAACGTGCCGCACTGGCTCGTGCTCTAGCCATTGATCCAGCAGTGCTCCTGATGGACGAGCCCTTTGGAGCATTGGATGCCTTGACGCGGGACCGTATGCACGCAGAGCTTGAGTCCATCTGGTCGAGTACACGTAAAACGGTCCTATTCGTCACGCACAATGTGCGCGAGGCCGTAGCCCTGGGGGATCGCGTTCTGGTCTTCTCTCCGCGTCCTGGTCGCATTGTGCGGGAGTTTCGCGTTGATTTGCCTCGGCCTCGTTCCCTTGAGGATCATACGCTGGTGGATGCGGCCGCAGACATTGTGACTGTACTACGGGAGGCTATCAGTACACAAGAACGGGAGGGCAATGATGGCTAAGGCGATACAACGACAATCGTTCTCGTTGCGCGTGAGCAAGGCGTCTCTGTTCCCCTGGTTGCGGCGAGGCGTGTTTTACCTAGCTTTGGTGCTTGTCTGGGAGGCTATAGCCCGCAGTGGCATCTGGCCCGATTACCTGATGCCTGGTCCAATCGCCGTACTGAATGCACTTGTCGTAGGCTTCGGCAGTGGCCTCTTCTTGCAAGCAGCCCTGGTAAGCTTGAGTCGATTGGCGATTGGCTATGGCATCTCCTTGTGCATAGGGCTGGTTCTGGGACTGCTCATAGGGCGTATCCGCATTCTCGAAGAAACCGTCGGCTCGCTGGTTCTGGGCTTGCAAGCTCTTCCCAGCGTTTGCTGGCTGCCTCTAGCCATCCTCTGGCTGGGATTGAGCGAGCAGGCTGTCATCTTTGTGGTAGTGATGGGAGCACTCTTTTCCATCACTCTTGGTGTAGACGCTGGTGTTAAAAACACCCCCCCCGTCTATCTTAAGGCAGCACGTAATATGGGAGCACGTGGTGTGGCTCTCTATTCGCAGGTTATTCTGCCTGCAGCTCTCCCGGCCATTCTCAATGGCCTGAAGCAAGGCTGGACTTTTGCTTGGCGATCTTTGATGGCCGGAGAGTTGCTCTTTTTCACACTCTCTCTAGGCAACCTCCTGCAGAATGGGCGTGACCTCAATGATGCGTCGCAGGTTATGGCGGTGATGGTGCTCATCATTATCATCGGTGTGGCTATCGATGTTTTGATCTTTGCTCCTTTCGAGCGGCGAGTACGCGAACGTTGGGGCCTGATACGCTAGCATTTTCCTTGCTCTCTTCTCTTATCTCCATGTCACTTCCCCCCTGATGAGCGAGATAAGAGGAGCGGTGAGGAAGTGACTGGAAGTGAGCTGAAAGAGTGTGCGTGCATAGACGAATAGGAAGAGGCCACTTATGCAAATCACGATCCCTCTGATCGTGGATGTTCCAGATAGTGGAACCATCAACGATGTGGAAGAGTTGATGGTGGAGGCCAGTCTCCGTGCGATAGCGGAGGCTCTCCAGACCTACCTGTCCGACTATGAGGAGCGGCATAAGCTCTGCCCTTTTTGTAGCAGCAACGACATTCACAGGACAGGCAGTGACCGACGTGCTCTATCTCTGCGTATGGGCCGTGTAGAGCTTTCACTCCATCGGTGGCGGTGCCAACGCTGCAAGCGGCGGTTCCGGCTTGCCGATAGATTGCTTACCCTCCTGGTAGTCAGTGTTCGTAATGGTGAAGCGAAAAGTAAGTCGCGTTCCACGGAGAATGGGCACCAACCGAAACCGCGTGTGACTTCGGTGGTGCCATGGTCGGCTCCTACGGAATGGGAAGTCTGTCAGGCATGGCAGGAATTTCCCCGTTAAAGAAAGTTTGCTAGCCTATGATTTATAGACATGGGGCGTAAAACCCCGGTCATTCATGCCGGGGATAGAAGCCCGTTCCTTTTGGGGCGTGATGGGAGTGGTGCTTGACGTGCTGTCACTCATGTGATACAATGCCCACATGGATAACAAAGAAAAGTACGCACATATGCGAGTGCTACGCACCACACAAAAGAATTTACGCATCGCTGCCGCTCTGGCTGAGAAGAGTATGCTGGAATTGCTTGATGAATTGGTCAAGAAGGAACTGGAACGCTTGCAAAAAGAAAGGAGAGGTCATGATCAAAGCGTTTAAGTATCGGCTCTATCCTACCGGCCCGCAACAAACACGCTTGCAGGCAACGCTCGACTTGTGTCGCGAGTTGTATAACGCGGCTCTACAAGAGCGTCGAGATGCGTACCGTCTGGTGGGTAAGAGCATCACCTACTATGACCAGGCCAACCAACTTCCAGAAATCAAGGAAATCCGAGAGGAGTATCGAGAGATTCACTCTCAGGTCCTGCAAGATGTCCTGAGAAAAGCTGACAAAGCGTTCAAATCCTTCTTTACACGCTGTCAACGAGGAGCGACCCCCGGCTATCCCCGCTATAAGGGAAGAGGTCAATATGAGAGCTTTACCTACCCGCAAGTGGGCTTCTCATTAACACACGATAACCAGGTGTGTCTCTCCAAGATCGGGAGCATCAAAGTCAAACTCCATCGTCCTCTCGAGGGCAAGGTGAAAACCTGCACAATTAAACGAGAGGGCGAGCACTGGTATGTCGTTCTGACGGCACTCGTGGAAGCTGAAAAATTGCCTACCAGTGATGAGGCAGTAGGGATTGATCTGGGTCTCTTGCATTTTGCCACCTTGTCGGATGGAAGCACTCTCGAGAATCCACGCTACTACCGTCAGGCCGAAAAGAGGTTGCAGAAACATCAGCAGTCCCTTTCTCGCAAGAAACGCGGGAGCCACCGACGCCGCAAAGCCGTGAAGAAAGTCGCTCAGACTCATCGTAAGGTGAGAAACCAGCGTCAGGACTTCCTTCACAAGGAGTCGAGGAAGTTGGTCAACACCTATGGCACCATCGTGTTTGAGGAACTCGCTCCTTCCCACATGAGTAGGAGGCCGAAACCCAAGCCGGATGAAACCGGCAAGTACCTGCCCAATGGTGCGGCAGCTAAAGCCGGATTAAACAAGAGTATCGTGGATGCTGGATGGGGTCAATTCCAGCAGTATTGTGTCTCCAAAGCTGCAAATGCTGGGAGACAGGTGCTGTTCGTCAACCCCAAGTCCACCAGCCAGGTCTGTAGCGGATGTGGCACGGTCAAGAAAAAGACGCTCGAAGAGCGTTGGCACTCCTGTGAGTGCGGAACAGAACTTGACCGCGATCACAATGCTGCCCTAAACATCCTTCGGCTCGGACGGAGCCGTCAAGCTTCGGCTTGAGAAGCCCCCGTGCTTGAGCCGGGGGAGTCGTCACACAAATCTGGTAGGATACGAGGGCGACATCTGATCGGGATCATTCAGCTCGGCACCATGAGGAGCGGGAACTGGTCCGTGTAAGAGAGGATCGTTAGTATCGTACATCCACTCGTCGAGACGAGTTCGCATCTCTTCCAGCACCACGGCTACAGACAAGTCGTTCGCCACATTTGAGGCTTCGTTGGGGTCAAAGATCAGATCATACAATTGCTCTAACGGCCTGGACCGCTCTTTCCAGCCATACTTTATCAAGACATCTTTACTGGGGCTATCATCACAATTGGGCAGCACTGGTCCAAGGTGGTGATCAAAACGGCGAATGTACTTCCAACGCGGTGTACGCACCGCACGCATCGGTTCATAAGCTGCGTGATAAGTGACCTCGGCAAAAATGGCTTCATGCAGCTGGTCAACCTCTTCCCGTAGCAACGGCAGGAGAGACGATCCCTGCAACCAACTGGGGTGGTCGATCTGAAGGAGATCACAGATGGTAGGAAAGATATCGATGTGTGATACGAGCGCATCATAGACCTTCCCACCTGTAAACCCCCCCGGACCACGTATGATGAGCATCACGCCTATGCCATGATCGGTCAGATTGCCCTTCATACGGGGGAAAGCGATGCCATGGTCTGTCGTGCAGATGACGAGGGTATTCTCGCTGAGACCTTGAGCATCGAGAGCATCAAAGACGGCACCCATACCCTGATCTAACTCCCATGCGCTGGCCTTAAAAGCTCCCATATCGAGTCGGGTCTGGGGAGTATCGGGTAGGGGAGCAGGCGGCAAGGCGTATTTGGCATCTTGCGGTGTGCTTGGTTTCAAAAATTCCCGATGTGTCTCGAAGAAGCCGACTGAAAGGAAAAAGGGCTGAGGGAGTCCGTTGTGCAACATCGCGATCGCTGTAGGTGCAATGATGTGAGATTGATGTCCCTCTACTTTCACTACATCATCGTAGCCAACCGTCCTGGGGTCTTTTGAGAGGTGCTCTTCACCAATGAGAGTTGTATGATAACCAACCCCACGCAGCGTATAAAGTAAATGCTGCTTGTAATCATGCAAGGAAAAACCACGATGAGCTAATCCAAGCATGCCGTTACAGTGGGCATACTGACCGGTGAGAAGGCTAGCCCGGCTTGGAGAACACGTAGGTGCGGCACAAAAAGCTTTACGAAAGAGTACACCCTGTTCGGCCAGCTTCTGAATGCGCGGTGTTGGAATGGCATGTCCGTAGGGTTGAACGTAGCGACCTGTATCATGAGAGTGAATGTAGAGAATATTAGGGCGATTCGAGGGCATCAAGTGACTCCTTCAGACAGTGTCTGCCACTGCGACTGTTGATACTTGTGTAGTTTTTGATATGCTGGTACACCAGCTACTTCTTTAACCAGTACCCGCTATTATTGCGAGTTCATTGTACCAGCATCCTCTCATATTCTCTATAAGCTTGCCTAAAAATCCTAGCATCTAAAAGCAACATAATCATAAAGAATAACGGTTATAATTTGAAAGAATATCAAAAATATGGTATTGTTTATTTTGCGCAAGAATATTGCGTTGCCTGCTCTTAATGATAAAGAGGGCTTTGTAAAGCCCTCCACTTTTTCAGGAGGCGATCATGTTGCCAGATACATCTTATCTCGTCTGCGCCACTCCTCGCAGTGGGAGTACCCTGCTGTGTGAGGCTCTTAACAACACTGGCTTGGCCGGACATCCCCAAGAATACTTTGAAGCTCTCAAAGAGAGGGGAATTCCACGACGACCACAGCAATACTTTGATGGTGCGGCACAGGCCGATATTCTGGACCTGCTGGGAACCTACTCTCGGCTTGATGACCAAGCGCCTCATCAGAGTGTAGATGAGCGCACGAACTACGCTCACTACCTAGCGCGAGTCCTGGAGGAGGGAACCACATCCAATGGTGTTTTCGGTTCCAAGATGATGTGGGGGTACTTTGGAGACTTCATCAGTAATCTGCGAGATATTCCTGAGTATAGAGAGATGCCCGTTCCCGACCTCCTTTCAACAATCTTTCCTAACCTCCATTACATATGGATCACTCGTGCTGACAAAGTCCGACAGGCTGTTTCCCTTTGGAAGGCGATCCAGACGTCGACGTGGAGAGGAGCGGCGTCTCCCTCTTCGGGAGAGAAGAACCCATGTGTGGATAAGAAGCTCGTTTTCCACTTTGGAGCCATTGATCATTTGCGGCAACAAATTATAGCGCACGAGGAAGCTTGGCAGCAGTACTTCAGTGTATGCGGTGTGCAGCCGTTCTATGTGGCGTATGAGGAGTTCGTTGCCGAGTATGAGGATACCGCACGCCGCCTTCTCCAGTATCTCCATATTCCCTTGCCCGAAAAGTTGGTCTTCGCCGAGCGGCGCATGACGCGACAGGCGGATGAACTGTCTGAGGCGTGGGTGCAGGAGTATCACGTTTCATCTTCTCTCCCTCGATGATCCAATGCCTATCTCTTCTCGATACTTGGTGACTGTGCGCCTGGCCATGGGTATACCGCGTGCCTGCATCAATTTCGCCAGTTCGTCATCACTCAATCTCTTTCGCGGGTCTTCGGTGGCGATTAGCTCTTTCAAAATATCTTTTACGCTGAGCGAACTGTCGAAGAAGTCGGAGAGGGGAATGAGACGACCATTGGGCAGGAGGGCATACTTGTTAGCGGTGGCGCGACTGACGGTGCCTTCATCGAGATTAAGAGCTTTGGCGACTTCGGCGCGAGTAAGAGGACGCAAGTAGCGGATGCCTTTTTCGAGGAAGTCGCGTTGGTGGTCTACGAGAAGTTCTGCGATGCGGTAGAGCGTGCGCCAACGACGCTGGACGCAGTCGATGAAGAGCTTGGCGTGGTCGCTTTGGGTGTGCAGGTAGCGTTGTACTTCGGGGGTAGCGGGATTGCTGCTGGAAGGGAGAGCTTGAGTGGGATTGATGGCAAAAGTGTAGCGTTTGGATTCGATCAGCTCGATTTCAAAGCCATTTTCGCTTGTGCGGATGAGAATGTCAGGACGGATGTAGGTAGTGCCGGTGTAGCTTCGATGAGTAGCAGGGATGTCGTCATGGTAAGTATGGGCGGGAAATGGGTAGAGTTTGCTGCTGATGTAGAGACTGGCCTGGCGTACTTCCTGCTCTGATACTTTGAGATCACGAGCGATTTCGGCGAACTGGCCGCGGCCAAACTTGCCGAAATACTGGTCTATCATTGTGTGCGCCAGGAGAGGAGGAGCTTCTTGTTCGCTGAGAGCCTGAAGCTGGATGAGCAAGCATTCACGCAGGTCGCGTGCGCCGATGCCGAGTGGTTCAAGGGTGTGAAGCAGGCTCAGGACGTATTCGACCCGTTCAAGAGGCACCTGGAGATAGCTGGCTATTTCGCTGGTGCTGATTTCGAGGTAGCCGCGTTCATTGAGGTTGCCGACGAGCTGTTCGGCAATCAGTTCGTCATCGGACGAGATGAGAGCTTCAAGTTGGCGGAAGAGGACTTCGGAGAGCGTTTCCCCGTTGGGAATAGTAGCAAGCATATCAAATTCGTCGTCGCGGTCGATTTCAGCGAAGCCAGGGTTGTCGAAGTCATAGAATTGCAGGTGAGTACTCGCAAGGTTGGCTGGTGTATCATAATTGAGCGAGGCTTCGCTCATGGCTCGGGTTGATGGGGCAGTATGCCCACAGTTGGTGCAGGTTTGTCCATGGAGACGTGTGCCGCAAAATTGACAGATGCGTTGCTCGGCAACCTCCAGGGCTGGATTCTCCATTTGCTCCTGGTTGATGGTACGTTCCAGTTCGTCGGATGAAAGTTGCAGGATGGTGCTGGCGGTGATGAGTTTGGCACTGACGCGCAGGGTTTGTTCTGTGCGTGGGCTTATTCTTGGTTCGTGTTGCATTGATGCGTTCTCCCTATCCTATCTATCTTCCTCTACGTTTGAAAATCTCTTAGAGCCAGCCACGCAGAGTGAGAGCGGCGTGGGCGGCTTCTTGTTCAGCTGTTTGTTTGTTGCGGCCATGACCTTTACCTGCTACTTGGTTACCTAGCATAACTTCAACGGTAAATTCGCGATTGTGAGATGGACCTTCCTGGCTGACAAGGTGGTAGGATGGGGTGATGCCATCGTGGGCCTGGGCCAACTCTTGGAAGCGTGATTTGTTGTCCTTAAACAGTCGCTTTTCGACGATGTGATGGGCCAGTGGTTCCAGGCGATGGAGGAGAAATTGGCGTACTGCTTCCAGGCCCTGATCGAGGTAAATTGCGCCCAGAAGGGCCTCGAAGGCGGAGGCGAGTACACGTTTACCTCCTCCACCATGCCGTTCTCCTTTCCCCATGCGCATATAGGTTCCCAACTGAATCTCGCGTGCAAAGTCTGCCAGTGTCTCTGTTCTAACGAGGATGGCGCGGACATCGGTGAGTTCGCCTTCGCTGAGATGAGGAAAGGTGCGATAGAGAAAATCAGCACTGATCAGGGCGAGGATGGAGTCGCCAAGAAATTCCAAGCGCTCGTTGGATTGCTGTCCTTCGCCTGCTGTTTCGTAAATATATGAGCGATGAGTTAAGGCTAACGATAATAATGATGGGTTCTGGAAATGAACTTCCAGAGCTTCTTCTAATTTTTGGTACACTATTTGACTACCTCCAACCACACATGTGCTTCGTTCTGGACGGGTTCGGTAACCTCGCCGATGCGCCAGAAGGTGACATCGGATGCTAGAGTGGCGAGTTTCGGCCAGAGTAGCGGATCGATGGCGGCAAAGAGGCCACCGGATGTTTGAGGATCCCAGAGTATCTCGCGGTCAAACTCGTCCAGTTGCTTACTCATATGGACATGTGATGCAAAATAATCAGCATTACGTCGTGCGCCACCGGTGATGTGTCCTTCCTCTGCATAGTGACGTGCGTTGGGCAGCAGAGGCAGTGCATCGAACAGGAAGCACATGCTAGTTCGGCTTTGTGAAGCCATTTCCCAGGCATGTCCAAGCAGGCCAAAACCGGTGATGTCGGTGACGGCATGGACGCCTGCTCCCAATTGACTCAGTGCCTGACTGGCTTGACGGTTCAATTGCATCATGGAAGTAGTGGCGGCATCCAGATCGCTTTGGATGACCTGATCGCGTTTATGGGCGGTGGTAATCAAGCCAGTGCCAAGGGGTTTAGTGAGGACGAGCAGGTCCCCAGGGTGTGCGCCCCCTTTGGTGAGGATGCGTTCTGGATGGACCATGCCGGTTACCGCGAGACCGTATTTCGGCTCTTTATCGCTAACCGTATGTCCACCGGCGATGACGCCACCTGCTTGAGCAACGATATCGGCCCCACCGCGTAAAATCTCGCTGAGTATAGCGTAGTCGAGATTATCGGGCCATCCTACGAGGTTGATAGCCATCAGGACCTGACCCCCCATAGCATAGACGTCGCTGGTGGCGTTGGCGGCGGCGATGGCTCCGAAGATATAAGGATCATCGACAACAGGTGGGAAGAAGTCAGCAGTGCTGATGATGGCCTGTTGCTCGTTGACGCGGTAGACAGCGGCATCGTCAGCCACATGGATGCCTACCAGCAGTTCCGGTGGAACGTTGGCGATGGTGAGTGGACGCAGAACCTGCGCCAGGGCCGCTGGGCCCATTTTTGAGGCTCAGCCAGCGCAACTAGCCAGTGATGTCAGGCGGATTTGTCGACCTGTTGTCATGCGTAGATCCTCGATTTATATCTATAGTCAATAACGTCTCAGAACGTAAGATGACTTATGAGCACGCAATAAGTAACGTTATTGTAGCGTGTTTTGCTATGGGGCGTCAATGTGTTAGGGTTTTGGAGGCGTGGTATAATGATATGCGGTGGGTTTGAGGAAGACAGGCAATCGCGAGCGGTGACAGCCGTTCGAGGAAAGTCCGAACTCCATAGAGCAGAATGCTGGTTAACGGCCAGTGGGGGCGACCCCAAGGAAAGTGCCACAGAAACATACCGCCCGATGCTAAATGTAGGGGCGACCACCAGGGTCGCCCCTACATTTAGCATCGGGTAAGGGTGAAATGGTGAGGTAAGAGCTTACCAGCAGTTAGGTGACTAACTGGCTGGGTAAACCCCATTCGGAGCAAGACCAAGCAGGAGGAGTAGCTAGTTCACTTGTGGGCTGGCTTGCAGGTTGCTCGCCTGTTAACTTCCGGGTTGGTCGCTGGAGGCGTTAGGTAACTGACGTCTGAGATAGATGATTGCCGCCTGTCGCGTCGTGAGATGTGAGAGGTACAGAATTCGGCTTATGGCTTGCTCAGACCCACACGCACACCAATAGAAAAAACAGACCGAGAGGCTCCACCGCCTATACCAGTATGGGCGGTAGAGCCTCTCGGTCTGTTTTTCTATGAATTAATTGCTGAGACGATTATGCTCAATTAACCACCGGACAAAATTGAGGCGGCGGCTCTCTTCAAGCATTTCACGATACTCGCTTTGCTCATTCACATGGTTTTTCATATAGACCAGATTCTCAGCTTCAACTTCTGTAAATCCCATTGCGAGCAGGCGGATGGTATCAATGTTATTGTCGGTAGTAAGAGGTTCTGCCATAAGAACAATGCTCCCTTTCTGTATTAAGAGAACAACCTACGGATAAAGTAAAATTCGGCCCAGATCGTTGTCTGTTGCTATATATACGTAAACAAGTGTCGGTGGGATACATATTCCAGATTAGAAGGTGCTTAAATATTTCTAAAACGGTATTGCTTCTCTATTGAACCAGTTCCACCTCTACGCGAATGTTGTTACCAGTTCTTTATGTGTACGCCAACCTGCATTAATCTCAAAGCACGTTTGGTTGCGTCGCTCATCAACTGAGCTGCATTCTCCATGGCATACTCCAGAGTCATAGGCCGAGAGGGTAATACAGCCAGGGCATCTACACCTAAACTGTATGCGTCCTGGTAATTCTCACCTAGCCCACCCGCCAGGGCCAGCACGGGAAGGTTGTGGCGTTTGGCGAGGGAGGCGACAGCACCAACGCTTTTGCCTTAGGCCGTCAGGGCGTCAATCTGTCCTTCGGCTGTAATGACCAGATCGGCTGTTTGCAAGTGTTGTGCGAGTTGGGTGGCTTCGAGGACGATCTGTGCACCGGGGCGTAATCGGGCATGCAGGAAGGTCAATAGGCCAGCACCAAGTCCCCCGGCGGCACCAGCTCCTGGTACATCCTTGACAGCTATGCCCAGTTCACGCTCGATGATCTCAGCATAGTGAGCGAGAGCAGCGTCCAGTTCGGCGACCATCTGCGGAGTTGCGCCTTTCTGGGGGCCATAGACGGCTGAAGCACCTAGAGGGCCACACAGAGGATTGTTGACATCACAGGCCACGTCAACGGTAGCTTCTTGTATGCGTGGGTCGAGGTGTGCAAGAGAGATATGTGTGAGAGTGGCGAGGGCTGCTCCTCCACGCTCAATCTCCTGGCCTGCCTCAGTCTGCAGTTGTGTACCTAAGGCCTGGGCCATGCCAGCGCCGCCGTCGTTTGTGGCACTACCACCAATACCGATAATGAAGTGGCGACAACCCCGATCAAGGGCAGCTTTGATAAGTTCACCAACACCATATGTGGTAGTGATGCGTGGATTGCGTTTGGCAGGAGGAACAAGTGGTAGCCCGGCACAGGAGGCCATTTCAATGACGGCGGTTGTGCCATCGCCGAGCAAGCCAAAGAAGGCGGTTACTGGTTCACCAAGTGGGCCTGTGACGGTCTGGTGCAGAAGGGTGCCATTGGTGGCATCGACTAAAGCCTGTACCGTACCTTCACCGCCGTCAGCTATGGGAATTATGTCGATCTCGGCTTCCGGTAGGATGGCACGTACTCCACTGGCGATAGCCTGTCCCGCTTCATATGCCGTAAGACTGCCTTTAAGCGATTGGGGAGCGATGACGATGTGCATGATTGTGCTCCAATGTGCTGTATATTGAGGGTGATGTCTCTGCTTGATATAAGTGTATTATATCAAACGGAGTGAGGCAGGATGTAGGGGCGCAATGAATTGCGCTCCATAGGCGTGAACTGAAGCCAAGAAGGATGTGGGGGCAAGTCCTTCAGTCAACGCCTCCGGGCTCGCCCGCCTGCTGTCATCCTGAGCGCAGCGAAGGATCTCCGGCTGAGGAGAGCGCAGATCCTTCGCTGCGCTCAGGATGACAGCCGTGCTTAAGTTCGCGCCTATGGGGCGCAATGATGAAAGTTAACAAAATACTTACGGTGGTGGTAGAGGCGGCATTGATGACGCCTCTACCACCACGTAGCCATAGCCGGATTAATTTGTTAACTCTCATCATTGCGCCCCTACAGTCCTGTTCAGTTATCCCCCATTTCATATCTCGTGTTCGTCATTGCACTCTTAACATTACCAGTGCGTATTCGCAAGGCAGAAATATGTTTGCATGGCTCGTCGCTCTGCACTATACTACTCTGTGAAAGAGATTAGTTATTTTTGCATCATGGAGCTTATTTTATGTTAAACGGCCTAAATTATACATGGCACTGGAGTCCAATAACGCTTGTTGGATTGGTTATCCTCTGTTTGTTCTATGGAGTAGGTATCAAGCTCACTTACAAAGATAAAGCCCAGACGCCCTTGCCAAAATACCGTATACTGGCTTTTGTGAGTGCGATTCTGCTGCTGGTGTTAGTGCTGCTGACACCCCTGGATACCATTGCGCGGACACAGCTATTTGCGGCACATATGATGCAGGCGGTGGCGATTACGACGCTGTGTGCGCCACTTTTGTTGGTTGCCTGCCCTGACTGGCTCTTAGAGCCTCTGATGGCCCGACCTGTATTTCGCGGGATATTTCAAGCCCTGACACAGCCCTTGGTAGCGTCAATTCTCTTCAACCTGACCTTTTTAATCTGGCACGCGCCCGCTCTGTATAATGCAGCTCTGGCAAAGGGGACGCTTTATCACGTAGAGATGCTGAGTTTTTTGCTGACCTCTCTACTTAACTGGTGGCCGCTGATCGGGCCGTTGCGACCCTTGCGCAAGCTGAGTTATCCGCAACAAATGCTCTATGCTTTTCTGGATGGCCAGCCGGTGGATATCTTTGCTTTCCTTCTGGTATTTACCGGTGTGGTTTTTTATAAGCATTATGCTATCCCGCCGCAGTTTATGGCCTGGGGGTACTCGGCTGTAGCCGATCAAACCATTGGAGGGGCTTTCTTATTGGTGCCGGGGCTCGTTGATCTGGTGGTGATGTCTCCACTGTTCTTCCTCTGGCTCGGCCAGATCGAGCGACAGGCCAGAGTTGATGATGTAAGGCGACAAGAAGAAGAGGATGAATTACGCTGTCCATGTACAGTTCAATTGGAGTGCCTCGTGCAAACGCTGCTCATACAGTCGGCGTGGAATCTCGGTTACGCCCAACGTTGCCAGGTGGGGCGTCAGGAATTGAGTGTCGTGCAAGATATAGCCTCTCTGCTTGAGATGTTCGACCAGTGCAACTAAACAAACTTTTGAGGCATCGGTGGCGCGAGAGAACATACTTTCACCCATAAATGCGCCACCTAGCGATATCCCATACAGGCCACCAACGAGGTTCCCATGTCGCCATGCCTCCACACTGTGTGCGAAGCCTGCGTAGTGGAGATACGTATAGGTCGCTATAAATGCTTCGTTGATCCAGGTCTCCTCACGTTCGGCGCAGTTGCGCATAACCTGCTCAAAGGCGGTGTCCATACGAATCTCGTAAATGCCTTTACGTATAGTAGTACGTAGTGAGCGCGAGACATGCAGGTTTTCATGTTCGAGAATAGCACGCGGATCGGGTGCGTACCAGTAGATTGTACCGTCATCATCTGCCATGGGAAAAATTCCTTGTGCGTAAGCGTTGATAACAACGACTGGGTCAAGCGATTGTAACTTTTTCTTTGGCATGTGTTCTGTCCTCATTTGTGATCTCGATAGTACTATTATGCCTCAGTTTGTCTATTGATAATATGAGGTAATGATACAATCAGTTACGGTATATTAGAGAATGTGTGTATGTCAAACCCTGGATGTGCTCTCTTAGGGCGATTGAAAAGTCACCCACATGACGACCGCAAGGGTCGTCACTACTATAGACGGTGAGTACAACGGGCATGAGACGTCGTATAGTAGTGACGACCCTTGCGGTCGTCATGTGGCGGGGCGGGAGCCATGCCGTCGTTTCTCTCCTCGTGTGGACTTTTCAATCGCCCTGTGCGCTCTCTACGGAGGAAATTTTCAGTGATACGTAAAGAGGCGGAAAAAGATACTGAAATACAAGATGATAAAAAACTTACAAAATCTGCTGAACATGCATCTAAGAAAAAGCAAGTAGCATGGCTATTGGGTGTGTTACTCTGTATAGTGGCTTTTGAGGCGTGTTGGCTGATGAGCGTTGCTCCTCTACACCGTCTGGCAAATGCACCATTGATGACGCATTTGCCTCTAAGCAGCTTTCTAGAGACGTGGGGAGCGTGGTTACCTGCCGATCTCCATTTATTGAAACATACTACCGCTTCGCAAGTGAGTACAAATACTCTTGAGTTTCTCCTGTTGATGGCAGTGGCCTTTTTTATCTATGGGCTGTTTGCACTTTTGTTACGGTTTCAGCCATCAGGTACGCAAAACATCGCTGTACTGAGCCTCATCTGGATTGGAGCAATTATAGCAGGGCTTATTCTGGTATGTACGCCTGCTATGCTGTCGCATGATCTCTTTATTTATGCTGACTATGGTCGTATTATGGTGGTATACAGGTCAAATCCCTATTTTGTGACCCCAGCAGCAGTTTCTCATGATGCGATTACGCGCCTTGATGATTGGAGATACGTGACCGCTGCATATGGGCCGTTGTGGTTGTATATCTGCTCTTTCCTGGCTCTCGTGTTGAAGGCTAATGCTGTGCGCTACATTTTTGCCTTCCGTTTATTAGGGCTGGTCTCTCACTTGTTGAATACGCTGCTGGTAGTCGTTATATTGCATATGGCAGGACGTTCACCACGCACGCAATTACTTGGGGGATGGCTTTATGCGTATAATCCTCTGGCCTTATTGGAAAGCTGCCTGGGCGCACACAACGATGCGCTGATGGTCAGCTTTGTACTACTGGGTGTATGTCTTTCCTTATGGGCGGAACGCAAAAATTTTACGCGACTCAGCTATCTCCTACCCGCGCTGGCTTTTACCTTGTCGGCGTTGATCAAGTTCACTACTGTACCTCTCCTGCTCTTCTTTCTGGTGTTGCTGGCGCGTAAAACTCTTTTCGGAACGTCAACAGATTCGCTCACATCTCAACAAGTGAGGAAATCCCGTTGGCGAACTGTCCTGCTACGAGTTCTTATAGCCAGTGTGGTGTGTGGTCTGACAGTGCTGACGCTGTATCTGCCTTTCTGGCTTGGGCATAACGTGGTTACTATTGTGCTGAGCTTTGTTTCACCACCATCGGCAAATTATGCGGAAAATTCCATTCTTCGAGCATTCTCCGAATGGATTAAGTTACACGGCATGCCTGCCTCAGCTTCGTGGAACTATCTGCCAGTGTATCTCTTGAGCCAGCACACATTCTGGAGCGTAGTAAATAGCTTGGTGCTGGCGGCTAGCCTGCTCATAGGAGCTATCTGTTTGTGGCGTAAACCTGTTACTTCAACTCTGACTCTTGCAGCACTGGCAACGTTGGGTGCCTTGCTCATCGTGACGCCGTGGTTTTATTCATGGTATGTACTCTGGCTGCTAGGCCTGGCCGTGGTTTCACTGTCTCCATCGGGTAAGGCTATAGGGCAGGCGTTAATTGCTTTCGCCCTGACCTTCTCGGTCACAGCGTTGTGTATTTATCTGTACAATGGTGATATACCGCTGGGAGATTGGGCGGTGATGCAGTGTTTAAGGATTCTGGGTGTGCCTCTCTTAGTGTTTCTGATAGTGTTGGTGCTGAGATGGCGTTGGCTGCGCCGATTTTCCATACAAGCAGGTCTGTGAGGATGAGGTATGGTCGTGATACAATTTTGAAAGAGGTAAGCAGTGTTTTTGTGGGAACACTGCCAGGATATTTTTGCTCTCACAGAATAGGGAGCATCATGTACCTCTGAAAGAAAGGAAGCTATCATGGATCATAACCTTGTGACCACTGGTTTTGAATTGAGCAGTTTCCGTATTGCACGACATTTTGGCGTGGTGCGTGGCATTATTGTGCGTTCCCGCAGTGTAGTCGGCAACATCGGAGCGGCGTTTCAGCAGCTTATTGGAGGCAATATTTCAATTTATACGCAACTATGTGAGCAAGCACGTAACGATGCCTATGAGTTGATGATTCAGCATGCTGAGCAGGTGGGGGCGAATGCACTGGTTGGGGTGCGCTACGATGCAACGGAGATTGCACCTGGAGACAGAGGTGTTGTGCTATGGGACGGCGGTGTTTGTGGTGCCGGTGGGGCAAGGGTAAATAGTAAGGGGTATGGCCATACCTCTTATACTATTTACCGCTCGCAAACCACTTCAACACTGGTACTATTCTTCCACTCCCACTCAGCCCACTTATCATTTCTAAATCCTCACTATTGAGAGGTTTGATTAGCAGCATCAATCCGATGCACAGTATCAGGAAGATTGTGCCTGAGACGCCCAATAATAGACGGCTCTCAGGGTGCCAGATGATACCTGGTAAAGCGGCTATGAACAGTCCCAGTACGAACCGTAAGGTGAAGTTGAGTGGGTATTTGCGCGGCAGGGTACGCCAGAGGAAGGCAAGGAGCAAGCCACCGATGACAACCTGAGCAAGACCGTCAGCGACTAGGGCTCCGGCTGGCCCCCAATGGGGAATAAGGAGGATGCCCAAGAGAATGACGGTTATGAGGCCGAGCCATTGGCCCAGGACGACGAGCCGTGGTTTGCCCATGACGTAGAGCGCGTACTGGTGCATGCTGGTGCCGAGGACGCGCACGATGATGTTGAAGAAGAGGAAGATGGCGAGCAATGGCCCAACGGGATCGTAGTTGGCTCCGTAGAGAGCATGAGCAATGTTCTGGGAGTTAAAGAGACAGAACATGAGTACGGGTGCTGCTAGCAGTGTTTCGATTTTGATGAGGGCCTGCCAGGAACGGGCGAGGCGGTCATAGTTGTGACCAATAAAGGCAGCGGCGAGTGCTGAACCACCGACACCGCCAAAGCCGGAGACGAGCAGCATGCTGGCAGCATGAGCCAGTTGGAAAGAGAGGTTGAAGTAGCCAATCTGGATGATCGAGATGGCGAAGTAGCCGAGCAGGATGATCGAGACCTGCTTGAGCAAGGCTCCGGTTACCAGATTGGTAAGCCATGCTGAAAGGCCCAACTGCACGACGGGTTTGAGCGGTTGAATATAGGTATCGCGCTCTTTGCGTAAGAAGAGCAGATGCGAGGCCCAAAAGAGGAAAGCCAGGGCGTTGAGCAGGGAGCCGATGGCGAAGAGCCAGAGAATGCCGTTGGTACCCCAGCCCATTTGGAGAACAGGGAAACTGAGAACGAGCAGAAGCAACTGGGTCAGGCTACCAACGACGAAGACAAAACGCATCCGCATGAGCGAGGCACAGACGGCGGTGATGAGGCTGCTGAAGCCGTTGCCAAGTACATAGACAGCTATGGGTGTAATATGACTCAGCAAAGCAGGCGCACGCAAACCAGCTGCTACGCCTGCTGTGCCACTCAGTGGAATGGCCGCGATCACTGCTGCCAGGAGAGGCATAGCGAAGAGCATAATGCTGCCGCTCCCCACCAGAATCGCGAAACGGAGAAAGAGCAAGCGGCGTATGAAGGCGGCGGCGGCGGCTTTGCCGTGTTCGGCGAAGATGCGTGGGATATACGTTGTGGTGGCATCTTCCAGTCCCAGGGCCACAATATAGGCGATAGTGTTGAAAGCGGCCATGGCGACAGCATAGACACCGTATTCTGCAACCGAGAGTTTGCGGGTGATAATGACCGTCATTAGGAAGAGAGAGCCAAAGACCCATAGACCGTATACCTGATTAAGCAGGTAACTACCAGGGGTACGTTTGAGAAGCAGCCGTGCTTCGCTTTCCGCTTCGGCTATAGCGGCATCAGGACTGCCAGGTTGGATCTGTTGTATTGTATCTAGAAGAGGGGCTGATGTAGTCAGTCCTCTCGTATTTGTTTTATGTTCCACATGATCATTGTGCTCTTCGATTTGAGCATTGTCAAGTTGCTGAGTTGAGTAGCCCACCAATCGTAATGGGCGTAATGGTAATTTTTGCATATGTCTGTTATTTCAGCTTGAATATAGAGCGTCCCAACCAGCCGATAGCTCCAAGGGCCGCGAAGAGTTCGAGTACACTGACGTTAGCTGTAACATGATCTGCCGCGACGAGGTAGAATGGGCCTACCTTGAGTGTGGCAGCGACGAGAAATACGCCCAGGCCGATCCAGGCAGGCAAGCTTGCATAGAGCAATGCTTTCTGCCAGCTGTGGCACAGCAAGCCAATGAGCGTAGGAAAGACATACAAAAGCGTGGTAATAAGGGGAGCAAGGGCAGGCGGAAATGGCCCATCGAGAGCTGCACTGGGTGCATTAGGTAATACTCGTGTCCAGAATTGAGCAGGGACAAGGGCCATAGCAACTAACGCAGTCTCCAAAACAATCATGGTGAACAGTAATATTGTCCAGCCGTATGCTTGAAGAAAGATGAGTGGCGTGGCTGAGCGTTTTTCTGATATTGTTTGTGGTGTGCTTGATTGAGCCATAGAAGCGTTATCATCCCCTCATTATATGATGACCGCACGTTTGTCTAATGACCGTCAGGGTCATCGCTAGTATACTACGTATAAAACATCGTTAGAGATGATGTTTATATTACAAACGTTTGGTTGTCCAGTAATTTGTTACAGAGTAGGAATATGGAGTAATCCCATAGTATATTTGAGCATTAAGATGCGGCGCACAGAAGCGTCAATGCGTTGCTGGCTAATTTGACCATTGTTGATAGCCTGTTTGATACCGTCGATCATAGCGGCAACACTGCTGGGGCTGATCGCACCCATCAATAAATCTGAGCCTGCCTCGACCGCCAGGGCTGCCGCCTGCCCCTCGGTATAATAAGCTGTAATCCCTTCCATGGTCAAGCTATCTGTCATAATCACACCAGAAAAGCCTAGCTGGTTGCGCAGAATGCCAGTAACAATCTTATAGGAAAGTGACGATGGTTTGGTGTCGTCGATGGCTGTGACAATCTCATGGGTGACCATGATAGCCTGTACGTTGCCCTGAGCAATCAGTCTACGATAGGGTACCCAATCGATGGATTCTAAGTCGTTCTCAGAACGATAGAGGTGCGGTACATCGATATGAGGATCGGCACTGACATCGCCTAAGCCTGGGAAATGCTTGAGTGTGCCTAGCACTTTGCCGCTCTGTTGCAGACCATGCAGATAGGCATCGGCCATCTTTGTGACGATGGTTGGATTGTTGCCAAAAGTACGCAGGTAGAGTTGAGAGTTGTACACATTGGTCACATCGACAACCGGTGCAAGGTTGAGGTTGATGCCGTAGTATGAGAGGTCTCGTGCATCCTGTTCACCAGCTTGCATAGCTTTAGTGGGATCGTTGGTCTGCCCAATGGCCGTGGCAGATGGTCGTGGGCCATCGAGGTTAATCAAACGATCGACTGTGCCACCTTCCTGATCGATGGCTACGGCTAGAGGAATAGGCTTACTGTTATTCTGCATCTGGGCGATCAGATTTTTTAGCTGGCTCTTACTCTCGATATTCTGATTAGCTGCAAAGATGAGTACTGCCCCTACATTATACTGGCTGATCATCGTGCTGATATCGAGACCATAGTCTGGTCCGGTGAATTGGACAATCATCATCTGCCCCAGCTTCTGATCGAGGGTCATGCTTTTGACGATGAGGTCGATATATTGCTGTGGTGTGAGATGTCCCTTTGGGGTTGGGGAGCGATGAAGTTGCTTGGCAATATCCTTGAGCAAATTTGGATCACTGATATTGCGCGGCCCACCCAGGATATAGGCCCATCCTTGCACTCCAATGAATTGCGCCGCGCCCATGAAGGTTGCGTGCAAAATCAGTACAAGCAGCAAGGCGGCTAGCAATAATGCTTTGCTACGAGGTACGGCAGCTCGTGAGGGCCTACTTATAACAGTAATTGAGTGTTCTGGAGAGAGTGTGGCGGCTGGCAATTTGCCTGTAGCCCGTGCGGTACTCTCGTCTTTGTCTGTCACAGGCTGGCTTATAGTAATATCCCGATTAGGTAGCTCTTTGGCTTGACTAATGATGGCAAATCCTGCCTTAGGATGTATTTTGATCGCAGCTTCGTTTGGATCATCTGTCTCAATAGACGACTTCTTTTCTAAGGTAGCTACTACTGGCGAGTCTTGAATAGCTAGATGTTTTTCGGTAACCTCCAGGCTATTTCCATCCTTATGCTGTTCTTCAGAGAACTGAGAATCGGTCTGTTTCATGTGAAATATGCCTCTTTCAATGATTGAGGTTTTATCAGGATATAGTTAGTGAATAGTATATAACCTATTGATATGAACGTACCACACATACTGTAGTAATACACAGGCTGATGTGGTTGTACCTCTCCCTTATAGAGTAAAGCACATATTCCCCAAAATTGCTATGTAATATGCCACAGATTCTGATCGATTGCAAGAATCTGTAGTGGCAATAAGGAGTAGCATTGCAAATGATGACGATAGTGATCCCTTGCTTCAAACGGCACTCAACTGCTCGGGTGCGCGTACGATTTTTGCACTGTGGCAAGCGATCTCTTCCAGGAGCCATGGTAGGGGCGGCATTGATGACGCCAGTCAGCCTGCTTGCTGACTGGCGTCATCAATGCCGCCTCTACCGTGCTTTGCGGGCTTCCTGCAAAAATCGTACGCGCACCCTAACTGCTCTTCATACTTGTTTCTATCAGTGGAGTACGATATACTACTGCTACTACGGCTCTGCAAAACTCTGGAAAGGCAGCCTTAACCGTATGCCAAGTACGCGATATGCTATGCAACCTTCAGCTTTAGCTAGTGTGATGAGGAGGGGTCTGCGCTCATCTCGTCTGTTGCGTAGTATTCTGATTGGTCTTATCATCACTCTCGTGCTGATATGTATTGAGGTTGCTCTTGTATGGATCGTCAATCCTTTCCAGATATTGGGTAGAGATGCAGCTCTGCGCTTGGCCGTATTGGAAGCTTGGTTTGTACATGTTCCTTTGCTTCTATTGATACCACTGCTTGAACTGTTAGTTGTGGCGATAGTTGTATTTCAAACTCTGCGACCTCTGGCAATCCTGGCGTATATACGGGATGTGCAGAAGGCTCAGGAGGCATATCGCACGACCTATACGTCGCTAGAGACGCTCGCCAATGTCTATCCAACCCCAATTCTCTATTACCAGCATACACCACATCCAAACTTGCTTGTTCAGGGAGAGGATGCAACACTGCTGCGTTTGCCAGAGTTAACGCGAGATTTCTCGCTTTTGCTTATAGGTGAAGCGGGAACAGGGAAATCTTTAGCTGTAGAGCAACAACTCTTTCTCGCGTTACAACAACGCACAGCCTTGATGCGTTTACAGCGGAAGCTGCCACTCTCAATCCCTCTGCGAAAGTATAGTCTTTTTCTGAAAATGTATCAGCAAGCGAATGAAACCGCTACGGACGAGGAGGCAACCGATGCGCCTCCACCAAAGACACTGCACGATTTCTTCTATGAAAGTGACTTGCCGGGGATAGAACATGTGCGTCCCTACCTCAAGAGATTGCTGGAGCGGGGGCGTTTGGAACTTTTGTGTGATGGACTGGACGAGGTTGATCCACGGTATCGCTCTGATGTGAGTAAAGAACTAGCTCATCTGCTGTTGACAACATCAAATCGTATGTTGCTCACCTGCCGGGCATGCGATTATACGGAGCAGCAAGACCTGCTTGTGTTGGTCAACGAGGGGCATATCGAGCGAGTAGTTATTGAGCCTCTGCAACTTGGGCAGGTACGGGAGTTCATTGAACGCTATATTGGTGAGCAGGCTGAGGCGTGGCAGCATACAGCAGGGCAATTGATGCAGATGATTGAACGGAGCCGCTTGCGCCTTTTATGTACCAATCCGCTGATGCTGTTTACGTTCCTAGCTATCATTGATAGGGTGGGGATGGAGCAGGGCAGGCAACTGGATACGCGAGGACGTTTGCTGCGGACATATGTAGCGCAACGTCTTGAGCAAACACAAACCGAGCGGCGCAATGTCAGCGCAACTAGAAGTGAGGTTGTACGGCTTCTGAGTCGAATTGCTTGCGCGGCACGCTGGTCACAGGAGGCGTATGCGCTGCAATTGCCTGTTTTCCAGGAGGATACCTCTGACGATGCCTTAGCAAATGCGCTCCTGAGTTGGTTGGCTGAGCATCCTGCTCATGGGCCATTTGCTGTTGATGAGCAGGACGATGAAGTATACGAGGTAGAGACACTGAGCCGACTGCTCACCATTGCACGCCATGCTGACTTGATTCAAGTCGGTTCGGATGGCGTATTGAGCTTTCGCCATGCTTTGATAGCGGATTATTTTGTCGCCGAACATTTTCTTGCTGTGGAACATAACCTATCATCGCCTCCAACAGCTCTTTCTGAAGACCTGCTTACCCATGTAGCTTTTTGGTCTGTACCTGTCGCTCTGTGGGCTGGTTTGACGGATACTCCTCTACAAATGGCTGAGCAATTAGCGACATTCAATGCTTCGGGTGTGAACTCCGATCTGGCTGTCACTCTACCAAGGCTGGCGATAAGTCTCATTTGTCTGGGAGTGGCCTGGATACCGCCACAGGGTAAGGCGCAGCCGGATGAGTTACTGCCAATGCGTCTGGATGCAGCGTTTGCCCATGTGGTCAGCGATCAGAAGGCACGGGAGGAACTGGCACATATCTTTACGGCGTGTGCGGCAGAAGGCACACCAGAGATATATCGCGCTTTAATTCCCCTGCTCATGGTCGAAGGTGTTGAGGAGTTTTTTGTCTTACTGAATAGAACAGTAGTGCTTGCACAGTTCTTTGCCTACTTACAGGATACCGTTGATCTGGCGGCCTATGAGGCACAGGTGAAACGTTTGTGCCGTGTGTTGTGGCGATTCGATGGACACGTGGTCGCCTATGCCAGTGAACTGAGTCAACCGTTGGCGGGGAGGAGTGTACGGCTGCGAGCTGCGGCCATCAATATTCTTGGTGGAACGCAACATATAACAGCCGTAGAACCACTTCTGACGCGTCTCGCTGATACAGAGAAGGTGATTGTTGAGCGAGCTATCAATGCCTTGACACGCCTGGGACCGGAGTTGAGCTTATCTTCTCTATTGCAAGAACTTGACAGTCATACTCCTGGACCGTCTACACGCCAGACGCATGAAGCGGCACTGCGGGTCTTGGAACGCTTTCTGACCGAACAGGATACGCACAAGCAACCTACAAAGCCTCAACAACAACAGACATTGGAGGCTCTGGTACTGGTGCTTGGCTCAAATTATATCTCTGAAGCCGAGGTGCAACAGCAGGCCAGAGAGATGCTGGTAGCCTTTGGCAAAAAGACCAGAGAAGCCATGGTTGGTACGCCAGAGTTAGTGATGACTCTGCTCATCAAGCATCTCTCCTCTGCCGATGAGGTGCTGGTGCGCCAGGTGGGACAGTGTTTGCGAGAGCTTGGGTTTGTGGCGACACCCTATCTAGCGGCACAACTATATACACAGGCTTCTGAAATGACGCGAGTACGTATTGTCGAGATATTTCGAGATGTGCGCGATCCCCAGGCTCTACCAGACATTTTACAGTTGATTGCCGAGCCTTCTCTCCTCGTGCAACAGCAGGTAACCGCTGCTTTGCAGGTCTATGATGAAAGTATTCCAGGACTAATCGATCTCTTACTATCGTCTGAAAGCGAGGCTGTAGCGGAACGGGCGATGCATATTCTCACAAATATGGGTGAAGAGGTGGTTGTACCGGTAGCCCAGGCTCTCGCGCCGATTGTGCCCGGACGAACCCGTTTGTTGGTACAGGTACTTGATCAGGTGCATGACTCACGAGCTATTCCAGCTCTGATCACGCTATTAAAAGCAGCCCAAGGCGATTCGTTACTCATGGTGGCTGTCATTCGTACGCTCAGTCGCTTTTCGGGGAAACAAGTAGTGTCGCCACTGTTGGAGGTACTGGGGCATCCGCAGGTGCAGATTTATGAGGAGGCGATTAATGCACTCAGTTCACTGGGTCCGGTCGCCTTTGATGAACTGGTAGCCGCACTCGACGTCCTACAAGAGGCGGTGACAACCTCACGTATCCGCCGCGCCTTGCTGGGCATGGAGCCGTTTCCGGGCGAGCGATTGCTGCACGCGGTACGACGTGCCAGCGACGCACAGGCCCAGCAGATTCTGCTGGTGTTACGTATGCGGGGAGCCGAGGCTGCGGATGTTCTTGTACAGCATCTCTTTGATGAGGACCGGCGTGTGCGCGACTATGTACGGCGCATATTGAGCGAGATGCCGGGGCCAACAGTGGTACCGGCATTGCTGGAAGTGCTGGATCGTCCGGGGTGGCTAGAGGTCGTGACCCATCTGTTGCTGAGATATTCTGAGGCAATTCCGCCTTTGGTCGATCTGCTTGGCGATCCATTGCGTGCCTCTTTTGCTATGGCCATGCTGCCGCAATTTGGGACTGATATGCTGGTTCCACTTGTCTCCGGTTTAGACGATCCACGGGGTGTGGTACAGGAGTCGGCGCAAAACATCATTGTGACTTTGGTACACCAGAATCCGGCTGCCTTGTCCTCGGTTGTGCGTCTCTTTGGGTTGCCGTTACCAGTGCGGGCACATCAAGTGCTCTTAGATGTGCTGACCAATGAGCTTGCAGAGGTGAGCATTCCGACCTTGTTGTCTGGCTTAGAGGACGCTCACCTGATCAACGATATCTCTGCAGCTCTGGCACGGCTGGCACACAAGCGCGATCGGCAACGCAGCGTCCTGAGTGGCCTGCTGGCCTCTCTACGTGTAGCGCAGCGTAGACGTGGTGCCGAAGCTACGCTGATTAAAATTGGCGCACCGGCTGTTCCCGGCGTGGGTGAGTTGATTACCGACCGGGATCAGGCGGTGGCCCAGGCGGCTCAGCATATTCTGCGTGATATAGGCGTACCGGCCCTTTCACTGATCTGGGCTGCTCACGGGGATATGAGCAATCTCCCACGACGCAATGCGGCTATGGCGATCTTCCATAGCATGTCACCCGATGTAATTAAAACTGCCCTGATAGACCTGCTGAGCAGCGATCGGCCAGAGGATGTAGCGATGGCTCAAGCCTTGCTGTTAGAACGTATTCATGATGAGGTGAAGTTGCCTATAGCTAATCAAGAGATGATTCCCGCGCTGCTAGAGTATGTGCAGATACATGAGAGAGAGCGTACCAGTTTACGGGTGATTGCCTTATTGCTTTTACTTGGTGGTGAGGCTGTGGTGAAGCATTTTGTCAAAGTGTTGTATGAATATCCAGAGCATTATGAGCAACTGGCCTATGCCTTTTTGTTTTTGGGGGAAGAGGGGTACAGTGCTCTGGAAAGTATCGTGGATGATCCCCAGGCTCCTGCCAAACTGCGTGGTGAGGCGATCAGTGTGCTGGGTTTGTTAGGATCCAATAACGATGTGTACGGATATGCCCAGTCGTTGAGCAATTTTGGCATAGTCAACAATCGTGCAGGGGTAGTAAACGCTGAGCAACTCGGTGTGGCTTTACGTGCATTGGGGAGCTTGCTGGCGAGTGGTGATTGGGACGTGCCGGGCCTACAAAATATGCGGCGTCTGAGCGAGGAGGGTAGCGCACAGAGCGAGCTCTATAGTGTCCTGCTGGGTTGGCGTTACACACCAGAGCTTGAGCGACTGAAGGTCGAGCTACAAAATGAGCGTGAGGCGCGTAAAAATGAGGTTATAATGCTGACAGCCCGTATCGTTGAGGAGCGTGCGCAGATTCATGAACTTGAGGGGCAGCTTGAAGAGGTGCGTCATGAGCATGGTATGCGTGGCGATGAACTCTTTCAAGCTACACAGGAACGCGAAGCGATTCGCCAAAACTTTGAGCAGTCTGTGCAGGAAAAAGAGTCGTTACAGCAGAACTTCACGCAGGTGTCACGGGAGCGCGATGTCTACCGCACTAGTCTCGATCAAGCTTTGCAAGAGAAGCAAGCCCTACAGGCCGAGGTTGAGCAGTTGGAGTCATATAATACGCTACTGCAACAGCAGTTGACATTGTTGAGGGATTCAAAGAAAATACGGTAGTCTATTCGTAGACAAAGATATGTGTATATTATTGCTTTGAAAAGCACCTGTCAGATGCGTCTTATTATTAGAGAGAGTACTACCCTACTCCATGTTTAATGTGTCATTCGTGGGGCGTCGTTTGCATAATTTTTTGGAAAGCGTGTATGAACATGGCAGCAGAGCGGCAACTTCGAGCTTTTGTGCGGGCTAATCGAAATAGAGTACTGTTTCGTAAATTCCTCGTTGGTTCTAGTGTATTCTTGTTGCTTGTAGTTGTTGGCCTGATTACCTTGTGGTTGACGAATCGCTCTCTGCTATTGGCGCAATGGCAGCATCCCAATCTCCTTGCGCTCGTTGATGTTTTTGTGCGTGTACCAGCATTACTCCTCCTGCTTGTCTTGCCCATCTTCTGTCTGTTTCTTATAGCCAATATATCTGTCAAACCATTGGCAATTTGGCTGTATTTACGAGATGCACGAGAAGAGCAGAAACTCTATCGTAAATTGTATACCTCGCTTATGGCTTTGCTTGATACCTACGAAACTCCCATGATCGTTTCTCAGGGGAGCGAAGCTGACCAGGGACAAGATGTCCAAAAGATCATACACAAACAGGGAAAACATCTCATGCTGCTCGGCTTACCGGGAGCAGGAAAGACGATAACGTTGCGTGTGTACCAACATGATGCCTTCAAACGTCTCAGAAAATTAATATGGAGTACAGATAAAATTCCCGTGTATGTGCAAATGAAGGATTATAACGCCTTTCTCAAGAAAGCGGAGGAGAACCTGACGTTTCGGAATTATCTTATTCACAAAGGCGCACTTGCGGGCATACATCATATACGCCCTCACCTCGATAAGCTGATACAGCAGGGAAGAATTTTGTTACTCTGCGACGGCTTGAACGAGGTTGACAACAGTTATCTGCCGACAGTGTGTGAGGAACTGCGGCAACTTATGCGCGAAACGAACATTCGACTGGTGATAACCTGCCGTGAAGTAGACTACCATGCTCAGCCAGTCTTCCAAACGTTGGTAGGAGAACAGTACGCCAGAGAGTTTTTGATTTCGCCACTTAAGCTTGAGCAAATGAGAGAGTTTGTCGAAAAATATATTCTTGCTGGCTATGTTGATGAGCATAGTGGGATCTGGCAGTATACTGTCGATGATATCATGGGAGTGATTGAGAAAAGTCGTTTAAGCAAGCATTGTACCAATCCGCTCATGCTCTATACCTTGATGAAAACCATTAACGGAACATCGCTTGAGTCTAGTTTAGAATTGGATACACGAGGCCGTCTGTTAGGAGAATTTGTATCCCAGTTGATCAGGAGTGAGTTGCAGAAACGAAGTGGACGGAGAAATCTCCCCAATGAAAAAGACCTGGTCTTATTTTTAAGCGAGTTTGCCTGTACTGCTCGCCGCACGAAAGACCGTAATGCTGTGCAATTGCTATCACTGGCCGCTGGCAGTGGAGGGAGAGCAAAAAGGAGTATTCCTTTTGAAGAACTTGCTGATTCGCTGCATGCCTGGTTAGATGATCCTATCAGCGATGACCCGCTCACATCACTGGAAGAGCTTGGTTTGGAACGGGCGCATGATCCGTATAGCAAGTCTGAAATAGTGACTTATTTGGATTTTGCGCAAAGTGCCGCATTGATTACCATCAGTCGGGATGGCATTGTGAGTTTTCGGCATGAAGTGGTGGCTGAATATTTCGCCGCTGAATACCTGTATGCGTTGGATCATAAAAATCACGCAACACCTCCTTTTATAGAAGAATTACTTGAAGACTTCGGCGCATGGAGCCAGCCCATTGCATTGTGGGCGGGGCTTTTGAGAGATCCCATGGTGTTGGCCGACCGCCTGTCTGAGTATGTGCATGCACCTTTCGATGTGAAATATAAATATAATGCCCTTGCGCTGAGTCTTATGTGTGTCGGTGTGGTCTGGGCACCTCCGCAAGCACAGGCCACTCCTACTATGACAGTTCCTGATAATGTGTTCAAAGCTCTCAGAATCTGTATACCTGATCCTGAAGCAAGAAAACACGTTGCGCCCGTCCTCAAACGCTGTGCAGAAGAGGGAGGAATTGAGGTCTACCGTGCCTTATTACCAACGTTGTCTATGTCAGGCCCCTGGCTTGGCGAACTCTTGCTCCTCATTGAGGATACACAAATTCTCTCCATTCTGTTTGAATATCTTGAAGAGACGATTGATAAGCCTGCATATGCTAAACATGTTGAAGGTGTCGTAAAAGTCTTAGGGAAATTTAGAAAAGAGGCTGTGCCCCGCGCTATAGAACTGAGCCGCCCGGTGTTTCCACGCAGTTTGCGTATCGCGGCCATGGATATTTTAGGTCTGACACAGACACCAGGAGCGGTTGCGCCACTTATTGCCTATCTGGGTGATAGCGAGCAAGCAATTATTGAAGCGGTAGTAGGGGCATTGGTCAATCTTGGTCCAGAACTTACCTTTGAAGCTGTCTTCAGAGAGTTGGGGGATGTGAGTGTCAGTAGGCAAGTTCAGTGGCGAGCTCTTCATGTGCTCAAAGGTTTTCTTGAGAAGGAAGATGCGACCTACGCGTTACATTCGGTGATGTATCAACGTATCATCGAGGCAACGCTTTCTGTTCTGTCCTCTGCTTATCCCATTGAGATCGGGCAGGTAGCCAAATCCATGCTTTTAGGCCAGACCCAATGTGTTTCAAATGCCTCCGCACGTCGTACCGAAACAGTTGTTAGCGTATTGATACAGGCTCTCTCCACTGATGACGAGATGATGGCCGCTAATGTGGTGTGGCTCTTGAAGCAGATTGGTAAGGGGGCTACGTCGTTGTTACTAAGCCAGTTCTATGCCAAGGTCCCTGAAATTGTCCAGGTACGCATTATTGAGGTATTCAGGGATGCACCTGATCAAACAGCTTTGCCATTACTCTTGCAATTGGTAGAGAGTTCTTCACAAAAGGTACAGGATGCAGTTGCCCAGGCATTACCACACTATGTACCTGAGAGTATTGCCGGTTTGATCGAGATAATCCAATCAGCTCAGCAAAGTACTCAAGGAGCCTGGAGAGCAGCTCATATTCTGATGGAGATTGGTGAGGCCAGCGTGGAAGAGGTTATTGCTGCTTTGCCCCTCACTTCATCTAATCGTGTAAGATTGCTGGTTGATGTGCTGGTGCAAGTACACCATCCAAAAGCTATTCCTGCACTGATCGATCTGTTAAAGGGATCGCAAAACGATACGCAACTTGGCATATATCTTGTCCAGGCTCTGAGCCATTTTAAGGAGAAGCTGGTAGTGCAAGCTTTGCTTGAGGTACTTGAAACTGCCCAATCTGAGCTATACGCGGAGATAAGTAAGGAACTTGGTCAGCTTGGCTCAGTAGCTCTTGATGGATTGATTGCTGCACTCGATGCCGAACAGGGAGCAGCAGTGATACCTGGAGTACGTCAGGCTTTGCTAAGCATAAAGCCGTTTCCTGCTCAAGCGTTGATCGCTGCTTTCAAACAGTGCAGCGATGTCCAGGCCCAGCAGATTAAGCTGTTACTCTGGCAGAAGGAAGTGGAAGTTGCGCCAAAGATAGTCACTTTGCTTGCTGTTCACAATGAAGATGTAAGTCAATATGTGACCCAGACACTTGACAGGATGAGCGAGCATGTACTTGTTCCATCATTATTGGAGGTATTAAGTAATTCAGGAGCTTACTCCCACATTGCAAAGTATCTTCTCAAATATCCTGGCTGTATACCTGAGTTGGTGCAGCGACTGGGTGATCCTGCGCGTAATGAGGCAGCCCATAAAGTTTTGCTAGAGTTTGCCGCTCGTGGTATAAATATATTGCCTTTTTTAATCGCTGCATTGGATGACCAAAAGACTATCGCGCAGGTATATGCACAACGTATTCTTGAGACGTTGGTGCGCAGAGAGACGAAAATTATACCGCAAGTGCTCGAACTCTTTGCGCCAATTTATACACTATATAAGCAGCGTGCCGCTGAGGCTCTCGTGGGTGTGTTGGCCAAAGACCTTGTAGATGTGAGTATTCCGGTATTGTTAGAGGAATTGGGTACGGAGAATAACTATGTCAGGGAAGGTATAGCGAATGTGCTGGTACGTGTGGTACGAGAACATGAGGCTCGACAGAGTATAGTACTTGATGCGCTTACCGAGGCACTCCAGTTAAACGGACATAGGAAAGGTGCTGAACGGGCATTGATAGGGATGGGTGAGCTTGCCGTAGAGAAAGTTGGCGAGTTGATTACGGAGCAGCAACGAGGTAAATCTGCACAATACATCTTATCTCAAATAGGCCCACCTGCCTTTCCCGTTATCTGGACAGCGTATAGTAATACGACGAATGCTGAAATGCGTCAAGCTGCGCAAAACATCTTTCGCAGTATGTCAACGAAGGATATAAAAGTTGATCTCGTGCAGCTTCTGACGAGCAATAAAAGACAAGATATAGAGATGTCTCTGACTTTGCTCTCGGAACGCGTTCATGATGAGATCGCTGCTTTGCCGCTGCTCAAGCAAGAAATGATACCTGCACTGCTCGAGGGAGTACAGGCGAATAGCAGAGAGGATGCAAAGCTCCGTATTGTTGCTTTCCTGCTTTTGCAACGGAAAAGTGTAGTGATTGAGCATTTAGTGCGGGTGCTGAATAAATACCCCGGCCATGCCGAATGGTTGATACCTGCTTTCTTACTTTTAGGCAAAACGGGAACGGAGGTGAGTGAGGCCCTTAGCAAACTCTTGCATGATGCTATGCCGTCTATGTTACGTGCTGACGTGATGAGTATGCTTGGTATGTTGGAGGCCAATCGAGAGGTGGTAGCAGAAGCTGCGGCTGTAGGCAGTGTCGTGCAGATGGAGCAACAAGAGATTTCATTGCGTGCCTTAGGAGGCTTACTTGCTGGTGGGAAATGGAACGTACCCATCTTGCATACACTGCGTAACGCCAGTACTCCTGATAGTGTTGAACATGAACTGTACAGTATCCTGCTTGGTCAGCCATATGCTCGACGCATGGTCGCTCTTCGAGATGAACTCTTTGCCGAAAAGCAATCTCATGAGGAAGACAATCGTAAATCGCAAGAGTGGATTGAGGGTCTAGATCGGACGCTAAAGCAGGTTCGCACAGCCAAGAGTAATTTGGAGAGTGAGCTAAACACAGCAAAATACCGAACAACAGAGTTGCAAGGGGAAAAGGCAGATCTTGAGAGTACAAATGCGGCATTGAAGCGACAGATTAATCAGTTACGCAATGAGAATGCAGTTTTAGAATCGCGGTTACGTAACCGACGGTAATGGCATAGGAGCTTATCTAGAAGGTTAATTGTTGATTCTGAATTGGAGTATCTTCAGCAAAGCTTCGGTATAAGCTCTGCAAAGGATAAATATCGATGCAACCTCCTTATGAACTCATAGAAAAATTGGGGGAAGGTGGTATGGGCGAAGTGTGGAAGGCTCGTGATGTACGAAGCGGTGAGTTGGTTGCGCTCAAATTCATGAAGCTTGAAAAAATGAGGAATGATCCGAAGGCGTTTGAGCGTGTTCAGCGAGAAATTCAAATTGCTATGACACTCGATCATCCTCATATCTTACGTGCTCTTACTTACGGCCATAGGTTCTATCAAAATCAGAGGCGGCTCTATCTTGTTTCTCAATATATATCGGGTGGCTCTCTAGGTCATCTCATCGATCGGCGACCACCTCATGAGTATTGGACACTTACACAAACAGCCGATGCTATCCTCCAAGCGGCACAGGCACTGGATTACTTGCATACACGTAGTCGGCCCATTATTCATCAGGATGTCAAACCAGATAACTTTTTGCTCGTACATCGGCGGCAAGATGCAAGGCGGATTGTCCATCTTTTTCTTTGTGATTTTGGTATTGCACGATGGCAAATTACCGGTTCCGAGATGACGAGTAATCCAATTGGTACCAGAGGTTATATGGCACCGGAGCAGGCGTATGGAGCTATAACATGGACTGCTGATCAATATTCTCTTGCTATGTTAGCCTGCGAACTCCTGACCGGACACAAACCAAAATTTGACCTGAGTATGCATATACAGCATGATATACGTGCTGTTCATGATACACAAATGTATGAGCAGCGTCCCTCCGTTTTGAATCCTCAACGTAAATTGTCTTATGAGATTGATGCTGCTATTTTAAGAGCATTAGCTTTTGATCCCGAACAGCGGTTTCCATCTATACTCACATTTGGTGAAACGCTACACTGGGTGATTATGCGGCAAGTTGGTCATAATGTGCCCACACATCCTCTGCCGAGAGCAGATACGAATATTTTTGTTCCCACTCAGCTTGCTCCCACTGCCCCAACGGAGGTAGCATTTGTTCCTATTGCTATTCGGCAAATTGAGCCTTTTGGACAGCAAGTTGCAGATGAAGCATCTGTGCCTGAACCACATCAGGCTATTCCTCTACGCCCCGCAAGAGTAAAGGGGGTATCACTGCCTTCTCTTGCTGTAAGCACATCCTTGAGAAAGGATTTGCCCGGTCGTCCGAACAGCATATCATGGTCACCTGATGGCGAGTATATCGCCTGTACATTTTATGGAGAAACGCCTCCAATGATTATCAAGCACGATAAGAGTATACAGACAGTACAGGGTATTGAAACTACACAGGCGGCTTGCTGGTCACCGAATGGACATGTGCTGGCGATCAGCGCATTAAGCGCAATCGAAGGTCAAAGTGAGATACATTTCTGGAACAGGTCAGTATCCGCTTTTGAGCAACTTATCCTTGCTTTTAAGGGGGATGCCATTCATGAACTGAATTGGTCATGCAGAGGGGAACTTGCAGTATGGGTGAATGATCACATACACATTTATGCATTACCGGAACAGGTATCTTCTGTACATGAGCCTCTCGACCCGCAATATACGGTCATGCAGCAAGTGCAGTATGGTGGAAATAGTGTACTCCGTTGGTCGCCAGATGGCTCATTATTAGCAGTAGGCACAAAAAACGGAACGTTGGCCTGTTGGAGTGTAGATAAACGTATGATGTTGCCGCAGTGGGATGTGTCTACACCTGGTCAAAGTATATATAGCCTTGCCTGGACACCGGACAGTACCTCACTAGCCATTGCTTTTCGAGATAAGAGAGTGGCTATGTGGAATGTGCGGGCTCATCGTAAACTAGGAGAGTGGTCAAAGCTTGCTATCGTTCCTCGTCAGCTTAGTATCTCTCAGCAGGGTCATATATCCCTCGTTTCAAATAGGGCACGCATCCTCTTTGGATATTTCGACGAACCGACGCCTTCTGCAATGTCCTCGGGCCAATGGTTCGCTGTATGGTCTCCCACCAGAGCAGAATTTGCGACACTAGATGCAGAAAAGGATACAGCTCTTGTCATTTATCAGGAAAAGAATGGTTAGTATTTTTCTTGTACGGTGTAATATATTTGGTGTTTAGACTAAATTCTTACGAAGCCAGATGGGAAGCGGTTTGATTCCTAATTCGTTTTTATCAGCGAGAGCCCTGGAGAGGATGTCGTGCTGGCTGGAACGATGATCACTCGCACGTTGTGACGTTCTAACACCTCTCTATCCGCCGTCGTAATCCCGCTGTCTGTCACAAGTGCATGGATAGCATCAAGTGAAGCAAAGAGAGCAAGAAAGGCCTTGCCTATTTTTGAGCTATCTGCACACAAAATAACCTGGCGCGAGGAGTTGATCAGAGCCCGCTTGACTTCAGCATCGGACAAATTGCTGCACGAGAGTCCGTCCGGGATGAGCAATCCAGCAGTAGCAAGGAAGAGTTTGTTGATATGCAAGGTATGCAACGCTCCAACGGCTTGAGGGCTGTAGAAACAACTCGCCTCATGCTGTAACACTCCTCCCAGCATGACGAGCTGGTGCCGGTTATTACGCGCCACCACGTTTGCAGCAGGCAGCGATGCCGTCACTACGGTAAGCCGCACATCGGGCAAGTTACGAGCGACCTCTATCATCGTACTGCCACTATCGATGCCAACGACGTCTCCCTCCTGTATAAAGAGTTCTGCGACTCGTTTTCCAATTGCTTGCTTTTCGGCTAAATGTTCGTGCGTTCGAACAGAAAAATCGGGCTCATGCTGTTTAGAGGCGCAAAAGCGTGCGCCTCCATGCGTCACCTGTACAATATGCTTTTCGGACAGTATACGCAGATCACGTCGAATAGTCATGGGCGTTACATTCAGCATACTGCTCATCTCAGAGACAGAGCAGTATCCTTGGGCCTTCAGCAAGGCAATGAGTTGTGTGTGCCTCTCGGTCGAGTTCTGGCGACGTTTATCCATTAGAGGATGGCTCTCTTCCTTTCTTGAATAGATAGATGAGACTCATATGTTCAGATGTTTCTAACAGGACGATACAAGGAAATGTTACCATATGAACCTTAAAAAGTAAAGAACCTGGAAAAAAACCGGTTTTGACTATTGAATTCTCACAAAATATATGTTATAATGTTCTTATTAGAACATAACAGAACAGAACAATGTTCATTTGAACATATAAGATCTGTCTGTGCCGAGTATAGAAGGAGGTGTACATGGGCTCCCCAACTGGAAGCAGGGAAGCTGTCCAGGGTTGATCTAGCCCTCTGCCACTGGATTGCAAGCACACCTGCAGAAGTGCATGACAGCGATCATGAAGGTGGAAAGAGAATGAGTATGAACAACGCGTGGGTGAAGAAAGAGAGGCTACATGAGGCAAACGAGAATAATTTGTTGGTCGTCTGTTGGTCGTCTTGATAGGGTTGCGCTTATAGGGTTTGATCATGCAGAAGTATCAGGTACAATTGAAAAGAGGAAAGAATCTGCGGTTGAGGGCAGCGAGAAAGCAACGCCGATGGTCATTGGCCATGGCGGCAGAGCAAATTGGGGTCAACCTACACACATATGCGCGCTGGGAGTACGGCACCCAGGCACCGTACCCCTTCAACCTGGATCGGTTATGTATCGTGTACGGTAAGTCTCCGGAAGAGCTCGGCTTTGCCTTTCTTGTCGTTCCGGTGGCCCAGGAAACGCACAGGCAGGAGTAGGGGGGAGATGTTTTCCGTCGACCGTCTATACTTGAATGTAAATCGGAGTGCGGTAGCTTAGTAAAATCTCTTGATGTTGGCTATCAGCAGTGCGATAGTTACCTGTGCGATCTAGATATTTATCTATTTAGGTAGGGGTAGAACGCCGAAGTGTCGGTAACGCTTTCCCGTTGCGCTACTTACGCCGGAATCCATATCCGACGGTTTCGTTTCGGTTATTTTCTCCTGATGCTTTTGCGTCCCCCTACACTACTCCCATAGATGAATTTCTCCTCGTTCAGATGATGCGCAGCACCCAATCACACGCTGGACAGCCTGACTTAATAACCTAAATTTTGTGCAGATAATGGCAGGATGCTGCCGAAGGAGAGGGACTTGCCAAAGTGAGGATGATGGAGAGCAAATATAGAGTAGAAAGGAGGATTCTTCTAGACGACTCAACATCGTTTTAAGCCCGTTCTTAAGTACAGATGTAACGTTGCATTGGTCGGTAGACATTGAATCATCTCTGGTTGTGCGTCTCAATTTATCAAGGAAGAGTATTTGGCTGAGAAGCATACAAAGATTTTCTGTCCAGCAATGTTCGCTGGACAGCTTATGAGTGTACTACTCAGCCTGGTGCGTCACTAACCATGTAGGAGGAAGCAATGAAGAAAATTGCACGGATAGTCGCTGTTGGAGCCTGCCTTGCTCTGCTACTATCCATACTGGCCGCGTGTAATCCCAGTCAGAGTCAGTCTAACGGCGCTACGACCCTGACTGTCGGCACCGTCAACAACTCTCAGATGGTGCAGATGGAACAGTTAACCCATCAAGTGTTTGAGAAAGACCACCCCAACATCAAGGTCAACTTCGTGACCTTGCCCGAAAATGACCTGCGTTCTAAAATTACTCAAGATGTCGCCACAAATGCGGGGAAGTTTGACATTGCTACCGTTGGCAGTTACGAGACCCCCATTTGGGCGCACAACGGATGGGTTGAGGACCTCACTCCATACTTTGACAAGATGTCGGCGGGGGATAAGAGCAACTACAACTATGGCGATCTTCTCCAGCCGATCATGTCCACACTCTCCTACCAGGGACATCCCTATGCGGTGCCGTTCTACGGGGAGAGTAGCCTGATGATGTACAACAAGCAGATATTCGCGGCCCACAACGTGACCATGCCTCTGCATCCCACATGGGCTCAGATTGCCCATTTGGCGCAAGTGCTCAATGATCCGGCCCATGGGGTCGCCGGGATTCTGCTGCGGGGTCAGTCTGGTTGGGGCATGAATATGGCCCCGCTCGATACCATGATTAACACCTTTGGGGGCAGCTGGTTCGATCTGAATTGGAAGCCCCAGCTCTCCACTCCGCCGGTGCAGCAGGCGGTGACGCTGTATGCCAATCTGTTGCAGAACTATGGGGAGCCGGGTGCCTCGACCTCTGGCTGGGAAGAGTGTTTGGGCTTGATGGGGCAGGGCAAGGGCGCCATGTTCTATGACGCCACCTCCCTGGCAGGCGTGCTGGAAACGCCTTCGGAATCCAAGGTCGCAGGCAATATTGGTTATGCCTATGCCCCGACAGCCGTGACCACCAATGGCAGCCGTTGGCTGTGGGCGTGGTCCCTGGACATGATTAAGAGCAGCCGCAACAAGGATGCCGCCTTCCAATTCATGACATGGGCTACCAGTTCGCAGTACCTGACGTTGGCAGGCAAGACCTTTGGCTGGGCCAGCGTGCCGCCGGGGACGCGTACCTCGATTTACCAGAACCCGGACTATCAAAAGGCCGCCCCGTTCGCCGCGGTCACGCTCGACTCGATTAATACCGCGACTCCAGATCATCCCACGCTCAACCCGGTTCCCTATCACGGCGTTCAATATGTGGGCATTCCCCAATTTGAATCAGCTGGGCAGCAGGTGAGTGACCTTATGTCGGCCGTAGTTGCCAAAAAAATCACGGTCAGCCAGGCTCTGCAGCAGTCCGATCAAATCCTGGCTTCTCAGGTCAATAAGGACAATGCTTCCGGGTACTAGCTCTCGCGTCTGCATGAGGGACCGTCAGTAGAGTCGAGAGGAGGCGGTCTCTCATCGATCAATGGCATCAGAGGCGGCTTGATTAGAAAGAAGAAAGGTTGTGCTATGAGTCAAGTAAATCACCCCGTCATGCCGGGAGATCAGGCGGTTCAGGTTGCCACGCACCCTGAAATGCAAAAGCCTGCCGTGCGACGAGAGCCAGACAGGTGGCTGCACCTGCCTGCGCTTGTGTATATGATCGTGATGACCCAGATTCCGTTTGTGCTGGCCGTCTGGTTTAGCCTTCACGCCTGGAATCTGCTGGTCCCGTCTGAGGGCTTTCCCTTTGTGGGCCTCTCCAATTACATCACCGTGTTCTTTCAAGACCCCAACTTCTGGCCCATCATGGGCCACACCTTGGAACTGGTGGTCGGGGCGATGGTGCTGGCAGTGATCGCAGGAACGATCCTGGCAGTGCTGTTAAACCGCCCCTTGCCGGGCAGCAACGCCGTGCGTGCCCTAGCAACGGTGCCCTTTTTGGTGACCCCATCCGTCATGGCCTTGTTGTGGAAAAATCTCTTTCTCAGTCCATCCACCGGCATCTTCGATTGGGCCCTGCACCTGGTCGGCTTGCCTAAGGTGGCCTGGTTTTCCTCGTTTCCCCTTGAGAGCGTGACCTTCATCGTCGCCTGGGAATGGACCCCGTTTGTGATGCTAGTTCTTCTGGCGGGTCTGCAGGCCATCCCCGACGAGGTCCTGGAGGCCGCCAAAGTCGACGGGGCGACAGCCTTGACGACGTTTTGGCGCGTCGTCATTCCCTTGCTGCGCAAACCCTACGAGATCGCCCTCCTTTTCGGAACCATCTTCGTGTTCCAGACGTTTGGCGAGATTTACCTGACGACTGGCGGGGGGCCTGGCATTGCGACCAACACCTTACCCTACTATACGTACCGAACCGCGTTGCTTTCGTTTCAGATCGGCCTGGCTGCCACCCTTGGGGTCATCGGGGTGATTGTAGCGATCCTGGCCGCCAGAGGGATGTTGCGAGTCATGACTGAAAGGAGCTAATGGTCATGCAAGCCACTTACAAACAAGCCACTCACAAACAAGCCACTCACAAATGGGCTCAGTCTTTGTGGATGGGCCTGACATATCTGCTGGTTTTTTTGCTGGTCTTTCCGGTGCTGTGGATGGTGATCACCGGGTTCAAGACCGAATCGGCGGCCTATTCGCCAACGCCGACGCTCATCTTCCAGCCGACCCTGGATCAGTTTACGCTGGCTCTCACTTCGGGCTTCGGGGCCTACCTGGCCAACAGCGCCATCGCTTCTGTGGTCTCAACCGCCATTGCGCTGCTTCTGGGGATTCCCGCCGCCTACAGCATGGTCTTCGTGATGCGCAAGAAGGGCTCGGATGACATGCTCTTCTTTGTGCTCTCGACCCGCTTTATGCCGTTTGCGGCTATCCTTGTCCCTTTATTCGTGATCTTCACGCGGCTCAACTTGCTTGATAATATCTTCACGTTGATCATCGTCTATACCGCGATGAACCTGCCCTTGATGATCTGGATGGCCCGTTCGTACTTTATGGACCTGCCCAAGGAGACCTTGGAGGCCGCCTCGATCGATGGCTGTACGAC
>WNGG01001386.1_pt2 | contig 38507 bp, 39 predicted proteins | sample 5400661 | NCBI WGS metagenome assembly WNGG01 (sample SAMN13153372, study PRJNA577476) | soil metagenome | isolation source: 100 cm soil or saprolite under Garry oak tree replicate 1 | place: USA:California | collected 2016-06-15
GCCAACAATTCCCGCTGGGGCCAGCCGGATGGCGTGCTCGAGCTCTACCAGATGGGCAGCGAAGGTCCCCAGTGGTGGCACCAGTTCCCCGACACGGTCCGCGGTCTGCACCCGGCGGGCATCCTCGACCGCTGTGAAGCGACCAAGACGTGCCCGAAGATCGTCGAGACGTTCGGCGGCGCCGAGGTGTTTGCGCTGAAGATGACGACCTCCTGGGTCGGCACCTCGGCGAAGAACGACATTCCAGTGCCGAAGAACGTCCGCCGCTACTACCTGCCCAGTTCGACGCACGGCGGCGGCAATGGGACGACCACCGAAAATCCGCCGAAGAACGTCGTCGGGTGCCCCGGCAACAACTGGGGAACAGGTACGTTGCTGGCGAATCCCGTGCCCGCGACCGGGCTGGTCAATCGGATGCGGGTCGCCTTGCGCGACTGGGTGATGCTCGGCGTGGATCCGCCGCCGAGCCAGTGGCCGACGCTGGCGAAGAAGACCCTGGTCGAGCCGACCAAGGCCGCCATGGGATTCCCGAGCGGCGTGCCCGGCATTCCGGATTCGGTCTTCCTGCCGGAGAACTTCATCTTCCCGGTCTTCGATTACGACTGGGGTCCCGAGTTCAACGAGAGCGACGCGACCGGGACCCCGACGAACGCGCCGCCCCCGATCCTGCACGTCATCAAGATGATGGTGCCGCGTGTGGATGCGGACGGCAACGAATTGGGCGGTGTGCCGACCGTCCAGCGTGACGCGCCGCTCGGCACCTATCTCGGCTGGAACATCACATCGGGTCCGGGCCGCGCGGCCTACGACGGCAGGCCGTTCCACGCCGGACAGGTCTGCAACTACGTGGGCGGCATGGTGCCGTTCTTCAAGACCAAGGCGCAGCGGCTCGCCGCGGGCGATCCGCGCCTGTCGCTGGAAGAGCGCTACGGCACCCACGCCGGGTACGTCGCCGCGGTGACGGCGGCCGCGAACAACGCCTTCAATCAAGGGTACCTGCTCGCGGCAGACCGCGATGCCCTGATCGCGCAAGCGGTCGCGAGCGATGTCTGCAATCAGCCTGGCGACGGCGGGAAGTGCAATCCGGGCCCCTGAGCGCTAGAAGCTGAGACGTCGTCTGGGGGCGCGTGTCGCGCGGCACGCGCCCTCGGTGTCTCGGCCGCTCACCCGATCAGTCTCGGGGCGGCCGGCGAACGAGCGCGGCGGGCCGGATGGCGTCCAGCCCGAAGCGGTCGGTGATGCGATCCACCGCCCGCGCGAGGCGCTCGCGTCGCACGGCGTCGTCCCCGAGCAGCCCGAGCTGGCCGGTCTGCTCGGCCGTCAGCGCCGAGGCGGAGACGCCGATCAGCCGCACCGGCTGCACGAGCGTCTCGCGCGCCAGCAAGATCGCCACGCGCCGGTAGAGCTCGAGGCCGTCCTGGGTCGGGTCGCTCGTGTGGCTGCGCGTGAGCGTGCGGAAGTCGGCGAAGCGCAGCTTCAGCGTCACGCGCGCGGCGGCCAGCCGCTCCGCGCGCAGCTCGCGCGCCACGCGCTCGGCCTGGCCGCGCAGCGTGGTGTCGAGCCGGGCGCGGTCCGTCGTGTCGCGCTCGAACGTCGTCTCCGCGCCCATCGACTTGGGCGGCGTCCACGGCTCCACCGGCCGGTCGTCGCGGCCGAAGGCGAGGTCGTGCAGCCCGGCGCCGTGGTCGCCGAGACGCGCCACGAGGGTCGCGCGCGACAGCCGCTGGAGCTGGCCGATCGTCGCGATGCCGAGCGCGGCCAGGTCCTTCGCCGTCGCCTTGCCCACGCCCCAGAGCCGCTCGATCGGCAGCGGCGCCAGGAACTCCGCCTCGCGGCCCGCCTCGACGATCACGAGGCCGTCGGGCTTCTTCAGATCGGAGGCCACCTTGGCGATGAACTTGTTGGCGGCGAGCCCGGCGGAGGCCGTGAGACCCGTCTCGGCCCGGATCCGTCGCTTGATCTCGCGCACCGCCTCCGGCGCCGGTCCGAACAGCGACGCCGTCCCCGTCAGGTCGACGAACGCCTCGTCCACGGAGACCGGCTCCACCAGCGGTGAGAAGTCGCCGAGGATCCCCATGATCTGGCGCGAGGCGCCGGCGTACTTGTCCATGTCCACCGGCAGGAAGACGCCGTCGGGACACAGGCGCGCGGCCTTGCCGATCGGCATCGCGGACCGCACGCCGAAGACGCGCGCCTCGTAGGAGGCGGCGGAGACGACGCCGCGGCCCTTGGGATCGGCGCCGACGATCACGGGACGGCCGCGCAGCTCGGGACGGTCGCGCTGCTCGACGGACGCGTAGAACGCGTCCATGTCCACGTGCACGATGCTCCGAGGACGCGTCATGCCGTTCTGATCGCGCGAGCGGCAGGCGGGGCCACGGGTCAGGCCCGGGCCAGTCCGAGCTCGGGGGCGACGGAGGTGAGCGCGTCCACGACGAAGGCGATGTGGGCGTCGAGGTCCACGCCCAGCTCGGCGGCCCCGCGATAGACGTCGTCGCGATTCACCGTGCGCGCGAAGCCCTTGTCCTTGAGCTTCTTCCGCACCGACGCCGGCTCGAGCCCGTCGATCACCTTGCCCGGCCGCACGAGCGCGCACGCGTGCACGAAGCCGGTCAGCTCGTCGCACGCGTACAGCGCGCGATCGAGCAGGCTCACGCGCGGCACGCCCGAGTAGTCGGCGTGGGCGAGGATGGCGTGGACGATGGCGGGATCGACGCCGCGCGCGAGCAGGATCTCGGCGCCCTTCACGGGGTGCAAGGGCGCGTGCGGATGCATCTCGTAGTCGAAATCGTGGAGCATGCCCGCGATCCCCCACGCGTCTTCGCTCTCGGCATAGCGACGCGCGTAGGCGCGCATGGAGGCTTCGACCGCACGGGCGTGCTTGCGGAGGCTCTCGCCTTTCGTGAACTCGGTCAGGATCGACCAGGCGAGGTCGCGGGTGATGATGATATCGCCGCCGACCGGGGGATCAGGCTCGACGGATCGTCTGCTGGCTCCGCCACTTGTCGATGGACTTCTTGGAGAACACCCAGCCGCCGTTCAGCTCCAGGCACGGGATGCGGCGCTCGGCGGCCATCACGCTCAGTGTGGATTGATCCATGGCCAGGTACCGCGAGGCCTCTTCCAGGCTCAGCACGTCCTTCGGGGTCACGCGCGTTCCTCCCTGTCGACGGTCTTGCGGAGCGTCTCGACCTCCGCCTCGAGCGTGCGGATCCGCTCCACGAGCTGCTCGAGCGCCTTCGTCACCGGGTCCGGCAGGTCGGTCTGGTTGAGATCCACACCGTCGACCCGCTGCCCGTCCTTGTATGTTACTCGGCCCGGCACGCCGACCACAACGGAGTTCGGCGGCACCTCGCGGACGACCACCGAGCCGGCGCCGACGCGGCTGTTGTCGCCGATCGTGAAGCCGCCGATGATCTTGGCGCCCGCGCCCACCGTCACGTTGTTGCCGAGCGTCGGGTGGCGCTTCTCCTTCTTGAGGCTCGTCCCCGCCAGACTCACGCCCTGGTAGAGCGTCACGTTCTCGCCGACCTCGGAGGTCTCGCCGATCACCACGCCCATGCCGTGGTCGATGAAGAGCCCGCGCCCGAGCCGTGCAGCAGGATGGATCTCGATGCCGGTCAGGAAACGCGAGAGGTGCGACACCCAGCGCGCGCTCGTGGTCCAGCGCGCGCGCCAGAGCCGGTGCGCGACGCGGTGGAAGGCCAGCGCGTGCACCCCCGGGTAGCAGAGAATGACCTCCCACGCAGAGCGCGCCGCCGGGTCACGCTCCATCACCGTCCGGATGTCGTCCCGCAGTCGGTCGAACATCACGCCTCCCTGTTCCCAGGCCGGCGGCGGAGCGCGTCCAGCGCCGCCGCCCGCATCGCGCCCGCCGCCACCTCGGCCGCGTGCTTCCGATCCTCCGGAAGGCCGTCGAGCGCGTCTTCGATCTCCTGCGCCTTCAGGACCAGCAGATCCTCCACCGCGCGGCCCGCCACCAGCTCGGTGGCCACGCTGGCCGCGGCGATCGTCGGGCCGCAGCCGTAGGCCTGAAAGCGCGCCTCGGCGAGGCACCCCGCGCGCATCTTCAGATAGAACCGCGTGAGGTCGCCGCAGCCGGCGTACTCGTCGCTGCCGGAGCCGTCGGCGTCCCGCATCAGCCCGGCGTTCCTCGGGTTGAGGAAGTGATCGACCAGCGTCGCGCTGTACCTCATGCGGCTCCGACCGGCATCGCCTGGCGGATCCGGCTGACGACCTCCGTCACCGACGCCACCACGAAGTCCACGTCCTCGGTCGTCGTCGAGCGGCCGAGCGAGGAGCGCACGGCGCCCATCGCCCAGTCGAGCGGCACGCCCATGGCCACCAGCACGTGCGAGGGCTCGACGCTGCCCGCGGTGCAGGCGGAGCCCGCCGACACCGCGATGCCCTTGAGATCCAGGCCGAGGACGATGGATTCGGATTCGACGTTGCGGTAGCAGACGTTGGCGGTGCCCGGCAGGCGCTCGGTCGGGTGCCCGTTGAGCCGTACGTCCGGCACGCGGGCGCGGATGCCCTCCCACATGCGATCGCGCAGGGCGCTCACCCGCTCCGCCTCGGCCTTCATGTCGCGCGCGCGGATCTCGACCGCCTTGCCGAGGCCCACGATGCCCGGCACGTTCTCGGTGCCGGCGCGCCGCCGCCGCTCGTGCTCGCCGCCGTGCTGGATGGAGACCATCTTGGTGCCGCGGCGGATGTAGAGGCCCGCGATGCCCTTGGGCCCGTAGATCTTGTGGCTCGAGAACGACAGCGCGTCGATGTTCATGGCGTGCACGTCGACCTCGACCTTGCCGAACGTCTGCACGGCGTCGACGTGGAAGGGCACGCCGGCGTCACGCGCCAGGGCGCCGATCGCGCGCACCGGCTGGATGGTGCCGACCTCGCTGTTGGCGTGCATGATCGAGATCGCGATCGTGTCGGGGCGCAGCGCGCGCCGCACGTCGTCGGGATCGACCATGCCGTACTGGTCGACGGGCAGGTAGGTGACCGTGAAGCCCTGCGCCTCGAGCGCCTGTGCCGAGCGCAGCACCGCGTGGTGCTCGACCCTGCTGGTGATGACGTGGCCGCTGCCGCGCGCGAGGGCGAGGCCCTTCACGCCGAAGTTGTCGGATTCCGTCCCACCCGAGGTGAACACGAGCTCCTCCGGCCGCACGCGCAGAAACGCGGCGACGCGGTCGCGCGCGGCGTCCACCGCCGCACGCGCGTCGCGGCCGAAGCCGTGCACGCTCGACGGGTTGCCGTAGACGTCGCTGAAGTACGGCAGCATCTCCGCCACCACCTCGGGGTGCACGGGCGTCGACGCGTTGTGATCGAGGTAGACACGACGGTTCATTCCTTGCTCTCCCTCATCGCCGATGCTACGCTGCGCCCGCGATGGATCTGTCGAAGAAAAAGTTCGGGATGCTGCTCTCCACGGGTCCCGAGCACGCGACGAACCTCGACGCGGCCGTCGGTCTCTCGGAGGCCGCCCTCGCGCGCGGCGCCGATCTCTACCTCTACCTGATCGACGACGGCGTGCGCGCGCTCGACGATGCGCGCGTGCGCGCGCTGCCCGATCGCGGCGCCAAGCTCTTCGTGTGCGCGTACGGCTGCCAGAAGCGGCGCATCCCGCTCGACCACGCGGACCGCGTGACCTATTGCGGCCTCGTGGTGCTCACCGATCTGATCAACGCGACCGAGCGCTTCGTCGCGCTCAACTGAGCGGGTGGTCGTGGCCGACGAGCCGGTCCTCGTCCTCATCACCCAGGACCCCCGCGCAACCGGCCGCGCGTTCGAGGCCATGCGAATCGGCATCGGCATCGTGGCCGGGGAGAACGAGGTGACGTTCGTGCTGGCGGGGCCGGCCGTCCACCTGCTCGACGGCGACACCGATGACCTCGTGGACGGCGACGACATCGCGAAGTTCCGCGCCAACCTCAAGCGGCTGGGCATCCCGTTCCACGTCGAGGCCTCCGCCGTGCCCGCCGACCCGGACTGGAACGCCGAGGGCCACGAGGTGGTGCGGGTGACGCGCGAGCAGATCGCCGACCTCGTGCGCGCCGCGCGCCGCTTCATCGCGTTCTGATGGCGCGCACGCTCCACGTCCTCAAGGGCGGCGACACCGCGCTCGCGCGGACCACCATCGAACGCCAGCTCGCCGCCGGCGACGCCGTCACCGTCGCGCTCCTGCCCGGGGCGACCGCCCCGGCGCTGCCCGCCGGCGCCCCCGTGCACCGCGTCCCCGATCAGTGGTCGTACGAGCGGCTCCTGGAGGCCGTGTTCGAGGCCGATCAGGTCGTGACCTGGTAGCGGCCTAGCGGTTCCGGTACTCATCGAGCCACGCCATCTGGATGGCCTCGAGCAGCTTCTCGTTGCTGGCCTTCGGGTCGTCCGTGAACTCCGTCCACCACGACGTCGCCGCGCACCACCGCCTGGCAGCCGAGCCGCGAGTGGATCGTGAGGCCCTCGGCGGTGTCCAGCCGATCCTCCTCGTCCTCCTGCATCTCGGAGAGGTTCTCCTCGCCTTCTCTCACGACCACGTGGCACGTCGTGCAGGCGCACGAGCCACCACAGTTGTGCTCGAGGTCGATACCGTGCGCGAGGGCGATATCGAGGAGTGATCCTGGTTTCCCGTGGTCGGCCAGCGGATACTTCTCGTCGTCGACCTCGACGGTCTTGTTCAGCGGCAGGAACGTGACCTTGTAGACCCCCATCACGTCCGCTCCCCGAGGATCTCGGTCGCGCGGCGCGACCCGAGCGCGCCCTTGAGCGCGGCGTCCATCAGCACCTCGGCCAGGTGCTCGGTGGCGCGGTTGACGGCGGTGGTCGCCTCGTGGATGCGCTCGCGATCGTCACCCCCGCGCGCCGCCCGCAGGGCGGCCACGGCGGCCTCGATGGCGGCGCGCTCCTCGGCGGGCACGAGGTCGGCGCCCTGCTTGAGCGCGCGGCCGGCGTGGACGAGCACGGTGTCGGCCTCGTTGCGCGCCTCGATGAGCATGCGCGTCGCGACGTCGGCCTCCGCGTAGGTGAACGAGTCCTCGATCATCTGCTCGACCTCGGTCTCGCTGAGGCCGTAGGTCGGCTTCACCTCGATCGACGCGGCCTTGCCGCTGCGCTGCTCCTTCGCCTGCACCTGGAGGATGCCGTTGGCGTCGATGAGGAAGGTGACCTCGATCTTCGGCATCCCCGCCGGCATGGGATCGATGCGCAGCTCGAAGCGGCCGAGGGAGCGGCAGTCCTTGACCAGCTCACGCTCGCCCTGGACCACGTGCAGGTCCACCAGCGTCTGGCCGTCGACCGACGTCGTGAACATCTCGCGCGCGCTCGTCGGGATCGTGGTGTTGCGCGGGATCAGCACGTTGACGATGCCGCCGAGCGACTCGATGCCGAGCGACAGCGGCGTCACGTCCAGCAGCAGCATGTTGGTGAAGCCGCCGGCCAGGATGTGGGCCTGCACGGCCGCGCCGAGCGCGACGACCTCGTCGGGGTTCAGCTGGCTGTGCGGCGCCTTGCCGAACAGCTCCTGCACGCGCCGGCGCACGAGCGGCACGCGCGTCGAGCCGCCCACGAGCACGATCTCGTCGATGTCGGCCGGCGTCAGGCCGGCGTCGCCCAGCGCGCGGCGGCAGGGACCGAGGGTGCGCGTCACCAGCGGCTCCACGAGGCGCTCGAGCTCGGCGCGCGTGATGTCGCGGCGGTAGGTGAAGCCCGCGAACGGGATCGTGAGCGTCGTCCGCTCCTCGCTCGACAGGCGGATCTTCGCCGCCTCCGCCGCCAGCCGCAGCTCCTGCATCGCCTCGGGATCGCGCGCGAGGTCCACGCAGTCGCGGTCCAGCTCGGCGTGGTGGCGCACCGCGATGTCCTCGAGCAGCCACAGCGCGAGCACCCGGTCGAGGTCGTCGCCGCCGAGGTGCGTGTCGCCGTTGGTCGCGAGCACCTCGAACACGCCGCCCTTGACGCGCAGGATCGAGACGTCGAACGTCCCTCCGCCCAGGTCGTAGACGGCGATCACGCCCTCCGAGAGGCGCTGCAGGCCGTAGGCGAGCGAGGCCGCCGTCGGCTCGTTCACGATCCGCACGACGTCGAGGCCCGCGATGCGGCCGGCGTCCTTCGTGGCCTGCCGCTGGGCGTCGTTGAAGTAGGCGGGCACCGTGACGACGGCCTTCTCGATGGGCTCGCCGAAGTGGCGCTCGGCGCGCTCCTTCAGCGCCTTCAGCACGGCCGCGGAGACCTCGGGCGGCGTCACCTCACGGCCGCCGACGGCCAGCTTCACCAGCCCCTCGCCCGGCACGATCCGGAACGGCAGGAAGCGCATCTCGTCCTTGACGTCCTCGTGGCCGCGACCCATCAGCCGCTTCACCGAGTAGACGGTGTCGGCGGGACGCCGCGCGAGCTGGCGGCGCGCGGCCTCGCCGACGACGATGCCGTCGGGCGTGAATGCGACCACGGACGGCAGGAGCGGCCGTCCCTCGGCATCGGGGATGACGCGCGGGAGTCCGGTCGCCTCGTCCACGTAGGCGACGAGGCTGTTGGTCGTCCCCAGGTCAATGCCGATGATGCGCGACACGCTTGTCCTCTCTCCGGGAGGGCTCGTCCTCTCCCAGCGCCTCGGCCAGGTCGTCGATCACGGTGCGGAGATACGCCCGCGTGGCGAGCGCCTCCTTGAGCGCGGCGAGCACCGCGGGGCGCTCCGCCGGCGCGGCGCCGTCCCAGCGCGCGCTGAGCGACGCGCCGAGCCTGGCCTCTTCGTCCTTCAACCGCGCGCGCAGGCCCTCGCGCTGCGCGGAAAGCCTCGCGCGCGTGGCGGCGTCGAGGGCGCCGGTCTTGGCCTCCGCCAGCGCCTCCTGGATCTCGAACATCTCCTGCAGCAGCGCGGGCGGTGCCTTCGGCTTCTCCGCGGCGCCCTCCCTCGTCGTGCGGCCCTCTTCCAGCCGCACCAGGTAATCCACGCGCGCGATCGGGTCGCGCAGCGTGCGGTAGGCGGTGTTCACGAGCGCGGACGTCGCCTCGACGCGCGCGAGCTCCTCGGGCGGGGCGGCCTGGTGGAAGTCGGGATGGTGCTCCCGCGCCAGGGCATAGAACCGCCGCTGAAGCTCGGCCGTGTCGATGGCCAGCTTCCGGGGCAGACCGAACACCGAGAAGTAATCCTGCTTCAGCACCGTTCCCCCAAAACGACGACGGGCCCGGAGTTAACGGGCCCGACCATTTGTTTATCGAGGGGGGAGACCCCCCTCAAACTCCGCCGGCGGACTACCGTCGTGTCACGCGGAAAACGAGGTTCCACACCCGCAGGACGATTTCGCGCTCGGGTTCACGAACGTGAAGCCGCCCGTCAGCCCCTGCGTGACGTAGTCGAGGGTCGTGCCGTTCAGATAGATGTAGCTCTTCTTGTCGATCACGACCTTCACGCCGTCGATGTCGAACTCCTTGTCGTGCGGGCTCTTCTCGGTGTCGAACTCCAGCACGTACGACATGCCCGAGCACCCGCCGCCGCGCACGCCCATCCTCAGGAACGCCGTCTCGGGCAGGTTCTGCGCCTGCTTGAGCTCCTTCACCTGCTTCGCCGCCGCCTCCGACAACACGACCGCCATGACTCGGTTCCTCCCCTATTTCGATGCGGCGCCGCTCGGCACCGATGCGTGCTTCTCTTTGTAGTCCGCGAGCGCCGCCTTGATGGCGTCTTCCGCCAGCACCGAGCAGTGGATCTTCACCGGCGGAAGCTTCAGCTCGTTCACGATGTCGGTGTTCTTGATCTTCGCCGCCTCGTCGATCGTCTTGCCCTTGAGCCACTCGGTGGCCAGGCTCGAAGAGGCGATCGCGCTGCCGCAGCCGAAGGTCTTGAACTTGGCATCTTCGATGACGCCGGTCTCGAGGTTGACCCTGATCTGCAGCTTCATCACGTCGCCGCACTCCGGCGCCCCGACGAGCCCGGTGCCCACGCCCGGCGTCTCCTTGCCGAAGGAGCCGACGTTGCGCGGGTTGTTGTAGTGGTCGACTACCTTGTCGCTGTACGCCATCGCGATATCCCCCTAGTCGGCCTTCCACTTGATGGTCTTGATATCCACGCCTTCTTTCGCCAGCTCGTAGAGCGGCGACATCTCCCGCAGCCGCTTGATGACCTCGATCGTGCGCTGCCCGACGTACTCGACTTCCTCCGCCGTCGTGAAGCGATGGAGGCTGAAGCGGATCGACGAGTGGGCCAGCTCCGCGGAGGCGCCCAGCGCCGCGATCACGTACGAGGGCTCCAGCGTCGACGAGGTGCACGCGGACCCGGACGACAGCGCGGTCTCCTTGTTCAGCCCCATCAGCACCGACTCGCCCTCGACGTAGGCGAAGGAGATGTTCAGGTTCTGGGGCAGCCGGCGGTCCGGCCGGCCGTTCAGGAACGCCTCCTCCACGCTCGAGAGGATCACGTCCTGGAGCCGGTCGCGCAGCTTCGCCAGCCGCGCACCTTCCTCGGCCATCACCTCACGCGAGATCTCCGCGGCCTTGCCGAACCCGACGATCAGCGGCACCGGCAGGGTCCCCGAGCGCATGCCGCGCTCGTGGCCGCCGCCGTCCATCATCGGCGCGATCCGCACGCGCGGGCCCTTGCGCCGGACGTAGAGCGCGCCCACGCCCTTGGGGCCGTAGATGAGATGCGCGGTGCACGACAGGAGATCGATGCCCATCGCCTCGACGTCGACGGGGATCTTGCCGACGGCCTGCGTGGCGTCGGTGTGGAAGATGATCCCCTTCTCCTTGGCGAGCTTGCCGATGGCCGCGACGTCCTGGATGGTGCCGATCTCGTTGTTGGCGAACATCACGGAGATCAGGATCGTCTTGTCCGTGAGCGCCTTGCGGATCTCCTCGACGTCGATGACCCCGTCGGGCTGCACGGGCACGTACGTCACCTGGAACCCCTGCCGCTCGAGGCGCTTGAACGTGTCGATGCTCGCGCGCTGCTCGATGACGGTGGTGACGATGTGGTTGCCCTTCTCCTTGTACATCTCGGCCACGCCCTTGAGGGCGAGGTTGATCGCCTCGGTGCCGCCCGAGGTGAAGACGAGCTCCTTCGGATCGCGCGCGCCGATCAGCGTGGCGATCTTGGCGCGCGCGGCGTCGACCGCGCCCTCCGCCTCCCATCCGAACGGATGGTTGCGGCTGGCCGGGTGCCCGAACTTCTCGGTGAAGTACGGCAGCATCGCCTCGACCACGCGCGGGTCGCACGGCGTCGTCGACTGCGCGTCCATGAAGATCGGAAACTTCAGCCCCATCGTGCTCTACCCTCTTCGTAAGCTCGCCTCGGACGGCGGGGGCCCCAGCCCCGCGACGTCCTCCGGCTCGCACTACCTGTTCGTAAGCTCGCCTCGGACGGCGGGGCCCCAGCCCCGCGACGCGATGTTGATCGGCCCCTCCAGCGCTCGGATCACCTGGCCCACCGTGATCTCGGTCGGCCGGCGCGCCAGCGCGTAGCCGCCCTTGGGCCCGTTGGTGCTGACGACCAGCCGCTGCTTGGCCAGCCGCTGGAGGATCTTGGCCATGAGCTCCGGCGGGATCGCGAACTCCTCGGCGATCCGCTTGGCGCTCACGGCGCCGAAGCCGTCGTTGACGGCGATATAATGAATCGCCATCAACCCGTAATCGGCGCGCTTGGTGAATCGGAGCATTCGGTGACCTGTCCTTGCCTTTCGCGACTCCCATTGTATCGCCGATGATTTCGATCGGCGACTGTTTCGGTCGGATTCTGCCACCTCGCTAGCGCGCTGTCAACGGAAAGGGCTTTCGATGAACGCGAATTCAGAGTTCGACTCCGAGCTGCACCGCACTGCTATCGCCCAGCTGGACCGGGTGGCCGCCCGGCTCGGGCTCGACGCCGACATCCACGGGCGGCTCCGCTACCCTCGCCGCGCCCTGGTGGTGTCGATCCCCGTCCGGATGGACTCAGGAAAGACCGAAGTATTCGTGGGTTACAGGGTTCACCACAACACGGTGCTCGGACCGACCAAAGGGGGGCTCCGCTACGCCCCGGACGTGGACCTGGGCGAGGTCAGCGCCCTGGCGATGCTGATGTCCTGGAAGTGCGCCCTGATGAGCCTCCCCTACGGCGGGGCCAAGGGCGGCGTCCGGTGTGATCCCCGCAAGCTCTCGATGCAGGAGAAGGAGAACCTCACCCGACGCTATACCGCCGAGATCATCCTCATGATCGGCCCGGACCTGGACATTCCCGCCCCGGACCTCGGCACCGATGAGCAGACGATGGCCTGGATGATGGACACGTACTCGATGACCCAGGGCAAGAGCGTACCCGGCGTGGTCACCGGCAAGCCGCTCATCGTCGGCGGCTCGGCCGGCCGCCGCGAGGCCACCGGACGCGGCATCGTCTACACGCTCTACCAGGCGGCGCGTCACCTCGGCCAGGAGCTGCGCGGGCGCAAGGTGGTCGTGCAGGGCTTCGGCAACGTCGGCGCCGTGGCCGCGCGGCTGCTGTGGCGGGAGGGCTGCACGATCGTCGGCATCAGCGACGTCAAGGGCGGTATCTGGAAGCCGGACGGCATCGACATCCGCCAGCTCGAGGCGCACGTGGCCGAGACCGGCTCCGTCACCGGCTTCCCCGGCAGCGAGCCGATCAGCAACTCGGACCTCATCACCCAGCCGTGCGACGTGCTGATCCCGGCCGCCGTCGGCGGCCAGATCCACGAAGGCAACGCCGACCGGGTCAAGGCCTCCATCGTCGCCGAGGGCGCCAACGGCCCGACGACGCCCGAGGCCGACGTGATCCTGCGAGAGCGCGGCGTGACCGTGATCCCCGACATCCTCTGCAACGCCGGCGGCGTCGTCGTCTCGTACTTCGAGTGGGTGCAGGGGCTGCAGTACTACTTCTGGCGCGAGAGCGAGATCACCGCGCGGCTGCAAGAGGTCATGACGCGCGCGTTCAATCGGGTGTGGGCGCTCGGCTCCAAGGAAGGCGTCGACCTGCGAACAGCCGCGCTGATGGAAGGCATCAAGCGTGTCGCCGAAGGCTACAAGGTGCGCGGCCTCTACCCCTGATGACATGGGGGCCCCGAAATGGCCCCCATACCCCCAAGCGCTCGGGACGCCCCGGCGAAGCCGTGGCGCCCCTCGATATTCCGACAGACTCCTACGGGCTGTCGAAGGCTCGGCGCAATTCGGAGGCGACCTGCTCGGGCGGGGTTTCGTTGATGAAGATGCCGCCGACGGTGTTGGCGCGCTCCGGGTGGACGACGATCTCGATGTGCCAGTGGTAGTCGTCGCGGATCGTCGCCCAGTCCCCCTGGAGGATGCGCGAGCGGAGATTCGGCGCCGTGTGCAGCACCAGCTCGTAGCCGGGATCGCCGAAGGCGCGCGCAAGGGTCCGGAAGTAGCTCGAGAGCAGCCGCGCGAGGTCGCGGCCGGTCTCCGCGGTCAGCGCGTCCTCGAACGAGCAGCCGTGCTGGCGCGGCACGATCCAGGTTTCACCCGGCGTGCGCGAGGCGTAGGGCACGAGCGCCGCGAAGCCCGGCATCAGCTTCGCCACGCGCTCCTCGGCGGCGATCTCCTGGCGGAGCATGTCGCAGTAGAGGCAGCGGCGCTTGTACTGGTAGTACTCCCGTGCCTGGTACAGCTCGCGCCGCGTCTCGTCGAACACGATCGGGATCGCGGTGACCCGGGAATACGGATGGTGGGGCGGAACGCCGGGCTTCTTGTGGTGGCGGTTGATGAGGATGTCGCGGATCTGGCCATCGCGCTTGAGGTCGAGGAGACGGTCGCGGTACATCCAGAGCACGCCCTCGATCTGGTCGGGGTCCATCGTGGCCAGCGTGTCGTCGTGGTTGGGTGACTCGACGATCAGCTCGCTGGCGCCGCGCGGCGTGATCATGTCGAACATGCCGACGCCCTCGCGGACCAGCTCCCACTCGATGCGGAAGTAGGCGTCGGCCTCGGGGACCACGCGCACCGTCCAGCCGGGGGCGTTGGCGAGCGAGCCGTCCTTGCGGTAGGCGGCGATCTCGCTTCCGGTCAGGTGCTCGGCGCCGGGGCAGTAGCGGCAGGGCGCGTCCGGCACCCACGCGCCTTTCGGTCGGATGAGCACCCACTGCCCACGTGTCGGGTCTTTCCTGAGCTCGTCCACCGACTCGCAGTTACTCCTTGATCTGGCCCTTGAGCTTGCGCAGGTGCTGACGGGCCACGTCCACCCAGTCCTTCTCGGACGGGAGCTGGGAGGCCAGCGTGATGTACTTCTCCCACTGCACGATGGCCTCCTTGGGATCCGTCTTCTCGTAGACGAGGGCCAGGTTGTAGAGCGCGCCGGTGTTCTTGTCGTCGAGCTCGATCACCTTGCGATACTCCTCGACCGCCTCCTTGTAGAGGCCCTTGTCCTCGTAGACCTCGCCGAGGCCCATGCGCGCGTCGACGGAGTGGGGATCGAGATCGATCGCGCGCCGGTACGCCTGCACGGACTCGTAGTAGAGGCCCTTCTCGGCGTAGTAGATCTTGCCGAGGCTCATGTAGACCTTGGGATTGATCGCGTTGTAGGTCAGCGCCTTCTGGTAGGCGCTGATGGCGCCGTCGATCTCGCCCTTCGCCGCGCGGGCGTCGCCGAGGCCGACGTGGGCGTCGGCGTAGAAGGGACGCAGCTCGATGGCCTTGTTAAAGGCCTCCACCGCCTGGTCGAAGAGTCGCCGCGGCGCGGCCAGGAACAGATCACCGAGCGCTTTGTACGGTTCCGGGTACGTCGCGTCGAGCTGGGTGGCGGCGCGGAACTGCGCGGCCGCTTTCCAGCGATTGCCGAGGGCCTGGTGCACGGCCCCGAGCGTGTACTGCGCGACGACGAAGTTGGCGTCGACCTCGATCGCGCGCGAGAGCAGGTCCACCGCGTTCTCGTTGGCCTCCTGGCCGCCGCGCGCGGCCGCCATCTGCGCGCGCGCGAACAGCTCGAACGCGCGAACGGACCTCGTCGGCGCCGCCGACCTCTCCATTCGACGCACGTCGGCGTCGGTGAGCGGCACCTTGAGCGTGCGCGCGTAGGCGGTCGGCAGCGCGGCGAGGCGGACGATCAGGTCTCCGTCGGCGACGGTCACCGGCTCCATGGAGACGGGGTCGCCGCTCCCGCTCCGGAGCTCGAGGATCCTGGGCTGGAGCACCAGCTCGTTGTTGGTGCGGGCGACGCGGCCGTAGAGAGCGGCGTCGACGCGCAGGCTCCGCGCGGCCTGGAGCACGGTGGCCTCGCCCCACGCCTCCGGCTGGCCGAAGGCGCGCAGGCGCGCCCGGTCGACCTGGACGAAGGCGGCCGACTGCACGAGACCCAGCGCCACGGCCTGGGCGGCGCCCTCGCCGATCCACTGCTCGTCGGCGGACAGGCCATTGGTCTCGAAGGGCACGACGAGGATCGTCCGCGGCTTGACCGCGGCTTGGGCGGGAACCACCGCGACGAGCCCGCAGCACGCCAGGATCGCGACGAGCATCCAGCGTCGAGCCATCAGGCGCCCTCCTCCCCTCGTTCCGGCACCGGCGTGGCCCGGCGCAGCCTCCGGCTCAGCCAGCCCCTCATCCGCGACAGGCCCCCCGGCCCCACGCGGCGGAGGGCGATATCAGGCACCATCATGAGCGCCACGATCCCGACCAGCCACGGCCAGATCTCGACGGCGATCCGCGAGCGCCGCCGCAGCTTCAAGAACGCGTCCTGCGGCTCCTGGAGCGCCGAGCCGCCCGTCAGCTCCGCCAGCTCTCGCAACAGCGTCTCGTCCACGCCCAGATCGCGAAGCTCTTGAGCATACGGTACCACCAGGCCGGCCAGCTGCGAGCCAACCACGCGCTCGGCCTTCCGCTGTGCCATTCCGACCAGGTACACGCCCTCCTGCGGCGCCGGGAAGCGGCCGCGGTAGCGGCCGGGGCCGATCTGCTCGAGGTCCACGACGCTGCGCTCCCGGTTCGGGGCGACCACGCCGATCTGCGAGTCGAGGAAGTTGATGAACTCGCCCTTGCCGTCCACCGCGTCGACGACCACTTCGCCCGTCTGGTCGATGCGCTGCACGATCGCCGTGGTATCCGAGCGCGAGCCGCTGCGCAGGGTCCAGCGCGTGAGCTGCGCCCAGAACTTGTTGAAGTCGCCCCAGCGCAGCCAGAGGACGCCCCACTTGGACTTGGCGTCCGAGGTAAACGCCGCCGCGCGGCCGAGCCCGTAGCGCCACGTCGCGAGGACGGGATCCTCCTGGTGACTCATCAGCACCAGCTCGGCGTTTTGCTTCACGGTGGTGGCCACGTAGCCGCCGAGCGGCGGCACCGCCTTCCAGTTGATGTCCTGCATGGCCTCGTGGTTGGGCGCGGTGAGCTGCGGCTTGAAGGGCTGCTCCACCAGCGAGGCCTTGGAGGCCAGCTGCGTCTCCAGCGTGAAGATGCGTGGGATCGTCTGCGAGTCCTCGGTGTAGTAGAAGCGCCCCTTGCCCCACTTGGCGATGTCGACCATGAGCTGGACGTCGGCGTCCTTGCCGATGGCCACCGTGGACACCGTGATCTTGTCCTTGGCCATGCGCCGCAGCAGGCCCGCGAAGTCGCCGCGGGTCATCTGGCCGTCGGACAGGAAGATGACGTGCTTGAGGAGGGCCGGCCGGTCGAAGAGGATCTGGTACGACTCCTTGAGCGCCGGGTAGCCGTCGGTGCCGCCGCCCGCCTTGATGGTGGCGATGGCGTGGTGGATGGCCCCCTTGTCGCGTGCGCCCCGCATCGGCGAGTCCCAGATGAACTCTGTGTCCCACGACATCACGCCGACCTCGTTGCGCTCGTCGAGCAGGTCCACCACGAGGTGGGCGGCCTCCTTGGCGAGGTCGAGCTTGGTCACCTTCTCGTCGGTGGACATGGCCATCGAGCCCGAGCGGTCGATCGACAGCACGACGGCCAGGCTCGGGATCTCGACCTTCTGCTTGACCTCCATCGTGACCGGCAGCGCCTCCTCGACGGGCGTGCGGTAGTAGCCGCCGAGGCCGAACGACTCCTCGCCGCCGATCATCATGAGGCCGCCGCCGTGGTCGCGGACGTAGTCCCGGATCTGCGCCATCTGTGGCCGCGTCAGCTTGAGGGACGACACGTTGGAGAGCACGACGCCGTCGTACTTCTGCAGCCCCGCGACGTCCTTCGGGATCCCCGGCGGCTCGACGACGGTGACCTCGATGTTCTGCGAGCGCAGCGCGGCCGCCAGCGACGAGGCGTGCGAGCGGTCGCGGTCGGCGAGCAAGACTTGCGGCCGGCCGCGGACGACGACGGTGCCCACCGCGCGGTTGTTGTCCTCGATGGTGTCGCCCTCCACGTCGAGAGCGGCCTGGTAGACGTGGATGCCGCTCTGGTCCAGGGCCTGGCGGTAGGCGAACACGTTCTTGCCGGCGGTGAGGCGCACGATCTGCGAGCCGAGGAACTCGCCGTTGCGGAAGAGCGAGAGCCGCGCCTGCGTCTCCTTGAGGCTCCAGGCCACGACCTTGGCCTGGAACGGCTCGCCGTACTTCACCTCCTGCGGCAAGAGCATCGCCTCCGCGACGACCTCCTGCGTGAAGGTCAGCGGCGCCGGCACGTAGAAGATGTCCGCGCGCGCGTCCTTGGCGGCCTGGGCGCCCGCCAGCGCGTTGCCCGCGTTCTGGCGGCCGTCGGTCAGCATCACGAGTCGGTTGGCGTGGCCCGGGGTGACCGTCGCCAGCGCCAGCTGCATCGCCTGGAAGATGTTGGTGCCGCGTCCGCTCACCACCGCCTTGGGCCGGTCCACGCTCGGGCGGTTGGAGAGCGGCTGGTCCACCACCGCCTCCTCACCGAACACGATCACCTCGTGCCGGTCGCCGCTCTTCAGGTGCTTGACGGCCTCGGCCACGAAGCGATAGGCGCGCTCGCGGGCCACCAGGCTCACGCTGTCCGAGTGGTCGAGCAGGAAGACGACGTTGAGGCGGTCCACCCAGCGTGGCAGCGTCGGCCGCAGCAGCGTGACGAGCAGCACGACGACGAGCGCGCCGCGAAGCGCCAGCGCCCACTGATCGCCGGTCACCGACGGCACGCGCAGGCGGCCGCCCGTCTGCCGGCGCCAGTAGAGGACGCCCTCGAGCGCGAGGAGCACGGCGGCCACCAGCACGAAGAGCGGCCACAGCTCGCGCTGGATCGGCACCGGCGGCGACGCCGCCGTCACCTGCGCCGGCGGCGCGGGCAGCGGATGCGGCGTGATGTCGGACTCGTCACCGTCGCCGAGGTTCACCGCTAATTTCATGTCGCCGCGCGCCGTCGACAGCGTGTAGACCCCGACCTCGTCGGTGTCGGTGAACGACACGACGCCGCGGGTGATCAGCGCCTTCACCGCGCGCCCGCTCGGCGTGTTGACGGTGGCCGAGGAGATGCCGTGGGCGACCGGCAGCAGGATCGGCTGGCCCGCCGCCAGCTGCAGGCTCGACTGATCGAGCGCGGCCGGGTGCAGCCAGCGCAGCGTGTTCGACAGGATCAGGGGGAAGGCCACGCGCAGCGGGAAGTCCGTCTTGAAGAGGTCGAAGCCGATGAAGATCGCCTTGCGGTCCGGCTCCTCGAGCGCGTAGAGCAGCGGCCCGCCGACCGCCTCCACGAGCGCGCGCCCGGCGGCCAGCGGCCGCACGCGCATCGCGTCCTGGATGGCCACCTTGGCGAACTCGACGTGGCGCATGACGGGGTGCGAGCGGTCCCAGTCCATCACCGTCGGCGCCTCGATGCGGCCGAGCACCTCGAGCGGCACGTCGGGCGGCACCGTGTTGACGAAGACGTAGCGGCCCGGGCCGACCTTCGGCGGCGCCGACGAGTCGAGCACCACCACGTCGGCCTCGCCCATGCCGCCCTGGTACTGCTCGGGCGTCTTCACCTCCAGGGCCACCGTGGGATCGGTGCGCAGCACCTTCTCGAGGAAGAGGTTGCCGGGGCTCACCAGCGTGACCGCGATCTTCTTGGGCGGCGGGATCACGGCGTAGGCGACGTTGTCGGTGGCGAGGTCGTCGTTCACGCCGATCTTCGCGGTGACGGTGCCGCCGCCCTGGTGGGCGAACGGCAGCACGATCGAGCGGCGCACGCTGGGCTCGAGGGTGAGCGACTTCTCGGCGATCATCTGGTCGTCGATGCTCAGCGCGAAGTCGAACGTCTGGGCCTCCGGCGAGTGGTTCACCAGCGACACGAAGGCCTGGTAGCCGAAGCTGCCGTAGTACGTCTTGCGGATGGACAGGCTGACGATCCCGACGTTGTACCCGCGGCGGCCCACACCCACCCAGCGGATGCGCGGGTCCGTCATCTCCGGCGTCTGGCCCATCACGAACGCGCCGTCGGTGAACACGTGGATCTCGGCGCGCGGGTCGATGCCCACGAGTGCGCGCGCCGTCCGTAGCGCCTCCGGCAGCCGTTGCGGCAGGTCGCGCGGGCGCGCGGCGCGGATGGCCGAGAGCGCGCGGTCGCGGTCGCGTCCGAGGGCGGCGGTGACGTGTGGCTGCACGCCCGCCTCGATGACCATGATCTCCGCGCCCTCGCCCAGGCGCCGCACGAGCGACGCGGCCTCGGAGCGCGCCGCGTCGAACCGCGAGGGCGAGACGTCGCGCGCCTTCATCGAGGCGGAGGTGTCGAGGACGACCACGACCTTGCGCGCGCCCTCGCCGGTGACCGTCACCACCGGCCGCGCCAGCGCCAGCGCCAGCGCGATCAGGGCCAGGAGCTGCAAGAGCAGCAGCGGGTCGCGCTGCAGGCGCTGGAAGAACGTGGAGGCCTCGCGGTCGCGCAGCTCGGCGCCCCAGAGCATGAGGCTCGAGACGCGGCGCTCGCGCCGACGCACCTTGAGGAAGTAGAGGAGGACGAGGGGCGCCGCCACGCCGAGGATGGCGAAGGCGAGCGGGGACAGGAAGCTCACGCGACGACCCGCCCGCGCAGCTGCGCGACCACGAACTCCTCGACGGGCGTCTCCGTGCTCACGCGGTGGTAGCCGACCTCGCGGCTGCGGCAGAAGGCCTCGACGCGCTCCAGGAAGCGCGCGAGCCGCTCACGGTAACCGCGCAGCGCCTCGCCGTCCACGGTGACGTCGCGCGCCTCGCCCGTCTCCGCGTCGTGCAGCCGGAGGTCGCCCGCGAGATCCGGGTTCAGGTCGGTCGGATCGAGGACGTGGATGACGTGCACGTCGAAGCGCCGCTCGAGCAGCGAGCGCACGCCCGCCTCGAACCCCTGCGGATCGAGAAGGTCGGAGACGACCACCGCGAGGCCGGGCTCGCGGGCGCGCAGCCCGTACTCGCCGAGCGCCTCGTTGAGCTTCGTGGGCCCGCCGGCGTCGACGTCCGAGAGGAAGTCGAGCAGCGCGACCACCTGGTTGCGCCCGCGCGTGGGGGGCCAGCCCTCCACCGCGCGCGCGCGCAGGATGCCGACGCCCACGCGCTCGTGGCTCACCAGGCCCACGAAGCCGAGCGCGGCCGCCACGCGCACGCCGTACTCCAGCTTGCTCGGCACGCCGAAGCCCATCGACGCGGAGGCGTCGATCAGGAGGTGCAGGCAGAGGTCCTCCTCGTCCACGAAGAGCTTGACGTGCAGGCGGTCGAGGCGCCCGTAGATGTTCCAGTCGACGTACCTGAGGTCGTCCCCGTGCCCGTACGCGCGGTAGTCGGCGAACTCGACGGAGTGGCCGCGGCGCGGGCTGCGTCGCTCGCCCTTCACGCTGCCGCGGAAGGCGCGGCGGGACAGCAGCGAGAGCCGCTCGAGCTGCGCCAGGAACTCGGGCGAAAAGAAGGCGTGCCGCGTGTCGGCGGCCACGGTCCTATCTTTCATCCAGCGCCTGGAAGTAGTCCTTGATCTGCGAGTGGTAGTCGCGCGGGACGGCTTCCCGGGTGATGGCGTCTTCCATGAGCTTGCGATACTGGCCGATGACGCCGAGATAGTGGAGGCGCGAGGCCATCGGTCCTCCACGACCCGTCATGTTCGTGTCGTAGCCGTCCTTCCGTCCGCGGCGCGACTCGCCCTCGACGCCGACGTCGTACGGCGTCGCCGACAGGCGCCGGCTCGCCTCGCCCTTCGGCGAGGCGCTCCTCCCCTTGCCCGGCAGCAGCCCCTCGCCCTCGCCGAAGTCCTCGCCCTCACCGCCGCCTTCGCCGCCGCGGCGGTCCCGGCTCGCGCCGCCGCGCTCGCTGTCGCGGCCGCCCCGCAGGCCCTTGCCCGAGCGCTGCGCCTCTTCCTGGGCGCGCATCTTGTCGAGCGCCTTCTGCATCGCCTCCATGGCCCTGTCCGTCTGACCGCCCTCGAGCGCCTCCATGCCCTCGCCGACCTCGCCGCTCCAGTTGCCGCCCTTGCGGCCCAGCCGCTCCATCTCCTCCAGCAGCTCCTTGAGCTTCTGCGGCGAGATCTGGTCGGGACGCAGGCCGCCCGCGAGGGCCTTGGACTTGCGGAAGACCATCTTGTACTGGCTCGTCGTGAAGTCCGACGCGAGGTCGGGCAAGCGGTCCACCTGCTCGAGCAGCTTGAGCCGCTCGTCGCCGCGCTTGAGGAAGCTGTTGAAGTCGGGTCGCTGCGAGCTGAGCGAGGTGTCCTTGAACACCGCGGAGAGGTCGCCGGCCGTGCTCGCCGTCGAGGCCCCGCTGCGCGCCTGGAACTCCCGCTCCTCGAAGGCCGGCGGCCGCAGGCGCTCGCGCGCCTCCGGCTTGCTGCGCTCCTCGAGCAGCCCCGAGCCCGTGCGCGTGTCCTTCTCCTCTTCCTGGCTGCTCCCCATGAAGTCCGGCAGCCGCGGCGACGGCAGCGGCAGCGCGGGCGCCAGCGTCAGCGCGAGCGCGACCACCAGCGGCAGCGGCAGGAAGTGCGCCTCGCGCGGCAGGATGCGCCGCACGATCTGGCGCGGCCGCAGACGCTCGACGCGCTCGGTGGCGTCGGCGACCAGCGTGTCCACGAGCGGCGTGCGATCGGGCCGCTCCGCCCACTCGAGCGCGGTGGCCACGCGGTCCTCGAGACCGAACGCGCGATCGGCCAGCCGCGCGGCGTCGGCGGGGCTCGTCTGCTTGAGCGCGCCCCAGGCGGCGCCGAGCAGCGCGCCCGCGAGCGGCAGCGCGCCGGCCGCGAGCACGGCGCGCGGGCCGAGCGGCCCCTTGAGCGCGAGCAGCACCACGGCGGGCAGCGACGCCCAGAAGAAGCCGCGCAGCGCGTAGTGCTCCACGCGGCGGCGCCGCACCTGCGCGCTGACGCGCCGGACGAGCCGGTCGAGCGCCGCGCCGGGCGTCATCGGACGAACGGCTCCCGCGCCTGCGCCGTCCTCGCCTCCACGTTGTCCACGATCTGGCCGAGGAGCGTGTCCACGTCGATGCCCTCGGCCTCGCCCTCGAAGTTCAGGATCACGCGATGCCGCAGCGCGGGCGCGACCAGCGCCTTGAGATCGTCCGCGCTCACGTTGTAGCGGCCCTCGGCGAGGGCGCGCACCTTGGCGCCCAGGATCAGGGCCTGCGCGCCGCGCGGGCTGGCGCCGTAGCGCACGAACCGCCGCGTCACGTCGGGGGCGTCGGCCCACTGCGGATGCGTCGCCATCACGATGCCGGAGGCGAAGTCGCGCACGTGCGCGGCCACCGGCACCTCGCGGATCAGCTCGCGATAGCCGAGCACCTTGGCGCCGCTCATCACGCGCTCGACGACGACCTGCCGCGACTGCGTGGTGCGGTCGATGATCGCGTTCAGCTCCTCGATGGCCGGATAGCGCACGCGCAGCTTGAGGAGGAAGCGGTCGAGCTGGGCCTCCGGCAGCGGGTACGTGCCCTCCATCTCGATCGGGTTCTGCGTCGCCAGGACGAAGAACGGCGCGGGCAGCGGGCGCGAGACGCCCCCCACGGTCACCGACGCCTCCTGCATGCCCTCCAGCAGCGCCGACTGCGTCTTGGGCGTCGCCCGGTTGATCTCGTCGGCCAGCACGACGTGGGCGAAGAGCGGACCCTGCTGGAACTGGAAGTGCTTCCGACCGTCGGCGTCCTCGACGATGATGTTGGTCCCGATGATGTCGGCGGGCATCAGGTCGGGGGTGAACTGGACGCGCGAGAACGACAGCTCGAGACTCTCCGACAGCGTCTTGACGAGGAGCGTCTTGCCGAGGCCCGGCACGCCCTCGAGCAGCACGTGGCCGCCCGCGAACATGCCGATGAGGACGTGGTTGATGATCTCGCGGTGACCGACGATGACCTTCTCGACCTCCGCGCGCAGCGTCTCGAACGCGGTGACGAATTCCCCAACCCGGCCGTCGTCGGTCATCGAGTCTCCTCTCTCTGGATGACGTCGCCCGGCGCTACCACCCCCGGGCGCATTTTCATTATAATATGCAAGAGACACGCCACACCTCGACTCTTGACACGCGCCCGCAAGCGCGCGCCGGCACGATCACAGGATGGCCGGGCTCCGCGGCGGCATGGCGCGCGGTGCCCATCCAGGGAGCGGGCGTACTCACAACTGCCCGTCGCTGCGGCATCGGGACGGCGAGTGGGATCGACGGTGACGGCCCCTTGCCGCGAGCATGCCCGAGGTTCGCGTCCGTCTCAAGCGCGTACTGGAATCAATCGGCGATAGACCTCCCGGTAGCCGTCGACCTCGCGCGCGGGCGGGTAGCGCTCGGCCACGCGCGCGCCTCCGGCCGCGCCGAGCCGCGCGCGCAGCGCGGCGTCGCGCGCCAGGCGCAGGGCCGCCGCCTGCAGCTCGGCGTCGCTGGCGAACACCAGCCCGGTGACCTCGTGCTCGACGAGCGCGCGGTTGCCCGGAATGTCCGCGGCGAGCACCGCGCGACCGAGCGCCTGCGCCTCGAGCACCGAGTTGGCCATGCCGCCCTCGGAGATCGAGCAGTTCAGCACGACGTCGGCGCGGGCGAGCAGCGAGGGCATCGCGGCGTGCGCGATCGGACCGAGGTGGCGCGCCCACGGCCGACCGGCCAGCGCCTTCGCGAGCGCCCGGCCCTCCACCGGATCCAGCACCGGCCCGACGTAGAGCAGCCGCACGCGCGGGTCGGCGGCGACCACGCGGTCGAACGGCCCCAGGGGTCGCAGCGGCGCCTTCACGGGACGGATGCCCGCGGGCAGGAGGAACAGCACGCGGTCGGCGGGCAGCGCCCAGCGCGCGTCGAGGTCGAACGGCTCGGCCTCCGCGAAGTGCGCAGCCTGCGGCACCACGACGAGCCGCGCCCTCAGATCTGGCAGCACCGCCGCCACCCGCTCGCCGATCGAGGCGTCGAAGGCGGTCACCGCGGCGGCGCCTTCCAGCACACGGCGCACGGTGGGCGCATGCTCCGGGTCCAGCAGCTCGTGGTTGGCGTCGGTGCCGGTCAGAGTGACGACCAGCGGCACCTCCAGCCGGCGGGCCAGACGCAGCGCGAGCGGCCCCGAGCGATACGCGTGGAACGCGTGCACGAGCGCGGGACGGCAGGCCTCGACCTCCCCGGCGATGTCGGCCTCGGCGGTCGCCGAGAGATCCCACACCGAGACCTCCTCGCCGCGCTCGCGAAGCCCGGCGACGATGCGCTCGGCCGTGATGGCGTTGCCGCGGACGGAGGGAAAGGCGAAGGGCGTGAGGACGGCGACCCGAGCCACGTGGGCAGCATACCGCGGCGGTCGACCTCCGCCCCCGGGGAATACGATGCCGCCCTGCGTCAGACCGGGCTGAATCCCGCGCCGCGCGCGGCGCATCTCTTTATAATGGTGGGCAATGGGTGAGTGCGGTTCGGGCGGCGCGTCCGAGATCGAGTGCCGGCAGATCGCCGAGCTGCTCGGTGATTACTTCGACGGATCCCTCCCCAACCATCTGCGCGAGCTGCTCGAGTGGCACATCGACGGGTGTCAACCCTGTGTGGCCTTCATCAATACGTACCGTGAGACGATCTCCGTGACCCGCCGCCTGCCCGATGCCCCGATGCCCGTCGAATTGAAGAAACGTCTCATCGCGTTCGTGAAGTCGGCCCGCGACCCGAACGAGACGCGCTCCTAGCCTCGCAGCCGCAGCACGGGCGCCGCGAGCACCTCGCCGATCTCCCACGCCTCTTCGGCCGCCGCCCTGAACGCGTCGCGCACACCGCCGGCTCGCGCGGGCTGCACCGAGAAGAGCAGCCCGCCGGACGTCTCGGCTTCCATCAGCAGCGACACGAGCACGGCGGGAACGTCGGCGGCGATCTCGAGCCGCGCGCCGAACACGCTTTCCAGATACCGGCGGTTGCGCTTCATCCCGCCGCTGAAGTGACCGGCCTCGGCGAGCGCCCGCGCGTGCGGCAGGAACGGCAGCCGTGAGGTGTCCACGGCGATCCCCGCGCCGGAGGCGACGACCATCTCGCCGGCGTGGCCGAGAAAGCCGAAGCCGGTGATGTCGGTGGCCCCCGCGGCCTCGGCGTCGCGCGCGGCGCGCGCCGCCACGCGGTTGAGCCGCAGCATGCTCGCGACGGCGGCCGCCAGCGCCTCGTCGGGCGCCGCGCCGTCCTTGGCCGCGGTCGTGATCACGCCGGTGCCGAGCGGCTTGGAGAGAAACACCCGGTCGCCGGCGCGCAGGCCACCCTTGATCAGCACGCGGTCGGGATGGACGCGACCGGTGACGCAGAGGCCGTACTTCGGCTCGTTGTCCACGACGGTGTGGCCGCCCGCGATGACGCCGCCCGCCTCGGCGACCTTCTCGGCGCCCCCGCGGAAGACCTCGGCGATGATCGCCTTGTCCATGTCGCGCGGGAAGCCGGCGACGGCGAGCGCGAACATCACCTCGCCGCCCATCGCGTAGACGTCCGACATCGCGTTCGTCGCGGCCACGGCGCCCCAGGTCCACGCGTCGTCCACGACGGGCGGAAAGAAGTCCACCGTCTCGACGAGCGCCAGGTCGTCGCTGATGCGGTAGACGGCCGCGTCGTCGGCCGCGCCGAGACCGACCATGAGGTTGCGCGCGGTCTCCGCCGACATCACCGGCCGCCGCAGCACGCTCAACACCTCCTGGAGATCTCCAGGAGCCATCTTCGACGCTCAGCCAGCGCAGGAGGCGTAGGCGGTGAGACGGATCTCCTTGCCCGAGGGCGCGGGCTCGCTCATGACGCTTGGGACGGCCGCTCGATCGGCTGGGATTCCAGGAAGTCGAGGAATGCCTGGGCGAGCGGCGAGCGCGTGCGGTCCTTGTGAGTGACGAGATGGAAGCTGCGCGCGACCCTGAGGTCCTTCACCTTCACGCAGGCGACGAGGCCGGCGCGGCACTCGTCCTCCACCGCCCGCCGCGAGATCAACGCGATGCCGACGCCCGCGCGTACGGCCTGCTTGATCGCCTGCGTCGAGCCCATCTCGCCGGCGAGGCGGAACGACGCCAGCGAGAGGCCCGCCTCCTCCAGCACGTGCTCGATCGCCTCGCGTGAGCCCGAGCCGCGCTCGCGCATCACCATCGGCTCGCGGCGCAGCTCGTCGACGGAGACGCTCTTGCGCGTCGCCCACGGATGCCCCGCGGGCACCACGAGCACCAGCTCGTCGGGCATCAGCTCGCGCGACTCGAGCGCGCGCGATCCAGGACGCGCGCCGACCAGCGCTACCTCCACGCGGCCCTCCTCCACCCACTCGCTGACCTGGCGTGAGTCGCCGATCAGCAGCGAGACGGAGATGTCCGGGTACTTGCCCTTGAACCGGCCGATCAGCGTGGGCATCACGTACTCGCCGGGGATCGTGCTGCCGCCGATCACCAGCTCGCCGCTCATGCGGCCCTGGAACTGGTCGAGCGCCTGCTGCGCCTCGCGGGCGAGCCCCAGCATCCGCCGCGCGTAGCCGAGCAGCAGCTGGCCGGCGCGCGTCGGCGCGGCGCCGCGGCCGAGCCGGTCCAGCAGCTGCACGCCCAGCTCGTCCTCGAGCGCGCGCACGTGCTCGGAGACGGTGGGCTGCGTGAGGAAGAGGGCCTCGGCCGCGCGCGAGAAGCTGCCGAGCTCGGCGACCTTGGCGAAGACCTCGAGGCGGCGCAGGTCCATTAAGACCGAAGGGCCCCGGCGGGCCCTTCGTGAGACTCGTCGCGCGTCACGCGGGGTCTAGTGGCAGCCGCAGCCGCCACCGCCGCAACACCCGCCGCCACCACCCGTCGGCGCCGGCATGAAACCACCGTCGCTTTTCAGGCCGAAGACGGAGAGCTTGCGAGTGATGTCACCGCTCTGGCACGTGGGGCAGGCGACCGTGGTCGAGGGGCCGTGGACGTACCTCTCGAAATCATGCCCGCAGCCGCGACACCGGTACTCGTAGATCGGCACTTACTCGCCTCCGCGCTGCACGTAGCTCTTCACGAACTCCTCGGCGTTTTCCTCGAGGATGTCGTCGATCTCGTCAAGGAGCTTGTCGATGTCCTCCTTGATCTTCTTGCCCTTCTTGGCGATCTCCGGACTGGCGGACGCACCGTCGCCGCCGCCCTCGTTGGGCTTGGTCGGCCGTGTTTCCTTCTTTTTCTGCTCTGCCATGTGGCCCCTCCATGGGCTCCCAACCGTCTCACGCGCAGGTCGTCACCCCGCCACGCCTTCATTCTAACCGAGCCCCCCTCCCCCGCAAGAAGTGCGATTCACGGGTCCGGGGTCAGCGCCGGAAGTGCTTGCTCAGGCTGAGCGTCTGGTGCTGGTACGACGAGGCCAGCCCGACCCCGTAGACCCGCTCGGGCCGGCCACGGAGCCGCTCGAACCAGACTTTGAAGGACGTCTGGCCGTCGTAGACCATGAACGGCACCTCCCGCGCTCGCACCTCCATAACCACCTTCGTGCCGAGAATGCTCCCGTCGCCGAATCCGAAGCCGGGATCGAAGAACCCCGCGTAATGCGTGCGAATCTCGCCCGCCCCGGCGTCGTAGACCACCATCTCGGCGGCGAACTCCGGGGGCACACGGATCCGCTCTTTGGACACCAGGATGTAGAACCGATTGGCTTCCAGGATGTAGCCGTCGCGCACCGGCGCCTTGATCGGCTCCCAGAACTCGCTGGCGTCGTAGTGACCGACGCGTGCCAGATCGACCGCGGGCGGATTGGGATGCGCGCGGTAGCCGATGACGCCGCCCGTCGTGCGGCCGGAGAGGTCGATGCCCATGCAGAGCCCATCGTTGAAGGCGACGCGCTCGATGGGCACCGGCCGGTCGTCGTCGTCGTAGAGCAGCGGCGTCTGGCCATAGAGCGCCGCGAGCCCCGCGTCGGACATCGAGGTCGGGCCCTCCAGCAGGCGGAGCTGGTTGAGCGAGGCGCCCGCGTGCACACGCACGGGGAACGACTGCGGCGAGACCTCGAGGTAGAGCGCGCCGCGGTAGCCGGACTGGATCTCGTCGAAGCGCGGCGTGCCATCGGTGACCACGCGCGTGAAGACGTCCAGGCGGCCGGTCGTCGACTTCGGATTCGAGCGCCCGCGCACCGTGGCCGGCAGCGCCAGCGATTCGAGGAGCGGCACCAGATAGACGGAGCCGCGCTGGAGCGTGGCGCCGCCCTCGAGTGAGATGCGATCGATCACGAGGTCGTTGTTCGCCCCGCCCTCGAGCCGCTCGCTCACGCTCTCGCGATACGGCAGGAAGCTCGCGCGGAGCTGATAGGCGACGGGCCCCAGGCGCAGGTCGAGGCTCGCGGGCTGGAACTGCTCGTCGACGAGCGGGGCCGCCGCCACGATCCAGCCGTCGCGCACGGCGCCGCGGAGATCGCGATCGGTGAGAACGCCTGTGCCGCTCACCTGCTCGGCCCCGCCGGGGGATACGCGCGGCTCGTCACGACGGTCGCGCCGGCGGTGTCCAACGCGTACGCTCGAGCGCGCCCCTCGACGCCCGCCGTGCGCAGCGCGGCTTCCATGGCGTGCGCGACGGCGGCGCCGTCGCCGGCGACCAGGGCCAGCAGCGACGGGCCGGCGCCGCTCAGCACGCAGCCGAGCGCGCCGGCGCGACGGGCCGCGTCGGCCACGGATTCCATCCACGGAAAGAGCGCGCGGCGATACGGCTGGTGCAGCCGGTCGTCGAGGGCGGCCGCGAGCGCGTCGTTCCGCTTCGCCTGTAGTCCCGCGAGCAGGAGCGCGACACGCTGCACGTTGAACACGGCGTCGGCGTGCGCCACGGATGCCGGCAGCACGGCGCGCGTCTCGGTGGTCGACGCGCTGATCGTCGGCACCAGCACCACCCACGCCAGGTCATCGGGCACGGGCAGCGCGATCGCGGTGATGCCGCCGTCGGCCGCGGCGGCCGAGACCGTGAGCCCCCCGAGGAGCGCGGCGCAGACGTTGTCGGGATGGCCCTCGGCCCGCGCGGCCAGCGCGAGCAATTCGTCTCTCGCCAGCGAGCCTCCCGAGAGCGCGTCGCCCACCACGAGGCCGCCGACCCACGCGGCAGCGCTCGAGCCGAGACCGCGGCCCAGCGGGATGCGATTGATGCAGCGAAGCGCCACACCCTTGAAGGACCGCCCGGCGGCTTCGAACGCCAGCCGCACGCCGAGCGCGACGATATTGTCCGCGCCCACCGGCAGATGCCCCGCGCCCTCACCCTCCACCGTCACCGTCACGCCGTCCGCCTCGCTCGCCTCCACGTCGTTGTAGAGCGCCAGGGCCAGGCCGAGCGCGTCGAAGCCGGGACCGAGGTTGGCGGACGTAGCGGGAACGCGGACGTGGACGCGCACGACTATTTCGGAGGGGGCCCGGATGGCCCCCTCCGATGCCTCCCCCAGGACAGGATTGCGCCGGCGAAGCCGGCGCTCGAACACCGTGAACGCATTCGAAGCCGGTGCGCCCTACACAACGCCGATGGCGCGAGGGCCACGGCATCGATCGGCCCGGCGGGCCGGATCACAGGCGCTTGAGCAGCCACTCCGGAGTGAGCGAGCTCGCCCAGGAGTTCAGGCCCGTATACCAATTCATCAGCACCAGCACGCCCACGATCACCAGCAGCACGCCGGCGCCGCGCTCCACGAGGGGAATGAAGGGCCGGTAGCGCTTGAAGAACTTCAAGAAGGGCCCCAGCGCCAGCGCCGACAACAGGAAGGGCAGGCCGAGCCCCGCCGAGTACGCCACGAGCAGGCCGACGCCGCGTCCGACCGTCTCCGCCGTGCCGGCGAGCGACAGGATCGCGCCGAGGATCGGCCCCACGCACGGCGTCCAGCCCACCGCGAACGTCACGCCGACGATGAACGAGCCGACGTAGCCCGCCGGTTTCTCGCGGATCTGCAGCGACGCGGTCCGGCCGAGGAAGCCGATCCGCAGCACGCCGGCGATGTAGAGGCCGAAGAGGATGATGAGCACGCCGCCGAGCCGCCGGATCCCGTCCCGGTACGTGAACAGGAGCTGGCCGGCCGCGCTGAACGACGCGCCGAGCGCGACGAACACGAGCGAGAAGCCGAGGACGAAGGCGACGGCGTGCAGCAGCACGCGACGCCGCGCATGCGCGCTGAGGTCCGCGGAGAGGTCGCCGACCGACATGCCGGTGATGAACGAGATGTAGGACGGAAAGAGCGGCAGCACACAGGGCGACAGGAACGAGAAGAGTCCCGCGCTGAACGCCACGGCCACTCCGAGCGAGGAGCCCATCAGCGGAGCATCGCCTGCACGAGGCCGTGCGCGGCCGAGTCGTCCCAGGAGCGCGGCCCGAGCGCGACGCCGGCCATCATGCCTTGCCGATCGACGACGAAGCTCGAGGGCAGCGCCCGCACGCCGTACCTCTCGGCGACCGCCATCTTGGGATCGACGGCGATCGGGAAGCTGAACTTGCGCGCGCTCACGAAGGGTGGAACCTTCTTGGGATCGGCGTCGAGCGAGATGGCGACGAGCACGAAGCCCGCGTCCTTGTGGCGGCGCCAGAGGCGCTCCATGGCCGGCATCTCCTCGAGGCACGGCGGGCACCACGTGGCCCAGAAGTTGACGAGCACGACCTTGCCCCGTTGGGCCGAGAGCTTGAAGCTACCGCCGTCGGGCGTGGGCAGCGCGAAGTCCTCGGCGACTTTCGGCTTGCTGGGCTTGATGAGGTCCAGGTGCTTCAGCGCGAGGTCGACGCTGGGGCCGCCGGCCGCCGGGGCGGCGGGCGCGGGCGCCGGCGCCGGCTCGGCGCTCGGACGCACGGTCGCCGGCGCCGCGGGCTCCGGCGTCGGCGCGGTGGCGGCGGCGTAGAGCGCCACGCCGACGGCGGCCAACACGAGGACAGTCGCGAAGACGAGCGCGGTCTTCCGTGGCATTGAAATCCTCGCAAGTATACCTCTATAGTGGGAGCCCCCGATGAGCCCCGCCGCGCAGCTGCCGCTCACGATCATCGCCGATGACCTCACCGGCGCCTGCGACACGGGCGCGCTCTTCGCCGCGCGCGGCCCGGTGCCGGTCACCGTCTGGCCCGACGCCGCGCTGCGCGCGCCGGTGAGCGTCGTGGACACCGAGACCCGCGCCCTCGACCCCGCCGACGCCGCCCGGCGGGTGAGCGCCGTCGCCCGCAGCGTCGCCCGCACGCGCATCTTCAAGAAGATCGACTCGACGCTGCGCGGCCCCATCGGCGCCGAGCTCGACGCGCTGCTCCGCGCGACGTCGGCGGCCGGGGCCCTCGTGTGTCCCGCCCTGCCCTCCGAGCACCGGGTCGTCGTCGAGCGGGTGCTGACGGTGGGCGCGGTGCCCGTCGCCGAGACGGCGATCGCGGAGGATCCGACGTTTCCGCGCGCGGCGGGCACGTCGAACGTCGTGGACCTGCTGCGCCCGCAGCTCGACCGGCCGTTCGCCTGGATCCCGCTCGGCCGCGTGCGCGAGGGCGGTCGCCCGCTGACGGCGCGCCTCGTCCGGCTCGCCGGCATGGTGATCGTGGCCGACGCCGAGACCGATGCCGACCTCGACACGCTCGTGGAGGCGGTCCTCGAGCTCGATTCGCCGCCGCTCCTCGTGGGCGCGGCCGGCCTCGCGCTGGCGCTCGCGCGCCGGCTCGGGCTGGCGGCGGCACGCGTGGATCCGCCCACGGGCGAGCGCTGGCTCATCGTCGCCGGCAGCCAGCATCCCGCCACGCGGCGCCAGGTGGAGGCCGCGCGCGAGGCGGGGCTGACGGTGCTCGCCACGCCCGACGCGCCGCAGCCCGACCGCGCGGGCGCCGTCACCGACCTCGCCGCGCAGGCGCGCGCGCGGCTCGATGCCGGGCCCGTCGACGTCGTGCTCGTCACCGGCGGCGAGACGCTCGTCGCGCTCTATCACACGCTCGGCGCCGAGCGCCTGGATCTCGAGGGCGCGCCACGGCCGGGGCTGGCGCTCGGCCGGCTGCGCGCGCCGGGCCGCGAGCCGCTGACGGTGGTGACCAAGGCGGGCGGCTTCGGCGAGCCGGATCTCTTCGTGAGCCTCGTGCGCGAGGCCGTCGCGTGAAGCAGCCGATCCTCGGCGTGACCATGGGCGATCCCGCCGGCGTGGGCCCGGAGATCATCGCTCGCGCCGCGGCGGAAGCTGCTGTGCGGAGCGCCAGCCGTCCCGTCGTCGTCGGTGCAGCGTCGACCATGAGCGCGGCGCTGGCGCTCGTCTCGTCCCCGCTCACGCTGCACGCCGTGAAGCGCGCGGCCGACTGCCGCTGGGCCGACGGCACGCTGGAGGTCCTGGACCTCGCCAACGTGGACATGGCCTCGCTGCCCCGCGCCGCGGTGAGCGCGGCGGCGGGCAAGGCGGCCTACGACTACGTCGAGCGCGCGGTGACGCTCGCCCAGGCGCGTGAGATCCACGGCATCGTGACCGCGCCCATCAACAAGGAGGCGCTGGCGGCGGCCGGCATGCCGCACACCGGCCACACGGAGATCCTCGCCCGGCTCTCGAACACCGCGGACTTCGCGATGCTGCTCATGGGCCACGAGCTGCGCGTGATCCACGTGACCACGCACGTCGCGCTGCGCCGCGTGCCCGAGCTGGTGACGCGCGAGCGCGTGCTGAAGACGATCCGTCTCGCGCAGACGACGATGCTCGGCCTGGGCCGTCGCGACGCGCGCATCGCGGTGGCCGGCCTGAACCCCCACGCGGGCGAGGACGGGCTCTTCGGTGACGAGGAGAAGACGGCGATCGCGCCCGCCATCGAGGCCGCGCGCGCCGAGGGCATGACCGTGATCGGTCCGCTGCCCGCGGACACCCTGTTCTCCCGCGCGCGCGGTGGTGAATTTGATATCGTCGTCGCCATGTATCACGACCAGGGGCACATTCCGGTGAAGACGGTCGGATTCACGTACGACGAGGCGAGCAAGCGCTGGACGGGCCTGTCGGGCGTGAATGTGACGGTCGGCCTGCCGTTCCTGCGCGTCTCCGTCGACCACGGCACCGCGTTCGACCGCGCGTGGAAGGGCATCGCGAACCCCGAGAGCATGATCGAGGCGATCGACGTCGCCGTGCGCATGCTCGCCGCGCAGTGAGCGAGCGGGAGCTCCGGGCCCTCGTCGCCGACGTCCGCCGGGGCCGCCTCTCGCGGCGCGGCTTCGTGACGCTGATGGCCGGGCTGGGCGTTACCGCGCCGCTCGCCGCGCAGATGCTGGCGCCGCTGCCCGCGCGGGCGCAGGCACGGCCGGCCTTCACGCCGAGCCGGCGCGGCGGGGGCGGCCAGCTGAGAGTCCTCTGGTGGCAGGCGCCGACCCTCCTGAACCCGCACTTCGCGACCGGCACCAAGGACCAGGACGCCTCGCGCATCTTCTACGAGCCGCTGGCCGGCTTCGATCCCGACGGCAACGTGGTCCCGATCCTCGCCGCGCAGCTGCCGAGCATCGAGAACGGCGGCGTGGCGCGCGACGGCACGTGGGTGATCTGGAACCTCAAGAAGGGCGTCGTCTGGCACGACGGCAAGCCCTTCACCGCCGACGACGTCGTGTTCAACTGGGAGTACGCCGCCGACCCGGCGACCTCCGCGTGGACGCTCGCCTCCTACCGCGAGATCGAGCGCGTCGACCGCCTCGACAGTCACGCCGTCAAGGTCGTCTTCAAGCGCCCCACGCCGTTCTGGACGGACGCCTTCTGTGGCGCGCGCGGGATGCTGATCCCCAAGCACGTATTCGAGCCCTTCAAGGGCGCGAAGTCCCGCGAGGCACCGGCCAACCTCCGGCCCGTCGGCACGGGCGCCTATCGGTTCGTCGACTTCAAGCCCGGCGACACCGTGCGTGGCGAGCTCAATCCGGCCTACCACGTGCCGAACCGCCCCTTCTTCGACGCCATCGAGATGAAGGGTGGTGGCGACGCCGCCTCGGCCGCGCGCGCGGTCTTGCAGACGGGCGAGTACGACTACGCGTGGAACATGCAGGTGGAGGACGACATCCTGCGACGCCTCGAGCAGGGCGGCAAAGGGCGCATCGTGGTGTGGCCCACGGGCAACCCCGAGCACATCCAGCTCAACCACACCGACCCGTGGCGCGAGGTCGACGGGGAGCGGTCGAGCGCCAGGACCACGCACCCGACACTCTCGGATTCCGCCGTGCGCGCCGCGCTGAACGTCCTGGTCGATCGCGCGTCCATCCAGGAGGAGATCTACGGCCGCGGCGGGCAGACCTCGGCGAACTTCCTGAACTCCCCGCCCCGCTTCTACTCGCGCAACACGCGCTGGGAGTTCAACGTCGAGCGCGCCAACCAGATCCTCGACGCCGCCGGCTGGCGGCGAGGTCCCGATGGCATCCGGGCGAAGGACGGAAAGCGGCTGCGGTTGGTCTACCAGACGTCGACGAACGCCCCGCGCCAGAAGACGCAGGCCATCGTCAAGCAGGCCTGCGCGCGCGCCGGGATCGAGCTCGAGCTCAAGTCGGTGGTCGCCTCGGTGTTCTTCTCGTCCGACGCGGCCAATCCCGATACCTATTCGCACTTCTACGCCGATCTCCAGATGTACAACATCGGGATGAACGCGCCCGACCCGCAGGTGTTCATGGCCGTGTTCGTCTCGTGGGAGATCGCCTCTCGCGAGAACAAGTGGGTGGGGCGCAACATCACGCGCTTCCGCAGCGATGAGTACGATCGGCTCTGGCGATCGGCCGAGACCGAGATGGACCCGGTGAAGCGGGCGGCGCTGTTCATCCGGATGAACGATCTCGTCATCGCCAACGTCGCCGTCATCCCCGTGCTCTGGCGCAACGGTGTCGGCGCGGCCAACACCCGCCTGCACGGCATGGAGCTCAACGGCTGGGACACGACGATGTGGCGGCTGCCGTACTGGTACAAGGCTTGACTCTTCACCCCCGGGAGGATCGTTCATGGAAGAGCGCGAACTGCGGGCGTCGATCGAGCAGGTGCGCGTCGGCACGCTCAGCCGTCGCCGCTTCGTGCAGGCGATGGTCGGGCTCGGGCTGACCGCGCCGATGGCGGCCCAGATGCTGGCCTCGGCCGGCGTGGCACAGGCGCAGACGAAGACGACCTACAAGCCGACCAAACGGGGCGGCGGCGGCGCGCTGCGGGTGCTGTGGTGGCAGGGCGCCACGTTGCTCAACCCGCACTTCGCCGTCGGCACCAAGGACCAGGACGGCTCGCGCATCTTCTACGAGCCGCTCGCGGTCTGGGACCCCGAGGGCAACCTGGTGCCGGTGCTCGCCGCGGAAGTCCCGAGCCTGCAGAACGGCGCCGTGGCCAGGGACGGGCGGTCGGTCACCTGGAAGCTCAAGAAGAACGTGCAGTGGCACGACGGCAAGCCGTTCACGGCCGACGACGTCGTCTTCAACTGGGAGTACGCGGCCGATCCCGCCAGCGCCTGCACCACCAGCGGCACCTACAAGGAGATCAAGGTCGACAAGGTCGACGGCCACACCGTCAAGATCACCTTCCCCAAGCCCACGCCGTTCTGGGCCGATCCGTTCGTCGGCGTGCGCGGGATGATCATCCCCAAGCACCTCTTCGAGGGCTTCAAGGGCGCGAAGTCGCGGGAGGCGCCGGCCAACCTGAAGCCGGTGGGCACCGGGCCCTACCGGTTCGCCGACTTCAAGCCGGGCGACCTCGTCAAGGGCGAGCTGAACCCGACCTATCACATGCCCAACCGCCCGCACTTCGACACCATCGAGATGAAGGGCGGCGGCGACGCCAACTCGGCCGCCCGCGCCGTCATCCAGACCGGCGAGTACGACTTCGCCTGGAACCTGCAGGTCGAGGACGAGAACCTCAAGCGCATGGAGCAGGGCGGCAGGGGCAAGGCCGATATCACACCGGGCGGCAACATCGAGCACGTCCAGCTCAACAACACCGATCCGTGGAAAGACGTCGACGGCGAGCGCTCCAGCCTCAAGACGAAGCACCCGTTCCTCACCGATCCCGCCGTCCGGCAGGCGCTCAACCTCCTCGTCGATCGCGCCTCCGTGCAGGAGCAGATCTACGGGCGCACCGGCATCGCCACTGCCAACTTCCTCAACGAGCCGAAGAGGTTCAACTCGAGGAACACGAAGTACGAGTTCAACGTCGACAAGGCCAACCAGATCCTCGAGGCGGCCGGCTGGAAGAAGGGCGGCGACGGCATCCGCGCCAAGGACGGCGTCAAGCTGAAGATCGTCTACCAGACGTCGAACAACCCGCTGCGCCAGAAGACGCAGGCCATCGTCAAGCAGGCGGCGGCCAAGGCGGGCATCGAGATGGAGCTCAAGGGCGTGGTCGCCTCCGTGTACTTCTCCTCGGACGTGGCCAACCCCGACACCTACACGCACTTCTACACCGACATCCAGATGTACACGACCACCATGACGCAACCCGACCCCGAGACGTTCATGAACCAGTTCACGTCGTGGGAGGTGGCCACCAAGGACAACAAGTGGCAGGGGCGGAACATCACGCGCTGGCGCAACGAGGAGTACGACAAGTTCTTCCGCGCGGCGGAGAGCGAGCTGGATCCGGTCAAGCGGGCGGCGCTGTTCATCAAGATGAACGACCTGGCCATCCAGAACATCGTCGTGATCCCCGTCGTGCTGCGGCCGGCAGTGGCGGGCATCTCGAACCGGCTCAAGGGCGCCGAGCAGAGCGGCTGGGACTCGAACTTCTGGAACCTCGAGAACTGGTACCGCGAAAGTTAGCCCAGAGGAGCGCCACGGCTTCGCCGGGGCGCGACGAACGATTGGGGGTCTGGGGGCCATGTCGAGGCCCCCAGCACGATAGGTGACCAAGTACTTCATCCGCCGGCTGCTGATCATGGTGCCCGTCCTGGCCGGCATCAGTCTGGTTCTCTTCACGATCCTCGCCCTGGCTCCGGGCGATCCGTTCGAGGAGCTGGCCGCCAACCCGAACGTGCCGCGCGAGGTCGCGCAGGCGCTGCGCCACCAGTACGGGCTCGATGATCCCGTCGCCGTGCGCTACGTGCGCTGGTTCTCGGCCATGCTGAAGGGAGACTGGGGCTTCTCCTTCGTCAGCCGGGTGAACGTGGACACGTTGATCATGCAGCGGCTGCCGACCTCGCTCTTCGTGCTCGGCAGCGCGCAATTGCTCGGGCTGCTCATCGCGCTGCCGATCGGGACCTACTCGGCATTACGCCCGTACTCGCTCTTCGACCAGGTGGCCACCACGCTGGCCTTCATCGGCTTCTCGCTGCCGACGTTCTTCACCGGTCTCGTGTTCATCCTCGTCTTCAGCCTGTGGCTCGACTGGCTGCCGTTCATCTATCGCGCCGACATCGCCGCCACCGGCTGGCGCTGGTGGTGGGAGCACGCGCGGCAGGCGGCGATGCCGGTGGCCGTCCTCGGGCTCTTCCAGGGCGCGACGCTCACGCGCTTCGTGCGTTCGGCGGTCCTCGACGTGATCCGACTCGACTACGTCAACACCGCGCGCGCCAAGGGGCTGTCCGAGGGCGTCACGGTGGTGAAGCACGTGATCCGCAACGCGCTCATCCCCGTGGTGACGCTGGTGGCGCTGCAGATCCCGGGGATCTTCACCGGCGCCGTCATCACCGAGCAGATCTTCCGCATCCCCGGCATCGGCTCGCTGCTGATCAGCTCGATCCTCGCCAACGACACGCCGGTGATCATGGCCATCACCTTCGTGTTCTCGTGCCTGGTCGTGATCTTCAACCTGCTCGCCGACCTGCTCTACGGCTGGCTCGACCCGCGGATCGCGTACCGATGAGCGTGGCCGCCGCGCCGGCCGCGTCGCTGCTCACGAGCGCCGCGCGCCCGTCGCTCTGGCGCGAGGCGACGCGGCGCTTCCGCCGCCATCGCCTGGCCATGGTCGGCTTCACCGTGCTGCTCGTCATGGTGGCGGGCGTGCTGGCCGGACCCTTCGTCTATCGCGTGCCGATCGACGAGATCGACTTCAAGGCCAAGCTCAAGGGGCCGTCGCGCGCGCATCCGCTCGGCACCGACGACCTCGGCCAGGACCTGCTCGCCCGGGTGCTCTACGGTGGCCGCATCTCGCTCGCCGTCGGCGTGGTGGCCATGCTGATCTCGATCACGATCGGCACCGGCGTCGGCGCCGTCGCGGGTCAGATCGGCGGCGCCACCGACCACACGCTCATGCGGCTCACCGACCTGTTCCTGTCGCTGCCGCAGCTGCCGCTGCTCCTTCTGATCGTCTACCTGTTCCGCGACACGCTGAAGAAGACGCTCGGCCTCGAGGCCGGCGTCTTCGTGCTCATCGTGGCGGTCATCGGCGGCCTGCGCTGGATGCCGGTGGCGCGGCTCGTCCGCGCGCAGTTCCTGTCGCTGCGCGAGAAGG
>WNGG01001194.1_pt2 | contig 38468 bp, 38 predicted proteins | sample 5400661 | NCBI WGS metagenome assembly WNGG01 (sample SAMN13153372, study PRJNA577476) | soil metagenome | isolation source: 100 cm soil or saprolite under Garry oak tree replicate 1 | place: USA:California | collected 2016-06-15
CGCGGGCCGCCTCGAATTTTCAGTTCGCCCGGAATCCGTCGACGGGGAGATACGCGGTACGGATCTCATTCCGTTCTCAGGACGAGCGATCGTCCGCCCTTGGTTCCGGATCCGCTCCGGGAAAATCGTCGAATCCGGGGCTGCGGAGCACCAAGACCTACTACACCGAATCCTCAAGCAATCGAAGGTAGAGAGTGCCCGGATCGGCAACATGACGATTGGACTGAATCCAGTCGCGAGGCCGTGCATGCTGGACAACAGCATCGTGAAGGACGACCTCGGATTTGGACTCGGACCCCATCGGCAGCTCGAACGACACGCCGCGGATCCCGAGGTCTCGTTCGATTCCACGATTGGTCCGGTACGAATCGACATCGAACGGTAGGCCCCGGCCACCCCGTCGCAGGTACACAGGAATAATAAACTGCGGACCGTTCCTCGAATCCGGACCATGGAGCCCTGGGACGTTACGATCGTGGGCGGCGGGGTCCTCGGGACGTCGGTCGCGTATTGGCTCGCAAATCGGTACGAGGGACGGATCGCAGTCCTCGAGAAGGAGGTCGACGTCGCCGCGCACACGTCCCGCCGGAATACGGGCGTGGTCCACCGACCGTTCTACCTGGATCCCGTGGACCGGAAGGTCTTCGCGCGATGTGCCCAAATCTCCTACGGCATGTGGAAGGAGTACGCCGCCTCGCGCGGCCTGCCGTGGCTTCCCGTCTCCACCTTCGAGGTCGCCACGCGAGAGACCGACGTAGCTCGTCTCGAGAAGTACCTGCAATGGGGGCTTGCGAACGGAATGGGCGAAGACGAGCTCGCCTTGCTGAATGAGGCCGAAGTCCGGCGGCAGGAACCCCAGGTTCGTTGCCACGGAGCCATCTGGTCGAAGACGGACACCGCGGTGGACTACCGGTCCTTCACGCAGGCCTTGAGCGACGACGCGGTCGCCGCCGGCGTGAAGTTCCTCCTGGGGAACGAAGTGGCCTTCGTCGACGTCGCGGGAGATCGCCTCGACATTCACCTCGCCGATCGCGGCGGCTACCGCATCTTCAACGATCCTCGGCGGAAGATCCTCGTCCTGGTCGGGCGCGGCAACGAGCCCCACCGCACCCGGTTCCTGATCAACTGCGCGGGCGGGAATTCCATCGACCTCGCGCACCGCCTCGGCGTGGGCCTCGAGTACACGGACCTGTATTTCCGCGGGGAATATTGGGAAATCGACCCCGCCTATCATCACCTTGCGAGCCGGAACATCTACACGGTCCCGCGGCACCCCGAGCTCCCGTTCCTCGATCCGCACTGGATCATCCGCGCGGACGGACGGCGGGAGATCGGGCCGAATGCGGTCCCCGTCGCTGGGCCGTACACCTATCGCGGTTTCTTCGATGATCCAAAGGAACTCGCGACGAAACTGCTCGGGTTCCCCCTGCGGAACAAGCTGAGGCTCCTCGTGAACCCCGACTTCATCACCCTGGCGGCGGAGGAGTGGGCCTCGTCGATCTCAAAGGGCGTCATGGCGAAACGGGCCCAGGAATTTCTTCCCTCTCTCCGAGTCAAGTACCTTATCCGACCAGGGACCGCGGGGGTCCGGGCGAGCGTTGTCGACCGTGGCGGGAACTTTGTGAAGGAGGCAATCGAGTTGACAGGGCCGCATTCGTACCATATCACGAACTACAATTCACCGGGGGCGACGGGTGCGCCCGCCTATGCCGCGTGGATCGTGCAGCGCCTCGCCCGCGCGGGCCATCTCGACCACTTGAAATCGAAAGCGGCCAAGAGTGCGGGGTCGTGGGACTTCGAAATGATCTGCGCGGCCATCGAGACTCCCGCGTCGTAGAGCCCATCATCGGGAAAGGGCTGGCGCGGTAGAAACAAGGTTAACGAAAACGGATCGATCGGAACTCCGAGTCGACGTGGTAGCGTCGCTCTCACCGGAGACGGACCGGTCAGTCATCGCCCGCGACGAAGAGTGCTCCCCGGATTTCCCCGCCCGGAAAGTCGCCGGGTCCCGTGTTCGGCGGGGCGACCCCGTCGTTCGTATGCACGTTCACGTAGGCATTGCCGCTCGCCACCGCCGCCGCGACATCCGCCACGGTCGTCCAGCCGCAGGCGTTCCCCGGGTCCGCCGCGGAGAACGAACTGCGAATCAGCACGCCGTGCACCGGTCCGCTGGCAGGAGTCCCCATGAACAAGGTCACGCCCACTGGCCCGGCCACGCCGGGAGCTCCGCAGTGGATGTGCGCCGCGAAGACGTTCGAGATCCTCGCCACGATGATGATGTAGTCGACGCTGCCGTCGTTCGGATGGAACAACGCGACGCCCCGCGCCGGCGTGTCCCTCGGTGGCGTCTCGGACGCCCCGCGCATGATCGCCACCCAGACCGTATCCTGATGTTCATCCGATTGGTCGCCGTCCCGGTGTGCCGAGACGACCGACAGGGAGAGACTCAGAAGTACTGCCGCCACACAAATTGCCGCCGCGATTCGGAGTGCCCGCATGTTCCCCTCCTGAGAGCCGGACCGCAACACCGACTCATTAACGCTTTGCCCAAATCGAGAATCGTTCTCAAAAACCGGAACACATAGAGCGGGGACAACGACTTCGAAGAGAGCCTCGGCTGAAAAGAAAAGACGCGGCCTGATGCCGCCCGCTCACCGGGCCGCCGAGGGTCACGGATCGTGCCTGTGTTCGTATCCTTCGTACGGTACGGCCAGATACGGGAACGTCGAGAGGAACGGGAGATCTTCCTTCGTCCCGTCCATCAGGAGGCCCGCGGCGCCGTCTGGTGTGAAGTTCTTGTCGATCAGGGGATAGGTCACTCCCGCGATGGCGCGGAGTTCGACCGCTGTGACGTTGTCGAATACGCGACGTCCGTTCGGGAAGCCGTCGAGGTCGCCGCCGAGCAGCCCGAATCGCTTAGCGCTGTCCCCGGGCGGGTTGATTCCGGAGTCCGTGGCCTCATAGCTCGGCGCGAAAGCCAGATTTAGCCTGAGTTCGTCAGCGAGGGTGGGTCCGTTCGAGTTCTGGAACCCCGGAACGATGCCGGGCGGGATACCCGTCAGAAGGATCGCGATCAGATCATCGCGAGAAGCGCCGGATGCCGTGAGGGCCGCCAGGTTGGGGAAGACGCCCGGATACAGGATCGGCAGCAGAGCTTGGAGTTGGGGATGGGCGTAGTCATCGTGGAACCGCTCATCCCGCTCCGGCGGCGTGCTGTTCCATCGATCCTTCTCACCTCGTTCGATGACCACTTCGTTGATGAGAGGCTCGCCGAGACGGGAGACTTGGACCCAGGGACCCGTCTCCACGGTTCGACCGTGCTTCTCCCGGACCAACCCCTTTCGTCGCCATGCGGCGGACCACACGCCGATCACGGAGCGAGGATCGCCGGGGTCCGTGGGATTGAACCCGCCACGCGTCAGGTCCGTCTTCGGGACCTGGATCGCGATCGTGTGGACATTGAAGCCTTTCGTTCCGTTCACGCCGGGGGCGGCCAGTGTCGGGATCAAATGGAGGTTCTGGAACGGACGCAAGGCCCCGAGGTCGAAGATGGAGCCCAGGTCGACGTAGAACCCTTCGCCCCGCTGCCCCGCGAACGTCTTTACACCATCCCCGAGATCCTGCACCGCGGCGTTCGCCAAAGATGCGTAGTCCGGGGTGGACCGCGGCCCAATCCGAACCGGTGGAGTCGGCAAGTCCGAGCCGAGGACCTTGCGTTGGCCTTCGTCCCGCTCGCCTCGGATCCGGGTGACCGTGTACGACTGACGCACGTTCCAATTCGGGTCCGTAAGGGAGGAGATGGGCCCGGTATTGTACAGGAAGGTGCCCGGATTCTGCACCATCGTCTTGAAACGGAATTGGTAGACGACGTCTTCTTCGCCGTCTCCGTCGTTGTCGATCAGGATCTCATAGAGGACCTCGTCGCCGAACTGGAAGAAGTTCGGACCGCCCGCGGGTTCCTCCAACGGGATGAAGTTCGCGAGGAGCGTGACCTTCGACGTTTCCGCGGGATCGACGAACGCGTACAGGTCCGTGTTGTCCGCGACGGGATCCTTCGAAATCGCCGGCGCTTCGCGGTGGGATGACATCGGAGATCACCCGCGCGTGTACAAGAGAAGCCGAGACGCGAGGCTCGTATCCTTTGTGACAATCTCCTTCGTGCCCCACATCACCACGACGGTCCCGGTCGATGCGTCCTTCACGTAGGCCATCAAAGGCACTCCCGCCTCGCCGAACGAGGTGTCGGCGCCGACGTTCTCAGTCAGGCCCAAAACGCTCGGAGCAGCGGCAAGGGCACCGGCTGTTGCGGCACCTATCGCTGCATTTCGCAGGAAGTTTCTTCGTGACATCTTGTTCTTTGGTTCGTCCGCCATGTCAATTCCCCTCCGAGGGATGAGATGGACAACTCGGTCCCACCCCGTCCTTCTCCGGGGGCGAAGCGATGCTCCACGTATTTCGTCATGTGTAACGGCCGATGTTACAACCGTTCGGTCCTTCCGGAATGGGTCCGCCGACGTCGAGTTCGGATCATCATGTTCGGCGAATCGCGGTCCTAAATTGGGAAAGCCTCTCATGTCGACTTCCAGGCGCTAGGCCGAATTCCTCCGAGAGGAACTACACGCATCGCGCTTGGATTGTGACATTGGCCCTATTCGCCGTCTTGCTCTCGACTCCGTTGTTTGTATCAGATCGGGCGGCCGAGGCAACGACCACGGGCCTGTCGAAATTGTGTACCCGCTCGCCGCGAGGGAAGTGGCCCGGGCCCGTGTTCGCCGGCCTTCCGATCTCGACAACGGTCCCCTAGCGTCCGAAGTCACGATCTGTCTGAGAACGGCAATCAGTGTGGGCGGAGCTGTTGCAGTCGCTCGGCCGCGGGTATCCCTGCCCCCCATGCCTTCTCGAAAAACTCCAGGTGGGCCTTCACGAAATCAGGGCTGTTCGTCCATAACGCGGACTCACCGTCCCCGCGAAGGGTGCGCTCGTCCTGGATCAGGAAGGCAAGGATCGTCACGCGGTCCGAGATGATGAAACGAGCGCGTTGTCGGTCCACGTGACGAAGCGGGACATTCGCCGCAACACGGGTCATGAGGGCGGCGTTTGATTCGTTGATGTCCGCGGCGAGCCGCGGCTTCACTCCGCGGCGCATGGAGGCCAGGAGGGCCTCGTTGATCCCCGCACGATAGGACCGTTGCAATCCCTTCGTGGTCGTGAACGCAAGGACTTCCTCCTTGGCCCCCGCGACGAACTCCCAGATCGTGCGGTAGATTTGCCCGCGGCCTTTGATCACTTGGAGGCGGACGGAAGGACGATCGCGCGTACGACCGGATGAGCGCGGCCAGGCCTCGAGGAGCGTCTTTCGGACCTCGTCCATCCGCTCCAGCTCGGAACGCTTCTCTTCCGCGATCATGTCGAAGACGTCGTTGAGGGCGCGCGCGGCATACCGGCGAGGCCGATCCAACGTCACCTCGACGAGGCCCCGGGCTTCGAGGCCGCCGAGGGCGCGGTACGTCTGAACGCGGTTCACGCCGCTCACGCGGGCGACTTCCCTCGCGGTCGCCGCCCCGGCCCGAGACAGGTTCACGAACACCAGGGCTTCATACCGGCCGAGACCCACCCGCTCGAGGGCTTCCGTGGCCTCGGTCAGTTTCATCTCCCCGAGGATGTGAACCCGCGCTATTAACTACGTTGTCACACACAGCCCCCGTCGACGGCGATGTTTCGCTTCTCGCGAGGACCGGCCGTTTGCATCGGATGCATCCATCGGGAGTCATGACGAACGCTAGCAGCGGAGAAGGAAAGGAAAAGAAAGAAAAAAGACGCGGCCTAACGCCGCCCCGATCAGCGGGTCGACGCGAGGCTCCAGACGGCTCCGGCGAGGAGGAGCAGGCCTGCAAAGAGGCCGAGCTGCGTCGCCACCAGGACCACCAACGCCAAGCCAGCGATGGCGGCCACGATGGAGCCGTTCTGCACGTTCTGCTTCGACACGCTGTAGCCGATCATGCCGAGGATCCCGAACAGGACCAAGTAGGCCTCGTTCGGAGTCGCCGCCACGATCTTCGAGGCCGCGGACGCGTCGAAGACATACGTCAGGATGCCGACGAGCAACGCCACGATCGAACCGAGGACCACTGGGACCTGGTACGTCGGGGTGTGCGAGAGTTCGCGCCACGACTGGCCGAACCCGGCTCCTGACTTCGTGCGGGTCGCTTCCATGGTGCTTTCACCTCCTAGGCTCCGGCCTCCGATGTCAGGGCATATGGGTATTGGGACAATTTTCGAACCGTGGCATCGTCCCGATAAGGATGATGTGGCTCGGACTGCCACGAAAGCTACTACTATCCCCAGGAGTAAAGAGGCGTTTCCCACTGGAATGGGCATCCCTCCGCAAAAATGGTGACCATTGGCCGCGACGCGTTTCGCTTCCTACGACGGAGGACCCTCCGCGCGGTGGGGGGTGCTGACAGGCGGCACTTCGATCATGGCCGGGACGAGGGGCGGAAGCGACCCGTTCTCCACCGCCGACGCTCCGCGTTCGACCGAATTCGGCTCATGGATCTTATCCAGGCCGAGCGGGTTTTCCGGAGCTTCCTTGCCGCTCGCATATTGCATCGTCAGCCGCAGGGCATCGATCATCGTCTCCGGGCTGCCCAAGTCCAACATGATTTCGTCGGGTCTCAGGAGCACCCCGATGACGGGTTGCCCGGTGGAGGCGAGTCGCTGAATCGCGTCCGTCAGCTGCAATTCTCCGTCCCTTCCCGGCCCGATGTCCGAGAGGGCCGTGAAGATGTCCTCGGAGAACATGTAGACCGGCATGATCGCGTGATTGCTCTGCGGCTTCTCCGGCTTCTCGACCGCCGACCTGATCCGTAGGATTCCCGGTTCCATCTCGTCGCCCTCGACCACGCCGTAGGAGCGGGGATGGGCCACGTCTCGGAGGAGGACCGTGGCCGCCGCGTGGTATTTCCGATGGGCCCGCGCGAGTCGCGGGAGGTAGTCGTCTCCCTTGGAGAGGATGAACGTGTCCGCCGCCTGCACGAGGAAGGGACCCTTGATCACGGTCCGCCCGCGGAGGACCGCGTCCCCGAAGCCCAGCGGTTCCGTCTGATTCAGGAACACGAGGTTCGACGATCGGATCTTCGCGTACAGATCGGACAGGCTCGCGGGGCGCTTCGCCTTCTTCTCTAGGAATTCCAGGAATCCCGAGTCCGGGGAGAAGTGGTCCTCGATCGCGCGCTTCCCCCTTCCGACGACGAAGTAGAAGTTCCGGACTCCCGCTCCGTACAGTTGCTCGAAGATCGCTTGCACGAGGGGCTTCAACTGGAGGGAATCGTCCCCGTCGTGAGCGATGATCGGCAGCATCTCCTTCGGGATTTCCTTGGAGAAGGGGAGGAGTCGGGTCCCGATCCCGCCCGCGGTAATCAACGCGGGATACGACTCGAGGTTGGCCGGACGTTCTGCGTCCACTGAGCTCGTCGCTCTCCGATTTGATAATATGTGCAGGCCCCACACCCCACTTTTTTTGACCCTGTCAATAGGGAGTCGGCTTACGTCAACGCCACGTTTTCAACATGGATAGAAAACGCAATTCGCGTTGCGCTGTGAGCATATCCGAATACGTGGGGACCATTGAGGACTTCTTCGCTCCCGCGGCGGACGGAAACGATGCAGCGAGGAGGGTTAGTGCGAAATCTATTTCTCGGCGTCGTGATTCTGCCTTGCTAGCGGGGGAGGCGAACGATGGACCGAGTGCTCATCACCGGAGGCAATGGCTTCATTGGTAGCCATTTGGCTGAGAAGCTCGTCGATCAAGGCGATCACGTCACCCTGTTTGACACACACTTCAATTCCAATACGGCGCATCTGAACTGCACAAAAATCCGAGGCGACGTCCGTCACTTTTCACGTATCAAGGCGGCGGTCGTCGGACAGGACGCGGTCTTCCACTTCGGTGCCGTCTCTCGTGTCGCCTGGGGGCAGCTGGACCCATACACTTGCTGGAGGACGAATCAACTCGGAACGTTGAACGTCCTGGAGGCGTGTCGGAAGGCGAAGACGAGCCCCGTGCTCTTCTACGCCTCGAGCCGCGAGGTGTACGGGGAGCCGAAGTATCTCCCGGTCGATGAGGCCCACCCGAAGATGCCCCTCTCCGTGTACGGCATGACGAAGTTGTGCGCCGAACGAGCGTGCCGCTCCTACGCGGACCCATCTCTCTCCCGCCCGATCAAGTCCGTTATCTTCCGCTTCTCGAACGTGTACGGGAGCGAGAGAGACCTCCCCGAGCGGGTGATCCCGAAATTCATGCGGAAGGCGCTCCGAGGCGAGGACATCACACTGTACGGCGGTGAGCAGGTCCTCGACTTCACGTTCATCGACGACACAATCCAAGGGATCCTCCGAGCGTATGCCGCGAGCATGGACGGTGGAAGAGATCTCCTCGGTCAGGAGTTCCACTTCGTAACTGGACGGGGCGTGTCCGTTTCGGACCTGGCCGGCATGATCATCGCGTTGACCGATTCGTCGGCACGAATTGTTCTCAGCCCTGCGAACAACTTCGATGTCCGGAAGTTCGTGGGAAGTCCGGCGAAGTCCCACAAGTTGCTCGGCTACAAGGCGAAGGTTACCCTGGAGGAAGGGCTGAAACGCCTCCGGGACCGAACGTTGTCATCCGCCATCAAGACGGTGGAGTCCGCTGATCGGACGGCCCCGATCGGGGCCTGAAAGGGCTCGGGGATTCCACTCGCCTTCTTGGTCGTCCGCGCGCCTACCGAATTTTGCTGATCCGCCCGTAGCTGATGAGCGTGATCCGCCGCTCCGCCAACGTCCGGCGTATGCGAGGGTCGCATAGGGTCCGCAACTCGGCTTCCCGCTCACCACGATAGCTTGTGACGTGGCCTTCATCCACATAGCCCGGATGACAGCTCAGCTCGTTGATGCCGTCCCCGATCTCGGACCCGATAATCTGCTCCAGGCTCTCAACGCTGACCTGCTCGAGGTGCGTCTGACCGTCCCATTGACCGTAAAATTTCGAGACATACCGGACAGTCGAGTGTTCGCGCAGCGGCAGGTCGTGTTCGCGCGCCAGTTCGAGAAAGTGGGGCAGCGCCCGCGGGTTCCGATGCACATTGTGGTGGGAGTCGATGTGCGTGGGAGGACGTCCCACGAGCGATTCGAACCATCGGAATTGCCGCTGCAAGGACTCGCGGACTCCATGCGAATCCGCGGAGGCTTTGTCCAATTCGTCGCGGAGATCCGCGTGCAATCCCACGCTCAAGTCGGGGAGGGCTGCGGCCAACCGGGCTGCTTCGTCGGCCCCTGGTGTATTGACGAGCAGGCTCGCGCTCGTCAGAATCCCGTGCTGATGAGCCTCCCTGATGCCGCGATTCACGCCGGAACTCGCGCCGAAGTCGTCTCCGTTCACGATCAAATATTTCATGACGTCACGGGACCCTGGCTCCGGTCAACGCCTGCCTGCCGTTCCGCTCTGGCTCATCATGGCCCAGGCCGTGGCTCAGGATCTTTGCTGCAGTCTTTTTGGCGTCGAAATGGGTTGCCGCTCGCCAGGTAGCACGCAGTCCGGTCGCTCACCCATGCATTCTGAAACTCGATGCAAGAACGCTTGACGCAGCTGAACTCGCCCCGTGACCGCTGAATGTAGCGCTGGTACATCTCGGGGGTGGCGGCCACCTCGCGGGACCGACGGATCCGCCAACCGAGCCTCTCCATTTCCTGCCGGTCCGCCAGGTCTCTCTTGCCTTTCAGAAACAGGGCCAGCTCCAGAGGCTGCGACGTGAGTCGAGGTAGATCCGCGTATTCGAGGAACGCGACGCGTTTCGTGTTCTCATATTGCTCGGCACCGTCCACGATCCAATCGGACGAATCCCAGATGGAGACCGTCGTGAACGCATCGCACCGCGGGTCGTACCGATAGGGCCAATACTCCAAACAGACGGGCGGCCGGATGGGGATCCAATTCAAGCCGCAATCGGGAATCCTCCCGCCCGGTCTGCCCACGTTCTCGCCGATCGTGAAGTACACATCATGTCGAGGGACAACCAGCTGGCCCCGCGTGATCCAGAATTGGAGCAAGCCCGGATCGATATCCACGAGCGCGGTGCATCGAAAACGTGCGAGCAATGCGGGGCTAATCGCGTAGTGGAAGTTCAGCAGCAAGTCCGCCCGCTCGAAGACGGCTTCCGCCTCCTCGCGGTTCGCATCGACGTAGCTCGTCGGCAACTCGGAAGGGGGCGTCTCGGCATCCGTTCGGAAGACGAAGAATTTACCGCCGAGACCGTACCGCTGCATCCGCTCGCGGAACTTGGCCAACGCCGCGGCCTCTCGATCGGACTGGCCCGTGGTTCGAAAGCCTTCCAACCAGTAGACGTCGCAACCGAGTTGACGCAGCCCGAGGACGTATTGGAGGTAGACCCAGAAATGGCCTCCGCCCTCCGCGAATCCCGCTGTATTGTAGGCGGCGAGGACGACGGTCGGCATCGTCATTCCTTCGGGTCACCATCGGAGGCGGCCGGTGGCAAAGGCACGGGAGGCGGGAGGACGGGTTCGAATTTCTGAAACCATTCTTCCACTTCGGCGAGCGCTGCCGCCCCCCACTCCGCCTTGTCCGTGACGAGGGCGATCGCGGGCCAGATGATCCGGTTCGCGAAGCGAGCGTATTCGGCGGTCTCGAACAGGGCGTTCAAGTTGGCCGGCGTCGGCAGCTCCCACCCGCTTTCCTCCACCTCACTGCGGTAGAATTCCAGGATAGATGGTCGTCGTTCGGACGGGAAGCGCAGGAGGAAGGTGGAGAGGTCGTAGCTGGACGGGCCGACCCCAGCGTAGTCCCAGTCGATCAGGCGCAGGCTCAGACCGTGCGGACCTGGAATGACGAAGACGTTCTCGGCCCAAAGGTCGCCGTGGAGCAACGTCTCGGGTCCTCCCCACTCCTCCACGAGCCGTCGCCGGTCGGGAAGCTCCCGACGGAGGGCGTGGAGACGCCGCAAAAGCCGCTGGCGCAGGGGTTCGTGACTCGGGCCGGCGGGCCAAGCTTCGAGCGCATAGATGGCGTCTCGCACATTCGACTCGAAGAAATGGATCCCGAGGTCGCCGCCATGAAGCCGGACTTCCCCCAACAACGCGTGACCGGCGAATCGAGTGTGGAGTCGGGCGATCTGTTCCACGGATGCCTGGATCGCTTCGGCGCTGGCGTGCCGTGGATCCAACTCGTGCGGGCCGAGATCGTGGTACACATGCCAGACGCACGCGCCGTTGGGGTCGGCGACGCTGCCTGCCAACGGCGGCCCCAGGTCGCTCAGACCGACCGCGGGCAGCCAGCGTTTGACCGCCAGTTCGATTCGCCCGGCGGTCGCGGGACTCAGTCGTTTGGCGATCAGCGTAACAGGCTGGCCGTCGACGGCGAATCGGAGGCGGAACACGCGCCGGGTCTCCGGCTTCAACTCGGAGTGGCCGAGGAACCGTCCCTTGGCGGAGGCAGCTCCGAGCAGCTCTTGCACCAATCCGCGGAGTTCGGGCACGCCTGGCTGCCCACAACCATCCAGGAGTTGGTCGAGGCCCTCAATCATGGGCCCCATCTCGCGATGGCGGGCTCGTCCTGTCAAGGGACGATGCAACGAGCTCGGCTTCCCCGCACTGAGCCATCCTGGCCAGCCATGATAAGCATGGGGCTCTCGGTATATCCGGATGAGGTTTCGTTGTGTTCGGATGTAGCCGTAATCTCTTGATAGCAGACGAGCGTCCCTGAGGTCGAGAGATGACCGTCTCCGAAGGGCCACCGGAGGTTCCGACTACTCGTAAGTTCGCCGCGGGGCGTCCCACGGTCCGAGGGAAGTTCCTCTTCCTGGGGGCCGAGAAGTTCTGGGTTCGCGGCATCAGCTATGGTACCTTCTACATGGACGAAAACCGGCAGGAGCGTCTCGCGCCGGAAATGGTGGAGAGGGACTTTTCGCAGATGGCCGCGCACGGCTTCAACGTCGTGCGCGTCTACACCGCGCCGCCTCGTTGGCTCCTGGACGCGGCGTGGAAGCACGGGCTCCGGGTCATGATCGGACTCAACTGGGGCGAGCATATGGCCTTCCTCGACGAGCCGGGCCGGATCGAGGAGATCGAGGGACGGATCCGGACCTGGATTCGATCGTGCGCGGGCCATCCCGCCGTGTTCTGTTACATCATCGGAAATGAGATCCCCGCGTCGATCGTCCGATGGCACGGACGGCGTCGCGTCGAACGCTTCATCGAGCGCTTGTACCGGATTGCCAAGGAGGAAGATCCGGACGCCCTGGTCACGTATGTGAACTACCCGTCGACCGAATACCTGCGCCTGCCCTTCCTGGATTTCTTCTGTTTCAACGTCTACCTCGAGTCCCGGGATTCCTTCGAGGACTATCTCTCGCGGTTACACAGTCTAAGCGAGGACCGTCCCGTCCTGCTCGCGGAGATTGGGCTCGACAGCCTTCGCGGGGGCGAAGAGCGACAGGCTGCAATGCTCGAGTCGCAGATCATGGCGGCTTTCCGCCGCGGCTGCGTCGGTGTCGTCGTCTTCGCTTGGACGGATGAGTGGTACCACGGGAAATACCGGGTCGAGGATTGGGCGTTCGGCTTGACGACCCGCGATCGGACGCCGAAGCCCGCTCTTCAGGCCGTGTCAGAGGCCTTCGCGGAGGGGCCGTTTCCCCCCGACGTCCGCTGGCCGAAGATCTCGGTCGTCGTGTGCACGTACAACGGCGCGTCGACGATCCGCGACACGTTGGAGGCCCTTCGCGATTTGGATTATCCTGCCTTCGAAGTGATCGTCGTGAACGACGGCTCCACGGACGAGACCGGGCAGATCGCCTCCACCTATCCGTATCGGGTCATCAACGAGGAGAATCAGGGCCTCAGTCGAGCGCGCAACACCGGGATTGCGGCGGCCACGGGAGAGATCGTGGCCTTCATCGACGACGACGCGTACCCGGACCCTCACTGGTTGCGGTTCCTCGCCCTTTCTTTCATGGAAGGCAACTACGCCGCGGTCGGCGGCCCGAACCTCGCTCCATCGAATGACGGATGGAGGGCCGATGCGATCGCGAACGCGCCCGGCGGGCCGAACGCGGTCCTGATTTCCGATCGGATCGCCGAGCACATCCCGGGATGCAACATGGCGTTCCGGAAGAGCGCCCTCGAAGCCGTCGGGGGGTTCGACCCCCGCTTCCGGACCGCGGGCGACGACGTCGACATCTGCTGGCGGCTCCGGGACCGAGGCGAGGTCATCGGCTATTCCGCCGCTGCGGTCGTCTGGCACCATCGTCGCCGCTACCTTCGAACGTACTGGAAGCAACAGGTCGGGTACGGAAAGGCGGAAGCGTTGCTGGAAAAAAAGTGGCCTTCGCGGTACGACTCCCTCGGCCGGTTGAGCTGGCTCGGCCGCATATATGGCCGGGGCGTGGCGCACGATCTCTCCTCGTTGGGCGGCCGCGTTTACCAAGGCGTCTGGGGCACGGCGCCGTTCCAGTCGCTGTACCAGTCGTCCGGTTCCCGCTGGTCCTGGGCGCTGATGCCCGAGTGGTACGTGCTCGTCGCGCTCGTGTTCGGGATGTTCCTTCTCAGCTTGGGATGGCAAGCCTCCCTGCTCCTGGGACCCGCCCTGCTCCTGATCATCGCGCTACCGGTCGCCCAGGCGGCGATCTCTGCCGCCCGAACCCATTCCGTGGGTTTCCGAGCGCGGAGCGGGAGGCCTCTCGCCTTCCGGATGGTCGTCCTGTTACTCCACGTGTGCCAGCCGATGGCCCGACTGGTCGGCCGGATACGGGGCGGCTTGACTCCCTGGCGGAGGCGCGGCCCGAAGACCCGACCGCGGTTCTGGCCCATGCGGATGATTTACTGGCGCGAGGAGCGGGAACCACCGGTGGACACATTGAAGGCGCTGCTGAAGGACCTCCAAGCTGCGGGGACGACCGTGAGGGCCGGCGGGGAATTCGACTCCTGGGATTTGGAAGTCCGCGGAGGACCCTTCGGTCGGAGCCGGTTGCTCCTTGCCGTGGAAGACCACGCTCCGCGAAAGCAGCTGCTGCGCTTCCGAATTTCTCCGAAGGTTTCGTGGCCTGCCATCGGCCTCTGCGCCGTGTTCGCCGTCCTCGCCCTCGGCGCGCTTCGGTCCGGCCTTTGGGTATCGAGCGTCGCGGCGGCCTTCCTCGCGGCTTGGGTCGCCGCGCGGACCTGGGCCGACACCGGATTTTCGGGGGGCATTTTGCGAGAATGGATCCGGCGGTTCGGAGCGGCCGAACCCGTTCCTCCAACCGGCGATGCGAGAGATGAAATCCAAGCCGCCTCGGAGCCCTCTCGGCGGAAGGAGACTCGCGAGGAAGTGATGGAGTGACAGGGCCCGATCAGGGGCCGGAGGACGAGGCGAAGCGAAAGCCTTCCAGACGCGCCCCTCCGGACACACTTCACGCCGTCGAAGACGAAACGTACCACCGGCTTCTCGAAGAGCTGGAGACCACGGACCAGAAGTACGCTCGGTTGCTCGACGAGCTACAGCTGCTAGACGACAAGCGAAGGAGCCGCGGGCAGCGCGCGATCCTGGGTCAAGGGATCTCCTTCCCGCCATCGGACGCCGTGGACGATCGGGGTCGTCCGGTCCGAGTGTCGCGTGGCCGGCGGGCCAGCGCGATCGCGGCCGTCCTCCTCACGGTGCTCTCCATTTCGTATTTCGTGCTCAAGTCCCTCTCCTCCGTTCTCCGGTTCAACATCCCTGGCCTCCCGCTACTCGGGGAACTGGAACGACGATTCCTTCCGGCTCCTCTCCTCCCGTTTGTCCCGGTCCTCGTGCCCGCCCTCGCCTGGGTGGTCTGGGGACTCGTCGTCGCTCGTCAACAATTGCGGAGTCGGGAGGTCCATCGAGGTGAGGCACGCATGCCGGCCGGCGAGGAAACCCCGATGGCTCCGGCCGGGCCCGGGATGACCCGAAGGCTGTTCCGCGAGATGCGCCCGTACGTTCCGTCCATCGCGATGCTATTCCTCGTGTCCCTCGCGGCGGTCCCGTTGACCCTGATCACTCCCCTGCCGATCAAACTCATCCTGGACAACGTGATCCTGTCGCAGCCGCTCCCGAGCTACCTCACGTTCCTGAGCGGCAATCCCTCCGCGGTCCCGGAGGGCACGGTGGTCGCTCTCGCACTCGGCATCCTCGTCGCGGGGACGATCCTGACCTATCTGCAAAATCTTGCGAACATCTGGTTGACGAACCGAGTCGGCAACCGGATGACCCTCGACATGCGGGTCCGATTGTTCCGACAGCTGCAACGTCTCTCGACTGCGTACCACGATACGAAAGGCACGATCGATTCGACGTACCGCATCCAGAACGACGCCACCGCGCTCCGCTCCCTGTCCGCGGACGGCCTCATCCCGCTCATCGCGGCCCTCCTGACGCTCGGAGGGATGATCGTCGTCATGGCGAGCCTCGACTGGCAGCTTGCGTTGATCGCCTTGATCGTGACCCCGTTCATGTTCCTTCTGACGCTCTTCTATCGGCGACGGATTCGCGCCGGCTGGCGGAAGGTGAAGACGTCGGAGAGCGCGGCGATGTCCCACGCCCAGGAATCGCTGAGCGCGTCGCGGGTCGTGAAGGTGTTCGGCCAGGAGGAGCGGGAAAACGAGCAATTCCGCTCCCGATATACGGAGAGCGCTTCGGCCGCTCTCAAGGTGATCGTCGAAGGGGGCATCTACAGCCTCGTCGTCGGCGTGGTGACGGCCGTCGGCCTCGCCGCGGTCCTGTTCATCGGAGTCCAGCATGTGCAAGCGGGCGCCCTCAGCCCCGGCGGGCTGCTCATGATCAACTACTACCTGACCCAGCTTTACTCGCCCCTGAAGGACTCGGGGAAGAAGGTCCTCGACATCCAAATGTCCATGGCGGGGATGGAACGGTTTCTCGAAATCTTGGACGAAAAAGTCGATGTCCCGGAGAAGGTCGATGCGCGGCCGCTCCTCCGGGCCTCGGGCAACGTCGCTTTCCAGGACGTCTCCTTCGGCTACGACGAAAGTCGTCTCGTCTTGCGTCACATGTCGTTCGAACTCCCGGCGGGCACGTGCCTCGGTGTGATCGGGCCCACCGGGTCCGGGAAGACGACCCTCGCGAACCTGCTCGTGCGGTTCTTTGACCCGACCGAAGGAGCGATCACCCTCGATGGGACTGACCTCCGGGACTACAAGCTCGCGGACCTCCGGAACCAGTTCGGCGTGGTCCTCCAGGACACCTTGCTCTTCTCCACGACGATCGCGGAGAACATCCGCTTCGCAAAGCCGGACGCGACGGATCGCGAGATTGTAGCGGCCGCGAAGTTGGCCAACGCCCACGACTTCATTCAGGGTCTTCCGGACGGTTACGAAACCCAGGTGGGCGAGCGGGCGATGAAATTGTCGGGAGGGGAGCGTCAGCGCATCTCCCTGGCCCGTGCCTTCCTGAAAAACGCGCCCATCCTGATTCTCGATGAGCCGACCAGCGCGCTCGATCTGCAGACGGAGGCCTCCATCATCGACGCCCTTCATCGGCTCGTGAAGGGCCGGACGACGCTGATGATCGCGCATCGACCGAGCACCCTGAGGGCGTGCGACTCGCTCCTCCTCTTGGAGCCCAACGGGAACAGCCGGATGACCCGCGAGGTCGGCTCCAGCCTTCTCCGCATGGCCTCGGTCGGTGTGGAAGGACCGGGAGTCGGGTTCGCCGATGGGGGAGACCTTTGAGACCGGACCGGTCTCACCCCCGCCCCCCCGACCTGGATCGGCTCACGGCGGGCCTCGCGGCCGTCCTTCGGCCCGATGGCTCGGCTGACCGCGTGACCGTCCTCGAGCGAGAGAAGAACCTCAACGAGAGCACGTTCCGGACCGAAATTGTCACGTGCCGGGTGGGCAGGAGACGTAGCCCGCTGCGTCTCTTCATCAAGTACGGGACGAGTCACTTCAATCGAGCATTCGGCCATCGAGGCGACGTGGCCTTCGAGGCTCGTGTCTATCGAGATGTCCTTCAACCCCTCCGAATGTCGACGCCCACGTTCTACGGCCTCTACGAAACCGGAGATCCGGGGGTCGCGTGGTTGATCATCGAATATGTGAAAGGCGGCATCCGGACCAGCCAGTGCCCCGATCCGAAGGCAATGATTCACGCGGCGCGATGGATCGGGAGGTTCCACGCCGCGAACCAGCGACGCCCCCGGATGCGAAAGCTGGCATTCCTCCAAAGATACGACGAAGCGTATTACCGCGGGTGGTCGCAGCGCACGGAACGACTATACGCCCCTTGGCGGACCCTGTTCCCGTGGGTGGCACCGATGTGCCGAGAATTCCGACGGCGGATTCCCACTCTCTTGGAAGCGCCGCACACCGTGACCCACGGCGAATACTTCGGCGCGAACATCCTCTACCAGAACGGGACGAGCCGGCCTTTGGACTGGCAATCGACCGCGGTCGCCCCCGGCGAGATCGATCTCGTGTCGTTGACGCATTCCTTCCCCACGCCGGTCAGGGAACGATGCGTACGCGAATACACGAAATCGCGATGGCCCGGCGGAGCCCCGGACACATTCGACGAGATCGTCGCCGCGGCCCGACTCTACGTGGACTTCCGCTGGCTCGGCGACCCGAAACGGATGACGCGCCCGATTGGGCGGGGCGGAAATTGGCTTCTAAAGAAGCGGCAGAGGAGGTTCCTCACCGATCTTCGTACCGCAGCGGAGACGCTCGGTTCTGTTGGTTGAATTCCTGCGTCGGCGGGGACGGAGACGGATGGTCCCCATTCGAACGAACCCAGCGAAGCGCATCGATGCCCTCGTCGAGCATGATCGCACTCCATTCCGGGATCGGAGGAACCCGGCCATGGAGGTCCCGGTGGGCCCGGTGCAAGCACTCCGCTGCCTTGTAGAACGAGAGGTGGCTCAGGGCGTTGCGCGGGCCCGAGGCCACATAGGTGCGGAGGAACTCCTCGATGGCGCGGTCGTGAATCCGGAGCGATCCCCGTTTTTTGAGCCCAAGTCGTTCGAGGGACACAATGAACCACGCGAGATCGCGCGCCGGGTCCGCAAGATCGTACTCATCGAGGTCAATCCCCACCATGCGATTTCCGCTCAGCATCACATGTTCCGGCATGTAGCTGCCATGCCCGGCGCGCGGTTCGAACCCGACGGCCGCCCCCGGAACCGCGGCTTCCAGTTTGCGCACCAGCAACTCGGTTTTGCTCGCGAGCGGCTCGGCCGCTTTCTGGAGCGCGCCGGCCCAATACCGGATGCTCACGAGCAGCTCGCCCGGATCGGTGAGATGGCCCTCCCGCGGCCCATTCATGTGGAAGTGCCCCAGCCACGCCCCGCAACGCCGGGCCGCGGAGAGTTGCTTCTCCGCCTCATCGCCCATGAAAATCGTCATCGCCTGGATGCCGGAAACCTTCTCCTGCACCAGCACGTGCGGCGTCGCCAGGTACGCCAAGGGCAACGGGATCGCGAACTCCGACGTGCCGTCGAATCCCGCGGCGACGAGGGACTCCATCGCGGCGAACACATCCAAGCGATCTTTTTGGTACACCTTCGCGATGATCCCTCGGGCGGGATCCTCGGACCCGAACGAGGTCTCGAACGTGCACCGACGCTTATGGGCCTTGAGGACTCGGAGGTTCATCTCTCCCGCCGGCTCCCCGGGCCACTGGGACCGAAATAGCCGCTCCAGTTCCGCGCGGACCTCCTCTTGCTTCAGCACCGCGGCGAATCGCGCAACGATCTCCGGAGTCGAGCCATCCAGCGCCGGCATGGATCCTTCCTCCCAATGCCCGATGCCACGTGGGCCTTTTGAGCCCGCCGCACCAGTCATGCGCCTTTGTGCTCGCCGCACGCGAGGCGACTCTCGACCCTGGCCTTGGCGGGCTCAGTCGTGGGAGTGCTCGAACCTCTCCTACGGCGTCGCGAGGTACGGAAACGTCGGCAGGAAGGGAAGGTCCTCCTTCGTTCCGTCCATCAACGGCCCCGCCGCGGCGTCCGGCGTGAAACTCTTATCGATCAACGGGACGGAACCGAAGGGCCGGTCACCGCGCGTGCTCGATGTCCGTGGGGGTGATTCGCCCGGAAATGTCGGGGACGGGATTCGAACCCGTGACCTCCGGATCCCTCAGGAGCGTCGCGGTCGAGTCACGACGGAAACCCTATGAGTCCGACGCTCCACCAGGCTGAGCCACCCCGACGGGCCGGACGAAGACCAAAGCCATAATAAAGGATGCGACCGAGGAAGCGACGCGAACGGAATCCGATTGTCCTCCCGGTCAAATGGGCGACGGGAACGGATTGAAACCTTCGAAGCCGGCGAACAGGAGAAGCGCATACCCGATGCTGAGCAATGCCACCGCGGTGTTCACCACGCGGCTCACCGGCCCACGTCCCCAACGCAGGATGGGATAGTTCAGGCTTACCGCGAAGACGATCATCCCCACGACGACGCCCAGGCTGAAGACGGCGACACCGAGCAAGATGCCGCTGAGCGTCGCGACTCCCAAGGCGACGACGAACAGCACCAACAGCTCGTCGTTACTCGCGAGTCCGTGGACGATCCCGATCGAGAACATCGTCTTGTGCTCCCCGTGTTTCGTGAGATGCCCATGGAGCCACGTGTGGAAATGCCGATGTTGTACGAGGCCATGCCAATGCTCGTGGACATGGAGAACGTTGAATTCCCAGAGGAGGCCGACCGCCCCGATCAGGAGCAGCATGACCGCCACGAGCAGGTCGAGGTGCGCCAGGACATCGGACAGGATCGTCTGTCGGAACGCATAGAGAAGGACCGTGATGAGAGCCGCGGTCACCATGTGGCCCGCCGCCCAGCTCACGCTGATGAGACTCGTCTTCCGGATGCTCCCGCTCCGGGTGATCAGGTTCGACACCGCGACGAGGTGATCCGCGTCGTAGCTATGCTTGAACCCGAGCGCGAGGGCCAGGACGATGAACGCGGCGAATTCGATGGCCAAGTCTTTCCCCTGTGCGGTAGCACGGCTGCACCGCGAGTAACATCCTCTCCAGCTTAATGGTTTGCAGCGACCGTGGAAACCGCAAGCGGTTCCTTCTTAAGCGCCGAGCGCCGTCCGGCCCCGGAGACGACACGTGACGGTCGAGCGCATCGGAGTTTCCTTGGAGGGACCGCTCCTGACGGACTTCGATCGGTTCGTGACGAAGGAAGGCTACGGCAGCCGCTCTGAGGCGCTGCGGAATCTGATTCGGGAGGCCCTCACGCGGCGTCGTTTTGCGGCAGGGGGCCACGTGGTCGGGACGATCACGATCGTATACCGGCACGAGGTCGGGATGGTGACGCATCGGCTCCTCCACCGCCAGCACGAGTTCCTCCGGTTCATCCGGGCCACGGCCCACACCCACCTCGACGACGAGACGTGTCTGGAGGTCCTCATCGTGGACGGCGATGCCCGGCGGATCGCACAACTCGCGACTCGGTTGAAGACCTTGAAGGGCGTCCTCTCCGCCGAGACCGTGATCGGGTCCACGGTCGTTCGTTGATTCCCGCAGCCCGCGGGGGACCGAAGGCCGCGTGCCAGTTCTTCCCGACCCCATTAAATATCCCCAGGCATCTCGTTCCGCGTGGACCGCGAACAGACGACCCGCGACGCCCGCGCCGTGGAGGATCCCATGGCCGCGATCTTCGACCTGGCGGAGTCCGTCGATCGCCAGACGCCGAAAATCCGGCGGATGTTGCGTTATGTCCGCGTGTTCGTCTCCGTGTGGCTGCTCCTTGATTTCTTCCTGATCATCGTCCTCGCCGCGATCGGGGGTGGGAACCCAGGCGCCGCGTTCCTCCTGTTCATCCCGATCATCGCGCTCCTCTTCGCCATGCGCCGGATATCCGGCTCGACGGCCCGCTTGGTCCTCCTCATCCTGGTCATCGTCTTCGCGAACCTGCAAATCATTTCCATCGGCGGGCTCCTCTTCGTCGGAGTCGTCTTGGTCGCCCTGTTCGTCCTCGGGTTCATCATCCTCGAGCTGATGCGAGATCTGCGGTCGTTCTTCGACTACTTCGCCCTGCGGCACCGGGTGATCCAACGCGTCCGGCAGGCAGACCCGGTCGTCTACGTCCCAGAAGGGAAGGACGCCGTCGAGCGGATCCTCGCGCACCTCGCCTCCTCGAGTCCCGATGTCCGCGGCCTCATGGCGGTCCCCGGCGCCGTCGCGATCCCGGCGCTCCTCACGGGAAAGAGCGGCCTCACGTTTTCGTTCGACGCATACGTGCGCCGATCTCCGTCCCAGTTGTGGCGGACGGTCTCCCTCGGCTCCCCCGGCTACGCCGTCTTCGTCAAAGCCTTCGAGAAGGCGCCGACCCTCCAAGACCTGAACGCCCTGAGGGCGGCCGTCGAGGATGCCTCCCTAGCATCGCGGATTCCGCCCGCTCGGATCCTGGTCCTGTGGCAGGCGAAGGGCGACGAGAGCGTCACCTCCGACGTCTACGAATTCCTGACGAAAGAGGCGGCTCGGGTGCGCCTGCGGGGCCACACCTTTGTGTGTTCCCTCGAGCTCGCGGTGGAACGGGACGACGGGACGTACGACTTCATCCCGCTCGTCTTGGAGCCCGCCGCCGTCCCCGGCGGCCGGCCGACGCCCGGTTGACAATCCATTGGAAACGGACCACCACGGTGTTCGGACCGAACCTGACCGCTTGCACGGGGCTAATATCCTGTCTGAGAATATCAAGACCGAGAGCGAAGCGAAGGCATCGGCGGATGACTAAGCAGGACGTGTACGTCGAGTCGAACACAGCGCAGTCCCTGGCGGCCCAGGCCTCGAGCCGCGGCAAGACGCTGTACTCGTTCACGAACGAAGTCCTCGACGTGGCCCTCCGGGTCTTAGGCCAAGGGGGAAACGAGAACGAGATCTTCCCCGCCTGGAAGACGTCCCGGGTGTCGAAAGACATCGAGGGTGCGCCCTTCCTCCCGGGCAGCTTGATCTGGAAGATGGTCGAGCGGTTGTATCGGAGCGACCCGGAATGGCTCCTGGGGGAATGGGCCGACGCGGGTCGCCGACTCGGAGAGCGCCTCCGAATCCTGCACCCCACGCTCGAAGACCTCCAGGCCGGATTGTCCGGACTCCAGTCCCTCATCGCGGAACGGACGATCGAAGTGCAACGGAAACCCGGCGGGAAGGACCGAGCCGGGATCCGGCTGCGCGTGGTCACGGACCTCACCCCGGAGTTGGCCGCGTGCGGCGAGCGCTTCCTGGAAGGCGTGCTGTCCGCCTACGCGTTCCAGGTCACTGAGACCCAGGTGAAGGACGGGACCATCGAGATCGCCGCGGTGTACCGACCCCAACGACCGGACGACCACGCCGAGGCAGAAACGGCATCGAGGACCCACCCGCGAGTCTCGAACCTCCCTCGTCTCCGAAACGGGAAAAGGGCCCATAGTACCCCATAGACCTCTCGGATCCGCGGGTCAATCCCGGAGCCAGAACGGCGCTTGCGTGAAACGGTAGTGGTCCCGGATCTGTTCGGTGTAGATCTTGCGATAAAATTCGTTGTACCGCCGGATGTGGACGACCCCTTCGCGGGTGATCCGGATCCGGTAGTGGCCTTCGAGCACTTCGACGCTCACGTGGCCCTCTTCTTGGAGCGACTCGATGACGCGGTCCGTCATGAAGTGGTTCGACTTGATCTCTCGCTTCACTTCCTCCTTCGACATGCCCCGTTGGTTCGGCAGGATAATCTCCAGCTTCGATTCGAGCCCATCCTGGTACAAGTCGATCCCCATGTCCGCGACGAGCCGATTCAAGACGAAGCATCCGTAGATCACGAGGTCCTTGTAGGGCCGCGAGGGCATGGGGGATGCGCCGATGAGGCGACCGCTACTTAATGCGTTCCGTCACTTCCATTTCGACGGCGATTCACCTCGGCGTCCTAGAGGACCACCATCTTCACGGCCTTGATGTCGTCCTCGCGTTGGAACGCCTTGGCCATCGTGGCGGCCTTCGCACCATCCCCTTCGACGAGGAAGACCTCCACGCAGGTACCCTTGCCCGCCTTGTTGTGGATGTGGGTCTTGACCACATCGTCGAAGCGATGCTTGATCCTCGTGACCGGCTCCTCGCGGTCCTCGCTGTGCGTGACGACGATGACTGCCTCGACGGGGCCTTTCGTCGACTCCTTCTCCCGGGCGTCGGCCACCAAGAGACGGAGCGCGGCTCGCACGAGTTCCGACGTACCCGTGAATCCCTGGGATTTCTGGAGTTCCCGCATCGTGCGGATCATCGCGTCGGGCATCGAGACGCTGACGATCGTCATGGGGAGTCACATGTTAATAGCGACTTATAAGGTGTTGGGGCAGAAATAATAATATTTCACGAATCCTTATTATGCGCCTGCGACATCTCCGGCCGATGCAGCGCGGGCCGCACTTCGTTCGCAACGCCCTCTTGGTTGCCGCGGTGGTCGCCCTTGTCCTGGCCGGGACCTACCTTGTCGTCACGTTAAAGCCCGCGTCTCAGTCCACGGAAGTGAAAGTCCTCACGACCTTTTACCCGGTATACGACTACACGCGGATCATCGGCGGGGACCGAATCAACGTGAGCCTGCTCGTGCCGATGACCCTAGACGTCCACGCATTCGAGCCGACGCCCTCGTCCGTGCAGGCCGTGGCGACGGCGAGCGTCCTGATCTACAACGGCGCCGGCCTCGAGCCGTGGATCCCGAGCATCGTGGCGGCCGCGGACAACCCCCGTCTCGTCCTCGTCGACTCGAGCGCCAACGTCTCCCTCCTCCGGGTTCCCCCGGCGTTCCAGAAGGAGAACCGGACGATCGATCCGCATGTCTGGCTGAGCCCGGTCCTCGCGAAGGTGCAGGTGGCGAACATCCTGAAGGGGCTCCTTAAGGTGGACCCCGCGAACGCAGCGTACTTCACCGCGAATGCCCAGGTATACAGCGCGAAGCTCGATGTCCTGGACTCGGAGTTCGTCAACCTCACGGCGAACCCCGCCACCCGCTTCTTCGTCACGTTCCATGAGGCTTTCGCCTACTTCGCGAAGCAGTACAACCTGACCCAGATCCCGATCGCGGGACCGTTCGAGGAGGACCCGACCCCCTCGGAGATCCAGAACGTGATCGACGCCGTGCACGCCCACCACCTCTGCTACGTCGGCTACGAGTCCCTCACGAACCCCGCGATTGCGGAGTCCATCGCGAGTCAGACGAATGCCACGCTCATCCGGCTGGACCCGATCGAGGGGTTGTCCCTCACGGATCAGGCCCTCGGGATGACATATCTCCTCAAGATGCAGGACGGCTTCACCAAGTTCGCGTTGGCCCTGAACCATGTCGGATGCAGCTGAGCCCGTCCTGGAACTTCGCGACGTCGCCGTCGAATACCCGGGCGGCATTCGCGCCATCGATGGCATCGATCTCCGGGTGTTCCCTCACGACCTCCTCGGGCTCCTGGGTCCGAACGGCGCGGGCAAGTCCACCTTGCTCGCCGTGATCCTGGGACTGCAGAAGCCGACGCGAGGTACGGTCCGGCTCTTCGGTCGCCCGGTCAGTTCCGAAGGCCTCCGGCGCATGGGATATGTCCCCCAGAGGCCCCAGTCCACCTACCCCGATTTCCCGGCCACGGTCCTGGAGACGGTCCTCCTGGGCCGAGCGGCCCGGGCCCGCCCGTTTCGGGGTGTGACCCGCCGCGAACGGAAGGAAGCGGAGGAGATCCTGACGTTGTTGGACATCCACGACCTCCGGGACCGGCGGATCGGCCGGTTGTCCGGGGGCCAGACCCAGCGGGTCTTCGTCGCGAAGGCCTTGGTCGGCAAGCCCGAGCTCCTGGTCCTCGACGAGCCCACGAGCGGGATGGACGCCCAGTCGCGGCGCGACTTCTACGTCATGTTGGTGCACCTGAATCGAGACCTCGGGATCACGATCGTCCTGACGTCCCACGAGGTCCACAGCGTGACGAAACTCGCCAGCCGAATTGCGTTCCTGAGCGGGACCCTGCTCTTCGACGGAGACCCGGTCGCCTTCGAGCGCCATCCCGCGCACATCGATCTCGAGGATTTTCCCGAGGCGGTGATGCCGAAACCGTGAGCGCCCTCGACCAGGTGCTTTCCCAACTGACCTATGGGTTCGTCCAACGCGCCTTCCTCATCGGAATCTTGGTCGCCCTCCTCAGCTCGCTCCTGAGCGTGTTCATCGTCCTCAAGAACGTCTCCCTCATCGGCGACGGTCTCGCCCACACGGCGTTCGGCGGTCTCGCCGTCGGGTATTACGTGGGATTCTTCCCGCTGTGGACCGCCGCGGGGCTCGTCGTCCTGGGCTCGATGGGCATCACGAAACTCACGCGCTCGACGAAGATCCCGAGCGACGCGGCCGTGGCCGTGTTCCTGACGTTGGGCCTGGCCTCGGGCATCCTGCTCTATGAGCTGGGCCGGGGGTTCGGCATCAGCCTGGAGAGCCTGCTGTTCGGCAGCATCCTCCTCGCGAGCGCGAACCAGTTCCTGTTCGTTGCCGCAGTCCTCGCGGCGGTCCTCGCACTCATGCTCTTTTCCTTCAGCAAGCTCGTTTACACGACGTTCAATGAGACGCAGGCCCAGGCCGCGGGGATCCGGACCGCGTTCTTCGACTACATGCTCAGCGCCCTGGCCGGCGTCGCCGTCATTATCTCGATCCCCATTGCCGGCATCCTGCTCATCGCCGCCCTCCTCGTCCTTCCGGGACTGACGAGCATCCAGGTCGCGAGGTCCTTCCGCGAGACGATGGTCCTGTCGCCCGTGTTTGGGCTTGCGAGCGTCGTCATCGGCCTGCTCGCGTCGCTCGTCCTCGACGTCGCGCCCGGTGCGACGATTGTCTTGAGCGGGCTCGGGGTCCTTCTCGGCGTGGTGACCGCCCGGAAGATTGGCGAGTTCGTGTCTCGCGAGTAGCCGGCGAAAAGGGGTCGCGGGTCTGCCGTCGGGCGGTCCGAAAACCCTTTTGCGCTCATCGGGATTCGCGGAGCCATGGTCTCTGTCGCAGGCCCGTCGACCGTTTCGCCGAAGACGAGCCCCGTCGGTCCCCTCCCTCCCGGAATCGATGAACGTTTGGTCCGGGCCGGGGACATTCAATTCCGCTACCTGACGAATGCGAAACCCGGCGCGCCGACGAGGCGGGAGGCGCCGATCCTCTTCCTCCACGGATACCCGACATGGGCCGAGGTCTGGCTGCCCCTCGCGGGCAACCTCGGCGGCAAGCGTCCCTGGATCGCCCCGGACCTTCCCTGTCACAACCGCAGTGCTGCGTTTTCCGGGACCGACCGAAGCGTCTCGGCGTATCGAGGGGCCATGCGCTCATTCTTCGATGCCATGCGACTTCAGAAGGCGGTCCTCATCGGCAGCTCGCTGGGGGGAACGCTCGGAATCATGCTGGCCCTGGATCGACCGGATCAGGTGGACCGCCTCATCGTCCTCGATGCGGCGGGCCTGACCCCGACCGTGCCGAAGAAAACCGTCCGTCTCTATGCGCCCTTCGTCCTGCCCGCCTACCTGCGGCATCCGGGCGCACGGAACGTGCGACGTCTCCTAGAACGGGCCGTGTTCCACGATCCTCGATATGCAGACGAGGCCTGGGTCGACACGATCGTGGAGCAGTGGAAGCCTCGTTCCCGTCGCGCCGCCTTCATCGCCACGGGGAACGCGCTCCGACGTCCCGACGCATCCGTGGCGGCCGACCTCGAACGCGTCCGCGCTCGGACCCTCGTCGTCTGGGGCCGAGAGGATCCGCAGTTCGATTGGCAGATTGGGGAGGCCGCGGCGCGTCGCATCCCGGGAGCAAAGTTTGCCGCGATCGAAGATTGCGGGCACTTCCCGATGGTCGAGAAGCCGACGGAGACCGCGGAGATCGTGTCCGCCTTTCTCGATTCCTGAAACGCCGGTCTCCGGATTCCCTCCGGGCACGGGACTACTCCGGCCATGTCCAGGGCTGGAAATCGTAGCCGACCCAGACGCTCTTCACCTGCGTGTACTCGTGCATCGCTTGAAGGCCGAACTCCCGACCCATGCCGCTCATCTTGGATCCGCCGAACGGCGAGGCCGGGTCGACGAGTTTGTAGGCATTCACCCAGACCATGCCCGCCTTGAGCTGTGCCGCGATCCGGTGGGCGCGCCCTAGGTCGCGGGTCCAGAAGCCCGCCCCGAGTCCGTATGGAACGCCGTTGGCCATCTCGACCGCCGCCTCTTCGTCCTTGAAGGGCGTGATCGTGATGAACGGACCGAAGACTTCCTCCTGGCAGACCCGCATACTCGGGTCGTCCGCACGGACCAACGTCGGCTGCACGTAGTACCCGCGGGCAGTTTCGGGCGTCCCGGGAGTGCGTCCCCCGAACAGGATCTGCCCCCCTTCGCCTTTCGCGATGTCCACGTATCCGAGCACCCGCTTCTGATGATCCTTCGAGGTGAGAGGCCCCAGTTGCGTCGCCTCCTCGAGCGGATTCCCGATTCGGATGGACCGAACCCGGGCCGTAAACCGTTTCAAGAAATCATCCCAGATCGACTCATGGACGAACAGGCGGGATCCCGCGATGCACGCCTGTCCCTGGTTGTGGTACGCGGCGAAGAGGGAACCTTGGACCGCGGCGGCGAGGTCCGCGTCCGCGAACACGATGTTCGGGCCCTTCCCGCCGAGTTCCAGGAGGGGTGTCTTCAGGGTGTCGGCCCCGGCCCGGATGATGTCCTGTCCGACCTCGATGGATCCGGTGAAGCAGATCTTCGCGACGTCCGGGTGGCGGGCGAGCCTCGCGCCGGCCACCGAGCCTTTGCCGGGAACGACGTTGATCGTGCCCGGAGGAAAACCCGCGTCGACGGAGAGCCGCGCCACCTCGAGGGCGCTCATCGGCGTGTACTCGGCCGGTTTCAGGACGACCGTGTTCCCGGCCGCGAGGGCCGGGGCGATGTTCCAGGCGACGAACATGAGGGGGAAGTTCCACGGCACGATCTGGCCGACGACGCCGAGCGGCTCCCGCAACGTGTAGTTCAGCACCCCCTTGAACGAGGTGGGATCACGTCGCCCTGGACCTTCGTCGCCATGCCGCCGAAATATTCGAACCAGTCGACGGTCCTCACGAGATCGAATCGACGCACGTCGCGGATCGGATGGCCGGAGTTCTTCGCCTCGACCTGGGCGAGGGCCTCCCCGTGCTCCTGGATCATCCGTGCGAGCTTCAGCAGGAGCCGTCCGCGCTCCTTCGGCGCGAGGGCGCTCCACGGTCCGTCGAAGGCTTCCCGCGCCGCGTCGACGGCCGCGTCGACGTCGGCCGTCCCCGCTTCTGCGACCTTCGCGTAGACCTCGTCGGTGTGGGGATTGTAGACAGGAAAGGTCTTGCCCGAGGAAGACGGGACGAATCCACCGCGAATGAAGAGGCCCCGACTTTCGACGTCGGTCATGGCGGCCGACACAGGGAGGCCGATGGTAAAGAGGTTGCGTCGATCCGGAGCGCGGAGCCGCAACGGTCGGAGTCCGATGGGGCACGCGGCGGCGGAACAGAGATCCCCGCCTTCCGAAAGGTTATATAATATAGCCAGCCGTCCCCGCGCGGGGGAGGAAATGGAAGAGTCGGATTCCGGCGTCAAGTATCTGATCGGCAGGAGCGCGGGGAAGAGTGCGGTGATCGCCGCCTTCGTCGCGACCCACGTGGCGACGATGGCCGGACTGTGGTTCGGCGGAGTCCGGTTGCCCCAATTCAACTTCAACATGTTGAACGGATGGCTGGTCCTCGGACTCACGGCGGATCCCGTCCAGACCTTCGTCATCGGCGGCATCCTGCATTACACGAGCGGGATCATCTGGGGCGTCGTCTTCGCCCTGATCGTCCATCCCGCCCTCGGGCGTTTCATCAAACCCCTCGCAGCGCTCACGCCGACGAACAACTACATCAAGGGCGTGCTCTGGGGCCTGGTGCTTTGGGTCATCAGCTCCGCCTTCTGGATGCCGTTGTTGATCGACCCGCTCTTCGGCGGCGGGGTGGTCGGTCCGTTCCTCACGAAATTCGGATTGAACGGCGTGCAAGCCCTGTTCGCGAATCTCCTGTGGCACTCGATCTACGGCGTGAACCTCGGCCTCCTGTTCAGTCCCACCCCGGCGGCTACGCGGGGGTCATGGAGAGCCGCCTCGGGCGTCGGGGTGAGGTGATCGCATGGCATCGCGAACCCTCCTCGTCTACGCCGGGCTTCTCCTCCTGGGACTCGTCCTCCTGGCCATCGGGGCCCTGACCCAACCGTACCGGGTGGGGGCCACGCCGGGCAGCGAGGTCGGAGAATCGTTGATCGCGATCGGGCTCACCTTCGTCATCCTCGGGATCGGCTATTTCCTCGCATGGGCCAATCCGACCCAGTAGGCGCGGCTCGGCGACGAACCGCGCAGCGGGCGGCCTACGGCCCTTCCGGGAGGAAGTGGTCGAAGACGAGAGGCTGAGTTCGATCGGCTCGGGCACGTGTCCTTGACCGCGGCCCCGCACCCGAGGCCCGCTCCAGGAACGTGGACGCGAACTGGGCCGCGAGTTCGTCGCCCGCCTCGAGGTCCTCCTCCAAGCGATGCACGGAATCCGAGATCGGAGCGAGGCTGAACGCCTCTCCACCGATCACGACCGTCGTGAGCCGGATGTTGTGGCGCCCCTTCGCCTCGAGGAATCGGCGGACGAACTCTTCGGGCAAGGGACACAGTCCGTCGGAGACGAACAGGACGTCATGGCCCGATGCGTCGTGCCCCGCCACGATCGTGTCGAGCACATGGGAGAGAGGTTTCTGGAAATCCGTCCCGCCTCCGAGGAAGTAGGACGCGACATCGAGCACTTTCTCGAGCCGTATCGGTCCCTTGTCGCGAGGATCGAGCGACACGACTCGGAGGGGATCCGCCGCATCGCCGAACAGAACGATCTCGACGAACCGCCCGTGTTGCAGGGCCATGTGGGCGAGCGCCAGCGCCGAGGCCTTGGCCCAGACCTCTTTCTCGCCCGACATGCTGCCGGAATTGTCCAGGCAGATGTACACGGGACGTGGCCGTTCGTGGCGCTGCCACAGTTCGTACGTCAGGAGTTGGTGCTGCACGACCTTCGAGTAGAACAGGTCCTCCCGCTCCCGCATCGCGAAGTTCGCGAGTTCCGCCGCGAGCGCCCGCGCGACCTCGCCGCCCTGGACGAAGTCGACGACCTCCTCGCTCGCCAGGAGGGCCCTCGCCTCCCGATCCGCCAGGCCCATCCGACGATAGCGGCCGAACAAACGGGCGATCCGCCGGAGCCGCGGATTCCGGACGAGATTCCGCATCAGCTGCAGCTTCATCTCCGGGGGAAGTCGCGTCTCCTCTCCGGGTCCCGCCGACCAGGCGGCGACGAGTTCGACGGCACCTTCGAGGTCTTCTCGGGCATCCCGCAGGACCTCGCGGAGACGTTCCGTCGATGCATCCGCCGCGGTCGTTTCCGCGGGAGATTCCGCGGCATCGGGAGTTGGATCGCGGGCCCGCTCGGGCTCCGCGCTCGGTTCGTTCAAGAGGAGGTCCAGGACGAGCTCCGTGGCGAGTGCCGCCTCCGCGGACTTCAGCCTCGTCCACGCGCGAAGCTTCTCGTGCTCGCGCAGCCCGAGGGCGCGATCCAGGAGGTCTCGGTGACCGCGGCATTCTTCGATCCCTTGGTCGGCCGGCAGCAGCTTCACGAAATATTTGTAGAACGAACAGAACAGGTCGAAGGCGAGGTCCTTCGTCCCTGGGTCCCTCGACGTTTCCAGGAGGAGCCGGAGGCCCGGGGCCCGCGGCAGGACCTCGTCGAAGGCCTCCCGATCGAACGGGTCATGCACCAACGCGCTGCGGGACAACGTCGGCCCGGGAGGTCCGAAGACCGCCGCCATGGATCTACCCATTCTCCAGGTAGTCGCGTTTCACCTGGGCCTCGTACCGATCCGTCTCGCGGAGCAGGAAATCGATCTGGGAGGTCTCAGCTTTGCGCCGCTGCATCCGGTCGCGGAATCCCTGAAGTTCCGCCTTTGCGGTCCGCAGCTTGCTCAGGAATTCGACCGCGGCCATCGTCCGATCCCGCTCCTCTTCGAGGCCTTGCAGGTTCTTCAGCGCCACCTGAAGCGCATCCGCGATCTCCCGGGCCCGTTTCTCCTGCGGATTCGCGATGTCGAGAACGAATCCCCGCACCATCGGCTCGCTCGAGGGATCGTCCCACAGAATGTTCGCGAGGACCGCGAGGTCGTCCTCGACCGCGTACGTCCGCGCTTGGAGCCACGCCTTCGCGCGGACGATCGTGAGGCTCTCCTTGTACCGCCGGTCGGACAGGTTGAGGCCTTCTGCCCCGAGACGCCGCCGAATCTTTGCGATGGACTCGAGGAGGGGACGGTCCAACTCGACCGCGGCCACGGCCTCGCGGGCATCGTGGATCTCGTCCAAGGTAAGCCGCGTCTTCAGGTCGGGACCGCGGGCGTCCGTCATCATCTCGAGCAGGTGGCCGTCTTCCGCGATGTACTTCACCTGGTACCGAAGGAGGAAGCGGTCGTACAGCGCGGACAGCGCCTCTTCCTGCGGCAGCTCGGCGGACGCCCCCATGAGCGTCTCGAGGGGACACTGCAGGACCTCGCCGTCGTTGTAGAACAGACGTTCGTTGATCAGGGCTAGGAGGCTGTTCAGGATGGAACTGTTCGCCTTCCAGATCTCATCGAGGAACGCGAAGTTCGCCTCCGGCAGGTAGCCGCGGGTGAGCCGCGAAAACCGGTCCTTCTTCAGGGCCGAAATGGACACCGGGCCGAACAGTTCGTCGGGAAGGGTGAAGCGCGTCATCAGACGTTCGAAGTATTTCGCGCCATCGATCGCGCCCGCGAGCATGCGGATCATCATGCTCTTCGCCGCGCCCTTCGGGCCGACGAGGAGCAGGTGCTGCCGCGACAAGACAGCGAGGAGCAATCCCTCAAGTTCGTCGTGGCGTTCGAAGAGGTGCCCTTCCATCTCCGTCTGCAAGGCTTGGAACCGCGAGGGTTGGACCATGGTCCGATGCGATAAGGTTCCGTGCGCCTCAAATCCCTTTCGCCGGCCGCGCGGGGCGAGGGACTAGTGGCTTCCCATCGCTCGGATCTCCGCGAGGCTGGCGCTCCGCGATCGCGCTAGGTCTTCCGCGGCCCGAACGTAGTAGGCCTCGCATCGCAGAGCGGCCTCCGATCGGGCTCGTGGCGATCCCACCGGGCCGATGTACTCCTTGACCTGGACGCGAGACCCGGCTCGCGCCTCGTAGTGCCAGAAGTAAAGATACTGTCTCCCACGAACCGTGTGCGTGTACACGCCACAGCCGACTTGCATGCTCCTGTCATGGCGTTATAGTTATTTAACTATAACTACGGGGTGCGCGAATCCGTCGCCGCCCGGTCTCAGAGGGGAGCGGAATCCGCGAGGAGCGATTCGAACGTCCGTTGATTCCCCGACCGATCGAGTTGGTTCAGGACCTCGAAATACCGCGGGCGGTCGTTCGCCCGGAGGAAGACACATGCAAGGAGCAATCGGCGTCCCACCGTGAAGGCCCTCGTCGGTCGGCTGTCCTCGATCACGTAGGACTCGTGGCCGGTCGTCTCATAGGCGGAGATGCAGCCCTCGACCGCCAGCAGGAGGCTCGGTTTTCGGGAGATGGGCTCCCGCACTTTCCCTCGGTCGGCGAGTTGCACGTAGACCGCATATCGATTCACGAGGGGACTCGGCATCGGCGGTCCTGATGTCCGAACCCGCCGCTCACGACAATCCGAATTCTTGGAGCGGCGTCGTGGGCGTCTTGCCGAGGCGGATCAGCTCCGGCAACTCGGGATTGCCGTTCTCCCAGACGAGCAGCATGGACCGCTCCGGGGCCCACAGGTTGTGGGAGATGTCCGCGGGCATCGCGCAACAGTCGCCCGGCTTCATGTGCAAGTAGGCCCGCAGGACGCCCGTGTCGCGGTCCCGGATCTCCATCGAGATCTGGCCGTTCAGGAGCAGGAACCATTCTACCCGGTCATTCCCATGTGTAATCGGCAGGATGTACTCCTCCGTGGTCGGGCAGAAGAGGCTGTACTCCACGGCCGACACGATCTCCGGATTCCACGTCACATCGTTACGGGCCAGGTAATCGTACAGGTTGAGCAGCCCGAACCGCTCCCTGAACTCCGGCTTGATCTTCATCTCGCCGTCCTTGCCCTGGAGGCCCTTGAACGCCTCGTTCACCGGATGGGTCGAGTCTGTCCGCGGCTCCTTGATCATCGTCTTCGTCACGATCCGCTTGCGGAAGATCGCGGGGTGCGGCCCGCCGCGCTTCCGGCCGAACGGGCTCCCGGTCTCCCGCGGCGCGGCCCACGGATTGAAGTCGGGCGGCACCCAGTCCTCCAGGATCGCCTTGAAAGTCGCGCTGATCCGTTCGTTCGGGAACATCTCGCTGTACGCCTTCCCGGCCTTCTGCCACGCGTCGTTGTACTTCCCGACGAACATGTCCACGCCGTTGTCGTAGAAGTTGAACGTCCCGAAGACCTGGTCGAACTTCACCATGCCGTAGAAGAAGTTCCAGCCGATGTCCCGCTGAACGGCCCGCAGGAATTCTCCCACGGGCATGTGGTATTCGCCGCCGGGATAGTGAATGACGGTGAAGTACGCGTTCCGCTCGAACGTGTAGCCTCCCAGGCGGAAGGTTTTGTAGCCTAGTTCGTTCGCCTTCTGCGCTTCGACGAGGTGTTGCGTCTCCGTCACCATGGTCACTCCTCCGTGAGGCAGATGTCTTTCCATGCGTAGGTGAGCCATTCGTTGTGCTTCGTCTGCAGGAGGGCCAGCGATTTCTTCGATGCGCGCATGCGGTATGCGATCTTCGACGGAAGCGACGCGAGGCTGCCGTCCCGGAGGACCATGGAGCCCATGTCCGTCCCGGTGACGGCCTTGTGCGGGCCCGGGGCGATCTCCTCCCGCGGCTCCTTGTAGTCGATTGTCATCTCGCCCTCGACGAGGACGACATACTCGTCGTGGGGCATGTACCACCAGTTCTTGTCCTCGCCTTCCCCGCGGAAACAGGCGAGCACGTAGGGCCCGTTCTTCCCGATCACGACTCGGTCGAAGGCCTTGGGCCAGGTCGCCCCGATCTCGAAGATGTTCGACATCGCGTAGTTCAGCGGCTTGTCATTGATCAGCAGCAGGTTCCCCTTCGTGTACTTCTGCATGCTCCCCGTCTGGACCATCGAGATCCTCCCGGTCCCTCATGGCCGGAATCGGTCTTGAACGTTGTCCCTCCGACAATTCCTCGTACGGGATGATGTCGCCCTCGGGCGGGTGACTCTTTATTATCGCCTGTGCTCTCGCGACGATTCGTGGCCTCGGCGGGCGGCGGCACTCGTTTCGTCGTCGCGCCGAAGAACCTCCGCGGGTATCGCGGCCTGAGCCTCGACGCCTATGGCGCGTTGCTCCAAGGCGGCCCGGACACGATGCCTCAGGTCCTCGTGCGGCTCCTCGCCGATCACGGCATGCCCGTCGATCGGGCCGCCGACGATCTCTGGCGGAAGGGCCTCCACGCCCAATACGCCGCGGATCCGTTCGTCGCATTCCGAGAAGTGCACCGAAATGTGTTCAACGAATTGTTCACTCGATTCGGCCTTCGGGGCGATGTGGACGCCTGCATCGACGAAGCTTTCGACGAGTACCGCCATGCGAAAGCCTATCCCGAAGTCCGCGCGGTCCTCCGAGAGTTCGAGGCGGACCTCGCCTTGGCCGTCGTTTCGAACATGGACACCATGGTGCTCCTAGACGCGCTCCACAACAACGGGCTCTCCTTCACGTTCATCGTGACGTCGGAGGAAGAGCAGCGCTACAAGCCCTCGCGATCCATCTTCGAGCGGGCGATCCGATACCTAGGACTTCCTCCGGCGAACATCCTGCATGTCGGAGATTCGTACCTGGAGGACGTCGTCGGCCCGGCCACCGTCGGGATGGGCTCGATTCTCATCCGAAGGCCTGGCGCCTTCGGAGACCCGCCGCCGAAATCGACCCCAATCGTGTCCGACCTCCAAGGCACTCGCGAGTTCGTCCGTCGTTCCTGGAATTAGATCTACCACGCGGCTTCCAGGATTTCCAACGCGTCGCGGACCGTGACGGGGCGGGGGTTCGCCCGAACGGATTTGCTTTCCAAAGCCTCTTCTGCAATCGAAGGGAGGTCTGCCTTCGGAATTCCGAGATCGCGAAGACGCCCCGCGAGCCCAAGGCTCTGAATGAAATTCGCGGTGGCCTGGCACACGTTCTCTCCGAGAGCCACGTCTCCCGTGCCGGAGGCTCGGACGTGTAGCAGAGGCGCCAACTCACGGTAGGCTTTCCCCGCGATCGGAAGGTTGAACCGCATCGCGTGCGGCAGGATGATCCCGTTCAGGACCCCGTGCGGTGCGTTGTACCGTCCGCCGAGAACGTGACAGAGGCCATGATGGACGCCCATGCCCGCCTTCGCGAGGACCAACCCGGCCTCCATGGAGCCCTCGAACATCCGATAGCGGTACACCAGATTCCGCGGCTGTTCCACCGTTCGCGGCAGAGTATCGACGATCCGCCCCGCGGCCCGCAGAGCCATGGCCCGCTCCTCCTGGCCGGCGTCCTTCGAGTACAACGCCTCGACGCAATGCGCGAGGGCGTTGACGCCCGTCGAGGCCGTCAGATCCGGCGGCGTGTCGAGGGCCAGCTCGGGATCGTACAGCGCGAGTCGCGGACGGATCGGATCACTTCGGACCACGCTCTTGCGACCGCGTTCCGGATTCGTCGTACCGAAGACCGGCGTGACCTCGGACCCCGCATACGTGGTAGGCACCGCGGCGACAAAGCAGGCGGGTCCCCGCACGGGACCGCCCGCCTCCTGGAGTCGGAAGGCGGCGGCCTTGGCCGTGCCGATGGGGCTGCCGCCGCCGAGGCCCACGAGCGCGTCCGCCTTCCGGGAGCGCGCCTCCTCCGCGACTTCCTCGGCCGTCTGTTCGGGCACGTGAGGTTGGGATCGCGAATAGGTCCCCACGAGTCCGTCGCCGAGGGCTTCGCGGACCCGCGCGCCGACGGGTCCGCCCGCGAGGCGAGGCCCCGTCACCAGATACGGACGCGACGCGCCGAGTTCGCGGAGAAGTGCGCGAAGATCCTGGACAACTCCGGGACCAAGGACGATGAGCGTCCCTCCTTCCTGCCGCCTGATCCGTGGCATGGAATCCGAGGGCTTCGGCAACGTCCGCGTCCCCTTCGAGACCGTCCACTACCGCGGAACGATCTAGGCTCCGGATGGAGTGCGGCAGGCCATAAGGCCTCTGCCCGCTCCGTCCTCCGACGGGACGCGCGGGACGTGAACCGTCCCATCGAGCATTAAATACGAAATGCCCGATGCCCGGCGTCATGTGGGAGAGGGTCAAGAAATCGAAGTGGCTCACGCCGAAAATCCTCGCGCTCGTCTCGATCCTATCGCTGTTGGTCTTCGTCTTCTCGGCGTCGAGGGCCCTCGCCGCCACGACGTACCACGTGAAGGTCGGCGGGGAATTCATGGGGTCGCCGCTCGCGAAGGGAGGGATGGTCTGGTTCAACGGATACGATCCCGAGTCCATCGTGATCCATCCGGGCGACACGATCACCTGGGACGCGGTCGGAGGGCTTCACACGGTGACGTCCACGGCCCTCGCCACGAATGGCAGTTTCCTCTTCGATTCGAGTCCGCTCTTCACCCCGGAAGGGGCGCTCGCAGACATGGGACCCGGCAACTTGCTCGCACCTGGTTCCGTATTTGACCTCGACACAAGCAGCCTCGCCCTCGGGACCTACACCGTCTTCTGCAAGATCCATCCGGGGATGCAAGGCAACGTGACGATCACCGCGGGCGTGCCGAATCCGTCCATCGTGACGGCGATCGCCGGATGGGGGGATCACGAGTATGCGGTCCAGGCATTCGCTCCGGAGAACCTGACCGTCTCGCGCGGAACGATCATCCGTTGGACGCTGATGAACCCGACGGAACCGCACACGATCACTGGGAGGAATGCGACCAATGCGATCATGTGGGATTCCAGCCCGAACTTCAACCCGCCTGGCCTGCCGCCCGTGATGATTCCGAACACGCCCACGGCTTCGTTCTCGCATAAGTTCGACACCGTGGGGACCTTCGTCTACTTCTGCAAGGTCCACGCCTACCTGATCGGTCAATCGTGGGCCGGCATGATGGGGATCGTCCACGTCGTCCCGCTGACGTCGCTCGACGCGGTGAACGCGGCCATCGGGGGTGCGTCGGCCGTCGGCTACGGTGCCCTGGGGATCTCAATCATCGCCCTGATCGTCGCCGTGTACGGCGTGGTTCGGGGCAAAGGGCCATCCCGATCCCCTCCGAATCCGTAGTCCCTAGGACGAAGGGCCAACGGATTGAAGAGCGCACCGCGCGATCCCGAGTCGATGGACGACCGACCCGCGGTGGAAGTCCGCTTCTCTCCCGCGAACGAGCCCGGGGAGGTGCGCGGGATGCTGCATCGTCCTCGCGGTCCGACGGTCGCGGGACTCGTGGCCACGCACGGCCGGTCAGGGGATATGCGGAATCGGTTTGTCCGGCGCATCGCCGAGGCTGCGGCAGACATCGGACTCCTCTCGTTGCGGATGAACTTCCGGTACGTCGACGAGAAAGGCCGTGCCTCGCGGGATCTCCGCCGGGAGGAAGAGGAGCTGCGAGGGGCGGTGCGATTCCTCCGGAAGGACATGGGCGACCGTCCGATCTTCATCGCGGGCCAGTCGATGGGGGCCCGGGTCTGCGCCCGCGCGTCGTCGGACCCGGACGTGGCCGGCGTGATCGCGCTCGGTTACCCGCTCCACCCGAGGTTCCGACCCGAGGTCCGGAATCCCCCGGAGTGGCCGCTGATCGTGAAGCCCGTCTTAGTCGTCCAAGGGGACCAAGACCCGTTCTGCGACCTCGCCCGACTGCGAGACGAGCTGACGCGCCTGACCCAGCGCTACGAACTCGTGGTGATCCGAGATGCGGGACATTCGTTCGAGCCGCGCGGAGCGAAGCGGGACACCTTCCCCGAGGTGTGGGCCGCCGTCGACGCCTGGATCCGCGCCAGTCTCTCGTCTGAGAATCAGATCGTCCGCTGACTCGCCCCTCCCGCGGTTCGGAACTTCGGATAAAGCCATCGGGAAGACTCTTGCGGGTCTCGATATGCCCTCCCTCCGCGGTAGGCGTCGCAAGGTGCAATCCCGATGCAAGCCTACTGCGTCTCGAAACGCCCGCCACGAGCTCTGTACCTGGGGCTCGTGATCGTCCTCGGAATGGTCGCGGTCAGCACCGTCGTCCTGAGTCAGATGGGCGGCGGCCTCCTCCGCGATGGAACGTATCTGCGTCTCCTGGGCTACTCGTCCTCGAATCGCGGCGCCTCCCTGACCGCCCTCGGCGCGGCGGATGCGAGCGCGTCTCGTGGCGTCCTCTCCGCCTCGAGCGCCCCCGGTCCGACGCCAGCACCGCCCCGCGCGGACGTCGCCCGGAG